>Ga0310695_10000813_pt1 | contig 77105 bp, 49 predicted proteins | sample RumenRJG_04DNA_FD_203882 | JGI IMG/M metagenome (GOLD analysis project Ga0310695, IMG submission 203882) | Bovine rumen microbial communities from Lethbridge, Alberta, Canada - RJG_04 (v2) (version 2) | ecosystem: Host-associated > Mammals > Digestive system > Stomach > Rumen | place: Canada... | reverse complement strand
GGCAGCACCATCGTGTTCACGCAGTTCACGTCAATCGAGTTCCGCGCGGCGCTCTCGCGCCCGAGCATCCGGTCGCACGCGCCGCCGCCGAAGAAGAAGCAGATGTGGGGCAGGCACACGGCGGGAGTTGTCAGGATGAAGTCGCCGAACGCCTTCACCGCCGCCTGCTGGTCCGCGCCGGTGGCACCGGCTATGCGCTGGCTGTGCCCGGTGAGTTCGCCGCTCAGCTTGAAGAGCGAGGCACCGCTGCGGATCGTCAGCCCGTGGACGCCGTTCTGCGGCACAATCGTCGCGCGCGTGAACTCGTCCGCAAGGCCGGCCGCCGCGAGCGCCACCACATGGCCGGCCTCGTGCGCCGCGATGACGTCCGGGAAGCCCCGTGCGTCAAATCCCTGCCCTCCCTTCTCCGCTTCGATCTTCCCTGTCATGGTCTCTGAGTCTGCTGTGTAGTCGTTCATGTGTTCTTTCCTTTTTTGTCTGTTGGTTGTAGTTGTCGGTTATGGTCTTGTAGCCTGCAAAGTCGGAATCAACCAGATTAGAGCACCTTGTCGACGATGCCCCACGCCTTGGCCTCCTCGGCGGACATGAAGTGGTCGCGGTCGGTGTCGTTGGTGACGGCCTCGAGCGTCTTGCCGGCCGCCTCGGCGAGGATGCCGTTGAGCGTGTCCTTGAGGCGCAGTATCTCGCGGGCCGTGATCTCGATGTCGCTGGCCCTCCCCTGGGCGCCGCCCCACGGCTGGTGCACCATGATGCGTGCGTGCGGCAGCGCGTAGCGCCGGCCCCTCTCGCCGACCGCGAGCAGCACCGCGCCCATCGACGCGACCTGTCCCACGCAGTACGTGGCCACGGGGCACTTCACCATCCTCATCGTGTCGAGTATCGCGAGGCCGGCCGTGACGCTGCCGCCCGGCGAGTTGATGTACATCGCCACCGCCTTCTTGGGGTCCTGCGCCTGCAGGAAGAGAAGCTGCGCGACGACGGCATTGGCCATGTCGTCGTCGATCTCCCCGCCCACGAACACGATGCGGTCCTTGAGGAGGCGCGAGTAGATGTCGTACGCGCGCTCGCCATGTCCGGTCTTCTCCACGACCATCGGAGTCAGTCTTGCATTCATTTGTCTTTTCCTTTCGATGATAGAAAACGTTGTTGCTGGGCAGATATTACACATTTTCGCCGAAGCCGATGGGAGGCAGGTCCGGGCGCCTGTCCTTCTTGACGCGGCACTCATCCTTCAGCGCCTCGATGCGCTCGAGGTTCGTGACCTCGTCCGCGAGGTAGAACTGCTCCTGGCGTACGGTGCGGAAGTCGCCGGGCGCGAGGTTGCGCAGCCTGCACAGCTCCGCGGCCTCTTCGTCCGTGAGCGTGGTCTTGAACATGCGCTCGAAGAAGGACTTCTTCCCAGCGTCGTCAAGGTAGCCGAACTCGAGCTTGAACGTGAAGCGGCGCATCGTCGCGGGGTCGAGGCTCTTCGAGAAGTTCGTCGCCGCCACCATGATGCCGTCGAAGTTCTCCATCTGCTGGAGTAGCTCGTTCACCTGGGTGACCTCCCAGCTGCGGGAGGCGTTCGAGCGGTCCTGCAGGAGGCCGTCCACCTCGTCGAAAAAGAGGATGGCGCGCTCGGCCTCCGCGCGGCGGAAGGCGCGGGCGATGTTCTGCTCGCTCTGGCCCACGTACATCCCGAGGATGTCGCTGCCCTTCACCACCACGACCTTCCGGTCGAGCTCCTTGCCGAGGTACTTCACGAACTCGGTCTTGCCAGTGCCGGGAGGCCCGTAGAGGAGGACGTTCATCCGGGGCCTGTCCTCGGCCACCGCGGAGAAGCCGGCGTCGAGGTAGTTGCGCGCGGCCTTCACCAGGCGCTCGAGCGAGACCTTGCCCCTGATGCTGAGCCCGTCGAGCGAGTAGTCCTTCGCGGGGAGGAAGGCGTTCGCGTCCTTCACGCCCATGAGCCTGCAGTGCGGCTTCATCAGGGCCGCCACGAGCTCGTCCACCTTGTCGGCGGCGGGCGCCATGCGCTTCACGTTCGCGAGCACCGTGGAGATGCCGCCCGCGCTCGTCTCGTACTTCGAGGCGTACTGCTCGATCTTCTCCCCTGGAATGAGCTCCCCGAGGCCGTGCCTCGCCACCTGGTTGCGCCAGATGGCGACGCGCTGGGCGTTGTTCAGGCGCTCGAAGCAGACGGAGTAGTCGAAGCGGCGGCGCACGCTCTCGTCCATCGCCTCCGCGGGCGCGTTGGATATCCACACGGCGGGAACCCTCATCTCGTCGAGAATGGAGTTCATCACGCCCTTCTCGGTGGACTTGCCGCCGGTGTCGAAGCCGAAGAGACCGAAGGGGCCGAAGCCGCCGGACGTCCCGCGCAGGAGCTCGTCCGCCTCGTCCACTATCATCAGGCTCGTCTCGGGGTCCTCCTGGTTGTTGCACATCTGGATGCCCATCATGCGCGCCTCGGACTTCATGTTGCGGCCGTCGTCGTCGCCCTGGCGGATCTCGAACGCGGCACGGCCGAGCTCCTTCGCGAGGGAGCGGGCGAACGAGGTCTTGCCCGTGCCGGGCGCCCCGTAGAGGAGTACGTTGCACCTGCCGCCCGCGGCGACCATGCGCCTTAGCACCTCGCCGTCCTTCGCGGCGAGCTCGCCGTAGAACTCCCAGGGGAGGACGTCCCTCTCGTCGCTCCTGGCGTAGAAGCGGCGCTCGATGGTCTCCTCGGACGTGCCGTCCATGAACCCGCCCAGCGTGCGGCGGCTGAAGTCGTAGTCGCAGTCGAGGAGCCCGAGCCTGAGCAGGGTCCCCTTCGGCGAGAGCGCCTGCGACACCTCGTCGTACGAGCGGTCGAGGGCCATCGCGTAGTAGAGGGGCTTGTCGCGGTCTTCGACGTGATGGACGGGCCAGCTGGAGCACGTCTGGTCGCACACGTAGGCGAGCACGAGCAGCTCGGCCTCCAGGTCGCCGAGCTTGAGGGCGCGGGCGAGCTCGGCGAAGCGGCGCCCGACAACGTCCTCCCCCCTGTCCTCGCAGTCGGCCTCCATGTACTCGAGCGCGGCCTCGAGGACCGCGCGGCACTTGCCGCGGCTCCCCTCGTTGTTCCAGAGCGCGCAGAACACGTCGTCCAGCGGGTCCGACAGGTCGAGGCGGCAGGCGCGGGAGCGCGCCTTCGCCATCTCGTCCAGCTCGGCGGGCGGGTACGCCGCCTCTACGAGCTCCACCCCCCTGTCGTGGTCGAGGCAGTTGCGCACGACGGCGAAGAAGTCGTCGTCGCGGCAGGCCTCGTCGTAGTTCCTGACCATGTTGCCGAAGTATTTCAGGAGCCTGCGGTACAGGAAGCTCTGCGGTATCTGCTTGAATTTCGCCATTGTCTAGTTCTCTCTTTCTTTCCTTTGTTTTCGGGTTTGTCGTCGGTTGACTCTCAGGCGCCGAAGAAGTCTTCGGCCGCCATCGTCCCGTCGCCATGAAGGCGGCGGGCCTCCTCGAGCGCCTGCCTCTCGCCGGCCCGGCCGGCGATGATCGCCGCCGCGCGGGCGCGGGAGACTTTGTAGATGCGCATGACCATCTTCAGCTTCAGCTCGGCGAGGAGGTCCTTGTCGACTCTCCTGCCGCGAGCCTTGCCCCTGCGGACAGGCGCATTGTGCTTCCTGGGTTCGCCGAAGAACTCTTCGGCGCTCATCATCGTCTCTTTGTTCATGGTGGTTGTCCTTTTAGATTGTCGTCCCGCTTGTAAGAGAAAGCCTCCTCGTGGACACTTTCTTACGGGGAAAAACATTTTCTTTTGCAGGGTCATTCTCTGACCGGCGGTAGTCAGAACATGACCCTGCATTGGCCCTGGGCGCGGGGACGGACCTGGCGTCGTCGTCGTTGCCGATGGTGATGTATGATTTCATGGTGTCTCCTTTTGGTTGACATTTTTATATGCAGACGCAAAGACAGCCCCTGCCGCAGCCGGTTCATTGAAGAACGTCAATGAACCGGCTCGCGTCTGCGCCAGCCGTTGCCAGATGGAAACATTCTGCGGGGGCTATCCCGGCTGAGCCAATGTCGCTTTTGTGGAAGTGTGAAATTATGTCATTCTAGCAGTGACATTGGCAATGTCACAATGACACAATGGGGCACGGTACTCTCCCCCGCAGCCGTAATCTGCTATCTCATCTTGATAGTCAGGGATTTTCCATCGTCTTCCGCAACCGTCTCGTGCGCCTGCATGTAGCCGTAGTCCACCGGCCACTTCTCGGGCACGCCCTTCTCGTACGGAGCAATCCATCCGTATGTGTTTCTGTTGATGTGGACCTTGAACCTCTCGTAGTAGCCGTAGTTGCGGAAGATCATCTCGCCAAGAACAGACGTGTTCGTCCCTACAGGAACCGTAAGACGCGGCGCGTTTCCGAGGAAGTACACATCCGTAAGCTGGGCACATCCCTGGAAACATCCTGCCCCCAGCCGGGAGAGCGTCTTCGGGAACGTGATCGACGTGAGGCTGATGCAATTCGTGAACGCCGAGTCGCCCACCGTCGCGAGACCAGATCCTGAGGCGAACGTTATGTTCGTCAGATTCCAGCAGTCGGAGAACGCACGTGCGCCTATCTCGCGCACTGTCGCGGGAATCGTCACGCTCCGGATCTTCTGACACGCGATAAACGCAGCGTCATTGATCTTCCGCACAGGAAGCCCCCCGATCTTGGACGGAATCACAACCTTGCCATCATACGCCGTATTCGACAGGGCTTGGCGCGCCGGGTAGCAGTGCCCAAGCACCACATAGGTCGCCTGTGCCTCGCCAGTGCGGCCGGGTTCGCATACCTTCGTGTAGTTGAGGGCCGGAGTGCCCGTGGTTGTGCCGGTGTAGTACTCGTAGGGCGGATACGACAGACCCACCGCCGTTGCTGCCCCCAACAGCACGATTGCCACGAAACCAAGCTTCGCCATTCTGCAAAAGCGCCCGTTGTTCTTCACGAATGCGTTGTCGATCTCTGTCATATGCATATGCTCCTTTTCTGCATGCGGTAACATTGTACCATAATTTCGCGGGTTCATCATTGTCCCCGCATACAAGGAACGTAGACTTCCAGCAAATATTACAGACATTCAAAAAATAAATCTTCTTGGGTCAAAGAGAAGCAGACCCAAATGAAATCAAGTCGTCATCGTTCGGAGATGCGAAGGCGGAAGAAATGCCGCTCGCCATCGGCCGGACGCGAAAGCGTTCTCTTTTCAAGCGGCACAGGAACGACAGATCCAAGATCGACCGTATCCACGGATTCACCTGCAAGCTCCGTGAGGTGCTCCAGCCGCAAGATTCCGTTGAGCGCACGGTCGATCAATGCGCCGTGCTGGCGCAGCTCCACGCCGAACTCGAGCTTTCCCGCCGCGTCGAATGCAATTGCACTGAACGCAAGATCGATCTCCGGATCAGTCTCGGGCAGCGACGCCACAAGGTAACAGGCGGCAAGCGTGGCCGCATCGCCACGAAACGCGGCCACGGCCTCTGAGCCTTCTTCCGCAGTAGAAACGCCCGCAAGCCACGCCTGCAGCGCAGGCAAAGAGAGTATCGCATCCGCAACGGCCTGGCGCGTGGCCTTGTCGTCGATGTCGGGAATCGACGGCCGCCAGTCTTCCGGCGAAACCACTTCAGCCGCAAACGACGTTGCGCAGAACGCACCTCCCTTGCCGTCGCACATCCGGAAGACGTTGCCCGTCCACTTCGTCGAAAGATATAGATGCTGGACTAGCGCCCCTCCGGCGTCAAAGAGACGAACGTCCACATTGCCGTCCGTGATCTTTCCATCCGGCCAGAAATCCGCCTTCGTGCAGCATAAGGACGCGCCCGGGGCGAGCGTGAGGCCAAGCGGCAGCGTGAATGCGCATTTCGCCACGGCGTCGCCCGTCTTCGTGCAGGTCACCTGCGCGCCGCCGATGTGCAGCGCGGCAGTCTGGGAGAGATTGGTCAGGACGATATACTCCTCGCCGTCGCTGCCGCCCAAGACCGGCACGCTCATGACCTCTGCGACGCGCAGCGATGAGGCGAGGTCCGAAGAAACCGGCTCAAGTCCCCCTGCGGACCACTCACCTGGCCCGCACACAACTGGCGCGGAGGCGGCCAGCACCTCAAAACTCGGCGAGCCGCCCGTGACGCCCACCACCGGCCCGCCCGCAAGCGCACCACCCGAAGGATAGTAGAAGCGTCCGTTCATCGACTCGTAGAGGCACACTACGCCGTTTTCGTCTCGCGCCGGCTCATAGTCGCGCGCAAGCGTTTCGCCTTCGTAGAACTTGAGCGAATAGACCGTGCCATAGCTGTGGCTTCCCGCTGAAGCGAGAGAAAAGAGATAGGTGGCAGGCGCATAGTTCGCAGGGAACGCCGTAGCATCGCCCGAAAGCAGCACCTCGCCAGTCGCGGCGTCTTTCAGGTAGAAGTTGCCAAACTCGTAGTCGTAGATCGTCGTGGAATCCTGAACGACCGCGCCAGAGATGCGTCTGTCGGACGGAAAGTCGAGATAGGTGACGTCGCCTTTGTCCTTGTTTGAGAAGAAACGCCAGTCGTCGCTGTCGTTGCCCTTGTCGGTGCCAACGAACACGCCGCCAGCGCCCATGTCCATCGCGAACTTCACCCGGCAGCGCGTAGATGCCGTCGGCGTGTAGTCTAGCGCCACGCGCTGCGTGCCGTCACCACGCACGTAGGCGAGCTTCTCGCGTCCGGACGAGACGATCGTCTCGACGAGAAACACGCGCAGGACGGCTTCGGCAGATGAATCGAAACCCGCCGGCGCGCCCACGCGCAGCGCGCCAGTGCCAGCTGCGACCTCGCCGAGATCGGCCGTATGGCTCCAATTGGACGGAGCCTCGCCACGATCGGAGGAATCCCACGCCACCAGGAGATGTGCCGCGTACGGAAGATTGGCGTATGCGACGGTAAGCGCCCCCGCGTCAAGCGTGGCCGTGAGAGCTACGGGAACGTATCCTGGCACGTCGATCTCCGAAAGCGCGCTCCATTCGCCGTCGGCAGAGCGGGCGCGCGCGCAGACGGCGAAGCCATTCTCGTCAACTGCGATCGCCTCCGTGAAAGTTTCGGCTGAAGCGCTCGCCGCACCGCCGAAGAGGCGAGGGTCGGAACCGTCGCGCGTGTAGTAGATCGTAGTGCCGGGAGACGAGACGAACGATGCGAGCGCGCCGTTCCGGGAGAGTTCGAGCGTGGGCGCGTCGATGGAAGGATACCAGCCTTCGGTGCGGTAGTTGGCGAGAAGCAGCGGGAAGCGCCTTTCGATGAAGTCGGAGATGATGTATTCGCAGGCGTTCGTCCAGGTGGCGTATGTCTGGCCATTGCGTCCCCATCGCGCCGCCTCGTTCACGATCGCGTCGTCGATCTCCGCCATGCGCGAGCGGAAGCGCAGCACGTTGTTCGTCGTCGAGAGAACGCCGCCCGGGAAGAAGTGGCGGTGGAAGAGGTCCGCCCACACGATGCGGTACTCGGCGTTCTTCATGAGCTCGTGGTTGAGCCAGTTGGAGTTGAAGTTGTTGAGGCCGGAGAACACGCCCCAGGCGACTGGGTTGCACGTGGCGTCGCCTACGAGACCGTTGCGGCTCGCATACTGCGCGCCCATGCCAAGGGCGTGCTCGCCGTCGTGGCAGAACCACTTGAAGCCGGTCGAGGCCTCGGTGTGGTTGTAGAGGGCGAAGTAGTTGTTGGGCTTTCTGCTCCAGATGGAGCAGGGCGAATCGCCGTCGGCGCAGTAGTGACCGATCTGCGTGCGAAGGATGAGGTTCGTGACGTCGATGTACACGGGATAGTCGGGGTTGCGGGTGCCGTCGGGGTTGCATCCGAGCGCACGCAGATAGGCGGCGTTCGACGTGAAGCCAGCAATCATCTGGTTGTAGAGCGCCTGGCGCGCGTCGTCGCTTCCAGAATTGAGCTCGTTGACGTTGTACGCGTCGTAGTCTTCCGACTCGCCGCCGAGGTAGGCGGAGGCGAAGTGGTCGTCGGCGCGCTCCTGCGTCTGGTAGAGCCCCCAGTACACGCCGTTGATGAAGAGGTTGCAGTAGCGGCTGCGCGTGTAGGGCTGGCCCACGTCGCGCTGGGCGTCGCGCTCGAACGTCTCGGTGACGAACGCGTCGCGCATCCAGTTCCACGCCTCCGTGGGATTGTTGGCCCACGAATAGTTCTGCGAGCAGCGAAGGTCCATGCGGCGGAACGACGACGCCCCCTCGTCGCCGAAGAACGGGAACTCCACACGCTTCATGCCGTATTCGCTGCGGAAGAAGAGGCGCAGGGAATGCTTGGGGTAGCCGGCCTGGCGGCTCGCCGCGCCGCGGATGCGCAGGCCCATCGGCGCGAAGAATTCGTTGACGGTCCCGTTTACAGGGTCGATCTGCTCCACCATTCCCTGACGCTCCCAGGCCAGGCCGCGTCCTGACACGTTCACGTAGATGCCCGTCGAGGCGTTGAAGAGATTCGCCGGATCGATCGCTATCGAGATCGTCACGATCGAATTCGTGAAGCCGTTCAGCATCTTCGCGCGCGCAACGGGATCGGACACTAGATCCGTGCGCATTCCGTAGCGCATCGCCTGGTTGTTCACGGCGCCGCTCGCGGGGAAGCCGCCGCCCGGAGAGGCAGTTGACGGCGTCTGGGAGAGCACCTGGTCGAGGAAGATGTACGAGGCCACGCCCTCGCGCTGGATGATGGCGGCGGGATTGACGGCCGCAGCGCGCACGACCGTGGTCGAGGAGATGGCCAGAGGCTGGGTGTAGCGCGCGCTGGCGGACGACGGTGCCTTGCCGTCAAGAGTGTAGCGGATCTCCGCCGCAGGGTCGTCCGGACAGGACAGCGCAAGCGCAAACGGCGCCGTCTTGTAGCCGTGCGCCTCGCTGAAGACGATTGGCGCGGTTGGCCCCTCAAACCCCTCAGTGTCGTTCGGCGCGCCCGGCGTAGGCGTGCGGAAGTACCGCAGCGCTAGTTCACCATTCACCTCGACGTAGCCGTACGAAATGTCGTCGAGCTGCATGGGGTAGGCGAAAGAGGAAACGAGCGTGCCATCAGGGCGCGCAATCGCCACCGCCTCGCCAGACGAGGAGAAGCCCACGTCGATGTGCACCGCGCCGCTCGTGTAGGCGTTGACGTCGTCGGCATAGACAACGAGATAGCCATGCGCCGGCACGCTCGCGCCTGCGGGAAGCCGCTTCCATTTCTCGGGCTTCTTCGCGGGATCGTCGCTCACAAGCCAGTCCGTCAGATCCACCGGCAACGCGTTCGGATTGTAGAGTTCGAACCAGTCCACGTCGGCCGCCGCGCATATCTCGTTCACGCGTACGGCGAGCGGCTCCTCGGTCGGCAGCGTGAAACGCCCTTCCACGACGCTCGAGACTTTCCCCAACGTGTTGGAGGCGAAGGCAGAATAGGCGTATACGGCGCCAGGCTGCAGGTTGTCCGCCACGAAGCGGTACAAGTCGCCGCGCACAAGCCCGGAGGCGACTTTCACGGGCGCAGGCAATGACGCCGCAGCGGGACCGAAGGCGAGATAGACGTCGGCCGAAGCCGCGTTAAGCCCAACGAGCTCAAGCACGCCACCCACGGAAGCCCGGGTGGCCTCAGCGCCGAGAAGCGTCGCCGTGACGACGGGGTCGGGCGTCATGGAAGTTCCAACCGCCTCGATCTCCACGTAGCCCGCGCCGTTGTTGTCCTGCGCGCCGAAGGAGATTCTAATGCCCGTCACGTTCTGCGCCAGAAAGCCAGTCGCCGCGTTGGCGAGCGTGGCGAAGGAGGCGCCTGTTCCTTCCCATGCGGCGCTTGAGCCGCCTGTCGCGTATGAAAGCGCCGGCGCGTTGAGGTTCTGCCACTGGCTCGACGAGCCGTAGCGCAGCCGCACGCTCGTCACGCTTATGCCGTCGCGCCCGGCGTCTGCCCAGCGCGAGGATATTCTGATCTTCTCGAGCGCCATGGGCTCGTCGAAGGTCCACGTCAGCGTGGCGCCGTTCGCAAGGCCCACCACCTGCGACCAGTCGATCTCCGTGCCAGGGACGGCGCCGTCGGTGAGCAGGAGCAGCGACGCGCCGTTCACGCACCGGCCTGATTCCGCGTAGTAGTCGCCGGTCAGCGCCGCCTGGCGCCCGGCAAGAAGGTTGTCGCCCACAAGCGGAGTCCACGACTGCGGCGCATACGCGCCGGTCTCCCAGGCGAGCTCCGCCTGGAGAGTCCATGCAAGACCAAGAAGGACTGCGCACAATGCTCGTTCCGCAATTATCATTTCTTCGTTCCACCACATGCGCGCCGCCAATGCAAGACGCCGAACTCCATTGGGCCCTGCACGCTCAGCGGAGGAAGATGTGGATGCCGAACGCCTTGGCGTTGCTCAAGACCACCTGCCCGCCCTGCACGCGCACCTTGAAGTTCGCCGAATAGTCCTTGCCGGACTCGTCGAGGACCTCAACCGGAAGCGTGCGCGCGCGCTCATCGGTAAGCCCAAGCGCCTGGCTGCTCAAAACGTACCTCGGGCTAGACGGCCGCTCCGCAAATAGCGCCTTCACGCCGCCGAGATCCGCAAGAGCCTGCGGATCGGGATTCTGGAAGTCGACGACGTCAACAACAGAGGAGACGCCCTGGCCCTTCACCGAAAGGCGGCTTGCCTCGCCCACGAAGCGGAATGCGCCGCTAAGCGTGCCCGCGCCCTCCAGCGTTCCGTAGATCGGATAAGGCGCCAGGCCCGTGCTTTCGAGAGTGGCCCCGGCGGACACCTTCGAGACGCCGCCAAGTCCGGCCCGCACGTCCGAACCGTCGGCAGTCGGCGCGAAGCGGAACTCCGGGTTCTGGAAGGCGATCGCCTCGTCGGCGCTCTCCATGCCCGGCAGCTGCACCTTGAGAATGCACGTCTTCCCTGCGGCGTCGGTGAGCTGGCCGCCCCAGCCGCCGCTGCCGTCGAGCGTGCGGATCTCGACTGCATGCCAGCCAGGCGTCAACGTGACGCTGCCCGTCTTCGCCTCAGTCCACGCCGAGGTCTCCAGCACCTTCTCGCCGTCCACCACAAGCCTCACGTTGTCGTCACACTGGCCAGTGAACGTCCACGTGCCGGCCTTGTCCGGCTCAACGAGGAACGAACCGGTGGAGCATGTTGCCGCAGACCGCGAAGCGCGCAGCGCGTTCTTCTTCTGAAGGCGGTCCGGCGAAATATATGCAACGCGATCGTCCCATGCCTCGGCGTCCATGCTGGCGCTGCCCGCCGCGCGGCGCAGGCGCAGGTAGGAATTCGGGCGCATCATGAGATGCGCGGGGTCGAAGCGCGTGTAGTTGGCCGCGGCATTGCCGCCATCGCTTCCACAGCGGAAGCCAAGGCCCATAGAAGTCGAGTTCCACTCCGTCTGGCGGTACTGCGGGCCAGCTTCGCCCGCACCGTCGAATCCGAATGCCTTGAACGTGTGCCAGCCAGTCGAAAGATCGGCCGAGCCCTTGGTGACCGCCTTCCAGTCCGTTCCATACATCACTTCGCGCCCGTCGATCTCGAGGTAGATCTCGTCGTCGAAGTTGCCGGCGAAGTACCACGTCCCCGCCTCGTTCGGCGCAACGAAGAACTCGCCCTGATAGGCGTAGGCGTGGTACGAGCGCTGGCCGTTGAGACGCCAGGTATGCATGAGCTCCATGCCGGTGTTGAGCATAGGGAAGCGCGCGTTCCAGAAGTCGTTCGTCGCGAGATCCCTCGTGTGCAGGTTGAAGAGGCCGAATTCTACGAGGTTGGTCGCGCCGTTGGCGACGCTCGCATATGTGCCAGGCGCAAGTTCGAGGCCACCCGCGAAACCAGAGGCACCGCGCAGATCGACGGCCGTGGGCGTTGCCACCGTCCATTTGCCGGCGGGAATGCCCTGGCAGTCGGGATCGCTCACGAACGAGCCCGTGCCCGCGATGGTCACGTTCGCCTCGCCGGCGAGGCCGGTGTGGAACGTGATCGTATTGCCGTTTGGATTCACCGTGAACGGCTCTTCGCCTGCGGCGGTGGCGCGGGTGCCGAAGAGAACGGCCGAGCAGTAGTCGGTGGCCCAGGACTCCGTCGCGCGCAGCTCGCCGGCCTGGAACACGTAGTTCGGCAGGTTGTGCTCGACGTGTGCGTACATGGTCGCTGTGGTGCCCATGTCCTTCAGACCGCCAGAGCCCACCTTGAGAAGACCGCCTTCCTGGCGCACGAGCTCCTCGTGCGTGAGCGTGGGCTGGGCGTATCCCGGCATGTAGTCGAGGCGTCCGCGCGGGTTGAGGCTAGGCACGTCCACTTCGCCGGACAATATCGTGAGATAGCCGAACGGCGAATCGTAGCCCACCACCGCAGGCACGAGCGAGGAGAACGTGCCGCCAGCCACAATCACCTCGTGCTTTGCCGTGTCGGTCGATCCGCTCCATTCGCCGATGCGCACCATGTTCGTGACGTTTAGCGACGATTCCGCCTTGAGCGTGACGCGCGTGCTCTTCGGCGGCGAACTATTGGCGCCCATGCGCAGAGACCCCACCTGCAGCGCCGCGCCGGGCTCGAGATCGAGATAGCCGAAGCGGTCGTTCGTGCCGAAATTGAGCTCGTCGATGTTCCACTCGAATGCGCCCATCGTGTAGACGTCCTCTTCGCCGACGGCACGGATCGACGCCGACGAGAAAGCGGTGTCCTTGAAGGCGTCGGGGAGAATATACGGCTCCATCGAGTCGAAGATGACCGCTCCGCTATCCACATTGAAGGATATCTTCTCGAAGTCCACCAAAGGCGGCGTCGATTCGCCCGAGCCCCAGTACACAGTGCCCTTTGTCATGCTGAACGAGAGCGCCGCCTTCGACCAGTCCGCGTCGTTGCTGAAGTGCGAAGTTCCGCCCGACTGGTTCACCGTCATCTGCCCCTCGACGCCGCGCGGGAATACGCGCACGTCACCGCCGACGAGATCGATATAAGAGTCTTCCGCGCCCACGTATGGAGCCGACTTTAGATCGAGGATGCCGCTCTCAATCCGGATGATGCCGTTGTTCGTCAAGGCGCCGTTTTCATGGAACAGATTCCCCTTCTGATGCGTCCAGAAAACGTTCGGGGCAACCGTCACGTTCGAGCGCAGATACGAATTGCCCGAGCCGAACGTGGTGGAGTTGCTGTCCACGCAGACGTCTGCGGTGACGCCCGGCGTCGCCGAGCCCCAGAAGCCGAGGCGTCCGCCCTGGAGGTGAATGCCGTTTGGCACCTGCGTGGCGGCACCGTTCTCGAAGACGATCGAGCCGCCGTCCGGCACGTCGATGCGCCCCACGGCCACGTCGGCGTTGATGATGTTGAAGCCCATCTCGCCGACGGGCTCAGCAGTCTTCACCGTGAGAGTCACCTCATCGCCGCCAGTTAGCGACGCGCGCGTGGTGGCGTCCTGCGGACGCAGATCCACGCGGCCTATCGAGCCGATCGTGGCATCTCCCACGAGAACGACAGATCCAAGATGGAAGCCCCAGTTGGAGCCGGCGTAACCGTTGTACAGCGCGCCCTTGCCGTCCGGGCCTGCGCCCTCGATGATGAAACGCGTATTCTGGGTGACCGCGGAGCGCGCTACGCCGGCAGCGGTGTTGCCGCCGCTATTCTCAGGCAGAACGTAGTTCAGGTCGAAGCGCGCGCCGCTCTTCACCGTAACAGAGCTCCCTGGCGCGCCCACGGCATGCGTCGGCGCGTCGTCGCCGATCTTCATCGTGCCGGCGTTGAGCGTGATCGCCGTCACGTCGCTGAAGCCTGAACCCGTCATCGTAAGAGTGCCCGTGCCGCTCTTCGTCACCTTCGGCGTGGAAATCAGGCCGGTGCCGACGAATGAGTAGCTGCCGTCCGTAATGGTGATCTCGCGCGCCTGCACGTCTGAGTCAACGCGCACGGTGTCCTGTCCATCAGTACCGTCGAACATCGCCTGAAGGTCGTTCACGAACGTGGTAGGATCGCCCGTGCCGTTCAGGAGCCATGCCGCCGTTTGCCAGGTGTCGCTGCCCGAAGATGGATGCCACAGCATGTACTGAAGGCCTTCGACCACGAAGAGGAGCCGCCCATCTGCCGCCTCGAGATGCCCCACGCCGCCCACAACCGTCGGCTGAAGGCGAGTGGCAAGCGTTTCAGCAAGCGAAGACGTGGCAAGCACGTATGTGCTCGTCTCGGCAGTCGAGGCAAAGGAAATCTCAATCGGCACCATCCCCTCGCCAGGCAGACCCGTAATCGCATTGAGAACGGGCTGCGAATCGGCGGGCGCGCCCAGCTGGACCTTCAGCGTGGCCACGCTACCCAGCGACAACGTGCAATTCGGGATCGTTGCAGGGAACACAAGCGCCGTGCTCGCCGTCGTGTTCGCCACCGTCACCACGCCGGCATACGTGCCGAGATCGAGCGACTGCGCCAAGTCGGAGTCGGTCACGATCGCAAGCGACGTCTGGCCCTGGGGACCATACTCGAGCGCATGTGCAAGCGTATCGTAGCGCGTGCTGCCGTTTTCAATCGCAGCAAGCGGCGTCAGGACGATTTCGTCGACGGCGCTCGCCGTGTCACTATCTCCGTTCTGGACGCCCTCGACGGCAAAGACGTGTTCACCGGCCGTTGCCGTGAAATCAGCCTCGTAAGCGTACCAGGCACGGCTGTCGGTGTATAGTTCGCCAATCACGGCGTCGTCGAGCTTCACCTTCACCGTATGGCCGCTGTAGCCGCCACGGCCTGTCGCGCGGAAGGAGATGCGGTAGAGTCCGTCGCTCGGCAGGGTGATCGTCTGCTCCGCCCGCGCATTGCGCTGGAGGAAGAGCGCGTATGTGCCGGCGAATGGCATGTCGGCCCATGTGGAATTGCCGAACTGCGTGATGCCTGCGTCGCCCGAACAGACCCAGACATCCGTATGCGCGTACGCCGCCTGGTTGTAATTGACCGTCGTATCCGTCTGGAAATACTTCCAACCGTCGATGCCCGTGGTGCCCTGCTCGAATCCGGCGTTGGCAACGAGGGTGCCGAACGCCGGCTGGCGCGCGGCCTTGAGCGAAACGCAGTCGATCGTCGTTGCGTCATCTATTCCCTCTCGACTGATGCCGACGAAGCGCAGCGTATATGTGCCGTTCGATGCACGGAAGAGAACCTCCTTCTGCGCCCAGGCCGTCGAGGTCGATACAATGTCCACCAATTCGCGTTCGTCGAGAAAGACCTTCACTTCATGGCCCGTATGAGTTGGACGCGCCGCGTAGCTGAACGAAAGACGGTAGATACCATCCGCAGACAGCGTCACCGTCTGCGAGATGGCGCTGACGCGCTGCAGATAGACGATGTGGTTGCCCTCGCAGATAGAAGCGCACCAGGGATGGTTGTTGTTGGTTTTCTGGAGGCCCACTTCGCCCTCGCCGGACCACGACGCCGTCGATGCGCCGGCAGACCAGTAACCGTAGTCGGCGCGCCCGCCGAGGTTCGAGTCTGTTTCAAAGTTGCCGTTCGCGATCAGCTCTGCGGACCCTGCCGCAACGACCTGAACCTGCGCCGGGCAAGCCGGCGCGGCAACAGGGAATGGGTCGGCCATGCCGGAAATGCCCACCAAGATTCCACCAAAGAGCAGCATTGTTTTTTTCATCGAATACCTGCTTTCGTTTCACCAAATGGCCAATTGAAGCCGATTTTCAAATCAGCTTCGCAAAACCATTTAGGGTAATTATATCACAAGCGACATGCTTGCGGCAACCGCAAGATTTAAACATTAAAGTCACCGAAAAGCCGTTCGCCATTGCAGCAGGCCAATGGGTTTTGAAATCCGTTCGCCAGTGTATGGCATTGACTTTTGGCAATTAATTTGCCATAATGCCGACGCTAAATCAAAAAGAAAGGATTTCCAGATGGGAAAGATTCTCATTTCGCACTATGGTTTTGAACAAGACCAGCTTGCATATAAAATTCAGGACCGCCGTTTCATCGCAAGATTCGGCCGCGAGGTCGAGCAGCTTGCCCAGCGGTGGCTGCAAAATCCTAAAAACCCCGACCCCGAATTGGATCGCGATCTCCGCAACAAAATCTGGCGCCCGTCGGTAGCGCTCGCGGCCAACAACAATCTAAATTTTAAATTCGACAAGTACTACCTTCTGTACAATGTCGCAAAGAACCAGAAGAAAGAGCGGATTGAAAAGCTCAAACACGAAATCGATATCATCGTCAAAGACATAAGGGGTGTCAGCCCTGATACGATCGTTGAGACCATTCCGCTTGAGTTTGAAAGCATCTCAGATCCTTGGGAGATCAGTAAAGTGTTCCCAAAACTCTGTGAACTGTTTAAAGCCGATAAATTTCATGATAAAGATTCCGACTATTACGTTTTCTGTAACAACGGTACACTGCAGATACGAATTTCCCTCTTCCTTCTCACGCACCAGCAATTGATCACGGCAATGCGCGTCAACGCCATGCCTTGGAAGAACACAAGACAACGCGACCTTGCAACTGAAATAGGAGAAGCAAGCTGTTCAGCCAGTGGAACTTTGGAGATTGAAGACCCCGAGAAGGTCCGCAGCGACATATACGACAATCTCGCGCTCGGCAATGTGAACGCAAGAAAGGATGAAATCCAGTCCGGAATCCAAACAAAGAATAAAGACTACCAAACGAAACTCAGGCTCATCAAAGAAGTCGCAAAAGAAACTCGTGACCCCATTCTGCTCACTGGCCCGACGGGCAGCGGAAAGACACAAATAGCAAATAACATAGCTTCAATGCTAGGGATCACATGCAAAAAATTCAACTGCGCATCGTTCGGCGGCGATCTTGGCATCGCGCGCAGTCAATTGTTTGGACATTCCGCCAGTGCATTTACTGGCGCAGATATGGCCCAGGACGGCCTTCTAAAAAAAGCTGACGGCGGAATTCTTTTTCTTGATGAGATCGGCGAACTTCCGCTGGGAGTTCAAGCCATGCTTCTCACAGCGCTTGATACCGATGATGCAGGAAAGAAGACGTTCCATCGAATGGGAGACGGCATGGAAATCCAAAGTGAATTCTTACTCATTTGCGGAACAAACCACAACCTTTGGGAGGATGTTAAAAATAAAACCTTTCGAAGGGATCTTCTTGAACGTATCAGCCTCTGGCACTTTGATCTTCCATCTCTCTCCGAACGCCGAGAAGACATCCCCGCAAACTGCCACTTCGCCCTCAAGAAATCAAAAAGCCATGTCAGGACCCTATTAACCGATAAAACTTTTGCCCCCGAGGCTGAAAGAAAGTTCATTGAATTCTGCCAAGACGATAAAATGACATGGGAAGGCAACTTCCGCGAATTCAATGCGATGGTCTGGCGCATGGCCACCTTGGCAAAAGGTCCCCGGATAGAAGTAAAAGATGTTGATGACGAAATAAAGCGCTGGAAGAGAATGTGCAAGACCGAATACAAAATAGGCACCTCCGAAAACTATGCGACAACAATACAGAAATCTGCTGAAGTGCCTGTCCAGGCATCGCCGCTTCCCGACGCTTCCTGCGATTTTGAATTTTTGCGCGCACTCATCAAAGATGAGAAGAAATTCAATTCCATGCGGCTGGACGAACTCGCCCAGCTTGCGTTCGTCGTCTCTGTATGCAAGGAATCCAACAGCCAGGCAGAAGCCAGCCGACGCCTCCGCAGGAACCAGAAAGATCCCAGGAGACGAGACGATCAGCTTTCCAGATATCTTGAACGATTGGGCCTTGATTTCAACACTGTCAAGAAGTTTGCGCAGGGCCTTGACCAGTAGTAGGGCCAGCGGAATTCCCAGGCGTAGCCGTTGTAGCCAGATAGTACCGCGCATCGCCCTTCTTCGTGGCGTCGAAAGAGTCCATGAAGGCGCCGCGAAGAAGAGGTATCACCGCTGTCAGATGTTCGTCTGCCGCTAGCAGCACCTTCGCAACAGGCGTGTCGCGCCTGTACTTGTTTGAGGTCATGTCGTAGCCAAGGAGGTCCATCTGCATTGAAAGCTGATGCCCGTCGGCGTCTTTCTCCGCAGGCATGCGCAGGCGCACCATCTCCGCCAGCAGATCCATGGCGAGCCGCCGGTGCGACAGCTGCCTTCTCCACATCTGTTCCACGCAGGTGCGAAGCCGCACCGCAAGCGCCGGTACGGGTTCGTCGTCGTCATTGTGCAGGAAGTCGGGGATCGAAGTCACCCGCTTCTGGTCTATGTGATAACTCTTGTCGAGGTGGATCACGCAAGGACCAGGCGTGCCGCCCCAGCACGCTGCATGCGCCGCACGGCGGAAACGCTCGATTGCCGCATACACTCTGCCATACGCCGCATAATACGTCTTCTCCTCCTTTTCCACGCGCGTGAGGCGCGCGATCGAGCGCGCGAAGCGCTGAGGGACCACGCGTGCCGCCTCACTGAAATCGTTCTTGCGCTTTTTGCGGTCCTCCTTCTCTCGCGCGCCGATTCTGCGAAGCGTCTCCTTCAACGTCTGTTCGATCGCCTCCGTGCCGTCGGTGAGCGCGAGCCAGCGTCCCTGCTGCCACCTGAATGCGTTGCGGGGATGCGCCACACGCTCGAAGAGATAGTTCGTGTTGGCGCTCTGCACGATGTTGCAGGCCACCTTGCCTGGTGCGCGACGCAGGCCGCGTCCGCACATCTGAATCGTCGGCAGGCGAGAGGCGTCGCGCGCGAAAATGCTCGCCACGTCGGGCTGGTCGAAACCCTCAGTGAGCATCGCCACGTTCGCCACCACCTGCACACGGCCACTCGCGAAGGCCTCGATCTGGCTCTCCTTGTCGCTATCGCTCGTCACCACCTCGCAGCCGACACCCACGGCGGCAAGGCGCTCGCGGAACGCCACGCATTCGGCGATCGTGGAGAAGAAGACGAGGCTCTTGCCCCAGCGGAAAGGATCGGCGAGATAGAAGTCCGCCACCGTGTCCACGCCGTAGTTCGGTATAACGTACGTGTTGAACTGGCTTAGATGCCCTTCGCGAACGAGACGGCCGATGGAGCATGTGCGCACCGTCTCCTGAAAGGAGAGCTTCATGCGGTCCGTGCGCATTGGCGTGGCCGAGAGACCGATCGTCCACTTTGCGCGCATCTTCTCGTAGAGCAGCACGCAGCTCTGAGTGGCCTCGTGATGCGCCTCGTCGAGAACGACCAGGTCAACCTCGGGCGGCGCCTTTTCGAAGAGCGACACTGGCCGAATTCTATCGCCATAGAGGTCGCGGTTCGCCTCCATCATCTGCTGCAGCAGATGGCGGCGCGGCGCCACCCAGCCCACCTTGAGCGTATGGCCTAGATGCTGCTGAAGGCGATGGATCATCTCAAGGGCCATGTACGTCTTGCCGGAGCCCACAGGCGATTCGAGCAGCACGGACGTGTGGCCGCGTTCAGTGAACGCGGCCACACCTTCTTTTATGGCCTCCTGCTGATATGGCCGATTCTCGTACTGCATGGCCTTACGCAGCCCCCCTGGAGAAGTCGATGCCGTTGAGATAGAAGCTGCTCGTGCGCGCCGTGTGCGGGTAGAGTCCCTCAAGGTCGAACCCCTTCGAGAGCAGTGTACCGGAGAACGACTGCAGCGTGGAATCGGACTTGAGCTGCTCCGAATGGTGCGTACCCAGTTCGGATGCGAAGTTCAGAAGGTCGGCCACGCTGCACCCCACGGGCAGGAGCGGACGCTTCTTCTGGCCGATGTTCGCAAGGTCAGTCACGCCGTAGCGCACGCAAGGATTGTCGGCTACGTCGTTCAGGCGTTCGCGCAGCAGCATCTGGTTGCGGGCGTTCGCCACGGAACGGCGTATCAGCCCCTCCAGCAGCACCACCTCGCCAACGGACGCCTTCGTCTCTGCCGCATTGCACATGCGCTCCTGCAGCATCTCCACGCCGGACGGGTTGCTGAACGAGGCCAGCAGACGGCGGAAATGCTCGCCGCTGTTGTCCTTGATCTCCATCTTCGTGCGAAAGAGCGAAGTCTCTGCCACCGCCCCGTTGGAACAGACCTGCCGCCATGTGGCAAGGCTCATGTCTGGCATGCCAACGCCGTCCACCGGCACGCGACAGCGCACGCGCATTCCGTATGTGCTGTCGTTAGGCACGTCCCACGGGTCGTCAAGGTCGAGCATCGCGCTCAGCACGCCGTCGCTGTATTCTACGTCGGTGAGGCGCTTGTCGTTGTGCAGAACGTTCTCGATGTAGTTGATGGGCATCGGCAGGCCCTTGTTCTGGGTGAGGCCGAGAGCCTGCCGGCCTTCGGTGTCCACCGTCACGCGCAGCTGAAGGTCCGGAACCTTCGCGGCCGCGCGCTCCATCACCTCGAGCGGCGTGAAGAAGCCAAACACGCCGTATGGTATGCCAAGTTCGCCGGCCAGCGTCTTGTAGAAGCGGTCGCTCAGCTTGTAGGCGGAGTTGTCGATGACGAGACTCTTGATCTTGGTCTCGTCGCAGTCGAGCGCCTCCACCATCTGGCGGGGCGTAATCGGAACGGGCTCGAAGCGATTGCAGATTCGCTCGCCCGGCTTGAGTTTGGTTTTTGTGTTTTTCATAGTGCTCACCATGATTTTAAATTGTTCTGGTAGGGTTTTTCTTACACCTGGAGTTGATTTTTCTAGGATAAATTTCATCCCATGTCTTAGGCGCTCTTCGCAATGAATCCGCGCAGACGGAGCGACCGTGTGGGATGGCGCAGCTGGCGGAGAGCCTTCGTCTCGAGCTGACGCACACGCTCGCGCGTGACGTTCAGCATCCGCCCCACCTCCTCGAGCGTGCGGCAATTGCCGTCAACAAGCCCGTAGCGGTATTCGAGCAACTCGCGTTCGCGGGCGTTCAGAGTGCCCAATGCGGATATCAGCTGCTCGCGCATGAGGCTCTTGTCGGTTTCCTCGCCAGGATCGACGGCGGTCGTATCCTCCACGAAGTCGCCCATGCAGGCATCTTCGTCGTCCCCAACCTTCGTCTGAAGAGAGACGGGCGTCCACGCCATTTTTCTTAGCGAGCGCACCTTCCACTCGGGCACCCCCATTTCCCAGGCTAGTTCCTTGGCGGAGGGATCTCTTCCCAGCCGCTGCACAAGTTGCGCGCATACGCGGTTCATGTTGTGGATCTGCTCAATCAGATGCACCGGCAGGCGGATCGTGCGGGCCTGATCGGCTATCGCTCGCGTCGCGGCCTGGCGGATCCACCATGTGGCGTAGGTCGAGAACCTGTAGCCTCGCCGGTAGTCGAAAAGCTCAACCGCTCGCACAAGGCCGGTGTTGCCCTCCTGGACCAGGTCAAGGAACTCCAGACCAAGATGCAGAAGGTGTTTGATGGTGGAGACCACTAACCTGAGGTTTGCCTCGACCACGCGAGTGCGCTTTGACTGAAGAATCTCCAACTGCCTGCGCAGTTCGCCGAAACGCTCCACGAATTCTCCCGCCGCCATTCCGGACTCCTTCTCCAAAGACGCCAATCTCGTTCGAATTGCGGCAAGTTCGACGTCACGTTTCTTCGAAGGCCGTTTCGCGAGCAGGCGGACCTTTTCGGCGATCAAGGCCCTGCAAGGCCGATAGAGTCGCTCTTCCGCTTCTGCGCAGAGCGACTCAAAACATTTCTGCTCTATGCAAAGTTTCTCTGCGAACCTCTCCATATCCGCACTGCTGCGAACACGCTCCAGCTTTCGCCTCAGTTCTGGTATCATCGCCACATATTCCGCCCGGCCGCCCGAGAAATCTACAGAGACGATTCCGTCGAACCGTCCGTCCTGCCCCTCGATTCTGTCCAGCAGCCGCATATACATCGCCGGCGCGAACCTGAACCGGTTGAAGAGCTTTCTGCTGCTCTTCTTCGCCGCTTCCATGGCCTTGAATGCCGCCAGCTCCTCGCCTTCAGTCATAAGTGGCACCCGCGCCATCTCACGCATGTAAAGCTGGACGGTCTCATTGGACATCGCCTCCTTCTCCTTCGCGAGCTTGACCTCCTTCTCAGTCAGTTCCTCTGCATCCGTCAGTTCCTCTCCCTCCGTCAGTTCCTCTCCATCCACAATCTCCTCGGTATTGATCACATCCTCGGTAAACAATTCATCTGTCTGCTCAATGTAGCTCATTCTAAGTTCTCCTTTGGGTTTGGGGTTAGGTTTAATGCTTGATATTTACATATGCAGACGCAACGACTTCCATCTGCCATACGATTTTATTGAAAATCGGAAACATCTGTTTCCATAATTCAGTCTAGCGGTCAATGATCTGGGCATTGCCGTTTCGTCATGTTCACATTGTGCTATCTCCTTTCACATAAGGGAGAACTATGTCACAGGCAGAATCTTACATTGTTTTTAGGACAAAAGAGCCAGTTGCAAAACCTGCTTTTTAGTTTCACGCAAAGTCCGCTAAGTTCGCAAAGTCATCCATGAAACAGAACTTCGCGTACTTTGCGAACTTGGCGTGAGATGTTTTTGGAGGTTTTGCAATTACCTCAAAAGACAGAAGACAAACGACAAAGGATCGGGTTGCATGTCGCCTCGCGTTCTTCAACCACCATCCATTGTCAAACTTCGAAACTAGACTTGCCGCAGCGCTAAGGAAATGCTACTCTTATAAACATGAAAGCACAGCATCTTCTTATACGGGCGGCGGCAATCGCCACCACTTTCATGATTGCAGGCCTGGCGTTCGCGGCAACTCCGTACGAAGTGGCGGGGCCTAGTGCGCCGAAGCCACACGAGCAGACCGCCATGAACGAACTTTCCGCATATCTCGAAAGGCGCGTGGCGGACAAGTTACGCGTGGGCGGCAAGGAGGGTGTAGTCTTCCGCGTGGGCGACACGGATCTTGCGCGGCGGGAGGGATTGCTCTCCTCGCAGCTTCCCTCCGAGAAGTGGATCGTGCGCTCGTTCGGCAACGAGGTGCTGCTGAACGGCGGCGGCGCTCGCGGCGCGCTCTTCGCCGTGTACCATTTTCTGGAGGACTGCTGCGGCGTGCGATGGTGGAGCGAGTTCGAGGAAGACGTGCCGCCGGCGGGTCCGCTCGACCTTCCGGCGCTCGACATGCAGGGCCAGCCCGCCTTCGCCTTCCGCGACATCTATCGCTCGGAAAGCGGCTCCAACCACGCGCGTTTCGAGCGGCGCGTGCGCATGAACGCCCACGGCGACGCGGCTCTCGGCGGCGCGTTCGCCTTCGGTCCGCCGAACTTCTGCCATACGTTCGACTACTATCTCAACGCCGATAAGCACATGAAGGACCATCCCGAGTGGTTCTCCCTACGCGGCGGGAAACGCGTGGGCGGGCAGCGCAGCGGACAGCTCTGCCTCACGAACCCCGAAGTGCGCGATGAGATGCTCAAGCGCCTTCTCGCCAACATCGAGAAGGGAAACGCAAAGGCCCTTAAGAGCGGCGTGGAGCCTCCTCGCATCTACGACATCTCGCACAACGACAACCGCGGCTACTGCCAGTGCGACCGCTGCAACGCCGCCGCCGAGAAGTACGGCCTCTCGGGCGTCAACCTGAACTTCGTGAACTCGCTCGCCGCCGAAGTGGCAAAGAAATATCCAAACGTTCTACTCTGCACATGGGCGTACCAGTACACGCAGGACGTGCCCACGGGAGGCGTGCGCGCGGCGGACAACGTGATCGTGCGCCTCTGCGACACCGACTCCAACCAGGCCTCGTCCATCGCCGAACCCGACAACCGCGCATACTACGACCGCGTGATCGCCTGGAGCAAAGCCACGAAGCACCTCTTCGTCTGGGATTACGCGATCACGTTCTCGAAGGGACTTACGGGCCTGCCCTTTGCAAGCGAGTTCCACTATGGCGACCTCTTCCGCCACTACCGCGCGTACAACGTCTCGGGCATCTTCTGGGAACACGAGCATCCCTACAAGGCCGACATGTGGGAACTTAAGTTCTTCCTCGAGACGAAATTGATGGAGAACCCGGACCTCGACTGCAACGCGCTTATCGAACGATTCATGCGCGAATACTACGGTCCTGCTGGCAAGCATATCCTCGCCTACCGGCGTTACCTCGACAAGATCCGCCGCGAGAAGAACGCGTTCGTGAGCTGGTTCCCGCAGCTCTCGGCGTTCAAGTACATCACGACGGAAGACGTTGCAGAATGCAACCAGACGCTTGACGCGGCCGAGGCTGCAGTTGCCGGGAATGCAAAGTTGCTGGCGCGCGTGCGGCATGCGCGGCTCGGACTCGACCGCCTGATCTGCCTGCGGTCGCGTCCAATCCTCTTTCACGCCCCTGGACGCGATGGCGCAGAGGAAACAAAGATCCCAGGATTCGACGCCGCGAAGGCGCGCCTGCGGGACGACTGGCCAAAGTGGATCGCGCCCTATCCAAAGGCAAAGGAGCTCGTCAAAAAGGAACATGACTTTCTGGCCGGCATCCTCACCCCGCCAAAGTCCCTCCCCGTGCCAGATCAGTTCCGCGACAGGAGCTTCTACGATTTTCCCGCGCAGTTCCTCACGAGCCATGGGAAGAACGAGACTCTCGTGGACGACCCTGAGAGCCCAGTGGGGCGGGCGATGCGCACTGCGGCGGACAAGAGCCATTACTTCCAGTTGCCGTTCGGCGGCGGGGTCTACGACGAACATGCGAAGAAGTCGCTCGGCAACGGATCTTTCAAGACGGTGAAAGGTGATGGCTACCATTGGTACCGCCTGTGCAGGGCAAAGTTCAACGACCGCTGCTACCTGTGGCTCACGCGCGCGTGGACCACGCAGTTGAAGACGGGCAACTTTCCGAACCTCTTCGGAAAGGAGCTGGAGCTGTGGGTGTCAGTGAAGTTCACCGGCCCCATGTTCCGCCCCGGCACAGAAGGCGAAAGCTACATCTGGATCGACCGCGTGATCCTCGCCGTTCCTTAAGCGGGGACGCTCCTCACACGGCGGGGCGGCACTAGGAGAACGGGCACCTTGCCCGTTCGTAAGGGCAGACGATGGCCTGCCAAACGCGAACGGGATGGGAGCCCGTTCTCCCAATAGCATTTGGGCGTATCTACGTTATTCACCGAGGAGGGAAGACTCTAACTCCAAGAGCTCGCAAAATCGGTTCCGCTACCGCTTCATCCATGCTTCGCATCGTCCAACCACACACAGATTACAGAATCGAAGAAGAGCACAAACTTAAGGCAATGGAAAAAGCCGATGAGTTTTTTGCTACCATAACAGATCTTGTGAAGAGCCTAAAATCGCTTTGAATGCCCATCATCATCAATGGCCAGTATACAACGGAATCGAACTATATTTGGCAGTTGGGTACTGTCCCAAACCCCTAATGCAATCTGATCACAAGCAATTCGGGATTTCCCAACTCCTCAAATCTGGCTGTTGAACGGACAAGATGCCCGTTCTCCCAGTGCTTCGAGGTTCTGGCCTCTGTTTCTGACGTAGCGGGCATAAGTCTTGAGATTACGGTGTGGAATGCATGCTTTCTACTGGCAGGCCTTGACGGAACGTTCTTCGTTTAGAAGTCCGTAAAGATACTCCGCCCCTTCAAGATACAGCCCCGTCTCGACATCATGCAGTTTTTCATGCAATCTCGAGTGGTAAACCACACCCATCGCGTCCTGTATCGAAAGGCCCTCCCGTTCAACAACCATAGCCACAAGGTCCTGCGTCGCATACTCCATCAGCTGTTTCTGCTTAATAGACATCATCCACCCCCACAAACTTGAGCGCCGAGACCGCTAAAGGCGTATGGAACGAATACTGAATCGTCAGTTGCTTAAACTGCATCTCGCGCACCAGCATCTCCACGGTCACCAAACCTAGCGCAAACTGTCGGAAGAGGAGCGCGAGGTCGTCATTGGCAACAGGTCCGACAACCATGCCATATCGATTGTCACGGTTGTGATCTGCCGCTTCAACATACTGACGGCGATTTGCCATCACAAACATGGCCCATTCCGCAGACGGTCGTTGGAACCGCTTCACAGGCACATCGGCAAGCCCCGCCTCGTCAAACTCAAACGTCATTAGGCAAGCCTTGCCGCCGAATCTCCGGACTGTTCGCTTTGCCATCCGCTCTGCCGAGATTCTGTCAGGCGCAAGATAGAAGCCCTGTCCAAAATCTTTATTGGGACGGCAAAGGGAAAGATCAACCTCTCGAAACGCCGTGTTTGAACCGTGGTACAACCTCATGCCACAAGTCCTTCATTGCGTTTACATATGGCATCAAGATCGTCTAGCGCCGTATCGAGCGAAAGAGTGTGTTCTGCGTCATAGCAATCTTCAAGGAAATCCAACCCCTTATTCCGCAAAAGATAGTCAAACGTTTCAGCATACGACAAACCATGCCTGTCCGCATAATCGTTTACGCAGACAACCATGTAATTGATCATATTGCGCTGCAAGTCTGACATAATTGTTTCCACTATCTTAGAATCACCCCACCGATCAGGTTACGAAAAACGAACCCCTCCCGCGCGGGAAATCTGTCACCTCACCATTGTACGGGCAAGACAGAAATAGTATGCCACATTCCCCCACCCAACGCAAGCTGGAATTTGGAAATTTGAAATTTGAGTACAACACGCTGCCAGCGCGTTGAAGGGACACTATGGGGACTGTCCCCGCGGCTTAACTCGCCCGCGTATTTTCAGTCTTCCTTCTTAACCAGTTGCAAAACGTCCGCTGCGGCCAAGGGGGAAGAGCACTATGCGTACTGCGGTACTGAGGGGACTCAAATGGTTCTATGGACATGTGGCTGTATGGACAAGTGGTTTTCATGTCAACTATTTTAGCACACACTGCACTTAGGTGCCATTCTGCGTTTTCAAATTTCAAATTTCGTCACTCCCATGTTTGGCGAATTTTGATATAATGTGCGGCGCAATAGGAGGAATGTCCACAGAAGAGCAAATCGTTTGGTGGTAAGACATGACGAGGTTTAGTCCAGATGATAGAATCGGCGTCTATCGCATAGTCAGGTCTCTCGGCAGGGGAGGCATGGGCGTTGTGTACGAAGTCGAGCATGTCAAGCTAGGCGTCCACTATGCGCTGAAGACGTTCTCGCTTGCCAAGGGCGGCCATGCCGACGTGCTCAAGGGCAAATTCCTCGCCGAGGGCAAAGTTCTCGCTCGGCTTCACGACCCGCACATTGTCCGGGTGTTCGACCTGAACTTCGACGAGCCAACCCAGACGCTCTACTTCGTGATGGACATTGTCCTATACAAGGACGGCAATCCGCACACGCTTGCGGACGTCAAGACATCCGACCTCGAGGAGAGAGTAGTCCATCAGTGGTTCGTTGAACTTGCCGCAGCGCTGGACTACATACACGCGCAGGGCATTGTCCATCGCGACATAAAGCTGAGCAACGTGCTTTTGAATGCCGAGAGGCACGTGATTCTTTCCGACTTCGGCGTATCGCGGCTTCTGGCAGACAACCGCCTGAGCCGGATGAACGCGGAGCAGACGATAATCTCCGCAACGCCGAATTCGCGCCTCGTGATGGGCACGCACGGCTACATGGCCCCGGAGGTCGAGCGCGGCGAGGAGGCAACGCCCGCGTCTGACGTATATTCGCTTGCGGTGCTGACCATTTATCTTCTTACCGGCGTCTGGTACGTGCCAGAATCGAAAGTTCTGAGGATCCTTGACACCTTTGAACTCCCGTGGAGCCAGGTGCTGCCGCCGATGCTGCGCGAAGATCCTCGCAAGCGACCGTCCGATCTAAGCGCCCTCGCGAGTAAGCTGGAGGCGCCAGTTCCTGCGGCGGAAACGGCGAGCAGTTCAAGGGGTGTTCCGATTGCGGTGGAGTCAAAACCGGGTGGCATTGCAGGCCCGTCGCGGACGATTCCAAGGAAGGTCAAGATGGCGGTCATTGGAGCTGTCGTTGCGGTTGCGGCATTGTGCGTAGCGGTTTGGCTGGTTCGGCGCAATCCGCAGGGGGTGGAGTGCGATTTCGCCAGGATGTTCGGCCCGGATGGCATATTCGAGGTGAATAGATGAGAGTGTTTCCTTCCACTTCCTCTACGCTTCTCCAGACGCTCGCCGCCAGGAAGACTGGAGTGAGCGAGGCGGCGTGGGTGCGCTTTTTCGAGCTTTACACGCCTGCGATGCGCCGTTTCATCGAAATGAACGACCATACGCACGATCCGGACGACGTCATTCAGGATGTCTATGTGAGCCTCGTGGACATTCTTGAGAACAATCGCTACGATGCTGACAAATCGCGCTTCAGGACTTTTCTTGCGATGCTGATTCGGCGTCGGCTTGTTTCTCTCTACCGTAGAGAAGAGGCGCGTGGCGATGGCGCGAAGATTCCTCTGGAAATGCTGCGCGGCAATGGTGAGCTTGATTCCGCCAGCATGCCTTGCGAACTGATCGTTCCCGCTAGTCAGCCCGACGAGATAGACCTTTTCTGGGCCAGGGCGAAGCATGAGGCGGCGGTGGAGCATGTGCTCACGAAGACCGCGCTATCGGTGCAGACGAAGTCCGTATATCGTGCGTATGTGATCGAAGGCCGTCCAATTGACGAGGTTGAGAGGGAATTTGGCGTTTCGCGCGACGTGATCTACAAGATCAAGTTTCGCGTTGACAGTGCAATTGCAGTGATCGAGGAGGAGTATGCCGATGAAAATGCCGAGACTCCCCCGGGAGATTAGCGGCCGGCATGCGAATATTATCTACAAAGAATGAGAACTGCCGTTGACATAAAGACATCAACACTGTTTTTGCTGGTGGCGTCCGCTACAATGCTCGTTGCGATGCCCACCAGAGAGGAAGTGGACAAGGCCGCGTCTCTCGTTCAGGACATCATGAAGCCGGAAAGGGAGGCGCTGGAAGCCGGCAAGAAGACGCGTGCGGAAGTTGCCGAGGCGGCGCTCGACCTCGCGGAGAATAAGGCCGATTCGGAAGCGGAGATGTTGCTGCTTGTAAAGGGCGCGTTCAATCTATACGTGCATGACGGCGCGTTCGACAAGGCCGCCGACTCGATGAAGACTCTCAAGTACTTGATTCCAGACATGCCGCCGCAGATCGTGGCAAACATCATAGAGTCGTCTTTTGGCGACGTCTCGAACACCAACGACGTGCGGCTGTGCGGTCTTCTTGACGAGGCAAAGGCATGTGTGCGCTGCCAGAACGAACTGGAGGCCGCCCGTGCGGAATCCGCGAAGGATCCGAAGAATGGGGCGCTCCATCTCAAGACCGCGGAGCTGTATGCCTTTCTGGGTCCGTGGCCGATGGCCCTTGACGAGTTCACAAAGGGCGACGACCGCAGGGCCGCAGCCATGGCCGAAGCCGAACGCGGAGGCGGCACCAACTTTGCCGCGAAGGCGAAGGAGATCGCCGATTTCTGGTGGGATTATCCCGCGCAGAAGAGCAGAGAGCTCCAGAGGGCCTTCAGGCTGCACGCGGCGGAGATATACAAGGATTTGATCATGGCGAATGGTGTTTCGGGGCTTGCCGGAATGCAGGCCGAGAGGAGAATCGAGGATTCAAAGGCATACGGTACGCTGTTTTTCCAGAAGGGCGACTGGTTCGTCCGCAGGGCAAGGACGGTCAAGCTGCATCTTGCCGCCGGCGTTGATCTTGAGTTGATCAAATGTCCCGCCGGCGAATTCACGATGGGCTATGAGTGCTGGAAACAGTTTGGCTCGCCATTGAACAGAGAGGCTCGCAAAACACATCAGGTGATACTTACCAAAGACTTCATGCTCGGCAAATTCCCGGTGACGTATGCCCAGTGGCACGTGGTCATGGGAGAGGGCAAGAACCAGGCGGCGGAACTTATGGATGCTCCGGTGGGCAACATCACCGTTCCCGAGATGGAGGCTTTCTGTGAGAAACTTACTGATAAGTTCAAAGAACGTTTCGGTAGGAATGTGTTTCGCCTGCCGACTGAAGCTGAATGGGAATACGCAAGCAAAGGAGGAAAGAACTTGAAGGGCGTTCTTGGCAGTGATTGCCCCCCCTTCTCCTCTAGTAAAGAGATAATTGACTATAAGGCCAAGTTTGTCAAACTTGGGTATATAGGAGAAGATCATAAGTGCGTTTCAAATGCAGGAGAACCGTTTTACATGTGGAAGACGCTTTCGGTTGGAAAATTTGATGCAAACGAATGGGGATTCAAGGATCTGATAGGCAATGCTATGGAAGTCACGGCAGACATGGTGCTGGATTCTGATATTCCTGAACTCAAGATACGTCTTGGTGATCATCTGCGTACTTGGAATGGCAGGCAGCATTACGCTTCAGTTGAGATTGATCCATTGCGCAAAGACGAGAGGCATGTCGTAAGAGGGGGATTTTCCGGAGAGGGAGGAATGGAAATTTTCGGGCCGTCTAACAAAGTAACGGTTGACAGGAATTGCAGGCTGCCGACGCTGGGGTTCAGGGTATGCATAGGCGCGAAGCTGGGCGACTGGAACAACGCCGAGCCGTCATCCAAGGCCCGCTAGGGCGTTTTCGATTAAACCGCCGCAATAAAAATTTTGATTTCTCCCGAGAGATTTCTCTGTGCCGCGCGAATATTGCAAATAGGAATGCGGCACTCTCCTTTCCGCGCCGGGAGCGATGCCATGCGGGCAAAAGGTGCGGGAGGAGAACAACAGGCGATGAAATCTGCACTCATAAGGCCAATCGCGATTCTGGCAGTTGCCGGAATGGCGATGCTTGCCTTTGCGCAGCAGAAAAAGCCAGCGGCGTTCTACTGTAAGTATTGCGGGCATAAGGCGTCTTCGGTTGCAACTCTCACCGCATCCATGTGCATCCGCCACCCGGCTGGTCCGTATAAAGGGCGGCATGCGCTCTACGAGGGTGGTGAGAAGGTGAGATATACCTGCAAATACTGTGGGTGTAAAGCCAGCAGCATCGTAATTCTTACGGCGTCAAAATGCATCCGCCATCCCAATGGCCCGCACAATGGCAACCACGAACCGGCGAGATGAGTTCATTCGAGAACCAACTTCGAAAGGAACAAAATGGACAAGAGCAGAAACGGAAGCATCATTGTTGGAGTGTTGGTTGTTGTAGTTGTTGTTTCAACAGCTTTTTTCGCTGGAACGGAAACCGGGAGAGATGTTGCTCAACAGGCTTATGAAACCGGGAGAAAGGTCGTTCAACAGGCTTGTGATGGTGTAAAGCGGATATTGGGCGATGATGGGGCAATTGGTGATAAAACGACGATAGATTCGCACGAAATCGCCTATGCGACAACAAACATGTTCCATGTTTTTCGTGATGCACAATACGACTACATTCATCGACATGACGGAACAATGGCGCGGAGTATAACCGAACTCGGAAATGGTTTTTCAATTGGCTCGTTTGGCTCTCTTATCTACGAGGAAATATGGCTCGCGCGTCTTGATAGACCAGAGGAGGAATATGTTTCCAGGGACAAGCAAAGCCGAATCGAACGTGACATTTTGACTCGTCCATATCGGTACGCCATTCTGCCAGTCGAGAAGTGCTTTAGCGAGGCCCTGGATCGAAGAACAACATGTGTTTTGGCTATCCCCGTAGCACCAGATGACAAGCCAATTCTCTTACTGCTTGGAGGTCCGATTCGTTCCGATCCGCAGGACTTCTACAGGCCGTATCAGATACACAAAATTTCAGAGGAAGTTTCGCGCAAGGCATTTCGAGACGCTGCAAAGGAAGGAACGCCTGTTGACAAGTCTTTCCTTGATCGTAATTTGCCTGGATGGAATGTGCCATCCGCTGCTACGGAATCAAACGTTTTACCCCCAAAAGGAGAACAAAACCATGAGTAAATCATTAATCGCAACCATACTGTGTTCTTTCGCCGTTGTCGGGGAGATTTGTGTAGCAGCCGATTGGGAGACGCTTCCTGTCGCACCATGTGACGACGAGACGTCAGAATGGTGGGCGAACACTTGGCATCCCGGAGATGTTGTCCCGATGGTGTCACGATACCAATTTGAGGGAAAGCTTCGTATTAAGAAAAAAGACTTGAAGGATGTCAAGTGGTATCAGTTTGCGGCGCGTTTTGGCGAGGTAGAACAGGCTGTTCGTATTGATGGCGTGGCACGATGCACTACATCGGTTTTGGATGCGCCAACTATGGATACGACCAAAGTCAAGACAGAAGAAGTGAGACCGACGCAACTTATTCGTGCGTTCCATTCTTGTCCGATTTCTGGTCGTGCAGTAGGCATAGTCGGACTTAGGGACGGCATTAAAAAAGAAGAAACCGTCCGTAAGGCCCTGGATGTGTTCTATAAGGAACTTCAGAGTCCAGAAGCCCAGGAGACGATGGACGAATGCATAAAATATGGAGCTGAAATTGCTGGGGCCGCTGCTGCTACTGCCGTTCTTTCTGCGGCGGGGGCAGCGGAAGCTGCTGGTACTGCGGCAGCGCCTGCAACAGGAGGCGCATCCCTTGTTGCTGGGCATGCCACCGCTGTCGCAACGGCAGCAAAGGCCGAGGCCGCAAGGCGAATAACAAAACGTGTCGCTCAATGGGCTGGTCGTATGACAAAGGAATATGTCATAGACAAGTCCAAGCAACTTCGAGCTGACAACCTCAAGGTTCTTGAAGGTGCCCGTTTTGAGTCGTATGGAGATTCGGATGTCCGTGGTGCTGAGATGAAAGCCGACAGTTTGTTCTATAAAAGGTTGCAAAAGTCGGATGCCGATGGCGTGACGAACCTCGCCGTTGCCATCAATGCGCTTTTTGACAATGGACGATTTTACCTTGCCGGAGCACCTGGCGAGACAATCCTTGCTAAGCGTCTCATTGATGCCGAGGGTGATGAGGGTGAGGCGATGCGAATCTTCTGCGGAAGCATCACCAATCTTGTTACGTTGCCCGAAAAGATGAGTGAAGTTCGTCTTACGCCGTCGGACTATCGCGTGTCCAACATTTTTGCCCGCGAGACCATAAATGTGAATGCTGCGCTTTTTGACATCCGTAAACGGAGTGTTGGTGATGTTTGGTGTGTCGATGGCGCGGTTCTGAACAACTTCCTGCATCCCGATCTGGAAGGTCATTTTGAAGGGACGCTCTTCATTAAGTACGAAAATGATGAAAAGTTGTCTCTTGTCTCCTTCCCAGAGGCGAGGGACAAGGTCTTCCAGACCCGCCGTCTTGTTATGCTCCCACGTTACATGGGCAAGCAGAGCCGACTTTCCTATCGTGAAACTGGGTTTTGCATGGACTATGACCCAGATGCCCAAAAGGATACAGCTGTCTCTGTCTGGGTGGACAAGGAAACTGGTCATGTCGTAAAAGTCGAGGCACGCGTGATCGGTAATGTTGCGGCACTGCCGAAGTTGGCGCTTTTCAAGGGCTTCAGCCTCTACGATTCAACCGGAAAACTCTATTTCGAAATGTCTGCCGAGGCCAATCCTTCGCGATTTCTCCTCAAAATCAATGAGTAAGCCGATGGAGATTTCCGTTCTCACTATTCGGGGATTCGACTCGTCGCTTGACGCCATTCGCCGTTTTGGCGTGAGTCTCCTCGGTTGCGACCGTCCACGACTGCGCATTCCTAAACTCGACATTCTTGCCGGGAAATGCCATGCCGTCATTGGTAAGAGCGGAGCGGGCAAGACTGTCCTTAACAGTCTTCTTCTAGGGTTGCCTTCTTCTCGTCTTGGACGCTCCGTCTACGTGAATACGATGGACTGGTGGAATGGCGGAATTCGAATTTATCGTGCAGATTTCAACAGTCCATCTCGGCTTTTGTCTCGGTGGCAGGAAGTCCGTCGTAAGGGAACGTTGCTTTACCTGCCGCAGATCCTCCCAGATGGGCGTGGCTACCAGATGAATGTCAGAGTTTATCTGGAGCAGGTTCTTTGTGCCTTGATGCGACAAGCTGGTGGTGGTGTTTCTGATATTGGCGACCCGTTCGCGTCATTTCCAGAAGAACTTCGTCGCGTCCTTGGCACGTCTGTGACGCGCCTTTCAGGAGGCGAACGTCGCCGTATCGAACTCTGGGCGCGACTACATGTCCTCAAAATGTTGCCCAGGGATCGATTCGCACTTTTAATTCTTGACGAGCCAACAACAGGACTGGATGTGCCAGACGAACGTCGTTATCTGGAGAATCTGCGTAAAATGATGGAGGGGCTTCCGAATCTGGCAGTTCTTGTCACAACGCACGCGCTCTACTTTCTCGACGATTGCTTGCCGTCAGATGCGGTACAACCAGACAAACCGAGACAGCCACTATTCGACCGGGTGATTCTCGTACACAAAGAGCCGGAATCTGGGAAAGGACAATGCGGACGTAGAACTGTACCATCGTGTCACGTGACGTCTGCGGTGGATTCAACTTGCCTTTGTGAAGCCGTCATGGAGCGGACGCCTGACAAGTCGGTTGAGGATAGCATGGAGTCTTTCGTAGAATGGCAGGCAGGACTCGTAGAGGATGAATTCTCTGAACGTGTCGAAAATGAATATTTTCTGGAGGATACGAAGTGAAAAGGCGATCAGCGGGTTTCGTGCTGGATTTTCGTCGAGTGTTCTCTCGCCGCATCTCAGGCAATAAGTTGTCTGTAGGACTGGAGCTGGTCGTGCAGCCGCTTATCGTGGCTGCGCTCGTATTCGTCGCATATCTCCACCGCAGCGCTGTAGATTCCTATAAACTTAACTTCATCTACTTCTCGACACTCTATGCTTTTTGGATTGGTTTGTTTGGATCGTGTCAGGCCATCAACTCCGAGGTGCGAAGCGGCGAGTGGTGTTATTGGGTTCTTGGCATGGGGAGAAACAGGACTACGCATGTTTTGGCTCTTTGCTCGTCATGTCTTTTGTTTGCATTTGTACAATGCTTGTTTTTCTTTTCACTTATCCTATTGTTGGCGAAATGGTTTCCTGGTGTAGGTGACGATGGAACAGGAATGCTAAATCATTTTACGGATATGTTCGTGTCAGTACCCAACGGCAAGGCATCCGTAGATTCAATATACCAGATGAACGGCGCACTTTGGTATGACCTTACAGCTCATTGGGGTGACCTTGGACCTGCTTTTTTTGCCATTTCGATTTTCGCTCTTTCGTTGTTTTCGGCGCTTGTCTCTGGTACCTTCTTCGGTCTTCTCTTCGGTTCGGTGTTCCGTGAACCTGCAACATCTCTCAACATGGCCGTTGGTTTTGTTGTCCTGCTCGGTATGCTTTCCCTTTGCGGATTGCGCGGTGAGCAGGAAGAAAAAGTCGATGCGCTATTTGCACCATTACATGACGGGGGAACGGTTCGCGCCACGATGAGCCGAGAGAATTTTGCCTCCAACGCGATTCCTGCTGCGGCAATTTCATACATTCTCCCACAACGATACTTCTTTAACATTGGGAGAGTGACATTCAACAAGGAATGGTCGGAGGAACGCGCCGTGCAAAATGCTTTGCGAGCCAATTTAACAGACGAGATTGCGACATGTAGTTCGTTGCCAGAAGCTTCTTCTTTGCGGTTCAATGCAAATTGGATTCGCACGATGGATCGGGTGAATTTTGCAACCACTTCTGGGGTTGTTAAGTGGGTTAATAATTTCTCGGAGAAGAATCTTGGCGATGCGGATTTGAGATGCTTTCAGGATTGGAATCAGCCAGAAGCATGTGAAATGGTCAACTTCCTTCATGCGCATCCCGAATACCGAAAGGGGTGGAAAGTCTCTCTCCACAGGAAACATCTGGTCACGACTATTGGGCTTGAGATGCTTCCTCTTTTTCTGCTCAACATTCTTTGCCTTGGCGGTACGTTGCTGTCCGTCTGGAAGAAAGACTGTTACCAACAACTTCGCTGACCTCTCAACCAAACACTAAAAAGGAGTAATAATGCAATTCGTACGAACAACATTAACCACTCTTGTCGCTGGTTTATGCGCAATGATGACATCAGTTGTGTTTGCAACAGATGCGACCGCACCCGTCCAGACCATCTGGAATGCAGGTCAGATATACGAGACCATCGTCAAGATGACAATCGACGTCTCAAACGCAACTCTCACGACATCCAGTGAATACAAATACAATGGTGCTTACTCATTGCCACATCTCGTATTCAATCCTGTAATCCGCTTTAGAACGGATGACATACGCAAGAATGGCGTCAACTATTTTGGACGGCGGACTTACGCGGCACCGCAACAATCCGTGATGGGGACGGAGGGAATAAAATGGAAATCGGAATATTGGATGGTTGATCCTCGGCGTTGGGTCGCGGCATGGCGTATGAGTCGCAACGATGAGTTGAAGAAGTGGAAACTGGAAAACGAGGAACTTGCGCGACGGATGAAAGATGGCAAGGTGCCAGTCGAGATTTTTGCAGTATTTTATACAGATGACCACAAGGAGGTTGATTTTAATCCTGATACCGATTCGCTCCTCTTGAACTGGACCGAATCGTCTGTGAGTAATTTCCATAACGGAAATCAAGGTGATCTTATTGTCAAGGTGTATCATGCAAAGAAAGATGATGGTTCAGATACGCTCGTTAATGCTTCCGGGAACATACCAAAAGCTGAAGAGGAAATTCAGCGAAAGATTGTTGCTGAATGCAATGTTCTCTCTTATGTCCTCTATGACGATCCATCTGGAAATCGTCGGTCGCTACTAAGAAACAACAAGAAATGGAAAATAGATGCCGGGGTTCTGAACAAAGGACTACTTTTCTATGGCGACATGGATTCATTGATAGACTTTGAAGGAACTCTGACAGTTAGCCGGGAAGAGATTCGTCCATCAGACTGCGAAAAGATTAGATTGAAGCCGTTTAGCGGAGATAAAATCTGCGTTGTTAATTCAAAGGGGGCGAAGGCTGGGTATCATATCAATGGACGACGGCAACCATTCCCATTGACCATAGACTATTCAAGACGTGACGATCCAAACGCGAACATGATGGAGTTTTGGTTTGACATCGACAACAACGTCCTTCGATATGCAAAGATTAGAATTGTGAAGGAGGACTATGACGGTGACATTCCGAATCCAAGACTTGGCAAGATGATTTCTGCGCTCGAGGGAAGTGTGAAGGGGCGTGTGGCGTTTGAGATCGAATACTGGACTGCTGTCAACCAGCCGCTTCCTGAAATGTAAATGGAGGACGATGAACATGAAAGGTAAATGCGTGCTTTGGACAGTGGTGGGTTGTATTATTGTGGTGGGGCTTATCCCCGTAATTCATGGATGTATTTGGCCCACATCGAAAAAGGAATCTGCCTCATCACTATTACATAATTTGGATTCTTCTACGAGATGTGTGTCGGAGTGTGTGACAGCCGATTCGCCCTTGCGGGAGTTTGATCGTCAAATGTGCCTTGCTGCTTCATCTGAAAAGGACTTGGAATACTGGATTGACGGCGAACGTGAAACGCCGGGATGCCATTGGCACTTAACACATGTAGAATGTCAAAGAGGCAGATGCCTTTATCGTTGTCGCGAAACAGAAGCCCTGTGGTTTCTATCGCAGCAAGATAATTCTAATCTGAAAATGACGAAGTCAGGAAAGTCATCAACTTTCCAGCAGACTTATATCTTTTCCGCTCAGTCCGCCGGAAAGATTAGGAAGGGGATCGACGAGTATCCGGAAAATGGGGGTGATGAGTGATGCAGTTAATATTACTACAAGATCCATGTTGACTGAGAATGCAGAATCGCGGGTGTTGCTTGACATTCCCGATGAAGTGAAAAGATGCTATCCTGCAAGGTGGATTGATTTACGCGTGTTTCCTTCTGAGCAGACAAAACTGGAATGGGTGAAAGAAAAGTATAGGAGTCTGCGAAAGTAGTCTAAACGGATTTGCGAGCTTGGCGTTAGGCGAGTGCCCACGAACAAACAGTGTGAATCCTGATACCGGAGAAATGTTCATGAAAAGTGCTATGAAGAAACTGCTTGTGTTGCTTGTATTGGGTTTGGTCTTTGTTGGCTGCGACAAGGACGAAATCAAGCGATTGCAGGGTGAGAAAGATGAACTGCGGCAAGTCTTGTCGGAAAAGGACAAAACCATCGAGAGTCTCAACTCTGACCTTGAAGACCTTGGGAATAAGAATGAAGAACTGCAATCTAAGAATGAGAAGCTTGAAGCAGCGCTGAAGGAGTTGGAAAGCAAGAATGAGGGAATGAACAAGAGTATTGAAAGGCAGAATCGAGATCTTGAAAAGAGGACGTCGGAACTGCAAATGACGACCAACCAACTGGCAACGATACAGAGGGCGTTGGAAAGCAAGAATGAGGATTTGAGAGTACAGCGAGTTGAGTTGGAGCGCACGAACGCCGAATTAGAGAAGAGGCGACAGGAACTGGAGCGCAAAAACGAGGAGCTGGAAGCCAAGCGCAAGGACCTTGAAACGACAAAAGGACAAAACAACAAGCTCGTATGGATGATTCCTCTTCTGGTAAGCGTGGCATTGGCGGTAGGTACGCTTATGGGCCTGAAGGTCAGGGACGATGTACGCAAGGCAAGTGCGAAGGCGGCGCAAGATGACAATGGGCCGTGGGGATATGACCGATGAGAAGACGCGAGACAGATCCCTTTGACATTGTAGCGGCCGAATCTTCGGCGCCCGGCATCGAGGGAATGCTGGAGCGGTTTGTTGGAACAATGGTGGTGCGTTCTGCCGGAAGTGTGATGACGATGCCGATGCTGGATCGGCCTGTCTTTGATCAGGAGTGTCTGCCGGAGAAGGCCGGTGCGCTTAAGGCCATCTTGTACACGTGGATGTATTGCTACAGGAAGTTTGAATATGCCGTTGATCCGCTGCGGCGAGGGTTTCTTGCCTGGGTACGCCTTTTCTTGTCAATTCAGGTTTTCATTGTATTGCCAGTGGCAGTGTCCATGGGATTGATCCTTGGATTCGCCTACTGCGGCATCATCCTCACAAAGAAGACGTGCGAAGTGGCTGAGGCAACGCTTGATTTGACGATATCGATGTTGTTGCTTGCGCTGGGATTGCTTGGGATTGTGGTTGTGGTGTATTTGATTTATCTTGTCTTGGCAATGGTGTTTCAGTGGAAGGTGCGGCTGCCGCGTTGCGTGGGCGGGCGGATTTCGCCGCCCTGAAGGGGCGGCTCTCAGGACAATCGCCCGGCAATTGCCAGAGGTTGCCAAATAACACTACGGGTGGAGAGTCCCTGCGGCGTCACGACGCGAAGAAGTCGTGGAAGTGGTGCCATTCGCTTGGATGCGTGCGGGTTTCCTCTTCAAGGAACGCCGCATACTGGCGCAGGATCTCGTCAGCCTTCGCACCACTGCCGCCTTCGAACCGCCTGAAATGCGCCTCGTAGGCGTTCCAGCCTGTGCGCACGCAAGTGACGAAGAATATGGGCGCCTCCATGAGACGCGCGAACGCGAACACGCCCTTCGGCCAGCGACACGGCCGCCCAATGAAGTCGCATTCGAGCGTCTTGGCGGATCCAGCCGACACCCTGTCGCCCGCCATCAGCACAAGTTCCCCGCGTCCTATCGCAGTCTGCATCTCCACCGCCGTCTCAACGCCGATATCCTCCACTGCGTGCAGGCACATCGCAGAAGAATCGAAGTGGCGCATGAAAGTGCGCATGAAGACGGCGTCGTGGCCCATCTGCTGGAAGGCGTGAACGAAGGGAACGCGGCCGCCAGCCACCTGTTCCTGATTTCCAAGCGCACTCAGCACCTCTATCGTGCCAAGATGCGATGATATCACGAACGCCCCCTTCCCGGACTCAACAAGCGCCTTGAACGCGCGATGTCCATCATCATCTCGCGCGGAGACAACAGGAAGATTCTTCTTGAGGGTGCAGGCGTCCGTCTTGTCCGCAAGCGCCCACGCAAATCCCAGTAGATGACGGAAGACGCGCCATGCCCCTGCCTTAATTCCCAGCACTTCGTAGAATCCACGTACCGCGCGCCGCGCGCCGCCGGCGAACGGATAGATGAACGCCATCACAGGCACGCACATCGCTTTGAGCGCGCTCTTCCCGAACAGGCGGTACACAAGCCACATGAACCGCATGCGCCATTCGCCAGCGCTCTGCTCCTCCTGTTCATGCCATTCGGCCTCTTGCCGCCGTGCATGCGTTTTGTCTTTTAACGCAGAGTCGCAGAGTCGCAGAGTCGCAGAGTTTTTAGAGGGCGTTGGGTTATATGCTGCAATCTTCTGCCTTCGCCTCTTCTCCCCTCGCCACTCGATCTTAGAAAGGATGTACGCGAAGAAGAGCCCTAGCGCGAGCGTTGCGCCCATCGAGCGCGTTACGGGAAACTCCGTGAACGCGAGCAGTCCAAACCCCGCGAGCGACGAGAGAAACGAGAAGAGAACCGTGCGCCGCGTCTCCTGCACGGGATTGGAATGATTGAATATCACGTAATCGAGTCCAAGCCCCGCCATCACGAAGAAGCAAAGAAGCGTGAAGCATGTGATCGGGATGCCCAACCAACCCAACATCCCCATAGTGCAGAGAACCATTGCGCCTACGGCGCTCACATAGTCAAAGAACTTTCTTCGGAAAAACACGATGAGAAGCATCGCAAGCGCCGCAAACGAAATGCAGAGCAGCTTTCCGGCGGAAAGGAACAGGCGTGCGAACATCCCCGTAGCGGCCTTGCGCGGATCAAGCACAACCACGCGCGAATCGGCGCTCGTGAACCCGTCGGGACACGGCATCACGATTTCGTCGCCACGGGGCGCAAACGTACGCACGATCTTCTTCAGCGACTCGTCCTCCACGTGGCCTGCATCAAGAAAGCCTCTCTTCTCCTCCCGCGGCATCTTCAGCCCGGTAAGCTCCATGTACGACTTCCCTTCGCTTTCCTTGAGCTTTTCGACGAGCGCGGCGTTCTCGCGCTGACGCCTCAGCGACGGAATCACAGCGGAAAGTCCCCTCAGCCCCACGGCCTCCTCGATCTCTAGGGACTCCTGCAGCGTCTTCCCCTTGATGCACACGAACTTCCCGCCACCCATCGGATTCAGCTCGAAGAGCCGCTTTTCACCTTCCGCTAGAAACGTGCCGGGACGGTAGAACGCCGACGGATCGAACGAGGTCTTCACGCGGCAGATGCCGCACATCGCCACAAGCACCAAGAGAGACGATCCGATTGCCAAGATGTTTCCAAGATGGCGATTGCAAAACCACGCATACATGGTGTGGCAAGGCCGCCCCGGCCTTGTTGCAAGGACGAGGGCGCCCTTGCCACATCGGCACCGCCACGCGAGCGCGCAAAGATACGCAGCGACAAGGCCCGCCATCGTGAAGAGCGCCATCTGGCGCAAGGCTGCAATGTCCGCGAAAAGGAGCGGCGCGAAGCAGACGAGCGACGTCGCGAGGGACTGCGTGAGCGGCTTGAGCACCTTCCCCGCTCCGCCTGCCGCGCGCGAATGATACACGTAGTCCACGGCAAGGCCGATGAGCGTCACGCCGAAGACGAAAGTGATCACGTGCGGACGCGGAAAGAACGCGAAGAGCGCACCCGTGGCCACGAAGAACGCCACGCCCACCGTGACTAGCAGCTGCGGCGCGAACCGCCATGAGCGAAAGAGCATCCATCCAAGCAGCGCCACCAACACGATGGAGACCGAGGAAAGAATATTGATTTCACGTTTCGCGCTGGAGGTCGAACGCGCGGTATGGAACACCGGCCCGCAACACCAGATCTTCGCGACGCCTGCGGCGAAGGAGCCGTTGACGCGTTCCGCGCCCTGCATGATTTCTTCCGCCTTCTCAAGCGAGAGGTCGCCGCACTGCATCAGCAGGAAGTGACGGTCGCCACGTTCGCAGACCGGATAGCCATCCTTGAGCGACCAGCCTGGGGCGAGATTGGACTGCATCGACATTGCGTAGTCCGTGGCGAGAAGAAACGGATCGTCCTTCACGGAGAAGAGCGGCGGCGCAGGGCCGAAGAGGCGCGCGGCGGAGGCGTTGGCAACTTCCTTGAACTTGCCTGCGCGAAGCAGCTCGCGCGTTTCAGCAGAGACGAGTCCGCGCGTGTGCGGAGCGAGGTGGCGCAGTGTCTTCTGAAAATCGACTGCGGGGCCTAGCCCAAATCGCTTGCCCAGGTCGTTTGCCACCTTGACGAGCTGTTCCTCGTCACTGCCTTCGAGGAGAAGCTGCCCCTGCCTGGCGCGTCCAGCCGCAAGTTCCATCAAGTGACCGCCATTCCCCGTAGAAACAAGCGCAAGCACGTCCGGCACTACGCGCAGTCCATCATACGCGCGCCACACAAGCGCGCAGGCCGAGAGCGCGAGAAGAACCGTAATTGCTATGCGCGCCGCCTTCACCGCTTCATCTCGATGTCGAGGCGGTCGCCGTTCTTGAACTCCACCGTCACCTTGTCAGGGAAGCCCTTCTCCGGCTCGCTCTTCACGGTCTTCACCATGTCTTTGACTTCCTTGATCTCGAATATCTTCGCAATCTTGTCCACATTGCTCTTGAGGCTGCGCGTGGTTGTTTTCCCGTTCACGATGAAAGAGTAGTTCGTGGGAGTGGCGATGAATGTGGACGGCATGGGCGAGACGGTGCGCCATTCGAAGGAGCGTCCCTTCTCGAACTTGAACGTGCCCTTCGACGTGATGGTGACGTCAACGTCGGCAAGCGTCTTTCGCTGCACGAACGTTCCCTCCGCACGCTCTGGCATCTCGGCGTCGTCCTGCCCGGCAGGGCGCGTCGCCCCGCGACCGCCGGAGTTGGACGCACAGCACACCGCGACTGCGAGCGCTGCCGCTAGAAGCACATTACTCCGCTTGAACATACATGCTCTCCCTTCGTGTACTTGTAGGCAAGTTCGTTCTCCCCAGCCTTCTCAAGCGTGAGGCGCACCTGCGCGCCGGGCGTAATGACGTGCGTGAACTTTATCTTCTTCACGGTGCGCAGGACGACAGGCCGGCGCAGAAAGAGCTCCGCGAAATGGCGGGCCATGCCAAGCTGCACAACGCCGGGCAGAACGGGAATGCCGGGGAAGTGCCCCTCGAAGTAGCGGGCGTCGCGGTCGAAGAACATCTCGGCCGTCCACTGCGCGCCGCTCGCGCTCGCCTCGAGCACGAACGGTTCTATGAAGTCGCCTTCGAGTATCTCCTTCACGCGCGAGGCAAGCACCTTCCCCTGGGCGTTTCGCGGTAGCTCCATCACGAAACGATAGCGCTTCGGCACAGTGCCCTTCGGGAAGATCGGCAGCAGCTGACGGCGCATGTCAAGGGCGAGGGCGCGCTTGCCGCACGTAACGTCCACCGCCTTCGTGTCAAGCGCAACAACCGCGCCGAGGCAGGGCCCGTGTGCTCCTTCCAGCACCGCGAGCGCCACTTCCTTCACGCCGGGGAGCGCTGCGATCTTCGCCTCCATTTCTGGAAGCGAAACGCGCTGCTCGGCAATCTTCACCATGCGGTCCATGCGTCCCTTCAGGCGGAAGCGCCGTCCGTCGGGAGAGATCTCCGCACCGTCGCCCATCTCGAACCAGCGACGGTACGAGAACGGCGAGGCGACGGAGAGCCTGCCATCGGCGCACGCCTTGACCTTCACAGGACGAAACACCTGCCAGTCGAATTCGTCCGCGCCCTCCGCGCCGCCCTGCCGCCGCCATGCCACGCCGCCCGTCTCCGTGCTGCCGAATATTTCAAGCGGCGCCACGCCGAACACCTTCTTCGCCGTCGCGCTCGTCTTTTCCGCGAGAAGCGCGCCCGAGGTCACCACCTCCACGCAGTTCTGCGGCACCTCGTACTGCCCGGCGTACGCGCAGAACCTCGCGAGAAAGCTAGGCGTCGTCACGAGAAACACCTTCTCCGCCGCGCGCATCTTCGCGAGCAGCGTCTCGGGCGCGAGGATCACCTCGGGGTCCACCCGGCACCCGGCGGCCTCAGGCAGCAGCACGCGCCACAGCATTCCGTACATGTGCCCGGGCTCGATCGTGCAAAGAAAAACCGGCCCGCCTTCCTCGCCGGAGCGCGGCAGCACGCCGCGCGCGCGGAACGAGGCGAGGTGCATCGCCACCTCTCGCGCAAGGGAACGGAAGGTCTTCATGATGCGCTTCGGCTCGGCAGTGGAGCCGGACGTGTGGAACACTGCAGAGAATCGGACGCGGCGCACCAGCATCTCGACCAGTATTATGAGCCCCGTCGCGCAGTACGAGAGGCAGCAGTTCCACGCCGCCCATGCCAGCGGCACGTCGAAGCCCGCCTTCTCAAGGTGCCATTTTGGACCAGGCGCGTAGATCGTGGCAATGGCGATGAGCCCGTTCACGAAAAGCCATGCCGCCCACACCTGCGTGTAGCGCCTGCAGTATTCCTTCGCGCCCGGCGGAAGAATGTGCGGCGGAATCCGCTTCGCGAGCGTGTAGCAGAGAGATTCCTCCCCGAAGAGCGACAGCGCGAAGCCAGCCGAAGTGGCGGCGCTCATGACGACGGGATACCAAGCAAGGAACACGAACCGCCTCATCACGAGCGCGGCAGCCACGCACGCGGCCAGGAGAAGAATCGAACCGTACCTGCGCAGCCTCATTCGTTCACGAGCTTGGACACTGCCTTCGTCACGTCCGCAAGCGTGCGGATCTGGCGGAAGTCTTCGGGGTTCACCTTCTTCTTCGTCTCCTGCTGGAGGCGCACAACGAGATCCACCGCGTCGATGGAGTCAAGGTCCAGCTCGGTGAAAAGATTCGTCTCGGGCTTGAGCTTCTCGGGGTCGCATTCGAACTCCGCCACGAGGATGTCCTTGATCTTCTGCTCTATCTCTGCATCGGTCATTGTCTTATTCCCGAACTCAGTTTGCTGATTGCTGGCTCTTCTCCACGAAGTCGGCAAGTGTACTCACCGAGCGGAAGATACGCCTGTTCTCTGCGGCGTCGGACGAAAACGTTACGCCGAACGCCTTCTTCACGGCCATGCCGAGCTCGAGGGCGTCTATGGAGTCTAATCCCAACCCCTCGCCGAAGAGCGGAATGTCGCTTTCAATGCCTTCGGGCGACAGATCTTCGAGATCGAGGGACGAGACTATGGTCTCTTTGATTTTTCTTTCGATTTCTTCGCGTGTCATTAACTATTTATTTTACCATAATAGATCGCACTGCGGCAAGTGCGCGCGCGCGATGAGATATGCGATTCTTCTCGTTCTCTCCAAGTTCTGCGAACGACTTGCCGAAGCCGTCTGGCACAAAAAGCGGATCGTACCCGAAGCCGCCCGCGCCGCTGGGCGCCTCGGAGATGCGGCCGAGGCATTCGCCACGCACCACGTGCTCGCGGCCCTCGGGGTCCACAAGCGCAACGGCGCACACAAAACGCGCGGCGCGGTTGGCGACACCTTGCAGGTTCTTGAGCAGAAGCGCGTTGTTCGCGGGCGTGTTGGAAGGTTCGCCCGCATAGCGCGCCGAACGCACGCCGGGCGCGCCGCCAAGCGCATCCACTTCAAGGCCCGAATCGTCTGCCATCGACCAGTCGCCCTCATGGCGGGCGGCGATCGCACGCACCTTCTCAAGCGCATTGCCTTCGAAGGTGTCTGCCGTCTCCTCGACGTCGGGATTGTCCGCCAAGATCTCGAACCCCGGCAGTATCTCGCCTATCTCGCGCAGCTTGTGCGCGTTGTGCGTTGCCACGTATATCCTCATCTTTCATCTCCTCGCTTCATGTTGAAATAACTTCAGGGGACAGGTTCCATTATACCATAGTCAGCATCGTTTGCGTTCAGCGTGTGGTCTGCACTTATCATCAGAAGAAGTCGCCGGTGGGAATGGCGACAGGCTCGAAGAGCGTCTTGCCGTCCATCTCCATAGCGACTGGCGTGTACAACCTTCTTCACTATAGCCCATTCTCTTTCTGGGGCGGATCCAGACGCTTGTTTCGCTGCGAGAAGAACCACTTCAGAACTTCGTCGTCGCGGTACGTCCTGGTCCAGACGTTGTGCCCCGCATCGGGGTATTCGCGGTAGTGCGCGTTTGAGCCAGCTGCCCAGAGCGCCGAGACCATGCTACGCGAACGGAATACCGGCACGGCCCCGTCGGCCGAACCGTGGAACACCCAGATCGGCACCTTGGCGATCTTCGCCGCCTGGGCCGTGTCGCCACCGCCGCAGATCGGCATGGCCGCCGCAAACATCTGCGGACGACGGCAGACTATGTCCCACGTGCCATAGCCGCCCATCGATATCCCCGTCACGTACAAGCGCCGCGCATCGGTCCTCTGATCCGACAGGAGCTTATCGATGAGCGCCAGCTCAAGCGCCATCGTCTCGCTCGGCTCCGGCAGCATCGTATGGCCCATCGCACTCCAGTCAACCTCCGCCCAGCGCTTGCCGTTGGGAACCTGTCCCGCGACGAGACGATATCCCTTCTCATGCCTGTCTAGCCAATTGAGCAGCTCCTCCACGCCGTGCCTTAGCTGCGCGACGTTGTTCGTGCCGCGCTCGCCTGCCCCGTGCAGGAAAATCACGAGCGGCACCTTCGAACCGTCATCCGGAAGTTTCTCCGCCCAGCGGTAGCGGAACACCGTGCCGTCTGCGCCGGCGAACGTCTTGGCCTCAGTTCTCTCGGCAATATCAGTTGGCGCGGCGAATGCCGCTAGAGCCATTGTGGCGATTGCCGCCGCCGAAACAATTTTCTTCATCGCATGCTCCGTGTTCTTTTTGGTTTTATGCCGCATCCGTCAGGCGTGGCCACTTGTGAAGAAGAACCTCATTTCGCCTTGCCCTTGACGGGCAGCCGCCCGCTCTCGTAGAGGTCAAGCACGAGCTCGCCGAAGAGCGTGTTGGCCCAGGCGAACCACGAGCGGGTGAAGCGCGCGGGATCGTCCTTGTCGTACGATTCGTGCATGAAGCCGGTATCAGCGTCGGAGCGCTCGAGGAATGCGAGGCATTCGCGCACTTCGGCGTCGCTCGTGGAGGTGAGCGCCTTGAGCACGTAACTCATCGGCCAGATGCGGTCGAGTCCGCAATGGGGGCCGCCGATGCCCGCGCCGGCGCGGCCCTCGAAGAAGTAGGGATTATCAGGGCCCCACACGAGGCGACGCGTGTTGAGGTAGATGGGGTCGTCCTTCTTGACGGCGCTGATGTAGGGAAGGGCGAGCAGCGAGGGGACGTTTGCGTCGTCGATGAAGAGAGCATTTCCAAAGCCGTCCACTTCGAATGCATACACGCGGCCGTACTTGGGATGGTTGAAGACGGCGTGCTTGGCGAGCGCGGCGTCCACCTCGTCGGCGAGCGCGGCGCAGGCCGCAGCGCGCTTTTCATCCCTGTTCACCGTACGCAGTATCTCGGCGGCCTTGCGAAGCACGTCCACCGCGAAGAAGTTGGATGGCACGAGGAACGGATAGGTGGTGGCGTCGTCGGACGGCCTGAACGCGCTCGCGATCAGACCGCACGGCTTCGCCGGCCAGCCGTATCCGCCGTTCGTCAGAGAGTCGGTGGGGTTGAACGCGCGACGGCGGAAGCGGTAGGACGTGCGCGGGCCGCTCTTGCGCTGCTGCTCGCGCATAACGGCGAGGATACGGTCGAGCGTGGCGAGCCAGCGCTCGTCGAATATCGAGGCGTCGCCGCTAGCCTTCCAGTAGCCATACGCGAGGCGCAGGGGGTAGCAGAGAGAGTCGAGCTCGTACTTGCGCTCGTGAAGCTCGGGCTTCATGTCGGTTTCGTCGGTCATCCACTCGCCGCCCTCGCGGTTGCGGTTGAAGGCGTTGGCGTAGGGGTCGAAGCGGATGCACGCGAACTGGCGCAGCACAACGCCGCGCACGAGGCGGCGCAGAGGCTCGTCGTTCTTCACGAAGCGCAGGTACGGCCACACCTGCGCGGCCGAGTCGCGCAGCCACATGGCGTGGATGTCGCCTGTGTAGACGAACGTGTCGTCCTCGCCGTTGGCGCCGCGCGAGTAGTGCACGGTCGTGTCGAGCGTGTTGGGGAAGCAGTTGCCGAAGAGCCATGCGAGCTTCGTGTCGCCGAGGGCGCGCTGCACTTCGTCGATCTTCGCGTCAACGGACGCGCTGCGGAACAGGCGCTTCTCAGGCGCAGGCCGCTTCGACTCGAAATTCGCCGCACACGCCGCGAATCCGGCAGCCATCACGGCCACCGCCATCAGATGTGTTTTATTCATGACGCTATTATACCATACCGCGGGCGTGTCTTTCACCCGCAAAATCCAGAAAGTTCCCGGGCGCGGGGTTTCAAGATGTCGCGGCAGAGGAGACTGAGCGGAGCATTGGAATTCCCATTGGCTTTCTGCTTCAGATGCCTTGTAAGACTACTTTGAAAACCTTATGACGAACCCGCCGCCGGGAGCCATGTGGAACGGCAGATGCTCGCCGGCCTTGACATTGCGCGTCTCATGAACGTACTTCTGCGCGTCCTCCTTCGCGTCTCCCGCGTCGCGGAAGATCTCAGCCGTCCATTCGCCGCCGCCAAGGAACGACGTGTCGAGCTCGCAGTCGCGCGCCTCGATCGTCGTGATGCCACCTGCGTACCATGCACCGTCGCGCGTCTCGCGGGCTGCAACGAACATCGTGTCGGGAGAGCCGGCAAGTCCGACAATGCTCTTCCACACCGTCGGTATCTTCGCCATGAACGAGAAGCACTCCATGTTCTTCTCGTAGTTTGTGGGCGAGTCGCACAGCATCTGCAGCGGCGCCTCGTAGAGAGCGACCTGCGCCATCTGGCGGCAGCGCGTGCCGAACGTGCCGGGCGTCATGCGGCTGCCGCGGAAGCCAGAGCCGATGCCGTGGTTGAGCATTGCACCCGGCGTGTAGTCCATCGGCCCCGCCGACATTCGCAAATAGCACGCCGCGACGTCGCTGGACATCATGCCCCTCTCATCGCCCCCGCACAGGCCCGGAAGCATCCATTCCTGCCCGTGGATGCCCTCGTAGTTGAGGACGTTCGGATAGCGGCGCTGGAGCCCTGTGGGACGATGCTCGCCATGATACTCGACTTGCATCTGGTATTTCGCGCAGACTGCGGCGAACTTTTCCTCGAACGCCGTCACGTCCGCATCGCCTCGGTCGAGGAAATCGACCTTGAAGCCCTTTATGCCCTGCTTCGCGAAACGCGCAACCACGCGCTCCTCGTCACCGTACACCTGATGGAACGCCAGCCAATGCCAGAGGCCGACGCCCCGTTCATTCGCATATTTGACGAGATGGTCCACATCGACGGCTGGACACGGCTTCCAGATGTTGAATCCAAAGCGAAGCTCGTAGCCGTACCAGTCAAGAACTACATATTCTAGTCCGTGCGCCGCCGCAAAGTCGACGAAACGCTCGTACCCCTTCGTGTCGCACTTCCGGCCGTTGTCGAAGCCGTTCCACCAGTCCCACGCCACCTTGCCCGGCCTCACCCATGAGAAGTCGGCGCCCTTCTCCTGTGCGGGCGCGAGCGCCCACAGGATATCCGCCTCACAGAACTTCACCGGCGCGTCGGCGAGCACGAACACACGCCACGGGAAGGCGCGCGTGCCATCCGTCTCCACCAGAAAGCTCTCATGCTCCAGCACGCTGATTCCTGCACCGCTCTTACGAGTTCTTTTGGGCGCGCCTGCAAACTTCGCGTGCATCGTATCGCCCGCACGGGAACCGAAATTCCATATCGGATAGCCGCACACGTCCGACTCCGCCACCAGCACGTACTTTCCGCCGACCTCGTAGGCAAATGGCAAGTAGAGCATCGTCTTAGATAGGTCTATTTCGCCCCACCTTCTTGAGAACGGCACGGCCTCCTCACAGCCGAACATCCTCGTCAGCATGCCCCAGCACCTAGCGTCCGCCGCAGGGGTGCGCAGGTCTGCCTTCTCGCTCTCGACTCTGATCTTTCCTGGCATCTTCGTCTCGAAGCGGTACACCACGCCGTCGTTGCGCGCGACAAGTCTCACGCCCCACCTGCCAAAGTCGGCGAACGTCTCGTTCGCGGTGAGATCGACCTTTGACTTCTTGTACACCGGCGCGTCGGCAACGCCGTTCCGCCTTCCTGTTGTCACGGCGGGATGGACGCTATCCTGCGCGTCCGCTCCGTCCATGCGTCTGCCATCTACAGTCATCCCAATCTCAGACTTAGCAGCCACAGTCACCCCGTCTCGGAAGACCTCGTATGCGAGCGGACGCGCATAGAGCCTGATCTCGTTCCTGCCATCGGGCGATATGGCGGAGACACTGTCCGCGAATGCAGGCATTACGCACAGCGCGCACAGCGCAGTCGCAAATACATTGAACGTTCTTTCTTTTACCATGTTGCACTCCTTTGATTCTCTGTCGATTGTCTCTGCTCTGCTGTGATTCTGCCGCCGGGTCATGTCAGCTAAGCGCGCGGCCTTTTGTTTCGCGAAGGAAACGGGCAACGACAAGAAATCCCACAACGCAGATAGCCGCATAGAGCCAGAACGTGCCGGCTGCGCCAAGCGCAACGTTGATCGGCTTGAACGTGAGCGTGAGGCCAAAGCACGACGTCCACAGCGACGCCACCGCAACAGCCATGGCAGTGCCGCGCACGCGGTCGGGGAACATCTCGCTCAGCACCACCCACGTTATCGGAGCAAGCGTCATCGCATAGCACGCTATCGCCGCCATCACCACCACCAGCACCACAATGCCCTTCACCTCAAAGTAGTAGCATCCGCCAAGAATCGAATAGAGAACGGCAAGGCCGCCAGCGCCGAGCAGCATCAGCGGACGCCGCCCCCACTTGTCAACAAGGCACATCGCCGCCACTGTGAACACGCAGTTCACGACGCCTGTTATCACTTGATTGAACATCACTCCCGAAACGTCGTACCCCGCCGCCTTGAATATCTCCTCCGCGTAGTTGAACACCACGTTGATTCCACACCACTGCTGAAACGCCGCGAGGAACACACCAAGGGCGAGGACGCCGATGAACGGGCTAGAAGCCCGTTCTCCCAGTGTGGCATTCGCGAGCGGCCGGGGCACCAGTTCTACTTGTGTGGCTCGCCACCGCGGACTCTCGGGGATGAAGAAGGCGAGCACAAGGAAGAGCGCCGCCGGTACGGCCTCCGCACCGAACATGATGCGCCAGGAAACGTCGGATGGCGCCATGCGGAAAACAATGTAGTTCGCAAGCTGCGCGAAGATGATGCCAAGGACGATCGTTAGCTGATTCACGGAGACAAGTCTCCCGCGCGATTCGGGCGGCGAGACTTCGGCGATGTACACTGGCGACACGTTCGAGGCAAGGCCGATACCGAGACCGCCCAGAATGCGCGCTGCTACGAACGACGCATACCCGCCTGCGAACGCAGTCCAGATCGCGCTCACAGTGAACAGTACTGCCGAAAGAATCAAAGACGGCTTGCGCCCAAAGCGGTCCGGCAGCCATCCAAGGCCCACCGCGCCGCCAATGCACCCCAGCACTGCGGAACTCATCGCGAATCCCGCCTCCCACGCCTTCGACGGATCATCCAACCCGAAGAACGGCTCGTAGAACGGCTTCGCTCCGCCGATCACAACCCAGTCGTAGCCGAAGAGCAGTCCGCCCATCGCCGCCACAAGGCATATCATCATCAGTCTTGCTCTAGACATTGGCCATTCCTTTCTCCGCAAGAGCGGCAATCGTTTTCATGCGCTCGTTCTTGACGGCTTCAAGGTCGTCGTCGAAGATCAGGAGAAGCGGCAGCGACGTCGCGAAGTAGTCGATCTTGAACGGCGCCTTCAGTCCCTTCTCGGCAAACGCCTTCATCCCTCTGAAGAGCGCCTTCGCTTCTTTCTTTCGTCCGAGTGCAGCGAGGGCGAGTCCGCGATAGTAGGAAAGCTCGGAATACTCCGTGACGGCCATCGCCTGGAAGTCGCCCGCCTCCTCGGCTGCGGCCGTGAACGCGGCCTTTGCCTCATTCTCGCGTCCAAGGCCTCGAAGCGCCATGCCGCGAAGATAGTTGACGTCGGCCTTCGCCTGCAGAAGGTGATAAGCCTCGCCGAGGTTCTCCGGCGTGTCAAACGCCTTCTCGGCATGTTCGAGGGCAATCTGGCATTTACGGTCACGCGAGACGCGTGACCCTACCGACGCGTCTGTTTGGCAGGGGCGCGCGTCCCGCGCGCCCGCCAGCGCCGCAAATCCCAACGCCAGATGGGCGCGCGTGTACTGCGCAAGCACCTTGCCTTCGCCGCCCTCCCACGGATGGAACCGGCGCGAGGCGAGCACCTTGAGCGCGTCTTCATGACGGCCCATGTCGTTCAGGCATGTCACGTACTGCACCGTCGCGTCGTCGCGCGTGGCGACGAGCGCGGACTTCCCTTCGAGGAACTTCAGCCGCTCGGCGCTCGTAACCTTGCACTTCTCGCAGAGCTGGTCGTACTCAGCAACGAGACGCGCATCCGTGGAATCCGCCTTCATAGCCTTCCTGTACGCCGCCATCGCGCCCTTCGCGTCGCGCCGCACGTTCCAGAGCGCCATGCCAAGGTTGCGCCACGCTGTAGGGAATGACGGATCTGCCTTGACTGCGGCCTTCCACATTTCAAGCGCTTCCTCGTGCCGTTTGCGGTCGTAGAGGAAATTCCCGAGCCCGTACGCGACATTGCGCGACCTGTCGCCCCTATCCCAAAGGTCGCGCAGCACTCGATAGTCCCACAACCTCGACGGGAAGAACCAGTCCGGCGATTCCCGGCCCGTCTGGCATCCCTTCGCTTGCCGTTTGCGGTCACGCGGGACGCGTGACCCTACCGTTGTGTCGGTTTGGTAGGGGCACGCGTCTCGCGTGCCCGCCGTCAACCACTCTAACACATACTTCACCATTAGGTCGCTTTCGCCCGCAACGCGCGTACCCTCCTCCAAATACCTCTCCAGCAGCTCCTTCGCCTCGTCACGCTGGCCCATCTCGATCAGATCATACGCCGCATCAAGAGCCATGTCTGGACTGGAAAGCGACAGTCCCTTTTTCGGACAGGAGACCTGAGATGCGAAACGCGAGCTTTCGCCACGCCGCATGTCGATCATCGCGAGGCGCGTTTCGGCAGGCGATTTCCACGCGCCGTCCCACGTGGCCTTGTAGTAGGCGTCATAGGCACGATCTGTCTCGCCGAGGAAATCTAGCGCAAGACCGAGATAGTAGTGCGCCTCGCCGGTGTACGGATTCGGATGCCTGAACGTGAGCCGCGCGACGGCCGCCGCAAAGTGATCTTTCGCTTCCGTAAACAACCCACGCGAGAGAAGCCGCTTGCCGTAGAGAATGTGTGCGCGGCAATCTCCCGGATCGCGCCTCAGAAGCTCGTCGAGGTACGCCTCTGGCGCGCGTGTGGGATGACGGTATTGGTCAAGATGCTCGGCCGTGAGGAACAGTTCGTCGGCGCTTGCGACGTCCTTTGGCGCAGGCGGCTCCGTCGCGACGGGACGTTTGTCCTTGATTTCTTCGAGTTTACGTTGCTTCTTCTTCGCCGCCAACTCACAGCGGATCACTTCACTTCCATCCGCGTCCAAAAGCACAACCGCATCCCCTTGGTAGGGCGGTCGCCCTGCGACCGCCTCAATCCAAGGCTTCTCCGGCGACAAATCGACCTTGATCTCCTTCGCGACCTTTCCGCCGCGCATCACGCGAATCGTGGCGCCCTTCATCGGACGCGACACGGCAACGCCTATCGAATCCTTGGCGAATCGCACTGCCGCATCCTTGTTTGCGTTCTGCGGCACGCCGATCTTCTGGTATGGCCACCAGTACTGCGAGAACGTCTTCGTCTCGTACGGCATCAGGTACGTGAAGTCGGGCTGGTTGTCGGTATAGACGCCGGCCATCAGTTCTATGTAAGGACCGCTGTCGTCTGTCAGCTCGCGGTCCCATGCGTAGCCAAACGGATGGTTGCCCCACGTCCACTGCTTCTTGCCGGGTGCGATGTGGCGGTCGGCCACATGGACGAATCCGCCCTGCGCCGCGTGGTCGTAGCCGCCGAAGAAGTCGTACTTCGTCGCGCATATCATGTACGAAGTCGGCACGGGGATGTTCCTGTACCAACAAAGGTTGGAAGAGTTGAAAGGTTGAAGAGTTGAAAGGTTGGAGGTGTTGGCGCGACTTCCGTAGTCGACGCCGTAGTAGATGCCGGTGGATTCAGGGAAGGTGGTCATTGCGCGCACGGCGTGATCCGCGACGTACTCGACGTCCGGCGGGAAGAAGCTCTCGTACTTGTCGTGAACGCGAGCGGCGACGTTGGCCCACCACAGGAACGTCTGCGTAAATGGCGTGCGGTTGTAGAGCCGTGCCTTCAGCTCGACGAGACAGCTGCCCGGCCTGAGGCAGATGCCATGCATGCCCTTCATGCGCGTCAACGGATCGTGGTCGCTCATCCACACCGTCACGCTGCCGTCTTTGCTTTTTTCGATCCTGACGTGAGTGGGCATGAACGTGGCTGGACGATGATGCTGCGGCCAGTTGAATTCAACGCCGCCTGATATCCACGGACCGGCAAGACCGACGAGCGCCGGCTTGATCACATCGTTTCGGTAGAAGAAGTCGTAGTGCCCGTTCTTCTTGTCCTGGGCGATGTAGATGCGTCCGCCGAGTTCCGGCAGGAGCACGAGTCGCACGTACTCGTTCTCGAGCGTCACAGCGTCGTACTTCTTCATCGACGGCGTGTCGTACACCTTGTCGATGAACGGCACGGGATACACCTTGCCGCACGATCCCTGATAAACCCGCTTTTCGAAGAACATGGGGTTCTTCTCCGGCTCGCCCACCGGATACGTCTTGATCGCGATCTTCTCGCGCAGTACCTTAACCCGCTTCACGTCACTTGTCCTCCATTAGCACAACGCGGTCGATCATGAGATTGGGACCCGTGATCGCCTCGCACGTCATCTCGATCTTGCCGTCTAGTGCATCCTCGCGCATCACGGGAAGCTTGGCCCACCAGATGCCGTCCTTTGCGTTCTGATGCTTCGGAACCATAAACGGACGCCCCTCGCATGTGCCACGCCCCGTGCGGTTGTTGCGGTTGGGGTCGCGGAAGCGCACCCACAGCGTTCCGTTCACAGGCTTCGTTCCGGTAAGCGTCACTGTGAGGCTTTGTCCATGCCAAAACGAACCTGTACCATCGCGCCATGTGCCCCAGCGACCTTTGCCGGAGATGTCATATCCGCCCTGTTTCATGTCCGCCCAGTCAAGCGACTTCTTCCATCCCATGCTCCTTTCCGTCTCATCCAACTCCACCGCCGCCGCGATGTACACGGGCGCATCGCGGAACTGCGCCGGACGGAGTTTTGAAGCCATTGCCTGCGGTGCGAACGCCTCCCTGAATTTTTCGACTTCAACAGAGACCGCTGGATTGAAATCCTTCGACTCCATGTACGAGAGAATGCTCTTCCTGATCGCGCAGACTTCTGGCAGCGTATTGTCTGAGAGATTAAGTCCGCACACCATGAGGCGTCCTTCGCCGACCTTCAGCTCGAAGAGCATCCCCATCGGCGTAGAGTAGTGAAGATCGGGAACAGGCATGACGATCGGGTCGATGCATGGTAGGGACGCGCGTCCCGCGCGTCCGCGGTCACGCGGGACGCGTGACCCTACCAGATCGGCGATGCCGTACTTCACGCCTCCTTCCACGAGGTTGTACCACTGCCAGTCGGCCCAGTCCTCCGTCGGAAATCCACGCAGCGCAGGATGGTCGGCACGAACATAGTAGCCCAGCGTAGAGAATTCGGCGTTCGCACTTCTGAAATGTCCCGTGGACCAATATACGGGCTTGAAATGCGACTTCGCGCTATGCGCGCTCGGCCCAGTGTAGAGAACCTTCCCGCCATTCGCAAGCGCGGCCACCGCCTCGTCAAATGAGGAGGTTTCGAGGATGTAGGGCGGTTTCATCGAAACCGCCCTACCGTCGGTAGGGGCCGACCACCGGGCGGCCCGTACGGAGGACGGCGCGCTCGGTGATCGCGCCCTACCAAACACCCAGAATGGCCAAGCATTGGAACCGAAGCGCAGTACAAACCCCTTTTCCGCCATGTCGGCGGTGAGCGGCAGAGACACTTCGCCGACAATGCCCACATCGCCGGGGTTGATCGTCTTCGCGAGGCGGAATGTGTATTCCCGGCAGGGCGGTCGCCCCGCGACCACCGCTTTGAACTCCGTACCTTCCAAAATCGGCTTCTCCGTCAAGTTGCGAACGAGGAACTTCGCCTTGTACGTCTCGCCGACGCTCCAGCAGTACTTCTCGAAACGCGCCAGGTGCGGCAGCTCGTTGAAGATGTCCCTGAACGGCGCCAGCGGCTTCACGGACGGCTTCAGGTCATAGAAGCTGTCGCGCCAGCCGACGATCGCCTCGAACTGTCCGGTGAAGTCCTGCACGCTCAGCAACTGTAGTCCGGCGCACGACGGCGTGCGCATGAAACTTTCCACTTCGTCCTTGTACATGAGGCGGTTGAGGTTTGCAGACACCTTGCAGAAGATCGGCCACAAGCTTTCGGTGCCGGACTTCACCGCCACATCGCGGAAGTGTTCGAGGTTGTACGGCCGCATCAAGCCAGTGTACTTTGGAAGTTCATATTTCCAGTCCACGTAAATGGGCCACTGTCCGATCTCGTGCGCGACCACTGGAATGCTGGCCTTTCCGTAAACATCTTCGTAGTCCCAGTCGGTGGACGGCCGGAAACGCGAGCGCACCGGTCCAACGCCTGGATAGTTGTGCGTTGTGGTATAGTCGTCGCCAGCAGAGATCGTTCGCGCCGTTGAAGCAAGGTACAGCCGACGCGGATCGAATGCCTTGCAGTCGTTCATCCAGTTACCCATCACCTTGAAGTCGTTGCCGCCGAGTTCATTGCCGATGCCGAGGGAGATGAAGGACGGCGAATCACCGCGCAGTTCCAGAATCGAACGCAGTTCGCGTTGGATGAATCCATCAATCGGCTTGCCATAGCCAAGCTTGTCGAATCCCTTCATCCATCCATCTATCCAGATGCCAGCCTCCACCACGCAGAACATGCCTAGTTCGTCCGCCGCGTCGAACGCGGCCTTCGGAGGCGTCCACGAGTGGAAACGAATCGTGTTGATGCCATCCTCGTCGCGCAGCCGGCGGAACGTCTCGAGCCACCACGCCTTTGAAGTTTCAGGCGCGCCAGTGAGCGGGAAGTGGCAGCAGTCGAGGTTGCCACGCATAAACCATTTGGAGCCGTTGATCCAGATCACGTGGTCATGCGCGGAGACGCTGCGGAAGCCAAAGCGGATCTGATGCGTGAAGTCGTTTGCCACGTCGCGCAGCTCCAGCACATAGAGATTCGGGTGATGCTCCGACCAAGGTTCAGGTTCGCGGTCAAGCTTCAGTTCGACGAGATTGAATCCCTTGCGGTAAAGAGAAGGCCCTTGAACATGAAAAGCCACAACATTGGGAGAACGGGCATCTTGCCCATTGACACCATGAACGGGCGAGACGTCCGTTTTCCCAGTGCCTTTCCAACTCGCCAAATGCACACACCCCTCCTTCGCCTCAAACCCTTCCGGCACCTCCACCACCAGCTTCCCGTTCGCCGGCCATGTGGCGAACACGCGCGCCTTACGCAGCGAACTGTGGCGGCGCAGGGCGATCTCGCCTACTACGCCGTGCCACACGCTCTGCATGACAGGACCGTAACTATGCGCCCATTCGGAGAAGTTGTAGCGGTTTGAGTTGTCGAGCGTGAGGCGAATCTTGTGCCGTCCCGCCTTCGTAAGATTCGGCGGGATTGAATAGACATGTTCCGTAGCGAGCGAATCGCAGTTGCCAATCGTCGTGCCGTCGATAGCGAGTTCCGAATATCCCATCACGCGTTCGAGCACAAGTTCGAGCGGGTGGCCCGCTTCGTCGGGCGACAGGTCGAACGTGCGCTCGTACACGGCCTTGCCAAGATACAGCCACTCGCGGGTGAGGGCGCCTTTTGAGCGGCGGTCAGCGTCCTTCTCCCAGTCGGCTGCGGTCATGTGCCGGCCGAGCTTCGCATCCGCGAGCGTGCCAGGGAGACGCACCACGCCCGCGAGGTCCCTGCCTGTCACGCGCCATTCACCCGCAAGGCTCTTCACCATGTCCGCCCTCGTTGCGGCGACTGTCGTCATCACGGCCATTGCCGCCACACGTGTCATCACTACAAATTTCATTTATCTGCTCCGAGAATCACATGAATCATGGGGAAATCTTCGCGATTGCCTGCCGGCCGGGCTTGAGTGGAATCGCCTTGCCCTTCCACTCAAACACGCCGCTCACGCCGTCGGGGAGCGTCACCTCGCCCTCGACTGCGTCGCCATCGAAGCGCAGTTTCGTGAGGATCGTCCCCTTCGGATGCGGCGTCGCCGCGTCGATCCACTTGAGGCCGCCCGGCTGCGGCGCGATGCGCACCGTCCAGCAGCAGCTCGAAACGCTCGTCCGCGCTCACGTCGAACCTCAGCGGCGCCGCGTCCGCCGTAAACTCCTTCCTGAAGCGCAGAAAGGCGTACTTGCCCACCTCGCCGCGTTCAACCGCCGTCGGGTGCCAGATCCAGCTCGCGTCATCGATCTCCTGCAGACGCGACACGTTCGTATCGCCGCGCTGGAACCTTTCCGCGCGGAATATCTGCCTCACCTCAACTGCGCCGCTCGCCGCAACCACCGCCGTGAACGCCGCCACAGCCATCCATCTATGTTTCAGCATTTTCTCTCCTTTGCAAACTCGACCTCAAACACATTCAATTTTTCCTACATATCGTCAAGGGAAAGAAGCCCCATCGCATATTGAAGGGACTGCTTGTCCAGGTTTTTGGCAAAGAACGCCTTGACCTTCTCTTCGAGACGCGTGGCGTCATAGCGCGAAGGATCAACCTTCACTTCGTAGAATCCCAATGTCTCTGCGTCCTCGTCCTCGCAGACGATGTCGATCTCGTTTTCACCTTTTCTGTCCCACCAGCCGCCAATGCGCGTGCAGCGTTTCTCCTCCACGAGCTTTGCCGTGAAATACCGCTCCAGGGCGTATCCGCTGAAGGTGTCGAAATCGCGCCGCGCGAGCTCCAGCATGCGATCCCGCCTTCCAAGCTCGTTCAGGTAGTTGAGCTTGTACACGAAGCGGAACCAGAAGCGGAAGAAACAGTCGTCGATGAGGAAATGGCAGTTCTTCGCCGTCGTCTTCTCAAAGATCGGCTGTTTCTTGACCACAATGGAATACTGTTCCTCCAGTTTGGCGAGATAACCGCCGACATCGACTCCAAGAAGGTTCTTCATTTCGGCGGATGTCGTCTGCCCGGAGGAAATCGCCGCAAGCAAGGTAAAATACGTGCCGTAGTCGGGTCCGAATTCCTCCGCGAGAATTGTTCGTCCTTCCGGAATGTACGCGGAAAGCATCGAGAAGATTTCTTCAAGCATGGCCTCTATCGTAAAGGCGTGTGCGGACATCATCAGATCCACATAGCGGGCCACGCCACCACTGACCGTCCAGAGCGCAAGCAAGTCCCTGTTGGTATAATCGGGTTTGTAAAAGCGGAAGATTTCCTTTAGAAGAGTCGTGCTGAAGGGCTTAAGCGCCAAGGTGCCTGTATTGCGTCCATAGAGCGGCTGTGAATCGTCGCAGAATATCTTGTTCATCAAACGATTGATACTGCCGTTGACTACCAAATTCAGCTTCGTCTTGTTGTGATACTCGTCCCAGACATGCTGGATGTCGCCGTAGACGCCTGGATTCGTGCGGTCAAACTCCTGGAACTCATCGAGAACTAGCGTGTAAGGACGCTTCTCCGCCTCCTTCATCAGTTCGCGGAATAAATCGCCGAACCTCATGCACGTTCCATGGATTCCAATATGGAGCACGCGCTCTGCCTCTTCCTGCAACTGCGCGCATAGCGTCACTTCTGGCTGCCGCGTAATCGGCAAATTCAGATACGGCGTCTTCCCGTCATCAAACGCCTCACGTGAAAGTTCCGTCTTTCCAACCCTTCTGCGACCAGTCAAAACCGTAAAACGAGACCTATCAAAAGAAAGATCCCTTACTTTTCTCAGTTCCTTCAATTCCTGCTCTCGTCCAAAAAACTTCACTGCTTCCGCCTTCTCACCATCTTTCCTTAACGCCCGTTTCGTTAACAGCTGTTTCGTTTGCAAATGATACCATTATTATGTGTGCTCGTCAAGCCCCCCAGCGTCATTGGGCTTCACCGAGACGGCATGCGGCACGAGCCGTCAATCTCAACGCCTTCGCTATAGTCGATTACGAACGGTTCCTTTCCGCGCGCGGGGAAACTGTCGGTGTATATCACCTCGTTGTTGCGCCATATGAGGTTTGATACCGAACACGCGCGCAGGAGCGGAATCCTCGGTGTTTCGAAGCGGTTGCGCTCAATGACGATGTTGCGGTGGTAACGCTCCTTCTGCGACTTGATGTCCCTGAGGTTCGGCCGGATCTGGATGATGCCCTCGCCGTGCAGGAACGCGCAGTTGCGGAAGACGTTGTTCCGAATCGTCACGTCGCGGCACGCGCCGCTTTCGTACCATCCGCTCGCATCACCCTCGAGCTGGATCACCTGCGATGACCCATGGTCGAAAAGGTTCCCTTCTATGACCGCCTTGCCCGGCGTCGTGAGCAGTACCGCCCGCGCGCAGATATTGCGTGCGATGTTGTTGCGGAACACGACGCACGGCTGCCAGTCGGCATTCTCCACCGCGTCGCCAGGCGCGTACCCCTGCGGCATCGGCTCGGCAAGCGTGATGATGGCATGGCGGTGATCAGTGATTCTCGCGCTCTTAACGACGGTCTCGAATCCCGGCTCCAACGTGGACGCCTTGATGAAGCGAAGACGCTCGCCCGGCAAAAACACATCAAAGCCAGTGGACTGTCCATGCATGTAGCGGCAGACAAGCGTATCCGGTTTAGGAACGCTCTCGATCCTGAGGCAAGTGGAATGCACGTTGATTGCATCATCCACCGTCGCCTCGAAGAAGCTGTTCTCCACAAGAACGCACCCCTTGCAGTTCGAGAAGTGCGTGGCATCCGCCTGAAGCGCGGTCGCATATCCAGCCCCCTTGCGGGCGAACGCGCCGGACGTGCGGTCGGACGCTTTGCCGCTGCCGCGGATCGTCACGTTCTCGCACCTCTGTGCAACTAGGCCCATGCCGTCGCCTCCATGCCAGGTGCAGTCCTCCATGAGCGTGTCGTGCGCGCGGCAGAGCGAAATCCCAGGGCTTGGCCTGTATCCGCTACGCATGAGCGCAATGTCGCCCGGGCGCAGCGGACGCGCCATCCGCCACCTGCCCATCTCCACGCGTATCGTCCCGTCGCCGAGCTCCGACGCCCTGCCCATGCCGTTTATCCCCATGATGGGATCAAGCGTGTCGCCTGCAAACGCCTCGATGATCGGAACGTGGTTCTTCCATCCCTCGCCTATGGCGATCAGTCGCCCATTCTCCACGGCCAGAGGGAATCGCACCGGATCCGGCTTCAGGACAGCGCCCTTACCATCACACGACACCACCTTCGCCTCCGAGAATGGCGGACGCGCCCACTCGAACGCGATTCCCTTCAGCGTCACGCGCCGCGTATCCATGAGCGTAAGGCCAACTCCGCTTCCATGGAACAAGAATACCGCACCGTCGCCGCGCATCGTCATGCCTTCCACATTCATGATCGGCAGAAACACGGTGTGCGGCTGTGGGTTGTCATGATTGGATATGTAGTAGTACAGTTTCGTCGGCGAGCGGAAGTGGTACTCGCCCTTCGCGAAACGCAGCGTCGCGCCGTTCTTAATCGCCGCAAGCACCTCCGCCGTGCGGTCTTCGTCGCCACGCGGTTCAAATGACAGGGCGGCCGCCTCACATCCGCCGAATCGCTCAAAGCACACATTGTCGATCACCACGCACTTGTCGCATGCCTCAGGCTCGGTACCGACCGGCTGCGGCATGAAGAACTGAAGCAGATATCTGCCTGGCTTCGTGATTTCCACCGTACCCTCGTACTTGACGTACGAGGACTTCGTCACAGGTGTAAACGCTTCGTCGTAGATCGCCTTGCCCTCAATTTCGCCACCTTGAATCACACGCACGCGACAAGATGCGCGAACCCAATACTTGTCGTCGCGGTGGCCCCTTCCTGCGTAGTTGAACGTGAGACTGTATCTGCCTGGCTCGTCCACATTGAAGGACTGCTGCACATACGAATCGGTTGAGTCGAGCCAGATATTGTCGCGACTGTTGAAACTCTGGACGACGAGCGCCTTGCCACCTAGCGCGCCGTCCACCCATGAATTGTTGCCGGCCGGAAACACGGCCACCTTTCCCTGCTTGCCTGCCTTTCCAGTTGTGGCATTTCGAGTCCAAGAAGACAACTCGCCCGAATCGAACGTGCCGTTCACGACTAGGTTCTTTCCACTAGCTGCGACTACAACCATCGTAGCCATTGCCGTAATCACTCTTTTCATCTTCTTCATTTCATCTCATTCATCGTTGACACATAGCGGCCTGAACGTCTGCAGATCATCGTGCGCTGGGCGGCGATCTCCGCGTCGAAGAGCGTGACGTCCGCCTTCGGGTCGTAATAGACCGCAATTCTCACCGTATATGGCTGCGTGAGGCCGCGAATGCGCTCGATCGCGTATTCGTGCGCACAATGGGGCGGACCATTCCTGTTAGCCAGCGCCTTGTTGCCGCCCGCGCGGTTGCGCTCGGCATTCGTCACGCACCTTGGCACCGAGCCATCGGCCCGCACATCCGCGAACTGTGCGCGGGCGAGCGTTGCGTCCACGCTGAACTCGAGCGTGCCGCCTGGACCTGAAAAACGCGTCGAGAAACGCCTTCCGGCCTCGCAGGCGAATGTAAACCCCTCTCCTGGCGGAGGCGCCTCCTTGAGCCACTTCGAACCAAGCTTGCCGTCGGGATACTGCACGAGTTCATGTAGTGCGAGCCAGCCGCCCCATCCGCGCGGATGTGAAATCCAGCCCACGATGATGCGCCTGCCGCCTGCCCACGACGCGACCATCGGCACCGAGAGCCCGTCATAGACGTCGTCGCCCGTCTGCGACCAGTCCGTCCAGTTGCCAGGCGCGCCGTCGGGATTGTACGCCATGTGCGTGAACCCCTGGAGGAGATAGTGGTGCCCGTTCAACTCAAACGCGCACGGACAGTCTCCACCGATCGGAATCTTATCGTCCTCCAGCCTCCAGCCCCACGGCTTGCCGTCCGACACGTAGATGCCGTGAATGCCGCCGTAGCTGTTGACGAACCCAAGCCGCCCGTCAGCGCGGTTGTAAATCGTCGGGTTCTGGGCGGAGTGGATGAGCCTGTTCGCGCGCGTGAAATGGACGCCATCCTCCGAGACTGCGTATGCTGCGCCCAACGGATAGCCATCAATGGCGTCGAAATCGAAGACGCCTGTATCTCCGTGCTCTGCAAAATACTTCTTGAGGAACGGCTCGGTCGTCTCCGCACTCGGCATGAAGCGCGTCGTATGGAGTCCGTATGCAAGGCATAGCTTGCCATCCCAGACAAATGGCGTGCCCGTGCCGAGCGTCTGCCACCATGCGTCAAGGCCGACGGCCGTGGGGTGTTCAACCCAATGGACGAGATCGCCCGAGGAAAGATGCGCGAAGTAGTGCCCGCCCGCGCCGCCCTTGCTCGCGTGGTGGCGGCGGTCGATGAGGTAGAAGACATGGAAGCGGTTCTTGAACACTCCCACCACGACATCTCCCACCCATGTGTTGTGCCCGGGCGGCGTCCAGAACTGGATGGGACGCTCTATTGGCCGCGCATCAGGCTCCGCCAGGCGCGGAACGGCCGGCGAGACTACGGCGAAGTCCTTCACGCGGTCCGAACACACCGCGGCGGACGCCTCCTTCGGCCAGGCAATCTCCTTCGCGCGCAAGCCGTCCTCGTCATAGCCTTCGTCAACCGTCATGAACCACTGCGCGTCAGCCCCGCGGCGGATCGTCACCTTGTGCGTGCCGTCCGGACGCTTCAGCGCGCCGAGCGGAACGCCGATCGTGCTCGCGCCTGGAATCGTCGCCTCAACGACGGGGCAGCGGCCGTCGGCCGTCTTGAAGTTGAGGTAGTTTCCAAAGCGGTTGTCCAGCTCGTCGAGCGAATGGTCGGTTCCGGCGAAACGGAACGCCACGCGCACCACGCCCGGAATGTCGACTAGCGTACAGCCTGACGAGAGCCCGTCCGCAGAAAAGGTGAACGTGGCTGTCCACCCCCGCTTTGCAACATCCTGCACCTCCGGCAACGGCACGGAATGATCTACGCCCCCACGCACAGCCAAGACGGCCAACATGCATCCAACGACAAGCAATTTCTTCATGCCTGCAATCCTACTTGGCATTCGTAACCACCTACCTCACATAGACGACGATGCCGTTGCTCCGCACCCACACGATGACGTTGCCGTTCTTCACACGCGCTTCCGCAATCGTCCCCTTCGGGTTGCCATGAATCGTCCAGTCACTAAGACGCTCCGCCCTGTCTATGCGACTGGGCGAGAAGAGCATCCACTTGGCAAAGCGCGGGCAGGGATCAGGCAGCATCACCGTCGCCGCGCCACCGATCGTCAGGGTGCCGCTGATTGCGACAGCGCCGCCTTCTGCATCAAGCACGGCGCCGTCTGCGAGCGTGGCGTCGCCGTTCACCATTCCCTGGCCATGGAGGTTGTGGAGCGCCACGCCCGGAGGAATCGACACCGAAGCGCCCGACATGACTTCGAGGTCTAGGTTGGACGGATACGTCACCACGGGCTCGGGCGCGCGGACGTTGGCATGGTACGCGGCGACTTCGACTGGACTCAGCGCGTAGTTGTACACCGCCAGTTCGTCGACGTGGCCCTGCATCGCTCTCGACCACATCGTATTGCCGATCATGAATATGTCGGCACCGATGTCCGGCCACCACATCCATTCATAGGGAATCCACAAATTGCCGTCGAAATAGTGGATGCGGCGCCCGCCGGGCCCGCCGTAAAACACGCAGACGATCGAGTGCCATCCGTCATCAAACGTCGCATTGTTAGGCAGGTAGTCGCGCATGTCGCAGTTGTTCCAGTAGTTCTCGAAAATACGCATATCGTTAAATGCATGGAAGCTGTTGCCGCGCGAGTTGTCGCGATTGCCATAGCTGAACCAGCCGCCGCCGTTGTCGGATCCAGGATCGAGCTTGACGAATGCGCATACCGTGTACGGCGAACTGCCTATGGGCATCGAGGCGGGGAAGCCATTTCGCGCGACGAGTTCTGTGTTGCCGTCAAGCTTGAGCGAGCCGCCGGTGGCACCAGCAGGCACATCCACAGTGTCGCATGTGGCGCCGGTGCTGTCCGGATTGTTGGACTTGAGCGCGGCATTGTTGCCGCTCGCGTCGTCGAAAAGCGTCTCCGCGCTGTCGAACGGATAGTACACCGCCTGGCGGTGGATGTCGAGCGCGACGTTCCCCTCCGCCACTGTGATCTGCGAAGCGGCGGTTATCTTCCGCGACGGCACGCCGCCACCGTCGAAATTCGCCTTCACCTCCTGATCCGTCATCGCGCGCCTCATGATGAGAACGTCGTCGATCCATCCCTTCATGGCCACATCATACATTGTTTTTCCAATCTGGAATATGCCCCTACCGGTATTGGGAGCGCGCATGTCGGAAGACACAAGCTGACCGTCGTAATAAAGCCGCCGTACTTCGCCATCCCACGTCCCCGCCACCTGGTGCCATGCCCCGTCGCTGATGCCTGCCGTGTCGCTGTTCACGTCCATCTGGTTCCAATAGTTTTGCACGGCGTTATGTCCCCTATATCGAAACGAGTTGCCGCCCCCGTTGTAGTAGTCGCCGTAGCTCACCCAGCCGCCATTGTCCGGGCATCCATCTGCCCACTTCACCCAGGCGACCACGGTGTACGGTTCCACGCCATGGGGAAGCAGAACGGGATAGTCTCCCGCCAGCCTGAACCAGGAACCACCGTCAACATAGAGGCACCCACCGTTCTTCCCGTCTTCCGAATAAGCCGGCGAACCATTGTCGACGACAAGGTCGTGGCCGCCGCCGCCGAAGTCTTTTGCCATGTCGTCGGCCGAACCGTCGAACGGATAGTAAACGACCGTGCCCTCCGGCAGCGTATAGGCGTAATGGCTGGACATTTCGACGGTCGGTATCATCTGACGCGCGTTCCCCGACGCGCGGTGCACGATATGGCCAGTCAGCTCCGCCCAGCACGTCGCATTCGGCCCGATGTCGGACGAATCGCACTCCAGCACCCCGTTCTGGATGCAGCCACCTGTCATCAAGAGACGGTCACACCGCCAGGTCCCTCCGCCAAGGTCTAGCGCGCCGCCGGTGACTGTGATCGTCTTCGCAAGCTTCGTTCCAGCAGCCGCCGGCACCATGAACTTGAGCGCTCCGTCGGTGACCGTAAGATTGCCGTCCACAAACGTCGGCTCCATGATCATAAGAAGCTGACCGCCTTCCTTGACCACGTTCATCGGTCCGTAGAACCGCAGATGCGCGTTCTTGTGCTCCTGGGTGGCGCGCATCGTGAGCGTCGGCACTGACGTCGCGCATGAATTGTAGAAGAAGACGGGTGCGCCACTGCCGGAATTCCAGGCAAGCGCGTTGCCGACGATCTGGCTGTGGCCGTTGAGGTCGATATGCCCCGTGCTGCCTGCAATCGCGCCGAAGTTATGCCCTTGGGGAAGCACGTAGTCCGCATCGCATATTAGCCAGCCGTTGTTGTAGAACCACAGTTCCGAGAAGTCGTTGCCCGGCACGCACAGATGAAGACGCCCCTCCCAGCTGACGGTGAGCCTATTCGGCAACGTCAGTTTCTTTCCAAGGTACACGTCGCTCCCCGTGTTCACGCAGAACACGATATACGACTCGTTGTTGACGCCGGAAATGTCGCCTTCGAAGCGGACCTGGTTGTTGCTGCCGATGAATATCTTCGACTTGTCGACGGTGAGCGGTCCTGTGAACGTCACTGCGCCCGTGTTCTCCCAGACGTGCAGTACCTCCTGGTTGTCGAACACGCCAGTTTCAGGTCCGAGGACGAATGCGTTTGGTATGGTGCCCGCGAAGTGTACATAGACTCTCTTGAAGTCGTACCACGTGGGCTCGTCAACGTACACAGTGCCACTGCCGAGACCGTCTGAGTCGTAGACGTGCAGCAAACCATAGCGTACGAAGGTGTCGCCGGTTCCGGTACGCTTGCCGTGGAAATGGAGCGCGCGTCCAGGGACATAGTTGCGCTCTGGCTCCCAGTCCACCGTAAGCTTGCCGTTGCCGGCGATGTCGCCGTAGAGGTGCACTTCACGCGAGCCGCTGAACGTCGTGTCGGCATCAAGGCGTATCGGCGCGTTGAGCGTCGTATTGCCGTTGAACGCCGCCGACGGGCCATCGCCGCCGAAGGCCAGCCCATCGCCCGAAAGCGTGCCGCCCACGTCGTTCGCAAATGAAATTGAGTTGAGCGCAAACCAGCCGTCGACACCGAGATTATTAGCGATGCTCCACCCATCGGCGAGTGAAAGGACCAGCGCGGCGTCGACCGAGCCTCCGACCGGCGGCACAAGAGCGTCATTCCAACTCCCTGCGGAAAACGAACCGCCGCCGGTCAACGTGTAGGTTCCTGCCTGAACGACGCTAGCCGCCAGCAAAACCAAACCTGTAATTTTCTTCATGATGCCTCCTTGCTTTTCCCCTCTTCAATCCAATGATTTCGTTCTGCCCGGAACATCCTACCGCCACACGCTCTTCAGTTCGTATGCGCGGCTTGAGTCTTCAAGGACGTGCTTCGCGCCGTCGACAATGCGCAGGCTGCGGTCGGCAGGCGCCGCCCGCGCGTTCTGCACCGGCAGGCAGACGAGGCCGTTCTCCGAATAGATTTCAAGGCCAGTCCGGTCGATGAAGAGACGCGCCTTGAAGCGCCCCTTCACAAGCGGCCATGCCGTGCGCACACCATCGACTTCAAGCGTCTCGTGCCCAGCGTCGTATGCTACGGGGATGCCGCGCAGAGAGAGGCGCACGCCCGCCGTGGGGCGAACGCGCATGTCGACGAAAGCCTCCACAAGCTCGCCGTCGAATTCTGAGAATTGAACGGCCCGTCCCTTCCGCAGCGACTCGACTTCCTTTACCGGAAACGCCGCAAGGCGCAGGCCATTCGGCGTGCGCACCAGCTTGAGCTCAAGAGGCAGACCCATTGACTGGTTGAACGGCATGCCTGGCATGTGCGTGCGGAACCACGCGAGGAGGATGCGGCGGCCGTCCGGCACGTCGCCGAACGTCTGCGCCGCATAGTACCCGCAGCCGCGAATCATGCGGCAGAGGACTAGACGATCGCATTCCGTCTTGAAGTTCCTTCCGTCGAAAGAGCCGATCGAATACTCGCCGTTTGCGCCAAACACCACCCAGCGCGAAACATTCTCGCCCTCCACGGGAAGTTCGAAGAGCTCTGGACACTCGAAGAGGAACGCGCCCTCGTCGCGGCGATCGCCGGGAATCGTGCCAACGCGCTTCCAGCGCTTCAAGTCTGGCGAATTGAAAACGACGACGTTGTGGCGGCCGTTCTCCTCGACATACAGAACAAGCACCCAGTGACGGCCAGGCTCATACCAGAAGACGCGCGGATCGCGATTGCCGTTCGTGATGTTCGGCACCACTGGATTGCCGCTCCACTTCGTGTAGTTCACGCCGTCGAGGCTGTAGGCAATGCCCTGCGTGGAGCCGCCCGCCGTGCCCGTGAACGTGAGGACGTGCGCGTTTCTGCCGAAGCCAGCGGTGTTGTCGCTGTCCACCACGGCGGAGCCGCTGAACATCGCGCCTAGTCCATCGGGATAGAGCGCCTCGCCGACTTCGCGCCAGTGGAAGAGGTCCTTGCTCACCGCATGGCCCCAGTGCATGTTGCCCCAGTTAACGCCGTAGGGGTTGTGCTGGAAGAAAAGATGCCACTGGCCGTTGTAGTAGGAAAGTCCGTTCGGATCGTTCGTCCAGCCGCGCGCGGGCGAAAAGTGGAACTGCGGCCGATATACCCCGTCATAGCCGTCCGGCGCCGAAAGCTCGTCGGCCACCTTCACGAGCGAGAGGCTCTTCGTGCCGGCGCGCAGGCCGTCAATTGACACCTTGATCTTGCTGCCCTTGAGAGACGACACGTCGAGCGCCGCGTACCAGTCGGGATCGCCCTGCGCGAACTCGATGTCGAATTCGCGGAAGACTTTGCCGCGTGCAAGGACGTGTGCCTTGCACATGCGAGCGCCGTTTTTCACCGGGAGGAGAAGCCACTTCGCCGTCACGTCCAGCTCACGCTCGCGCGCCGCGTCGAGCTCAGCACGCGAGACGAACGCGTCGCCGGCAAGCAGATGGCCGTCTTTGACTTGATCGGCCGCCACGCCGTTCCGCGCAACGCCGTCATTGAAAAGCCGTGCTACCTCCGCCACGTCGAGCGGACGGGCAACCACCAGAACTTCGTCGATCCAACCTTTGTACGGCACGTCATTGATGGTGCGGCCGATCAGAAGCGGCCCCGGCTTTATGTCCGGCATCTGGCGGTCCTCCCCGGCGAGCTTCCCGTCGAAATACACCTTGCGCGTTTCGCCGTCCCATATGCCGATCACTTGATGCCACGCACCATCGCCTAAACCCGGCGTCTTGACCGTGAGGTCGCGCCAGTTCCAGTAGTTGTGCACGGCGTCAGGGCCCGCATGGCGGAAGGAGTTGCCGGCGCCGCTCGTATTGCGCTCTCCGTAGCCCAGCCATCCGCCCTGCGGCTTAAGTCCCTTGTCCGCACGGATCCATGCAGACACCGTATAGGGCGCCTTCCCAAGCGGCATCGCAGCCGGCAGGTTCCGCAGCTCAAGTGTGTCGGATCCGCCGAAGTAGATGCAGCCGCCCGTGCGACCCGCGCTTGAGTAGGCGACGCTGCCATCGCCCTGCTCAAGACGGGCCTTCGCCTGGCCAAAACTCTCAAGCGCCGTGGCGGCCGTGTCAAAGGGGTAGTAGAGCACGGTTCCGTCCGGAACCTTGTATTCCGCCGCCGATGCAAGCGACGTCAGAGCGCACATCAATGCGAAGGCTTTCGTTGCATGTCTCATTCCTGATTTCCTTTATTCCGAATCTGCTTTGAATCCATCCGCTTCACGTGGAGCGCCGCGCCGTATGCGGCCATCTCAGGGACGTCAAGAAACGTGCAGGGGCGTCCGAAGCGGCGCTCCACGCCCAGGCGCAGCGCCGGATTGAGGCGAAGCGCGTTGCCGATGCCAACGAGGCCCGTGTAGCCTGAAAGATCGATGTCGCCGACGAGATCGTCGACGATCGAATCCACGCAAGCGGCGATCGCCGGCTCGTCCGCGCGCCGGTTGAGTTCGTCCCAGGAAAGGCCCAGCCGCTCACGGAGCGCGGCTAGCGCCTGCCCCCCCGCGTGCGAGGCGCGGCAGCGCAGCACGCCGCCGGGGTATGGACGCCGTTCACCGCCTGCGCCCTCGCCGACTACGGAAAGCTGCCCGCTCGTGCCTATGTTCACCACGGCTGCCCCTGGCGCAAGGCACTGCACGGCGTAAACGCCTGCCTGGTTGTCGCCGAGCATGGAACCTGGCCTTAGCTCGGGAAGCCAGTCCGGCGGAAACGTCTCGCCCTCCACATGCCACGAGTGAAGGAACGTTTCGTCGATTGCGCAACGCCCGGCGAGCCGGGCGATCGCATAGCCGGGAGCGGAGAGGCATTTGAATATCTTTCGCCCTTCGCGCGCCCAGCCGGACATTACGCGCCCCGCGTAGCGGCGCGCGTCGCGCCAGGTGACGAACCGCGTCACGGCATTGAGCTCGGCGTCGACGCCTACGACGCCGTGCATCTGCCCCGTCCAGCCGATAGACACTCCAGGGGCGGCACCGACTTCTGCCAGCGCCGAGCGGACGGCCGAGAGCAGCTTCGCCGGATCTTGTTCGTCCACTCCCGCTCCCAGCCCCGCGACATCGGCCGCATGAGGGCATGTGGCCGAGACCACGAGACGTTCCGCCTCATCGATGGCCACCGCGCCGACGCTGGTCGTGCCTATGTCGATTCCGTAGAACATCATAGCCTGATGTCCTCTAGCCTCTTGCCCTTGGTCTCCGGCACCACGAACAGCGCCCAGAATAGATGGAACACCATCATCATCAGGAAGAACGCGAAGATGGCCCAGGTTGGCACGAGCGCGGTGGACGGATCGTCCGCGCGACCTGCGAAGAGCGGGAAGCAGTAGGAGACGAGCGCCGCAAAGAACCAGTGCGTGAAACCGCCCAGTGCCTGGCCCTGCGCACGGAACTTCTGCGGGAACACCTCGGCTATGAGCACCCAGATGACGGTTCCCTGCCCCACTGCGTGGGCCGCCATGAAGAGAAAGATCGACAGTACCGCCAATTTGCCCGCTCCCGTCGCGAAGCAGACGCTTGCGAGCGAGAGAGAGACCACGTAGCCTACGCCGCCGAGCACGAGTAGCGTCTTGCGTCCGAGACGGTCGATCAGCCACACGCCCGTGAATGTCGAGGCGAAGTTGAGCGCGCCGAGGCCGAACGTCGCAAGGAAGGCGGAGTCGCGGCCGAATCCCGCCAGCACGAAGATGCGCGGCGCAAAATAGTTGATCGCGTTGCAGCCCGAGAGCTGGTTGAAGAAGGCGACGAGGAACGCGAGCATGATGGGCCGCATGTTCTTACGCGAGAAGAAGCGTTCGCTTGCTCCCGCCGCCTCGACGGTTTTCTGGGCGCCATCCTTCATCATCGCAAGCCAGCGCGGTGACTCGACGAGGAAGATGCAGAGCACTGTGAAGAGAAGCGCCGGAAACGCCTCGACGCCGAGCATCCAACGCCATGCGTTCGCACCAACGTCCTTGAGCGCGAGATTGGACGCAAGCGACACGAGCACGCCAAAGACGATGTTGAACTGGAAGAGCGCCGTCATCTTTCCGCGCGACTGTGCCGGCGCGATTTCCGCTATGTAAACAGGCGCGGCGATAGTTGAGACGCCTACGCCGAGACCGCCGATGAAACGCGCCGCGATCATCGACCAGGGATCGCCGGCCAAGGCGCTCCAGACGGCGGAGACGAAGAAGAGCAGCCCTACGGAGAAGAGCGTGCGCTTGCGCCCAAGACGGTCGCTCACCGCGCCGCCGAAGATCGACCCCAGCACTGTGCCCCAGAGGGCGGACGACACAACCCACCCGTGCATAGACCCGCTGAGATTCCAAAGTTTCTGAATGTCCTGTTCCGCTCCGCAGATGACGATCGTGTCGAAGCCGAACAGAAAACCGCCCAGCGCCGCAGTGATCGCAAGGAACCAAAGTCTTGCCTTGTTCATCGCTCGTTTCCTTTCAACTTTCAGATTCCGCGGCTACTTCGCGCGAGGCTTGTCGTCGAAGTAGATCATGTCCACGTTGATGTGCCCGAAGTGCCCCTTGCGCCTGTCGACGACGACGATCTCTGCCTTGCGCCCCTTGAGGTCCTTGACGTTCCATGACGTCCAGTCGAGATGTTCGTGGTTTGTGCCCTGTGCCGTGCGCTCGACTTTGCCGTCGACCACCAGGTTGACGCAAGTCTCGCCCTTGTAGTTGCCGCCGCCGACGAGAAAGTTGATGAAGTCCTTCTCTATCGTGAAGGCGGGCGAAGTGAGAGTGCCTGTCGTGTCGTCGGGATTCTCAATCGGCAAGTCTCCCCTGAAGTATGTGTTCACGAGGCCGCGCGCGTTATAGCCATCAACAGGGTTCTGCTTTGGAAGCGTGCCTCGGGCCGGACCGTCGCCGAAGCAATCGCCCGTCGCGCGCCACGTGCCGTAGGTGCGGCCTTCGAAGTCGGCGAAGAGAACGGCGCCCTTCGGCAGCGGGAATTCCCTGAACAGGTGCGTATCCACGCGGGCGGGCCGCTTCGCCGCCTCCACGTCGAGGCCGTGGTTGCTCGTACCACCGGGCCTCAGGTAGTAGCACGCGAGCGGCGCGAAGTCGATCTTCACGTCTTTCCAGTGCCACATCTCCATCAGGAACCTGCAGGAGGTCGTGAACGGAATCGTGTCGAGCGCGCGGTTGCGGATGTTCATCACCGTGCGGCGGCAGGTGTCGGCGCGCAGCGCGCGCCCGGTGGTGATGCCGACGGGCTGGGAGAGAAATGGATGCGAGAAGATGTTGGCACTACCCCAGGCGTAGCCGAAATGGTCCTCCGAACCCGTGCCGACGTACGATGGCGTCTTCTCGCCGTCCACGAACACCTTCTCGTCGCCTTCGCCCCACCAGTCGGTGATCTCCTGCCAGAGGCTCATCGTCGTGCCCACGAAGAGGCCCCTGCCCTTCAGCTCGGCATAGTCGAAATCCCACGGCTCGTGCTTGTCCGCCGTGCGGGACCGGACATCGGCGTAGGCGTGCCAGCACGCGCCGAAATGCATCGAGCGCGCAGCGTCCCATGCGTACGGACCGACCTCCGCCACCGCATTTGCCAGACGCACCTCGCGCGGACCGTAGTTGTATATCGTAATCGTGCACGTCTTCTCGAACGGCATCGACCATCGGCTCTCGAACTGGTCGGCGCCCGGGCAGGACGTGAACCAGCCGGTGAAGGCCTCGTAGACGGGCCCGCACCCGAAGAACTCGCCCGCCGGTACCCAGAGCGTACGCTCCCCGTCGAAGGAGAGCTCCAGCACGGTGGAGCGCAGATAGTTCGCGTCGTCGCCCGTCAGGGTGAATGCGAGGCGGCGGATGGCGCCGCCCGCCCTGCGCGTGACTACGCGACTGCACGCCCCTCCGGGAGTGATCGCCCCGTCGAGATCTACAACGGAGTCGATCGGCTTACCGTCGCCGTTCGCGCGGCGCGCGAGCGCGCGGTTCGCGGCGTCGATCGCGGGGCGGGCGCGGTCCAGCACGGCGAACGAAAGCGACTCCACCTCCGTACCGGGAGCATAGGCGCGGGTCTCGACGTTGTAGTAGAACGCGCCACCTGTGCCGGGCTTGCGCAAGTAGGCGACCTTGCAGCTCTTCGCATAGGGAATCGGCAGATAGAGATTGTGCCCTCGCTGGAAGAGCGGCGTCCTCTTCGACACGGAATCGGAGAGCGGAGCGCCGGAGAGCACGCCCCCGCTCACGAGCGCCACGCAGTTCGTCTCGAGGAGGCATCGTCCGTCGATGTATAGGCGCAGATCGCCTTCGTGCGAACCGCCCGAGCAGGTGATCCAGAAGCGCGTGATCGCGCCTGGCCCCTTCGCGTCGAGCATCACCTCCTCCGTACGGCCACCGACTTTTTCGGTGCGCAGGAACTTGTTGTTGTCGTCATTCGCAAACCATCCCGACTTGTCGGCCGTCGTCGTTTGGCGGTCGTAGCTCGACCAGAGACGTGCCGTGAATGCGGGGTCGGGAAAGTAGGTGTTTGCGTCGGGATCGATCATCTCCGCCAGCAGCGACTCCAGCGTTATCGGCTGCGCAAAGGCGCCTGCCTCGCAAAGAAAGAAGACTAAGATTGCAAGCTTCTTTACTAGTCTAAGTTTCTTCATGGATACCTTTTGCCGTAATGAATTTGCTCATATTCTAGCATAGCCAAGCAGATACGCCACGGAGAAACAAAGGATGATACGAAAAAGTTGTATCAACAAGTTGGCTTGCTAGCGCGTCGAGGCTCGCACTACAAGCTTCGTCTGCAGCGAGATCGTCCGAGCTGGCAAACTTGGACTGCGCACACGTTGGAGAAGCGTCTGAACGGCCGTCTGTGCGATAAGCTCACAGGGCTGCCGCATCGTCGTGAGCGCTGGCGTCAGCAGCGAGGCGAAGCGTACGTCGTCGAATCCTGTAACCATAACGTCTTCTGGGACGGAAAGTCCAAGTTTATTAATGGTTCTGACAAGTTCAACGGCCGTGGCGTCATTCGCACAGATGACTGCGTCCGCCCGATGCCTATGCGCGAACATCGCGCCGACCGCCATGCAATCAGCAGGATCTGCCACGACCTCGCAGGAACGACGCCAAGAAAGCCCCGCCTCGATGGCCGCCACCATAACACCTTGAAAGCGAAGGCGCGTGGTGTAGGCAGAGTTCGGCCGGACGAAGAACCTGAGCTCGCGCGCACCACGCGAAATCAGATAGTGCGCGATCTCATAAGCCGCCTGCACGTTTTCGATGCCGACCAGATCGTATGCACTGCGCTCTGGCGGGGGCATGAAGTCACGATCGATCAGAACGACGGGAATGTTCTTTGCAGAGAAGATGTCGAGGATCATCCGCGTGATGCGGTCGTTGTCTGGCGTCAACTCGACCGGCTCAAGGATGACGCCGGCGACATGCCGAGCGGCATAGTCGTACGCCAGGCGCAGCGCCTGCATTGCGCGGACGTCGGGATTCGCTCCGCTTGTGTTACCGAACAGAAGCGAGTAACCTTCTTCTGCCGCCGCTATGGAAATTCCAGCGCCGATCTCGGTGAATATCTCACCACTGCCGTAGTCCGGCAGTATCAGTCCGAGATATCCGGTCGCGTTGCGCGCAAAGGCACTTAGGAAGGTACCGGCCCCCTTCCGCGTCTCAAGGATGCCGGCCTTCTTGAGTTCCGCAAGCGCAAGGCGAACGGTGTTACGCGACATGCTGAATCGGCGGCAGAGCTGCCCTTCGCTCGGGAACTTCTCATGGGCATCAAACTTTCCCAAAAGAATCTCCCGACGAAGAGTCTCGAACGCCACCCTGTATTTGACGCCCATCAGGCTTCCGTCTGTCATCGATCGTCATCCTTTCCGGAAATGTGAACAGGCTCTGCGGACAGCAAGAATTCAACCAGAACAGGCGAATGGTCGGTGATGTCAAGCACTTCCTGATAGACGCCGATTTCATGGCGAAGCGGATGGATGCCCTTCGTAAAGTAGATGTGGTCGATGGAATACTCCGGTTTGTCGGTATTCGCAGAACGGATATGACCATGGTACTTTCCGTCCGCGCCGCGTACGGGATTGCCGTGGTGTGAACAGTGCGCGGATCTGATGTCCGCCTTGCTTGCGGCATTCATGAATCCTCCACTACGAAGCATCTGATGAGCAAGTGACGCCTCGTTCGAATTGAGGTCGCCGCCGAGGATTGCCGGTATCTGCGAGCCCCACTTGCGGCGGATGTCGGCAAGTATGGAAATGACGTGCCGGGCGTTGAGTTCGCGTATGGTATCGCTCTCGGCTCCGTTGCCCTGCCACCAGAAATGCGTCGCAAACGCCACGAAACGCCTCTTGCCGATTTTGTCCTCGAGAACTGCCCATGTCACGCTCTTGGAAGACTGAAGCGCTATGTGGAAGAATTCGGTTCCGCTGTCAAGGAGCATAAGCCTGTCCCGGCGGTACAGGAGCGGCTCGTGATTGATGTGAAGCGCCGTCCTTCTTCCGCTGAACGCGGCGCGGCGCAGAGCGGCCTCCTCGTCGCCGCGCACAATGCAATAGCCAGCCTTCTCAAGGTTCCGGAACATAGGGCTCGCCCACCAGTTTGGCGTCACCTCCTGAAGTGACACGATGTCGGGAGCGTCCTTCAATATCGCCGCCTCCATCGCGGCCTCGCGCTCAGCGACGGGATTGCCGAAGTAGTCTCCCCAGATGTTTAGGGACAGGAACTTCAGAGAATCGGCTTGTATCGTCTGAACTGTCGTACGGCATCCCGTCCCCGCAAGCACGAAATACAAGGCTAGGATGGTCTTTACAAAGTGCTTCATGACTCATATTATAGCACACTTTCCCAACCGATTCTATCTGTTGCAATTACGCTCAGAAATCTGTGTCTGGGCTAGGGCAGGGCAGACAGAAGTCGAGTCGGGATTTGTCCACTCGAAGGGAAAAGTCCGGCACTTCTCGGGCTTCACGGGATTGATGCGGCAGAGGTTGTCCTCCGTCAGATAGGCGCACGAGCCGTCCGGACGGCTCTTGAGAATCAGGCTCTTGCGGTCTGGCGCGACTTCGGTCTCGCGTTCGATGAACTCGGCTTCATCCATTCCAAGAAACGCCGCGATGCGCGCAATCTCCGCGTCCGAGACGCGCACGATTCCGTCCTTGATGCGGCAGCACGCCCCGCACATCCGGCACTTGAAATCATCCAATTTCATCTTGGCGTATGTTGCATTTTGTTGACCGCTTCAAAAGCAATAACCTAAGACAAAAGAATCTTCACATATTTTCACTGCCTACATGCAGATTGTAGTCATCATGTGCACTAAAACATTGCAAGCATACCTGCTAACGGCTCTGCCATGACGGTGAAGAACTGTCGCGCGTCGATGAGCCCGGTATCGACCAGGAGGGTCTTGCCCTTGAAATCAACTTTAAGTCCGTCCATCCACCCAAGCGCCATCTCCGTGCGCGCTATGTCACCCTGATTGCCTTGCGCTTTTGCCCGCGCAAGGTTTTCTTCCATCACGGAGCGAGAGGACGCCAAAGGCTTTTCGGCCTCGTACAGCGCCTTTGCCGCGTTCGCCTTCGCCTCGTCGAAGAAATCCACATGAAGCCGCGCCCCGATTTTGCCATTTAAAAGGAATAGCGAAATTCGGCATTCG
>Ga0310695_10000812_pt1 | contig 77126 bp, 69 predicted proteins | sample RumenRJG_04DNA_FD_203882 | JGI IMG/M metagenome (GOLD analysis project Ga0310695, IMG submission 203882) | Bovine rumen microbial communities from Lethbridge, Alberta, Canada - RJG_04 (v2) (version 2) | ecosystem: Host-associated > Mammals > Digestive system > Stomach > Rumen | place: Canada... | reverse complement strand
TAGCCCATTCCACCTTTGCCGAGCGTTCCCAATAGTTCGTAGTTTTCGTTAAAGGGGTACGGAAAATTTAGCGGTTGTTCTGGACGTATCATCTTGGCTTCTTTAATTTGTGTAGTAAAATTGCAGTTACAATATAGAAACTAAGCGCGATGGCGATGGCGAAAATCGCGTTGAAAATGTCGTCTTTTCGTTCTAGCAAAATGTTGAGGAGCGAAGCTTGGTTGTAGCGCGACCAGATGACGCTCGAAAGCGCGCGGCCAATGGGCTGCATTTGGTCAAGCGGCACGAGGGCTCCGGCGAGGGCGACTTGCGGGATGATGAGGAGCGGCAAGAAGGCATTTGCCTGGCTCGTGTTCTTGGCGAGCGTACTCGTGAAAAGCCCGACGGTGGTTGCGGGGACGGCGATGCAGGCGAAAACGCAAGCGATAAGTGTAATTTTGGGGGTGGGGCTAATGCAACTACTGATAAACGCATATACAATGGCGGTCTGCATCATCGTGAAAATGATGGGGAGCGTGCATTTTGCAGTCAGCGTCGAAAGTGCCGAAACGCCTCGGCGGAACTTGTCGCGGAGAATGTCTTTCTCTTGCACGATTTCACGGATAGAAAGCGAGAGCGCAAACCAGTTTGCACAAAGGATAATCGCAAAGGCGACGGTCCAGAGTGAACTTTGGTCGGAGAATATTTGCGAGAGCAAAAATCCGATAATCGCGGGTTGCACAAAAAGTGCTGCAATGCGGCCTTTGTCGCGGAACCACTGCTTGGCGGTAATGCGCACGGTGTAGGCAAAATTGCGGGGGAGCTTGGTGCGTTCAAAGTAATACTTGTTGTCGCGCATTTTTTGCTCGTGCTTGTAGCTCTCGTGAAATTCGGCAGCCTTGCTTTGCGTGATGCTCGTGAGGAGCGCTTGCGGATCGTTCGTGTTGAAGTGCGTGTATGCGGCTTGAACGGTACCGAAGAATGCTTCTTCGCCCTGGTGCAGTACGAGAACTTTATTTGCAATCTGCAATGCTTCGTAGCTGTGAGTCGTGAGGATGATTGTATGACCGAGGAACGCTAGCTGCTTCAAGTGCGTGCAAAGAATTCTCGAATTGTACGGGTCAAGACCCGAGAGCGGTTCGTCGAGAATCACGAGTCCCGGATTGCCCATGAGCTCGCGTGCGAGCGCGACGCGGCGCATTTCGCCGCCGCTGAGCGTCTTCACGAGGTTATGCTTGCGTCCGCTCAGCCCGAAAAGTTCGCAGAACTTTTCGAGTCGCGCGAGTGCATCTTGCTTGAAGTTCCGCACGTCCATCGACGAACGCGCACCGTCGAGAATGGTTTCTTCGACGGTCAGCTCCGGGCGGAGCGGCGGGTCTTGCGGCAATATTGCAATGCGCCTGCGAATCTCGTTTTTGCGGTAATCGACACCGCCAATGCGCACAATGCTTTGTTTGTCGCAACTGTTGATGCCTTGAATCATCTTCAAAAGTGAAGATTTACCTTGTCCGGAACGCCCGATAATCGCAAGAATTTCACCTGCGGGGAGTTCGAAATCAATCCCTTTTAATAATTGCTTTTTTCCTGCAAAAACATTCACGTTTTGCGCGAAAACATCAAAGCCAGAATTTTGCGCTTCAATCAGCAAATCGTTATTGCGGAATCCGACCACGGCGGATTCGAAACGGCAGGCGTCACCGCTTGCAATTGTAATCGTGCGTGTGCGCTTGCCGCCCTCGTCTACAATCGCTTTCGCGAATTTTATCTCGGCACGATTTTCGCGGGCATTACCAGAATTCCCGCCAGCATTCCCTGCATCTCGCGCATCTCGGCTCACAATCCTGCGGCATTTCGCTTTCCCGATTCCCGGAATCTCGACTTCTCTCCATTCCGTCGTGAGCGTTACGGTCTGCATATCGCTTTCCGTTTCGCGCTCCATAATCAAAAGCGTCAAATCGGCGCCACGGAGCGTTGCTCGCAACTGCCTTGGCCCAATAAGAATCACGTCGCCATCATTCAAAACGGCGGTCGTCACGTCTTTCCCATTCAGCATCGTGATGCTGTTCTGGGTCAAGCTTTGCAAAATCCATTTGCCGTCCGTAAAATTCAGAACCGCATGATACCTCGAAACCATCAGGTTGTCAAATTGCAAAACGTTATCCGATTTGCGCCCGATGGTAAACGGTTTCGATGGGTCTGGATTGACGAGGCGGAATGGAAACATCGCGTTTGCCTATTATTGTAGTTCTTTCACGAACGCTTCAAAGCGGTCGCAAGCTTTCGCGAGATTTTCGTCGCTTGCGGCGTACGAGAATCGAACGCATGTGTCGTCGCCAAAGGCGGCTCCCGGCACAATCGCAAGTCCCTTGCTTTCCAAAAGTGCGCTGCAAAAATCAATCGAGCCTGCAATCACCTTGCCGTCCGGAGTCTTTTTGCCGTAGTAATCGCTCACCGGTGCAAACAGGTAGAATGCTCCTTCGGGTGCGCGCGGCTTTGTCTTTAAGAACGAAGTGCGTTCAAGCATGTAGGCTCTGCGCTTGCGGAAGGCGGCTTGCATGGCGTGCACATTGCTCTTGTCCATGTTGAGTGCGCCGAGGGCGGCGTACTGCGCCACATTGCTCGGGTGGTGCGTGGCCTGCCCTTGGATTTTGCCGATGATCTTTGCAATCGGAGCGGGGGCAGCATCGTAACCGATTCTCCAGCCGGTCATGCAGTGCGATTTCGAGAAACCGTTAATTACAATCGTGCGTTCGGCCATGCCGGGGAACACTGCGGCACTTGTAAATTCTGTATCGTAGACAAAGTATTCATAAACTTCGTCCGAGATGCAGTAGATGTCCTGTGCGACAATTTCTTTGGCGAGTGCTTCAAGTTCGCTCTTGCTGTAAACGGCGCCAGTAGGGTTGCACGGATTGTTCAGGAGAATTGCCTTCGTGCGCGGCGTGCAAGCCTTGCGCAAATCTTCGGCATCAATCTTGAAGTTCTTTTCGATGCCCGCTTCAACAAACACAGGCGTACCGCCAAGCCACTTCACAAGTTCCGGGTACGTGACCCAGTACGGGGCGGGGATAATCACTTCGTCGCCCGGGTTAATCAAGGCAGCGAGCGCGTTGAACACGGCGTGCTTTGCACCGCTCGTCATGATGATTTGCGAAGCTTCATAATGGAGCCCGTTTTCGTCTTCCAATTTCTTCGCAACAGCTTTACGCACGTCTAAAATCCCGACGGGTGCGGTATAGCGCGTCTTGCCTGCGCGGATGGCTTCAATTGCCGCATCTTGAATGGGAGTGGGCGTTCCAAAGTCGGGTTCGCCTGCGCCGAGACTCACGACGTCCTTGCCGTCTGCGATCATCTGTTTTGCCATCGTGTCGATGGCGACGGTGAGCGATGCTGCAATATTTTGCGTTCTATCAGAAAGCGTTTTCATTTTTAGCTTCCTTTTTCCTTTTCTGTCTCAGACGGTATTGGTCGAGCGATCCTGCGATGAGGGGGAAGATGGTGAATTGGGAAATGAATATGCAGATAAGGCCTGTCAACGAGACATAACCCATGCTACGCAACCCCGGGTGGGACGAAACGAGCATGCCGTAAGTACCGATAAACGCAGCCATCTGCGAGAGAAAAATCGTAAAAAACTTGTCCCTAAGAATTGTGAGCGCCGTCCCTTTTTGCTTCTCGTAATAAGCCGTGAAGAACTGGAGGGAACCATCGATGCTTGCTCCAATGAGAATTGGGAAGGTGAGTGCGCTGTAGGCTGAAATCTTCACGTCAAAAAAGTTGAGCGCCGCAAGGAACCAGCTTGTGGCAAAGACTGATGGCAGTGCTGTGAACAAGGCGCGGCTAAAGCGGTTGTAATAAACGAGCATGAACAGGAATACGAGAATACCGCCCACTTGCAATGGCCTACTAAAGTTATTTGTAATCCTGTCCAAGAAAATAGCGCGTGTAATCGGGATGCCAGCCACCAAGTATTTCCCGTTATCAATCCCTTCAATCTGGTGGAGTTCCTTGTGCAACTTAACGCATTCACTGCCGTAGTTTTCCTTGATGTCCGTAAAGATGAATGCAAAACGCCCTTGCTTGCCGTGCTTGTCGCGGAACTTTTTGGCGATGTACTCGGGCGGTTCAAAATCATCCGTCTCGTCGAATTCCAGCGCTTGTTCCACTTTTTCGAGATTCTCCAGTTCGCTCTTGGAGAGCGCTTCGCGGAATTCCTTCGTGACCAAGCTATGCAACTGGCGGAGCTTTTCCATTTTCTTCTGCTGCAAGTTGGGGGAGAACTGCGCGAGTGTAAACAGTGAATTGACGGTCGAAAGTTCTCCGTCGTTCTTGAGCTTGGTGAATTCTTCCAGCAGGTTCTCGCTTTCGGCACTTTCCGGGAGCATCACGACCACAGGCGTCTTGTTCATGAATCCCGTCTCTGCAATCAGGGAATCAATCGTCGCGTCCTTGTAGTTGATTTCTGTTGCCGAAAAGTCGTTGCGGATGTGCAAGCGCGTGCCGCCGATGTAAAGCCCGACGAGGCTTGCTGCAATAATAATCGAAAAGATAATCCAGTTTACACGATTGGAAAGCATCGAAATCCTGTATTCCGGATGGATTTGCGCGTGCCTAATCGAGAATGGTTTTTTGCGTTGTGTCACTTGCAAAAGGGCGGTGGAGAAAAGCAATGTGATCGCCCAGTTCAAAATGCATCCTGTGGAACCGAGGACGCCAAGTTCCTGAAGCCCAGGCAGAGGAATCAAGATGAGACATGCGAACAAGGCGGCAAACGCAAAACTGGATACTGCGGTCGAAGGGCCAATGCCGAGCAACGCGCTCTCAATGCAAAGTTGCGGACTCAAGTTCTGTTCGCGTTCCAAGAAGTATCTGTTCAGAACGTGGTTGATAATCTGCAGCGCCTGCCCCGGAAGCACAATCGCAAGCAAAAGCGTAAACAGGTTGATGCGCCCGTAGAGCAAGTACGAACACGCCATCGTCGTGACAATCGGCGTTGCAATCGGCAGTGCCGAAATAAAAATCAATTGTGGCTGCCTAAAGAAGTTGAGAATCAAAAGCAGAATAATCAGCCCCGCCGTGACGTAGCCCACCATCTTCGCTTCGGGCAAAAGTCGCTTGCCGGTCTGGATAGATTCGTAGACTTTGCCCGCGTAATGCACCTGGAAATCGCTGGGCGTTTTTTCGTTTTTCAATTGCTCGGTAACTTCATAGAACAAGTTACGGTTCGCCTGCAAATCCGAGATGGAATGCGTCGGGTAAATCTCGACAATGCGGATGGTCCCGGTTTTGTTGGAATGGCTCACGGCGAGCTTGTCAAAGTACTTCTTTTCGAGGTCGCTCAAAAGCTGTTCGCGCTGTTCCGAAGTCGTTTGCGTGATGGAATCAATCGCGCTCTTGAGGTCGATGAACAGCGGGTTGTTCTTCATGATGTAGTCGTGCTTGAGCTGCTCGATGCGATGCACCATGATATCAATATCGTTTTCACTGGCGTACAAGAATTTGTTCTTTTTGTAATAATCGATGTCGGTCTCGAAGTCTGCAAAATGGACCGCCGGACTCGTCTGCATCTTTTGTGCGAGGTCTTTGGCGATGCGATAGTTCGCGCTCGAATCCGCCGATTGCAAAATGACGATGAGGCTCCCGAGCCCACCAAATTCGTCTTCAATCTTTTGGACGTTGCTCGGTTCACGCGCACTCGTAATCGTGTCTTGCAGCTGCAAATCCCAGCGCAAGTGCATGATGGGGTAAATGCTCAAGATGCCTACCGCAAGGAACACCGTAAGGATAATCTTCGGGTAAGTCGCTAATTTTTTGATAATTTTTGCAAAAAGTGAAAACATCATACTCAATATAACTATATATTAGGGTGAAAATGATTCGTTTGGTAACATTACTGGTACTTGTGGGCGTGCTGTGTTTGCCTGCGCGTGCAAATGAGTCTAGCGAAGCGGTGCAGGACACTTCTTCGAGTTCTTCGTCGTTCTTCGAGATCATTTCTTGGCCCTTCGTCCATGTCATCCAGCCGTTTTTTAGCTCGCTCGTTTACCCGATTGCGGCTCCGATGCTCTATGCGATTGACAATGGCGTTGCCGACAAGGCGGTTGAGCTTATCACGTTCGGAAGCAAGCGCAATATCCTCATTTACCCGTTGTTTAACCTGAAACCGGGGAGCTCCACAATGATTGGCGTGTGCTACCGACACAGGAACCTGTTTTTGCAGAGTGACTATACCGTTGTCGAAGAGCATTTTTACGCCAATAGCGACGTCGATGTCAAATTGCGCTATTCAAAGCAGTCCCTTTTCGGGAAAAAATTGTACGGAGCGACGAATTTGAACCTCTATATGGACCGTGATAACGGATTTGTTCTGCCGATGACCAAGGAATCGTTCAAGCAGGCGGATACGACTCTGAATTGGGGCGTGCAATTGGGTTTTCCGTTGACGGAATCGCGAAATTGGAACTTTAGCTTTGGAGGCGAACTCTATTACCATTGGGCGGATTTTACGGATACAAAGGACTCCGTGCTCGATGACCCCAAGTACCTGATTGAAGACCGTGGTTTGTACCAGACCCACTATGAATTCCCGATTTTCATGAACCTCGTTTATGATAACCTGGATTTCCCGTATGCGCCGTCGAGAGGTCAACGTTTTAGCTTGAGAGCGTCTTATGTGGCTGTAAGTGAGTACGAGGGGATTAATTCCGATGACCTTGCGTTGGTAGGTCTGAAACGTGAAGGCGGTTTAAAGGATGGTGGCAAAAACCATGACTTTATCAGTATCGACGCCTTTTATCAAATCTATTTCTTCATCGGAAGTGCGGATAAGTATGTGCTTACGGCAAAAGAAGGCCGCAAAACGAGAAAATTCTATACAGATTTCTCGTGGAGCGAAGCGCTTCGTGTGTGGCGCCCAGAAAATCTAGTGGAAACACTTTTTGAACGCCGTGTTTTTGCATTCCAGTTCCGTTTCCAGGGCGTTTGGGAAATGGAAAAGGGCGGTGCGCCGTATTCGGCTTTCCCGGCATTGAATGCAAGGTTCCCCCTGCGTGGTTACACGGACGCGTGGGTGGCTCCGTTCTTGATGGGACTTTCGGCGGAATACCGTTGGCCGGTGGACCGCTTGGTGGATGGCGTTGTGTTCGACGAATATGCAATGATTAGCGATAAGGTGAATAGCTGGTCAAAGGACCATCTCTACAACTCGTGGGGTTTTGGTGTCCGCGTGCGTAAGCCCGATATGTTCTTGCTCCGCTTGCAGTTTGCCTTCCATAGTTGGCACGGCATCAGCCTTATTTTCACCATCGCCCCAGAATTCCGTTAATGACGCTGTCATGCCGGCCACTGTGCCGGCATCGCCATTCTCGAATCACCGTAGGTGCGTAGTCGAAGGATCCAGTTATTTTTTATAGCTCCAATTCCATCTGCTCGCTCATCAGCGATTTTGGTATTGTCTTGTGCAGCATCCTGTACGCGTTTGGCGTTGCGATGCGTCCGCGCGGCGTCCTGGAAATAAGCCCCTTTTGGATCAAGTATGGCTCGTAGACCTCTTCGAGCGTGTCCGGCTCTTCACCCATGGCAGCACTGATCGTCCCGAGACCGACCGGACCTCCGTTGAACTTGTCGATCATCATCGCGAGAATCTTGCGGTCGGTCGGGTCCAGCCCTTCGCTATCGATTCCGAGCATTTCGAGCGTCTTGAGTGCGGCGCGTTCGTCAATCACGCCTGTTCCGCGCACCTGAGCCACATCTCGACAACGTCTGAGCACACGGTTTGCCACACGTGGCGTCCCGCGGCAGCGTCCGCCGAGAATCTTTGCCGCTTCTTCCGAGAGTTCAACGCCTAAAATGCGTGCGCTACGCATGAGAATCTTGACGATGTCCTTTTCGTTGTACAGCTCCAGGCGGTACTGCAACCCGAAGCGGTCACGGAGCGGTCCGGTCAAAAGCCCGCTGCGAGTGGTCGCACCCACGAGCGTAAAATGCTTGAGCGGGAGGTTCACGCTCCTTGCTGCCGGACCGGAATCCAACATGATGTCGAGCCTGAAATCTTCCATAGCGGGGTAGAGGTACTCCTCGACCACGCGATTCAAGCGGTGAATCTCGTCGATGAACAAAATGTCGTTCTCTTGCAGGCTCGTGAGGAGCCCTGCAAGGTCGCTAGCCTTTTCGAGCACGGGACCGCTTGTGATGTGGATGTTCACGCCCATTTCTTTGGCGATAATGCTCGAAAGAGTCGTCTTTCCGAGACCTGGAGGACCCGCAAACAAGCAGTGGTCGAGCGCATCGCCGCGCTGTTTCGCGGCTTCAATCGCAATCGAAAGGCTTTCCTTGATGTCGTCTTGCCCTGTAAATTCGCTCAAACTAGGCGGTCGCAAGTTGCGGTCTGTATCGCCCTCGTCAAAAGAACACTTCTGCGGTGAAATTATACGCTGATCTTCCATATTTTAGTTCTTAGTCATTGGTCAGTAGTCAATAGTTATTGTATTGGAGGCTTGTTTGTTCTGGGGGCGCCAATTTATAAATACTTTAACGCCTCCGGTATGAGGGCTGCGGCATCCGCCCCGTCCCCAAGAACCTCGACCGCCTTTACAACAGCCTTTTCCGCCGCCGGATCCTTCACCCCGAGCGTATGCAGTGCCAAAACAGCCTCGAGCTTTGCTCCCGTCAGCGCTCCAACACTTGTAATCCCGCTGCCCTCGACATCGCCGAGCGCCTGCAGCATGTTCGCCGCCTTTTCCTTAAGCGTAAGCGTCATCTGTTCGCAAGTCTTTTTGCCGAGCCCCTTGATCTTTCCAAGCGATGCCTTGTTGTCGCTTGCAATCATGTTCAGCAAGTCCGCAGGCGTGCTCCCGCTCAGAATTCGCTGTGCAAGCTTCGGACCAACACCGTTGACCTCCAAAAGCATCAAAAACAGGTTCTTTTCGGTCGTGTCCGCAAATCCGAAAAGCGTCATGGAATCTTCGCGCACCACAAGATTCGTGTGCAAAATGACCTCGGCGCCTTCTTCGGGCAGCTTGCCCGCCGTAAAAGCCGAAATATTGATGCCGTAACCGACACCCGCACACTCCACAACCACAAACGTGGGGGATTTCTGCACCAAAACGCCTCGAATCCGCTCAATCATAAAATCTCCAAAAATATGCACTTTTGTGCTACTGCACGAATATACACTATTTTTGTTCGCGTGTCAAGAGAAAACGAAAAACTTTCACCAAAACCTTTGTGATAGGATCCTCTGAATTTGGGTGGTTTATTTTTCTTTGCGAATGCTTTGAGTCCATTCTGAAAGAATCGCTTCCAGCTTTTTGAAATTACAACACCAAAGCTCTGCGAATTTGTTTTTTCCTTCTGTTCTGCTTAGGTACACTTTTAGGGCTTTTTCTACAATGGAATTTAGATTTTTTCGAATGAAAATCCATTCGTCTTTGAGAATCTCGTTGTTTATAACGCAGGTGTTGATTAGGCTTTCGTGAACGGGAACCATGTTGCCAAACAACAAAACAGCAATCTCGTTTCCTTTAGGTCCAGATATCGTCATCGTGAATGTGTTGGGACGTTTGCTTCGTCCCTTCTTTTGCCGTACGTCGTTTGTTTGCGAGGTAAGCGGAATGCAATAGAATTGTTCTGCAATCTTGACTGCAAGAAAGACATAGGGTCTTTTCTTTGTGCTGACTTTAGGTTCCGACAAACGAAGTGTGTCTAGATATTCTTCCTTGACAAAAACTAATCGTGATTGATTCGTTATCTTCATTGCGACTCCTTAACAAAAAAGATTACAACCCCCAAGAAGGGATTGTAATCTTTTAAAAATGTCCACTAAGGCAGGACCTCGCACCTTTTGAATCTGTCCACTAAGGTAGGACCACACACCTTTTGTTTCTGTCCACTGAGGCAGGACCTCGCACTTGTTGCCGATATCTCGACAATAATTAATATATATAAATTTTACTAATAAGTCAATGTTTGAAATCGCTATCAAGGTTGTTTGCGGTATTTTGATTGTTTTCATGTCAACTCCTTCTGCTTACATGCGGAAAAAACAGAAATTACAATATGTAATATACATTTGTTCACTACTTTTGTCAAGCCTTTGCCTATTTTTTATGCGTTTCTTGGAAAAATCCAATCACTTGCGCCGTTCATATAGAATAGGTATATTCTTAATCGAAAAAAATGAAACCTGAACTTTTGAAAGCATTGGAGGCTAACATGTTTGACCATCATGAAAACGAAGCTCTTGAAGCCAAAACTTTCCGCTTGACCTTTTTGTACCCTTGATTGATCAGCAGCGGCGCCCCAACACCGACGACCGTGTACGCCATCCACCAGAACGGCCTGTCCGCCAAAACCGGGAACACGCTCAGAGTCTCGTGCGGCAAATTGTACAGGCAAACCTGGATGTACGTCACAATCTTGAACGTCAAAAAGTGGAGCCCAATGATGCAAACCGTGTTTTGCCCGAGATAACTGAAAAAGCTCGTCGCCCAAGAAAAACGCGACACCCCGACCGAAACGGAGTAAATCAGGAACCACCCCGCGACCGCGCATAGCAAGTAAAAAGCGGGGGAGGTGTAGACCCCCGTGCTCAGCTCCACCGAACCGAACTGGTTGCAGACGAGCGAAATCGCGAGCGTCACCACGAAAACCGACACCCAAATCCTTGACGAAATGGCGCTTAACGGCAGTCTTTTCAGCAAAACCCCGATGGCAAACATCACATAAGCCCCCGCGATGCGCTCGAAAATGCTATGAAGCCGGATTCCCCGCTGGATTAGATAGAACGAAACCAAAAACAGCACGAGCCCCAGCACAAAGTTCACAATTTCCCGGAACCGCACGTGCAGACGCTTGAGCAAATAATCCACAAACGCGTAAAGAATCGTGACCTCGAACAACGTCCCGAGGAACCAGCAGGCACCCGCCAGCGGCCCGCCCTTCATGTACAAAAGCGCGTTAAACAGAATCCCGTTTGCAAGAGTCGGGGCCGTCTTTACGTCGATGGGGTAGATTTCGTACCTGATGAACGCCCCGGAAAGCAAAAGGAACAGCGTGTTGAAAAAGAAACACGGCAACCACAGGCTCTTGAACCTCTTCCGGAGCAAATCCAGAAACTTGGGAAAGCTATCGCTGTAGCCCGAATTCAAAACGTAGCCCGAAGCCATGAAGAAAATCGGCATGTGGAACAAGTAGATGAAATTCTTCGCCGCGCATTCGCAATGCCCAAGAACCACAAGGACAATCCCGATTCCCTTGATGATGTCCAAGTTCCTTGAACGCTCTAACTTGTGCGGTCCCGCCGAATCCATCCTAAACCTTGAAAAAGTCCCTGTTACGTACTCATGAAAATTTAATATAAAATGAGACGGATAAATGTTTTATTTCTTTGACAAACCGTAATGGGTTGTTTTTGGGACTAATTGCAACGTTACCAAAATTTAACCGAAACTTTTCCGGGAAAATCGCGTGTTAAATATAATCGGTAAGGGAAAGTTCTCTGCCATTATATAAGGATATGCAAATGACAAACGAAAATAATACAACGACAAAACCGTACATCGTTAAAAACGCAGATGGTGTTGAATATCTGCTTCCGTACTATCCGGCGACATTTCGCGCGTTGTTGGATGACAAGGATACGATTCGTGACTTGTTAAACAGTATTCTTGAACTTGATCATGACCACGAAATCATTGATCTCAGCTACGCATTTGAAAAATATATCGACGTGTTCATGCCTGGCGATGAACCCTTGCGGCTTGATGTATGGGTTGAAACGCGCGATAACCGGTTTATGAATATTGAGCTACAAAACCGCAAGCATCCATTCTTTTTAGACCGCATGCAGCTATATAATGCCTATCTTACGATTCGAGGCAAACATGATTACAACAGGTCGGAACAGTTCCTCGCTATGTCCGAAGAAGAAAAGAAGGTCCACTATTATGAGTTACCTGAAACAGTCTCCATTTGGCTTTGCAGATTCCCGATTTTGAAACCGAAGGATATTTACAAGGATACGTGGATGTTGTACAGCAAACACGATGTAAAGGCGGGAGTCGCCATACCTATGTTTTCGAAAAATAAATATATTATTGTGGACTTGATTAAGTTCTTAAAGCTTCGTAAGGGAGTGAACTCTCGAGAAGACTTCTGGCTTAGGCTCATTTCTAGGGGCCCACTAGCAGTTCCTGAATCGGAAGATCCTCTACATAAGAACGCTTTGAATCGTTTGCTGGTTAGCAATGCGAATCCTGAACTTTTGAAAACTATGGAGCGGTATATGTTCGACGAAATGCATGCGTATGATGCGGTCATAGCTGAAAATTTCCTCAAAGGCGAGGAAAAAGGTGAAGCCAATGCTATTAGTGTTTTGAAAGCTATGGGTTTGCCTCCAGAGCAAATCGCTGAGGCTAAGGCTCGTCTAGATGCTTTGAAATCGAAATGATAGATTTTAAGGATGTCGTGGAGGAGTTGCGTATGCAAATGAGTATCGGACAAGCTTTAGGCATCAAGACTGCTGGGGATCGCCTGCGTGCTGCTGAACGTGCCGCACTCCGCCGTGGTAGAATGCGGGAACGCGAGAAAATCGATGAACGTGATTCCAAACGGGTCGAGTATCTCCGTTCGAAGAACATTCCGGATGATGTTATTTCGGCGATGTTGGCCATCAAATAACCCCTCGAACATCCTCGAAAACGTTTAAAACCGGTCTTTTTGAGGCCGTTTTTTTGCGTTTTTTCTTACGTTGTCATCCCCGCGAAGGCGGGGATCGCCTTTTTATACGTTTGTATCCAAAATTTAACCGAAACTTTTTGGAGAAAAACGCGTGTTAAATATAGCGGGTAGGATTTTTTCCTGTCTATGAACCCGACATTATCGGGAGTTTAATAAAGGATATCTATGGAAAACAATAACAACATTGCAGAAATCCATTGGGGTAAAACAATTAGCGAGGCTAGAACCTATGAGGAATAATCATCACCGATTGTGGATGTACAGTCCCGCGACAAGGAATTTAATGACGGATCGAACGAAAACAGGACAACGGTCTTTGACTTGTACTGCATTGATTCGGCGCAACGGCGCTTTATCATCGAAGTGCAGCTCCTTATGCAAGAAAATATTGTCAACCGTGCAATTTATTACGCATCGCAGACGGTCATTGCGCAGGGCGAGCGTAGACAAAAGTACAATTACGAGCTGAAGCCGGTTGTTACAGTAGTTTTTATGGAATTCAACGTATTTGTCGATGACCGCTACATCCGCCGAGCCAAGCTCCGTGAAATCAATGGGGCTAGCGTTAGCGAAGTTCTTTCATTCGCATTTGTGGAACTCCCGAAGTTCAACAAACCTCTGGATCAGCTAGAAACTACGCTGGACAAGGGGCTTTACGTTCTCAAGAACATGAAAAACTTGACGCAGATGCCCAAGCAGTATGCCAATACGGTGTTTGAACTCTTGTTTTCGACTGCATATTTGGCTAAATTATCGAAAGAGGAACAGAAAATGATTGACGAAGCGCAAAAAGCCAAATGGGATGAATATGCAATCAATAAGGCTGCCCTTGATCGCGGTCAGAATATGGCTAGACGTGAAATGGCAAAGAAAATGCTGTTGAAAAACAAGCCTATCGAAGAAATTGTTGAGTTTACAGAACTTCCAGAATCAGACGTCTTGGCGATTAAGGCTGAAATCGAGAAACAATAGGCGTAGTGACGAGGGCGATGCTCGCCATCAAATAATCCCTCAAACATTCAAAAAACGTAAAAAACGGTCTTTTGTGACCGTTTTTTTTGCTTTCATAACGTCATCTTTTAAAGAAAAAATAAGAAATCTGTCATTTAATGGGCAGTAACCCTACAAAATTACAATAATATTACTTATATTTTGCTACAATTAGTTCCACGTCCGGTCTGACCAGGAATAGCGGAGGTCGCTATGAACAAAAGATGATCGGAGTAACCCTGAGGTTGCGGTAATCCATGACGCGTTTCGAGAAGAAGGTCTGGCTCTCTAGCCCTACAATGCACGGCGACGAGATCAAGTACGTCACCGAGGCTTACGAAACCAACTGGATGAGCACCGTCGGCGCGAACATCAACGAGGTCGAACGGCTCGCCGCCGAGAAGGTCGGCTGCAAGTACGCCGTCGCACTCTCTGCCGGCACGGCAGCACTCCACCTCTGCACAAAGCTCGCTGGCGAAGCGCTTTACGGCATGCCCAAGGCGGGCGAAGGTTCGCTCCGCGGACACAAAGTGTTTTGCAGCGACATGACGTTCGACGCCACCGTGAACCCCATCGCCTACGAGAACGGCGAGGCTGTGTTCATCGACACCGAATACAAGACCTGGAATATGGACCCGATCGCCCTCGAGAAGGCTTTCGAAATTTACCCGGACGTACGCCTAGTGGTACTCGTACACCTCTACGGAACCCCGGCCAGAGTTGACGAAATCCGTGCCATCTGCAAAAAACACAACTCCCTCCTCATCGAAGACGCCGCCGAAAGCTTCGGAGCAAGCTACAAAGGCAAGCAGACCGGCAACTTTGGCGACTACAGCGCCATCAGCTTCAACGGAAACAAGATTATTACCGGCTCCAGCGGCGGCATGTTCCTTACCGACAGCAAGGACGACGCAGAAAAGGTACGCAAGTGGAGCACCCAGAGCCGCGAGGCCGCCCCGTGGTACCAGCACGAGGAAATCGGCTACAACTACCGCATGAGTAACGTGATTGCGGGCGTGGTCCGCGGCCAGATGCCCTACCTCGAAGAGCACATTGCACAGAAAAAGGCAATCTACATGCGCTACAAGGAAGGCCTGAAGGGACTCCCGGTGCAGATGAACCCCTACGACGCCGAGAACAGCGAACCGAACTTTTGGCTCAGCTGCCTGATTATCGACAAGGATGCCATGTGCAAGCAGGTGCGCGGCGAAACCGAAGCTTTGTACATCCACGAAAAAGGCAAGAGCTGCCCGACGGAAATCCTCGAGCGCATCGCCGCCATGAACGCCGAAGGCCGCCCCATCTGGAAGCCGATGCACATGCAGCCCATGTACATGAGCCATGCCTTTGTCACCGCTAACGGAAATGGACGCGCTCGCACGAATGCCTACATCGCAGGCGAAACCCGTGACGTGGGCGCCGACATCTTTGCCCGTGGTCTTTGCCTCCCGAGTGACAACAAGATGACCCCCGACCAGCAGGACGCCATCATCCTGACCATCAAGGAATGCTTCGAGTAATGTACGCTCGTTTCTTCAAACGCCCCCTCGATTTTTTCTGTGCTCTAGCAGCCATCCTCTGCTTGAGCCCGATTCTCGTCGTGCTTACAGTCCTTGGAGCCATCAAGATGAAAGGCAACCCGTTCTTTACACAACCGCGTCCGGGCCTTAATGAAAAAATATTCAAGCTCATCAAGTTCCGTACGATGACAAACGAAAAGGACGCCAACGGCAACCTGCTCCCTGACGATGTGCGCCTGAATGCCTACGGCAAGTTCCTCCGCAGCACAAGCCTCGACGAACTCCCTGAACTGTTCAACATTCTCAAGGGCGACATGGCTGTAATTGGACCGAGACCGCAACTTGTGCGAGACATGGTCTTTATGACCCCCGAACAGCGCAAGCGCCACACCGTGCGTCAGGGACTTAGCGGCCTTGCTCAAATTAACGGACGCAATGCTGTTTCCTGGGAAAACAAGATTGCTTTCGACTTAAAATACATTGACCATATTACCTTCATTGGTGATGTGATAATTATTCTCGCAACACTGGGTAAAGTGTTTAAGCGTGACGGAATCACTGAAGAAGGCTGCGACACAGCTACCGATTTGGCTGATTATTTGCTTGCTGAAGGTCGCATCACTCACGAACAGTACGACCGCGGACAAGCTGAAGCGAAAAAGCTTATAGCAGAGGCTTTTTAATGCTTTACAAGCTAGCCCACATATTCCGCGACAAGTTTGGGTTCCTTTGGAACATCATTGAATGGTGCAATGCATTTGTGTTTTCTCTGACCCACAGGAACGCTCTGAAAAAAATTCCGGAAATCCTTAAAGAATGCTCTGGCCAGTTTACACTCCGTATGGCTGCACCAGCCGATGCCAATCCGCTTGCCACATTTTTTGCCGAACAACCTGAAGATGCCTTTAAGTTTTTCAAGCCACACGCATTTGACGAGAAAAACCTCTCGAAAATCATCAGTAACAGGGCTTTTCTTACGTTCCTCGTACTGGACGGCGAAAAGATTGTGGGATATTTCTTCTTACGTTGTTTTGTGAACGGGAAATGCTTCAAGGGCTACATGGTCGCTTACACATACAGGGGGATGGGAATCGCTAAACTCGAAGGACTTGCCATGAACAAGGTCAATGAAAGCCTCGGATTGCGTATGTTCGGCTCGATTTCTCCTGAAAATACCGCTTCTATGGCGGCCGCTAAGTCCGTAAACGAAGTCAAGATACTCGAAAAGCTTGAAAATGGTGATTTTTATGTTGAATTTTTGCCGAAGGCTGCGAACGTATAATGAAAATTCTTTATGTAACAACAGTTTCCATGACAATGGGCTTTTTCCCTAAGCATATAAAAATGCTCCTAAACGAAGGTCATTCCGTCGAAATTGCGACAAATTGCGAACAGCCCGTTCCCGAAATTTACAACACCCTTGGTTGCAAGGTTCACGATATTCCATTTTCGCGTTCTCCGTTTTGTAAGGACAATCTCAAAGCCTATAAAATGTTCAAGCAACTTGTAGAAACGGAACATTACGATATTGTCCATACGCATACACCAAATGCTTCGATGATTGTGCGACTGGCATGCCGCAAAGTTCGCAAGCTGGGAACGCGAGTGTTTTACACTGCTCATGGATTCCATTTCTTTAAGGGCGCTCCACTTAAAAATTGGTTGATGTATTACCCAATTGAAAGGTTTTGCGCCCGCTTTACGGATGTCTTGATTACAATCAATAAAGAGGACTATGCTCTGGCTGAAAAGAAAATGCCAGCCAAGAAGGTCTGTTATGTGCCTGGGGTCGGGATTGATCTTTCGAAAATCCAGAGCGTGGAGTGCGATAGAAATGAAGTTCGAAAGTCAATTGGGGTACCTGAAGATTGCGTTTTGCTGCTCTCGATTGGTGAACTTAATGTAAATAAGAACCATCAGGTTGTCGTAAAAGCTTTGTCAAAGCTGCATAACAAGAATGTTCACTATGCGGTTGCTGGCGTGGGCGACCAAAAGGGGAACCTGCTAAATTTGGCAAAAAAGCTAGGCATAGAACATCAGTTCCACTTGCTCGGTTATAGGACTGATGTTCCCGCAATAGCAAAGTCTGCGGATATTTTTTGCTTTATGTCGCATAGAGAGGGACTTGGAATGGCCGCGATGGAGGCTATGGCTTGCGGACTTCCTTTACTCACATCTAATGTTCATGGGATAAATGATTATAGCGAAAATGAAAAAACTGGTTATAAATGTAACCCAAACGATGTTGTTGAATTAACTAATAAAATGAAGTTGTTGATTACATCAAAGGAATTGCGTTTGCTGTATGGAAACACGAATAAGGAAATAGTAAAGAAATATTCTATAGAAAAAATTTTGAGTGATATAAGGCGTATTTATCATGAATAACATGCCTCTTGTTTCAGTTATAATGGGTGCGTACAATTGCGAGGAAACAGTAGGCGCTGCTATTGATTCTATTATTGAACAGACTTATACTAATTGGGAACTTATAGTATGCGATGACGCGTCTTCTGATAGAACATTAGACGTTTTGATGGATTACGCAAAAAAAGATAGCCGTATTCGCGTGTTGCATAATGAAATGAATTTAAGATTGGCCGCATCATTGAATAAGTGTCTTGCTGTGTCGAAAGGTTCTTATATAGCTCGTATGGATGCAGATGATGAGTCGCTACCTGATAGGCTGAAAAAACAAGTGCAATATTTAGAAAAGCATTCTGATATTGATTGTGTAGGCTGCAATAGAATGATATTTGACGAGAATGGTGATATCGGTGTTCGAAAATCGGTAGAACAACCAACAAAGAATATCCTAAAGAGCAATACACCATTTGCCCATCCTACAATAATGATGAAGAAAATAGTATATGATGTGTTAAAAGGATATTCCGTCCGCAAGGATACAATGAGAGCTGAAGATCTTGATTTGTGGATTAGATTCTATGCGCATGATTTTAAAGGGTATAATATTCAAGAAGTCCTTTACCGCTATCGTGAATCATTAGGGGATTTGAAAAAACGAAGTTTAAGAGCAGCAATAGAAACTTCTAAAGTTTATTTAAGAGGGTATAAATTGTTAAACTTTTCATTTCCTACATATTTGTATGCTTTAAAACCGATTGTTGCGTCTATTATTCCAAATCGCACAATGATGTTTTATCATAGAAATAAATTAAGTAAAAAAAACGAAAAGAATGTTTTTTAGGATTTAAAAATAATATGAACATTGTTATTACAGGGTATAATACTTGTTGTCAAAACATTTCTGGTGGCGTGCAAAACAGGATTCGTCAGATTTATAGTAGGCTTGCTTTAAAAGATGGTGTCAATGTTGAATATTTTTGTCCTATGACAACAAAGCTTGATAACTGTGATGTTTTACATTTGTTTAAGCTGGAACCAGAATATATTAGTCTGATTAAATGTGCTAAGGAAAAAGGTGTAAAAATTGTACTATCATCTATTGTACCTTTGCTTGAAGGATGGAAAATTGATTTAAAAAGAATTTTGTTTAGAAAAATGCCGATACAAAGTTCATATAAAATAATGTTTGAAATAATGGAATTGGTTGATTTCATTATTGTAGAAACAAAACAAGAGAAGTTTTTTATTCACAAGCATTTCAATGTTCCAAATGAAAAAATGTCCGTTATTCCTAATGGAGTTGATTCTTTTGTTTTTGAAGGAAATCAAATTTTTGAAAAAATTGGAGGACGTAAAAAATATGTCCTGCAAGTAGGAAGGGTTGATAGAAATAAAAATGTCATCAAAGTCATAAGAGCACTAAAAGGCTCTGGCATTGACTATGTTGTTATAGGAGGTGGCGATTTTGGCAATTCACAATATTATAATCAATGTTTGAAAGAGGCTGAAGGAGATAAGCACATTCATTTTCTTGGATGGGTTGATAGTAATTCTAATCTTCTTAAATCAGCCTATGCAAATGCAAAGGTTCTGGTCCTTTCTTCCATTCAAGAAACATTTGGTATGGTCATTCTTGAAGCTGCTGCGGCTGGGTGTAATCTAGCTCTGACGAAGTGGTTGCCGATTGCAGATTTCAAATCGTTGGAGAAGTGTTGGTTTTTTAATCCGAATAATGTTGAAGATATTCGTTCTAAAGTGAAGGCCGCGTTTTCTGCAGATCATGATAGAATAACGCAGGAAAAAATAATGAAAGAATTTTCTTGGAATAATATAATCGATGCTCATGTTTCTGTATACAACAAGGTAATTAATAATGGTTAAAAGGTGCATAAGATGCTTTAAACGCTGTTTTAAAAATCTAAAATGGCTTTGTCAGGCTTTAGTTGTGCGAAATAGAATGAATGTGAAGGTTGTTGATCAGCTTGATGAATCTGCTTCTTACATGGTTCTTATACCCCATGCTGATGATGAGTGGATTGGATGTAGCCAAGTAATTCGTAAAATGAAGTCTGTCTTTTTTGTGGATACAAATATGGATGGGGGCGATTCTCCTTCTCTTCATATAGAAAGAAAAGGAGAGTTGCAAATGATTGCTAGTAAATTTAATCGTCCTTTATGTATTCTTGAAAAAAATAAAATCGAAGAACTCTCTCAAATAGTAAAAAACAGTTCGCCAGATTATATACTAGTCCCTTTTTTTTATGATTGGCATCCCGAGCATATTTTCGTTATGGACTTGCTTGAACAGGTTCTTAAAAAAGAAAATCAGGAAATTAAGGTCTTAATGTATCAAGTGTCTGTTCCTATTGGGAAAAAATGGGTAAATAGGGTTATGCCAATGTGTAGAGAAGAATTAAGAGAAAAATGGAATATTTTCAAAGCCGTTTATCGGACTCAACTTTGTATTCCGTATTTCCGATTTGCAATGCATGAGCTTGTTGATGGTTTGTATTCGAAAAGTTTTGCAGCAGAGGTGTTCGTTCTGATGAATGCGAAAGATTGGGTAAATTTAAAAACTGAAGTCGTTGCTAAAGCATTAAAAGAAAAAGAACAGATTCTGACAAATTTGAATGATATCTCAAAAATGCGTATAATGGTTGATGGGTAAGTGAATATGAATACAAATGATGTAAAAATTTCTGTTGTGATTCCTTCCTATAATTCACGAGGCGGTTTGGCTCGTTCTGTAGATTCGGCCCTTAAGCAAACCTTCCAAGATATTGAGATTATCGTGGTTGACGACAATGATCCAAAAACAGAAGCTCGCCATAATACGGAAAAAATAATGGAAGCTTACCGAAACAACCCTAAAGTTGCGTATTTAAAACATGAGAAAAATAAAAATGGTGCTGCTGCTAGAAATACGGGGATTCGTGCTGCTAGAGGTGAATATGTCGCATTTTTAGATGATGATGATGAATGGTACCCTGAAAAATTAGAAAAACAATTGAGCTATATTCAGAACCATGAAGGCTACGATTGTGTCTATTGTTATTCTTCTATGAATGGGAAAAAAGAATATATTGTTCCTTATGAGGATAATGCGATTGTTCCCTTGCTCATGAATAGAACAACGATGGTTACTTCATCTCTTATGTTTACCAGAAAATCTCTCTTAGCTATTGATGGATTTGATGAATCATTTCGACGACATCAGGATTATGAACTTTTAGTAAGGTTTTTTTCTAAGGGGTATAAAATTTGTTGTCTGCGAGATATTTTGACAACTATTATAGGGCTGGGAGGTAATCGTCCCTCAGTTGAGAATTTTGCCCTCTTGAAAGAACGCTTTTTAGGAGTATTTTCTTCTGTTATTAATGATTTAGACGCAGAAAAAGTGGGAATAAAGAACAGCATTATTGCTGCGAATTTCGCTGTAGTATGGGACTCTGCCATTGCTCAAAAAAAATTCTCGTTTGCAAACTCTATAATAAAAAAGTATTTCTTTGTTTCGCCAATAGGTTTTATTAGTCAGGTGATATTTATTTATAGAGGACGATTAATCCGTAAATTTTTGAAAATATAGATTATGTGTTTTTTAAAAAAATATTCTGTTGGCATACCGATAATTTTGGCATCTTTGCTAGTTGGCTTTTATATAGACGTCAAGTGTATTAACTGGACATTAGCATACGGATTCTTCTTTAGCAATGAAGTTGGATTCATGTCGCTACTGTACCCATCAGTTGTTGCAGGCATTTTCATATTGTATTTTTTTACAAACATAAAAGGTGAAACAAATTTTTTTCTCACACCTTTTTTTCTAGCGGCATTCTTGATTCTTTTCTACTCGGTCACAAGTACTTTTGTTGGACCTCCTCGAGTATCTGTTGCTTTTTTTTCTTTGTTTACAATTGTAGGATTGGTATTGCCCTGTTTTACAATTGTTAATGGTAAATATTTACTTATCTCTATAATGTTATGGCCATGTTTTGCAATTTTCAAACTGGATCAGGTCTTTCGGATGGCTTTAAGCTGGCAGGATGTTATATCTATGGATGCTTCGTATGCGTTTATGGTGCCTGTGATTGCAACTATTGTATATCTGTTCACATATTACCGAACAGACTGTAAGTGGCCAAAAATGTTTATAACTATATTAGTATTTATTAATTCAATATTTTTTTCGAAATTGTTTCTATTTGGGTCGCGTGGTCCTCTGCTTGCGATTTTTTTGACAATTGTTTTTTTGTTTTCAACAAAATATTCAAAATGTAAAAAAGGTGTTATTATAAATAAAAAAAGAGTTATTGTTACGATAACCATATTTTTATTGATTGTTTTGTCTATAGATATTTTCTTTGACATGATTTTTTCAATAATGGAAAAGATTGGTATTAGTTCTACAGCTCTAAAGAAAATGGTTCGTCTTGCAAGCGAAGGAAATCTGTCTAATGGACGGAATGACCTTCAGATTCTTGCATTTGAGGGCTTTTGGAGAAATATGCTATTTGGTAATGGCCTTGATCGTTTTGATGCCAATACAGGACTTGATTATCCACATAATTTTGTGATGCAAATACTTTACGATGGCGGTTTGTTTCTTTTCTGTGTGCTGTTAATACCTATTATCACCAAAACATTATTAAACTATAAAAAGTGTTCGTACAACCAATATGTTGTGCAGACTTTCTTGTTTTTTTCTTCTGTTCCCTATGCTTTTTTATCACAAGATCTTTGGGAAAATGCTGTATTTTGGTTGTTTGTTGGTTCTTTGTTCTCGTCCACATTTGTTTGTTCGGATAAATATTACAAAACGTCTGCAAAAGACGAATGTATGGATAAATTAACAAACGATAGTCTAAAGTACGGTACTAAAAAATTTTGTTAATGGTTTTAATTAGGAGCAATCTTATGTCTGATGTAAAAATACTTGCTTACTATTTACCCCAATTTCATCCCTTCAAAGAAAATGATGAATGGTGGGGAAAAGGCTTTACAGAATGGACTAACGTTGGAAAAGCAAAGCCTTTGTTTAGAGGGCATTATCAGCCTAAGGTCCCGGCTGATTTAGGTTATTATGATCTTAGGTTGCCCGTTGTACGTCAGCAACAGGTTGAACTGGCAAAAGAAGCTGGTGTTGATGGTTTTTGTTATTGGCATTATTGGTTTGGTGGTAAAGGCCGTCAGTTAATGAACAATATTATCGACGATGTTCTAGAATCGGGGAAACCTGATTTCCCATTTTGTCTTGGTTGGGCAAATGAACCATGGAAGGCTAAATTGTGGAACAAAGATGGCAAGGGCGACAAATTGTTAATGGAACAAAGATATGAAGGTGTTGATGATTATAGAGCACATTTTGAATATGCCCTAAAATTGTTTAGGGATCCTAGATATGTTCGGATTGATGGCAAACCATTTTTTCTTATATATAGGCCTCAGTTTTTTGCGGAAGTCCAAAGTTTTATTGAATTATGGAATAAATGGATTAAAGACTCTGGTGTTGCAGATGGTATTTATTTTGTAGCTAATCTTGATAATGAAACTGAGTATAAAAAATGGATTTCTTTGGGATTTAATGCGGTAACTCCTTCAATGTGGTCCAGAACAGATCCTTCGCTCAAACATTCGAAGTTTATAACATATATCTTACAAAAAAGGCGCGCTTATGGGCCCGGTCCTATAAAAAACGATTTCAAATATATTTGTGACAAACTTCTTTGGCAGGATAACATGGATTTCAATGATGATGTAATACCTTTTATCATTCCAAGATGGGACCATACGGCAAGAAGTGGAACTAAAGGACGTGTTTTTGTGAATGCAGAACCAGTTGTCTTTGAACAACAGGTCTTAAGAACATTGGAAAACGTAAAAAAGAAAAAAAACAAAATTATCATGTTGAAATCATGGAATGAATGGGGTGAAGGAAATTACATGGAGCCCGATTTGAAATATGGGCATGGGTATATCAAAGCTTTGAGAAATGCTTTGGATAAATTTAAAAAATAAAGGAGTAATAAGGATGATTTCAGGGTATACTCATAATCTCAGTGTGCAAATTCTTGTTGATCTTTTGTTAAAGCATGGGATAAAAAAAGCTGTTGTATCTCCGGGTGTAACTGATTTGGAATTTGTCGCTGCGTTGCAATATAACGGTGGATTTGAGATCTACTCTTCTATTGATGAACGAAGTGCTGCGTATATGGCGTGTGGAATTGCCGAGGAATTCAACGAGCCTGTAATCATCGCTTGTACGGAGTCAACTGCTTCGAGAAATTATTTTCCCGGTTTGACAGAAGCTTTTTATAGAAAATTGCCCATAATTGCTGTGACTGGCGTACATCGATATTATCATATTGGAACTTTGGCTCCGCAAGTTATTGATAGAAGTGTGTCACCCAATGATATTGTTGTATGTAAAGCTCAGCTTCCTATAATAAAAGACAAAGAAGATGTTAAACAGACTGAATTACTTGTAAATAAGGCTTTGCTAGCGGTGAAAAATGCAAATCCTGGTCCAGTTCATATAGACCTACCTTGTTGCAATGATGATTATGATTTTTCCTGTAAAGAATTGTATGATGCTCGCAAAATCGAAAGATACGAAGTCAACGATAGCTTGCCAGAATTGCCAAATGGTAAAATAGCGGTGTATATTGGAAGCCATAGGGATTTCTCAGAAGCCGAAAGTGAGTATATGGATGCATTTTGTGCAAGTCACGATGCTGTTGTTTTTTGCGATCATACAAGCGGATATCATGGCAAATACGCTTTCTTTGCGGGGTTGCTGTCTGTTCAAAGACAAAAATATGATATAATGAACAATATTACCTGTCTGATTCATATTGGTGAATCGATGGCTGATTGGCCAACCATGACAAAACTCAAATCTGCAAAAACAATATGGCGCGTGAGCCCCGATGGAGAACTTAGAGATTCGTTTGGCAGTTTGTCAAAAGTGTTCAAGATGAGTTTGTTGAGTTTTCTGAAACAATATATCAGTGGCAAGAATAAGAAAGATTCCTATTTAAAGGAATGTTTTGCAGTAAAGGATTCTTTGAAAATACCGGTAGATAGTTTGCCGCTTTCAAATGTCTATGCGGCTGCAAAGATTTCAGCGGCGTTGCCGTCAGAATCCGTGATCCATATTGGAGCTAGTAATGCTGTAAGAGCGTGGTCTTTTTTTGATTTCCCAAGTGGGGTGAAAGCATATGGTAATGTTGGCTGCAGAGGGATTGACGGCGTTCTTTCTTCGGCTGTAGGCGGCTCTTTATCGGATAAAAAACATCTGCATTTTTGTGTTGTTGGTGATTTGACGTTTTATTATGATATGAATTGCCTTGGAAACAGAGACATTTCGGGAAATCTAAGGATTCTTTTAATAAATAATAATGGTGGCGGCATATTTAAGCAAAGCTTTGCTCCGGGGCATAATTTCTTTGGTGATAAAGCGACTGATACCTTTATTGCTGCTGCGGATCATTTTGGTAAAGGAGAACATAATGTAGTAAAGAATTATGTTGAATCCTTGGACTTTAAATACTTTTCTGCCAAAACAAAGCAAGAGTTTGATTCTCTATATGAGGATTTTGTGTCGGATCGGTGCTCTGATAGTCCGATCTTCTTTGAAGTATTTACAAAGGACTATGATGACCGAAAAGCATTTGACATTATGAATGCTATCGATGCACCTCCAGTAAATCCGGCGAAAAAGGTTGCAAGACAGTTGCTTGGTCAAAAAGGAACGGATTTGGTTAAGATGTTGATTGGCAGATAGGATAATAACCTAATGAAATTACGGCTGTCTAATTTTGAACTTATTAGAATTGTCGCCATGCTAATGATAGTTGGTGCGCACTATCTTGGGCATGGCGTATTAAGAGTCCGAACAGCCGATGCATATAATACTTTTATGCAAGGTGATCTTATCAATCAAATGATAAGCGTGCTATATTCTCCGGGAGGAAAAACTGGAGTTGCACTCTTCTTTATGATAACGGGATATTTTCTTTGCAATAAAAAAGAACTGATATCGCAAAAAAAAATAGTTAGTCAGAGCTTCTTCTATGCGTTGTTGCTAGCCTTCGCAACCTCCATAATAGTTGTTCTGCGACTGTCTAATTCTGTAGGGGGGGGGGGACGTCTTTAACATGTTAAAAACGCTTCCTGTGCCCATTTCGTCGGCGTCTTGGTGGTTTGTTACAACGTATGTACTTGTTGTCTTATTCGCCCCATTGCTAAATCGTCTTATTGATAATACAAACAACAAGGGTGTTTTCGTATTGGTAATATATTTTGGACTTTTGTATGGTTTGTGCGGCTTCGGAACGGATTATTACAACCTTCTTAGAGCCCCTTTTTACTATTTAGCTGGAGCGTTTATAAAAAAGCGAAATATTGAACTTTGTAAACATTCTCAACAAATTTTTGCTTTATTTCTTGTTGTTGCCATATGGCTGTTTTATTCTTTGGTCAGATATTTGCAGATTGTTCACCTTCATGATGCTGTCGCTGTTTGGAAAGCTTTCGTGTCTTTAGCGGATTATCTAATGAGTGGTATTCTAATTCCTATTATAGCCATACCACTTTTTCTTTTTTTTGCGTCGTTTAATTTCTCAAATAGGTTTGTGAATAAAATTGCATCAACGACTTTTGCAGTTTATTTAATACATGATTCTAATCTTGGAAGAAAAATAATTTGGAATGAAATTGTTTGCCCAGAAACAACGCATTTTTCATTGGTATGGTATCAATATGCTTTTTTATCTGTGGCTACAATTGCCAGTATTTTTGCAATATGTAGTATTGTTGATACATTGAGACAATTCTTTTTTGAAAAGAAGATGGATAAAATGTGTGATGCTCTTGTAAATTATTTTAAAGAAAAATGCCGTTTGGCTCAAGATAAAGGATGATTCATTGACTTATGAAAGATAAATTAATATTTGGAACAGGGGCATCGGCTGCTAAAGATTATGATGGGCTGAAAAAAGTGATTTTATGTGCCGTGGAGAATGACATTAGAACTTTTGATACTGCGCCAAGTTATGGAGTTGAAAAAATTCTTGCAAAGGTCCTTTTAGAAAGTGGTCTTGAAAGGGATGCTTTTTTTATTCAAACAAAGATTGATGCTTGGCAAATGATGGATGGAAACATAGAATCGTTTGTTGATGATGCACTACGAAAAATGAATGTTCAATACATCGACAACCTTCTTATTCATTGGCCTTTACCAGATTATCTTGAAGATACATGGAATAAGTTCAAAAGGATAAAGGCTGCTGGTAAAGTGCGAAGAATAGGAGTTTGCAACCCTCGTTCAAGACACTTAAAGTCATATGAATCTGTTGGTATATCACCGGATATAGTTCAAATTGAACGTAATCCGTTGCGGACTTGCGAAAGAGAAATTGCATTTTGCAGACAAAAGGGAATTGATATTCAGGCTTATTCCCCATTATGTAAAATGGATAAAAGGCTTTCTGAGAGTCCAATAATCCACAGTATTTCAAAAAAATACGATAAGAGTATAGGTCAAATAATTCTTAGATGGCATATTGATACGGGAGTCATTCCAATATTTACATCTACCAAGGAACAAAGAATTTGTGAATATACCAAATTATTTGATTTTACTCTTGATAAAGATGATGTCGCCGCAATTTCGGCTTTGAATATTAACTATAAATACTATTTAGAATCCTGTTTTTGTGCTGGATTTTGAGGTGTAACGTGAGCAAGAAAAAAATTGTTTGTGTGTTTGCCATTGTTTCTGAGATGACCATATTAGTTGGAAGTATTTCCCTATTTCCAAAATTTTTGCCCCTAGTCGTCACAATTTTCGTGTTGCAGGGAATATTGTTTATGCTAAATAGAATTGTTTTAAAGAAACTGTCTTATCAAAATGATCCTTTCAAAATAGGTGGCCAAATTAGGAATGTTGATTATTTAATTATTGGAGACATGATAAATCCAGAAACCATTATTCCTTCGAATAAAAGGTTTGTGCAAATAAAGGCCCCTAATCGGAATTTGCTTGCTTCTTTTGAAATTCTAAAACATACATCGTCTATTCTTGATGAAGATAATGGTAATGTTATTGTTGCGATAGCCTCAAAAAATAAGAACAATTGTGTCTACTCTGTTTTTGACATGCCTTTTCTTTATATTTTAACGAAAAAAAAATTAGGCTTGGATCGACTTAATAAAATGGCTCGTTTTCCGGCGTTAATAAAACCTTTGTCGTCAATTAAATTAGCACTTAATTTAGACAAAAAAAAATGGAAAGAAGCTGAATGTCCCAATAAAGACATCGTTTGTTTTTGTGCTGAGCGCAATTTCAATTTGAGATATTATGAAAATTGAACGAACAAAAAATGCATTTCGCAATATAATATGGGGCGTGATTGAAAGGTTTATTTCAATAGCTCTCCCTTTTGCTACCCGAACAATTCTTATAAAAAGCCTTGGGGCGGAATATCTTGGACTTAACAGTTTATTTACGTCTGTTCTTCATGTGCTAAGTATTTCTGAGCTTGGCATAAGTTCTGCAATTGTTTTTAGTATGTACAAACCGATTGCAGAAGACAATAATGAACTACTATGCGCTTTTTTGAATCTTTATCGAAAAATATATCTCGTTATTGGCTCTATAATACTTGTTGTAGGCTTGGCGATTGTACCTTTTTTGTCAAATTTGATAACAGGAGAGGTCCCTTCTGATGTAGATGTTTATGTGATTTATTTGATATACCTTGCAAATACCGTCTTGAGTTATTATTTGTTTGCTTATAAGCAAGCACTATTTTCTGCACATCAGAGAAATGATTTGATAAGTAAAAGAACAACAATCGTTTCTTTCTTTAGCAGTAGTCTGCAGATAATTTTTTTGTTGTCTTTCAAAAATTATTACACTTATGTTTTGGTCATTCCTTTAGCCACTGTACTTACCAACCTTTTGAATGTGTTCCTTGCTAATAAAATGTACCCTAAAATACAATGTCGAGGAAAAGTTCCCGATTGTGAAATAAAGGGAATCAAAAAAAGAGTGACTGGTCTAATTTCGTATAAGATTTATGGTGTAGTATATTCCTCTGTCGGCACAATTGTTATTTCAACATTTCTTGGTTTAGTTCCCCTCGCTATTTATAACAACTATTTTTATGTACAGAGTGCAATCATTGGCTTTCTTACCATTATTACAGCGTCAATTACTGCTGGGATTGGAAACAAGATGATAACTAATAGTAAAGAGGATAATTACAACGACTTTATGAACTTCACCTTTGCGAATGGTTGGATTACAAGTTGGAGTGCTGTTTGTTTGGTAACCTTGTATCAGCATTTTATGAGAACATGGGTTGGTGAAGAACTTACATTCCCTTTCCCGACTATGGTTTTGATTGTATTATATTTTTATTTATCTAGGGTTACGAATATAACTTTTACATATAGAGAGGCTGCAGGGCTGTGGTGGGAAGACCGCTTTCGTCCTTTAGTTTTGACTGCTGTAAATCTATTGCTTAGTTTAACGCTTGTGCAATTTGTTGGCATAAATGGCGTTATGCTATCAACGATTTTTTGTACAGTTTTCATTAGCGTTCCATGGGGAACATATATTCTATTCAAAAAATATTTTGAAATGTCACCAAAAGCTTATTTCAAACGAATTCTCATATATGTTTTCGTTACCGCTTTAATATCTTTTGCAACATTGATGATATGCGATATTCTTCCGTCAAGTGGTTGGTTTGTTTTAGTCGCCAAATGCTGCATTTGTTTAATCGTGCCCAATATTTTGTTTTGGGGGGCTTTTAGAAAAGCGAAAGAATTCTCATATGTTGTTGTTCTTTGGAATCGTGTGAGCAATAAAATTCTTGCTAGAAAAATTAATTAAAATTTGCTATAAAAAAGGAATTTGAAAAATGAAAATTCATTTGTTAATGCATTTGGATGGTGACAATAGAGGTTGCGAAGCGATAACGAAAGCAACTGCAGCTTTGTTGAAAGAACCGACAGAAAAAGTTGTTGCTTATACAAAGAATAAATTATTGGATTCATTTCTTGGAATTGGTAAATATTGTACAATTGTTCAAATGAAATTAAACATTGTACAGAGAGTTTGTCGGAAAATTGAATCTTTTTTTGCTAATAGCCGTGAGGATCGTAAACGATTGTTTTTTCGTTATCATTATTTACCATACATGAAAAAAATTAAACGAGGCGACTTGTATCTTTCGACAGGTGGTGATATGATGTGCTATGATGACAATGAGGTCGTTTATTCAAATAACTATCTGCAAAAAAAAGGTGTAAAAACGATTTTGTGGGGATGCTCCATGGGAAAAGAAAACGCAACCCCGGCAAAGTTAGATACGTTAAAAAAGTTTTCAGCAATCTACGCACGTGAATCGTTGTCATATAGATTCTTTAAGGATGATCTTGGACTAAAAAATGTATTTTTGCTTCCTGATCCAGCGTTTATCCTAAAACCACAACCTTGTGATTTGCCGTCAATGTTTAGCGAAGGTGACGTTATTGTAATTAATGTTAGTAATTTTATTTTGAAAAACGACTCTCTTGATTCAAGTAAAGCGAGACAGGTTTTACAATTAATTAGTCATATTATTGACAATACTTCATATCAAATATTCCTTATACCGCATGTGTTTTGGGATAAACAAGATGATCGCATTGTTTGTGAAAAAATTAAATTTCAATTTCAAACATGTTCTCGTATTTCCATATTAAATAGCAATCAACTAAATTATTGTGAAATTCGATATGTGATATCAAAATGCCGCTTTTTCATTGGCGCGCGAACTCATTCGGTAATATCGGCATATTCTACATTTGTGCCAACAATTGCTTTAGGCTATTCAATAAAGTCTCGAGGAATAGCAAAAGACATTGGTTTGCCAGAAAATCTCGTTGTAGATTTTAGAGAGAACTTGAAAGATTCTGTTTTACTAGATGCTTTCAATTATTTGGAAAAAAATGAGGTTCAAGTAAGAAATATGCTGCAAGCGAATATTCCTCCGTATGTGAAACTGTTGGAGGAATATGATTTCAACGCAATGATTAACAATTTGTAATTTGGTATAGAGTCAAGGGTCTTTCGCAAAAAAGGTTAGTTCCAACGTCATCAGCAACCTAAACCAGATGGTCTACAGAATGATCGAGGAACGGCAGACAAGTCGAATATCATATCGGCAATTTCATTTGCCGATATAACTGAAGTCCACAACTTGACTCCAAGGGCGTAACTAACGAAACAGAAGCATTGGCGGGGCTTGTAGAAGAAGCTTGAGTCCCCTACCTCATGAGATTTCGTTTTACCCGTCCAAGCATGCTACGTAAGTGAGAGTATACCCGCTTTAAAAGTGACGGATAGGGACAATACTTTTTTATCAGTTGGTCAAGGGTGTATTTGTCCAGGTTGGCGAAGAATTCAGCTCGCTTAGGATGCTGTTTGCTGGAGTGAACAATACAGGGGTTACCAGTAATGGCGTATTCAACCTTGGAGTTGCTTTGGATAACCTTGTCGGCTACAGCGTCAAAGAGTTCACTACCGTGAGTTGTATTTAACAAAACAACAGATGTTCCGTTATCATCATCCATTTTCGGATGTACACTCGCAATATTCCAATAGTCTCCAAGAGTGATGTCTGCGATGCGAGGTAATTTGCCGTAATGGCAATCGGCACAACTAGTATTTAGGCAAACGTTTTTCAAAAATACTCGCATGAATTTGTCCTTCCAAAGAGTATTAGAATATTGAAAACAGTCTCCAGAGATTGTATTCAATGACGATGTCATTGAAAACAATCTCCACCCGTTCCGTTTATCGCGAAAACGGGTGGACTTCACAAGAGCCGACTTGTCTTTCTCAATTTCAGCAACATACTTTTCAAAAACTTTCACGCTTGGCGTGCCATGACACACAACTTCCACAGTAAAAAGATTGTCAAAGGTAGCGACATTACCCAGCGCAGCATAAAGCCCGGCCACCTGACAAGGAGTCCCAGAAAAGAGCACTTTACGCCTCGCTTTGAGCAGGCTACGGACATCTCGATACACTAGACCGACATCGGCTTGCACATACTTGGATCCACGTAATTTCTCCAAATCGGTTTTATTTTCAACAACGATATGACCAAAGCGAACCTTGTCCAACTGAGCAACCCCAATTATTACTCCTCCGTCATCTAAAATGTGTTCCGCCAAAATCGTAAAAATACCACCACTAGAAGACTGCAAACGAACAGACTCATCCTTCGCATAGGCCGCCAATGTTTTTGGAGAAACATTCGCAATATTCGGGTTTTCTATAGGCTTATTCCATGGACATGCTCGTTCGCACATTCCGCATTTAACACATTTTTCAGCGTCAATGACCGGGCGATAAAAGCCCTCGGCATCTAGTTGCATGGAAATCGCGTTTCTGGCACAGACATTGGCGCAAGCGGCACAGGAGGAACAGTTTTGGACGGGGATATTCATGCTAGACTCCTAAAAACAGTCTTGTAAATCGTGGGAACAAACGCTTGCAAATCCAAAGGATTGAAAAAGAAACTAACAATGTAACGACGATCAATAATATCCATTGGATGAAGCCATTTTGTTCGCAAAATATTTGTAAATATTTTTTTACAACAGATTTTAAAAACATTAGGATATAGCAATGAGTCAAATAAATTCCAAAAGAGTAAAAACCTATTTTTACAAGGAAATCAAATATTCTAGAATGAATGCTTTCAAAGAAATTTTTTACTTGTTCTGACAAAAGTATTGGTATTACAAAAAAAGAGAACAACATTGTCGACGGCTTTTGTCCAACACCATCAAGACTGCTAGAGGCGTTTAAATATAAACTTTCTACGCAGCATAAAACAAAAGAAAATAATGTAAAAAGAATCAACATTTTGGTGGATATGTTACATTTTCTCTTGCCCAAATAGAATCCTAATACAAAGAATACACTCCACATCCAAAAGCCACCTGCATATAAAAGCAGGGGAAGATTTATACCATAATATGGCAATAAATATGATTTTACCGCCCAACAAAAAACTGCTAAAAGCAGAGTGAAAATCATCAATGCTATATAACCTTTATTAGATCTTTTATAAACCCAATTCAAGAAAGGAAGCAATAGATAGCACTGTATTATAACAGCGACAAAGTAATAAACGGAATAACCACAGAAGAAAAAATTTATCAGATAATAGAAAAGATCATGCCCATGCAAAAAATCTAAAACAAGTAACGGCAGAGAACAGAATAAAACAGGAAACCAAACACGGATAAGTTGTTTCTTGATAAAAGGGAAATAATTGTCAGAATTAAAATTTTTCTGAGCCATAAAAAATCCACTCAAAGCCAAGAAAATTGGCACGGCAATATTACATAAATTGCGGATTGCTAAAGCCGATACAGTAACTCCACCTTCAGGAAATGATTGAGAAAACGAATGAACAGCAATCACAAGAACAATTGCAAAACAGCGTAAAAAATCATAATAAACAATACGATCTTTAACCATCATTTTCCCCTTTGCTATTTCTTTTTCAAAATTTTTTTTATAGGTTTTAAAATCAAATCGCGTTCGTAGGCGTTCATAGAAAGCATAAAGAACATGGGTAAATAAACCAACAGATAAAGAATTATGCCTGCAATGAGTTTCACAACCGAATCAAGGAAAACATGTTGTAAAATACAGTATGTCGCCACTGTTAATACACCAGGAACAATCGACATCTTTATGATTTCAGCCCAAAATCCGACAATATCTATTTTCTGCTTGACCTGATAATACACATTCATAATCAAAATTTGCCCCAAAACAAGGGCTCCAGCAATGGCGCTAGCACAACCGATTCCTCCATAATATTTAGATAACGGAATCTGCACTCCAAGACTTATTAGTGAAATTACCAAATACAGAAGACATCTAAATTTCATCTGGTTTCGAGCCTGCAAAATAGTGATACCCAAATTCTGAATCAACGGAACCGTCAATGGAACAAAGAACAGCATTGCAATAATATAAGCATCGTCATAGCCTTCGCCCGCCCAGAGGTGGATGAACGGACGACCAAAAAGAAAAAATCCAGTAAGCACGAGTATCATCACGCAATACTGAATTCGTCCAGTTTTGATAAATAAATCTGAAATTGCTTTACCATCAGATTCTCGAACCGCCATAGCAGTTACCTTTGGTAAAAACACTCCGCTGATTGCAGTCGAGAAGCTCATATACATGTGTTCTAATTGTATTGCAATTGCAAAGACAGCAACAACAGCAGTTCCAGCAAAAGCCCCTAATACAAACTGTCCCGTACTCCAATAAATACGATCCATTATGGCATTCAAAAATATCCAAAACGAGTAAATAGAAACCTCTTTGAGTAGCCCCCACTTGAATTTGACAAACTTCAATTTAATTTTCAGATAATGCTTACAATACCAAAAATTTAGACCAAGCGTTAAGATGTTGAAAATAGTCGTAACGACTACCATAGCGATAGCCTTGTAGCCCAAATTCAAAAGAACTATCATGGTAGCCGTATTCAGGATGATACGCACAATGGCAATTACCTTCTGGAAAACAAACTGTTCATATGCCGTAATAATTGAGCCAAACAAGCTGAATGGGAACGTAATTGCCAAATTAAAAACCATCAGGGCAAGAATAATTTTCGTTCGTGAAAGTTCATTTGCCGTCATGGACGAATCAAAGATATTCTCCGCATTCCAATAAAGAACACCGCCAGCAAACAGAGCAACAAGTCCTATTCCGCAATACAGCAAGAAGAACATACCGAACATTTCGTATTGTTCCTCTAGCTTATTTTCGGCTCTGAATTTTGCTGTATAACGAACAATGGCGTTACCAAAGCCCAAATCAAGAATTGTCAAATAAGCTACAATAGATGCGGCAATTGAATAAAGACCATACTCCGACTTGCCCATCATGCGAAGCATGAATGGTGTGTAAAGAAGCCCGACTAAGTTATGAAGGGCTAAAGACACGTATGAAAGAAAAGCACCTGTTTTAATTTGAGATATAGGCATTTAAGTTTCTAAAGCTTTTTTTAACCAATTTATTGAAAAATTACGAAATTGTTCAATATTTTTATTTACTTCTTGCCAATCTATTGGATCGTCCATTTGTTCTTGAATAGTCTTATTTGAATTCCAAATACGATGTATCAAACCAAATTTTGTCAGAAGATTTTCGACACGGTTGTTAAGTTTTTGAGAAACACCCTTTATTGGAAAAAACAAAAAAGGTTTGTTGAAAATTAAAGCAAAAATAGTTCCGTGAAAGGAATTTGTAAAAATGCATGTAGCATCTTTGTACATCCCCAACCATTCCGGAATTGATTTCGGCTTTACAAACAGTTGTTTGAAAGATCTTTTATTGTTTTGGCTATCAAGTCGCGAATAAGAGCAATTTTTTTCTTTTGCATAGATTTTGATTTCCTGTTCAGGAACATCGGTATTCCAACCGATAAAGTACGCAAATGCAATTTGATGTTCACTCTTTGAATGTTTAATCAAAACTTCGTAATCGTTCTTTTGTAAAAGCAATGTTGGATCACACACGGCAACGGCGTCAGATCGCCCTAACTTAGCACAAATGCCAACGCCAGATTCTTCTCGCACGCTAATGGCATCAAAGCTTTTTACCATCGGCTTAATAAAATTAGAAAAATGTTCGGAGATTATCGACGCCCCGAAACTGGCTGCATAAGAAATTTTCTTTATCGGTTTGGTTACAAAATCAAGGAAACAAAGCTTACCCCAATCACCGGTCCCAACACCTTCACTCCAAATCACATCGCTACCACAAATCACGGCATCGTACTGTAAATCTTTCTGAGTAAAATCCTTGGGTGAATAGAAAATTTTGTCTGTGTAAGAAACATTCTTTTTTAGAAATAAGTCAAATTTTTTTCCTCCTAGGGCATGAAAATTGAGTCGAGTTATTACATCTAAAACTGTTTTTATATTTTGCTTAATTCTTATTTTTAAACAGGTTTTACTATTTAAATTTGAAGTTCGTATCAAAGTCGCGGAGAGACCATATTTCTTCAAAAATGTTTGAAGAGCAAATAACTGTAATATTTGACCGAAATTATCTTTCGATGTCCAAAATGTAACTATGCCGATATTCATTAAAAGGCCTTAAAAATTAAATTTCAAAGATTTTTTTTAGAGACATTATAAAATTATCTTCCAAATTCAACACTGTTTTTCGGTATTCGTCAAAATCAGAATAGACATTTTCGTAATCATCGAGGATATATCTAATTTTTTTAACGATTTCATTGATTTGAGAACTTGGATTTTCAAATTTATATTCTTCAGGGATTGGAACATCTCCATGAAAACCAGAAGCTCCTCGACGACCTGTAATTATCGCACATCCAAACAGAACAGCTTCTTTTGGAATTCGTTCTGCACCAGGGAAAGCCCCAAAATCAATATAAAGTTTTGATGTTTTGTATTTTTCAATTAGTTGCTCTTGTGTCAAGCCCTGCAATGGAATGAATTGTAAACTAGGATCTGCTGTGTTTATTTCATTCAATATATCTTCATATTTTCGTGCAGGATTATACAAAATAATATTCTTGCGATTTTCAGCAGAAATATTTTGTCTATCCTTACTATATGTATTCAAAAAAAACTTGCTTAAAGGTTCAATGCATAAAAAAGTTGAATTTCGAGTTCGCTGCGATACAAAATCAAAAGCATGATACGATGCGCAAAGATGTTTTATTCTAGGAGGTTCTTTACCAAAAGGAAAGCATTCTTTTCCCCAAACAGACTTGATATTAGCAATAATGTTTTGTTTCCTATAAAATCCATTTCCTTTTACTATCTGCCAAAGTAAAGCTGCTAAAAAATAAATCTTTTTACATAAAGTCCAAGTTAAACTTTCGTTTATTCCAAGCCACCAAATATAAATTTTACAGTTTCTAAAAGAAAGTCTTTTCTTCGTATACCATTCCGGTATTATAACTGCATTTTTTTTATCATCAATAATGTCAGATTCTCTTTTAAATGAATCTATATAAATGTTGAATGGTTTGGGAATGAAAAAGTCATCGGAATCAGTAGGTGATGCTTTAAAATAAACGATGGACGCATTCAATCTCAAAAAACAATTTAAATAAAAACACATTTGATGAAGAGCGTCAGAGCCTCCAGTCACCTTATAAGCTGGACAGAGAATATAAATTCTATCAAATGACATTGTACACCTCTTTTTTTCGGAATGTTTTTATGGCATCATTCATCAAAATGCCATTATATTTTAAAACGTTGTAATTCCTTTTTTATTTTCCACCGAACCATCATAGTGAAATAAACTAAATTAAAAAAACGATTAAACAAATTAAACATTGCAAGGACATTAAAAAAGAAAATTTGCAAAAGAGGTTCTTGACCATAATCACGCCCATTACCAGCCGAAACTCCTGTAAATTTGGGATAATATGGCAAGCATTCATAACGCCCCTTTAATAGCTTAAAATAATTTTCTTCAAGTGCGCTAGATACCATGTTTTGCTTAGCTAATTGATCGTAGCAAAACAGCATATTCTTTTTAAAAAAATCTTTATTTGCAACATAAAATCGGGTATCAACGCCAAATTTGTTACTTCTATACACATCTCTTAGAAAATAATTTTTTTCGTTTTTACAATTTAAAACAATTGCATTTATATTTTTAAGTATTAATCGTCCTGTTACTTTAGCAAATGAAGTTGTATTTTTTAACAAAGAACTATGACTAAAAGCGTATTGAAGAATTTCGTCTTCTCCAGCACCTTTCCCCCACTGACGAATAATACTAGAATTTCCGGAAAAAGTTAGCCATTCTAGCTTTTTATCATATTGACCAGCAAAGTCGATTAGCATATCTTTTTCAACACACTGATAATTAGAATTATCACAAAATACTATTTGATCAAAAACAGAATGGGTTATATAATATTTTATAGAATCTATATACTGCTTAAGTCGAATATTGGCTTCTGAAATTTGAAGCCATTGTTGATTTTTTATAGGAGATATACATCCTGTTATGAGAAGTACTGAAGGCATTTTTACACCCCGTTTAAACCAATTTTATGAAAGATTTTTTCCCAATGATTTATAATGTTAGGAAGTTCGTAATATTTAGAACGTTCTACAGCTTTTTTTTGCATTGTATGGCGATAATTTTCATCAGTTACGACTGTGCAAATAGCATTTTTCAATGCGTCAATATCATCGGGGGGGCAAAGAAGACCTTCTTCTTTGCATGAAATAATCTCGCTTTGACGGCCTTTATAATCACACGCAATACAAGCGCACCCTTGACTCATTGCTTCTGTAAGAACCATTCCAAAACCTTCATAACGACTGCTTAACACAAATATTTCGGCTTTTTTATATTCATCCTCAAGATTGACAAAACCTAAAAATTCAACATTATTTTTTATACCCAATTCATCACATAATTTTAACAAATAAGAATTATTACCTCTGCCAGCTATTTTTAATTTCCAATCAGGAAATTTTGTATAAATTTCAGACCAAGCTTTCAAAAGAATATCAAATCCCTTACAATGCCACATATTTAAACGTCCCGCAGCAAGGATGACTTTTTCTTTCAACGGATTACATTTTACCGGTTTGAAAGTCAATGGGTTTGGGAGAACAGAAACTTTTTTCATAAAACTTTCCCCCAATTTCATTTCCAGTATTTTTCTGTCTGCGGCAGTTAGAACAGTTAAATAATCATATTTTTCGCATTCCGTAAATTTTCTATTATACTCAACTTTTGAAAAAGGTGCTGATTCAGGACGTTCATAGGAATTATGGTCTGTAACGATAATTGGAATTTTCACATTAATTTTTTTTAGTGCACCATGAATTCTATTGAATAATCCTGGCAATACGACAATAATGACATCAGGTGATATCTGTTTTAAAACCTTTGATGTAAACCAATTTTTCACAAATTCGGGTAAAGCATTATAAATATAATCACAGTAGCGACTTGAAAAAAACTTTTCTTTAACTTTTGATGGTAAAATTTTTTGTAATAAATCATATAGAAATGATTGACGAACTATTTTTACATTGTCTTGCATTTCGTAATCGTTTCCTTTTTGAAAAGACGCTAGCATTACATTTACATCATACCCTTTTTGTGCAAAACCCTGAGCCCACAATGACGCAACCCTTTCTGCGCCACCATTACATAAAGACCAAACATATATAAGAATTTTCATATAAGACCTTTTTATAATTGGAACATAAATTTGTAAGGCATTAAACCATAGTGCGCTACGATAGACCATCTGTACATATAATAAACAAAATAGAATGCAATGATTACAAAATAAACAAGCTGAAAAGGAAATTGAACTTTTTTACGTATGAAATCATAGAATAAAGAAATAAGTATAATTTCACCAAAAGCAGAATATTGTGTAAAACGTTCGAAATCGGAATAAAAATATCTTAACTGAGAAAAAAACAAATCAAAAATCATCAAATAAAAAAAACATATAATATTATTTCCGTATTTTAATTTTAATTCAGACAAGTAAAAAGAAAAGAAAACAATTAAAGGAATTCGAACTATAAGGTTACCTATTCCAAAACCTGTATTCTGTACATAATTAGAATATTTACCTTCAGCAAAATCGGATAAAAAAATGGAAAAATATCCCCATTGAATAAAGAGAATAAAAATAAATACTACCGCTAATGTAAGAATTTTACACAATATTGCACGACGAACCCCCCAATAATCCCCACTTAACGGTTTGCATAAAAAATAAATTGGAATGTTTATGATAGCAGAGTTGTGAAAACCAATGGCACATATAGTGAACAACCAATATAACTTGTTTTTTTGGGGAAAATCAAATAAACAGGAGTATGCGCAATAAGAGGCCGATATAGCAAGTCCATTTCGAACCATGCTACAACTTCTTAATTGAATAACAGAAAAATATATTAAGAATACAAAAACTATGTTTATACCTTTTTGATGAATAATCCTTAGAAAAATAATGACAAAAAAGAATTGAACAAGAGATGTTAGAAAAATAAAAGGTTGAATTCCACCTAAGTCTTTGGAAATTGACTTTATTAATCTAGAAAAGGGTTCTATCGCAAAAGTTCCTTTTTCTGTCATGAAAATATATTTGTAATCAGCTAGCGAAACACTTATTGCATATTGTCGTAAATCCCAACCGACATCAGAATGACGAAACGCAAACAAAAAGAAGCAAGGTATAATCCCTAATATAAGATAAAATATTTTCTCTTTCTCTCTATACATATCGTAATATCGCAAGCAAATAAATGCGAAAAACAAAGTCCCCGCAAAAAGAAAAAAAGTTTGCCAATCCCATTCAATCATTATTTACAAAATTTCCTACTTATCAATTGAGTGTACAAATTAGAAATCCGTTGAATTTCAGAATTAATGTCTAAACCTCGTTGTTCCACAACCAAAGACGCGTCCATTCGATCTATTATATTCACATCCTTAGACATAACTTTGCACCATTTTTCTATTGGTTCATTTAATGAAAGAGCTTCACATAATTCACTAAATACAGCCTGTTTAGTAATTGTATCAGAGACAACACACTGTAATCCAGAGCATTCTGCTTCAATTAGGGCATTTGGAAAACCTTCGTATAAAGAAGGGAAAAGAAATTTATCTGCCGCAGACAAAATTTGTGAAACATCCTTTCGAGCTCCTAATAAAAAAACCTTTTCTACAATACCATACTCTACTATTTTCTTTTTTATTTCATCTTTTAATTCACCATCACCAACAAGCAACAACACTGCTTTCGGATTTATTTTCAGATATTCAGCAAAAACTCTTAAAAGAAATAAGTGATTTTTTTGTTTTCTAAACTTTCCAACATTGAGAAATACTTCTGTTTCTGCTTCAATATTTAAAGATTTTCTAATTCTATCGCGATTTTTTTGAGAAAAAGAAAAAAGGCGTGTGTCAACGCCATTATTTAAAACGGCAAATTCTTTTTTTCCAAACATCCATTTTCCGGCTAAATCGGATACGGCTACTCTAATTACAGGCAATTTTTGTAAGCGATAATAATTTATCCAATGTAAAAATTTTGATAAAGGCGATGCCACCATCGAAGCATTCCTTGAATGTACTATTACAGGAATATGCATCTTACACGCTTCAATACATGGGGTTATATAACTTAAAGAATTTTGATGGCAATGAATAATATCGAAATTTTCCTTTTTATACAGATTTCTTATCTCGTATATGTTTTTATAATTAGACTGTTTTCTACTTGTAACAAAATGAAATTTGCATCCTTTTGATAGCAAATCTTCGTAAAAACAGGGTTCAGATCCTTTAAAAACAAGAAAATCTATTTGAAATCTATTCAAATCAATATGGTCAATTATTTTTTTTATGTAAGTTTCTATTCCTCCAACATGAAACGAGTCGGCTAAACCATAATGAAGGATATGTATTCGTGTATTCATTTTCCAAGTACCTTTTATTAGAAGTCAAGAAAGCTTTACTAAGACTAGATTAAAGAAAATTTGCGCTGCAAATCATCTTTTTGCTATTGTATTTAGAATCATTGCTGAAACAATTGACAAAATGCAACCAAAAACGACCGAAGAACAAATATTCATTTGTGTTGAAGGGGGGGGGGCGAAAGGTTCTTTCAAAAACATATAGTGCGTTAAATAAAGCGGATAAGTCATATTATCCATCCATTTCCAACTTTTTTTTGCTGTAATAGCCGCAAGTAAGGAACTCTTTTCACATATCCATTTTACTAAAATAAAACACCAAATCGCGCATATATTTGATGAAAATGATGCAATGAAGAAATCGTAGAAACATTCTCCATCTATGTATTTTTTCAACACAATCCTAATTGAGACTACCACTAGCATAGCAAAAGTTATAAGAGCAAAAAAACTATTCGATGTTTTTTTAGTAGATTCCAAACGTCTGTAAAAATATCCAATAAAGAAAATGACAAAACAACCTATAGCAACATTTATGAAGCAAAATGCAATATGAAGAAAAATCGAGAGCAATAGCAACATTACGGGATGATTGTCGCCAAATTTTTCAACACGCGAATCTTTTAAGAAAATAATACCAATATAGCAGAGCATAATAACTGTTAAAAACCAACAATGTGACAAACCTGATAAATGACCATTTCCTAATGCGAAAGGGATGCTGATTATTGAGTGAATACCCTGTAAGTTAAAAAAAGATTCGATTATCTGTCTTAAAGCAAATTGATAATTTCCTTTAACGATTAAATAAATTGATAAAACAGCCGCAAGAATCCAAAATGGAACTAAAACACGTTTTATGCGATTTTTTATCCAAACTTTTCGATTTTCTATGCTTTTGTTTCCATATAAGTAACCAGAAATAAAAAGAAATGCAGAAACCGCAATAGTTTCTATTTGAAAAGTATACACATTTCTCCAAGCCAAGTAATGCGCAATGATTACCGCCATCATTGAAAAAACACGTATATACGATATTTCAGACTTAAATTGATGCATAGAAACTTTCCAAAAACATATAGTAAACCAGAAATAGATCAAATAAAAATATTATCCATCTTGAATTATTTTTTTTATCACAGCGTTATTGCTATCCTGTATTTTAGGAATTAAATTTTCATATGCTGTTTCTAATTTTGATTTAATCGAATTACGAATATTTGCATTCATCATTTGCATTATACCATTTTTAATAGAGTAGACAGAATATGGATTGACATAAACGCAATTAGTTCCTAAAATTTCAGGGATAGATGTTCCATAAGCTGATACAACGGGACATTTATATTTCATAGCCTCTAATGCAGGCAAACCAAACCCTTCACTTTTTGACGTGTATAATAGAAATAACGCATTTGAATAAAGCGCTGTAAGTTCATCGTCACTAACATAATCAAGAAATACAATGTTTTCTTTATACACATTTTCGTGTAAATCTAAGTTTTTGATTAAGGCGTTTTTAGTTTGCTTACTGGACCCTACGATATATAAAGGAATAATGTTGTTGTTTTTCACATATAATTTATATGCATCAATAGTTCTTGCTAAATTTTTCTCGGGTCTATTCCCATTTACAAATAGAATAAAATCCTTACCTTTGGGGGAACAATTTATTTTGCTTAAATTTGATTCGAGTTTGGTATCTTCAAATTGAAGAAGAACATCATTTATAGTATAAAGTTTAGCTAATTCTGCAAGTGTATAATTAGACACGGTTATAATAGTATCGATATATTTTAAATATTTTTTTAAAGTGTATTTATATATAAATTTTTTTAGAGGTAGTAAAATCTCTTGACATAAAACAATCATTTTCTGTATTTTTTGAGCATATTTTAGATTGTAAATATCAAATTTATAATCTAATAGCCTTAATCCATGTATAGTCACTATGATATTGATTTTTTTTCTTTTAAAAATTTTCAATACTTTGAAATTTTTCATTCCTAACAGAGGGATGAATAAAGTAGAATTTATTTCAAATTCAACAGATTTATTTAATTCGTCTATATGCTTGATTTCAAAATAATCATTATTATATATTTGCTGTTCTATTGCGGAATTTGGAAGATATCCTTTAGGCCATAATACAATAATTTTTTTTCTTATTTTGTTTTGTTTTAAATAATTTAATAAATTAATTAACAACGTCCTTGTATAATTACCACCTCCATGGATTTTCGTTTGTCCAACGGGAATGGAATGGGTGTAGTCAATATATAAAGCACTCATATTTTCCTCGAATACAACTAATCATCTTTTTATTATTTCCGAATTCTTTTTTTGCACAATAACACTGTTTGCAGGAAATTTTCCTTTAAGCACGCAGCCAGCACCAACAACGCAATTGTCTCCAATTCTTGTACCACGGAGAATGACTGTATTTGCTCCAATCCAGCAATTTTTTCCAATCTCTATGGATTCCGTCAAAAATTTATTTGCATCCAGTCCAGCCCTGTAATCATGATCATGGTCATACAGATAAACAGATGGACCAAATTGAGTTCCTGCACCAACCTTTATTTCTTTGTGACAAGCAATAATACAGTTGTAATTTATTTTCACTCCTGTTTCTAGAGTCAATTTTGCATTCTTGCGAACTTTTATTTTTGAGCCACTATGAACACGAACCTTTTTTCCTAGAATCAGCGATGAATTTTTTCCCATTTCAACAACTACATTTGGGGAAAAACGTTCAACTATATTGAATTTTAAGCCATTAAAATGAAACACTTTCAACAGAAAGAATCTCACTAACGAATGAAGGCAACTTATTATGTTATTTATCAATCGTCTCATTCCAAATTCTCCAATTCTTTCAAATATGCATCCACTACAATCCTGCGGTCAAATTCGCGTTCTACCTTAGTTCTGCCAGCAAGCCCCATCTGCATTTTCTGTTCATGCTTAAGCTCAAGGAACTTTTCTATTTTCTGAATAAGGTCTTCGGAATCGTGCTGTTTTACCACAAATCCGTTCACACAATCATCCACCACTTCACGGCAACCGCTGCGATCTGTTGTTATTATGGGACGTGCACAGGCACAGGATTCCAAAAGCACATTGCTAATTCCCTCGGGATAAAAACTCGGGTGAATTGTGCAATGGGAAATCTTATGTATTTTGCGGACATCACGAACCATGCCGTGATAGATTACAGTCCCATTCTTGATATAATCATCAAGCTTACCCTTATATTCAGGCTCGCAAAAGCCACAGATATGAAAGTGAAGCTCAGGATGAGTCTTTGTGAAATGTTTTGCGGCATCAAGGTATTGCTCTATGCCTTTTTCGCGCATAATGCGGCTAATGAATACGAAATGGACTCCATCTGTCTCATCGGGATACGGAATAGGAGTGAATAGTTCTAGGTTTACGCCGCTTCCAGGGAGCAAAGAATATGCGCACTTAAGGACTTTATGGTTGAGCATAAAGTCCTGGTTTTCCTGATTTTGAAAGAAAACTCGCTTTGCTTTTCTCAAACCAATTTTATAGAGAGTCAAGGTGATTTTTTGGAGAAATCCGCCATTTTCTACAGCAGTTCCAAGACCGGTTACATTGGCGATATATGGAATTTTACATAACTGACAAGCAATTCCTCCATAGACGTTCGGTTTGATTGTGTATGTAAAAACGATGTCCGGCTTGACAAGCTTTATGATTGTGTGATATTTCTTGGCAAGGACTAGATCTGTTAAAGGATTTGTGCCATGGCGAGAGATTCCTGTTTCTATGAATTCGCAACCCATTTGTTGTAATTCTTCGATAAAATCGCCATTAGGTAGCGAAATAAATAGTTCGTGCCTATTTTCGAGCAACTCCTCAAGAAGCTCCTTGCGGAACTTGTACAATCCTCCAGAATTATTAGCTAATATCAAAACTTTCATACTCTTATACTTCTACAATATCACTAATCTTGCAATCAATAAATGGAACAATAGCTGTAGACCAAGACATTCCAACGCCAAAAGCACTCAACATCAATTTTTTAGGTTCTGTTAGTTTATCCTTCAATTCACTTATAATTGTTAACGGAACAGATACCGAAGCTGTATTTCCATATTTGTTGATTGTCCACGGAATTTTGTCTGGATTCAGCTTCATTTTTTTGGCTAGATACTTGTTTATGAACGTATTTGCCTGATGGAATACATAATAATCCATCTGTTCAATGTTTTCACCAACTTCTGCAAAAAGCTTTTTTATATCTTTAGGGATTTCAACAATGACGAAATTAAAGACATCATTACCGTTCATATAGCCCTGCTCATCAGAACGGATATTACCATACTCATCGACAACTTTTTCTTTCAATGTTTCTATAGAACTTCTATTACGGTATCCACCTGCAGGAATCTTAATTAAATCACCTCGTGAGCCATCGGAATTATTAGAAAAATAACTTGTCCCAAATTTTTCATTACGCTCTACAAGAGCTGCGATACCGGCATCTCCAAAAATAAAGGCTTCACGTCTGTCTTTCGCTGAATAGACCTTTGAATTTGTTTCTCCATCAAGAATCAAAGCTTTACGAAAACCTTGCTTTTCCATCATGGCATAAACAATGTTCAATACCGGTATAAAGCCAGAACAACCCAGGTTTACATCAAAAGCGAGTGTCGATTTCGATAATTTCAAACGGTCTTGCAATAATATCGAGGTCGAGGGCATTCTATAATCGGCAGTTTGTGATAGAAACACCAACAAATCGATTTCTTGACGATCAATATTATTGTCCGCAAAAAGTTTTTCAGCCGCAGCAAAGCACAAATCAGAAGAACAAGTATTTTCGTCAGTAAAGCGACGCTCGTAAACCCCAACCTTATCGACGACTTTTTTTACTTCTCCTTTAGGCCACATGTCCAGACCATAGTTATAGTTGTCTATAACTCTCTTTGGCACGCAAGCGGCCATCGCGGTAATACCTACATTAGAATAAGAAATTATCGGCATATAAGATCCTACTTTAAAAGGCGCCCACCATCAACAACTAGCGACGTTCCTGTAACCCATGAAGCGGCATCGGATAACAAGTAAATAATCGCAAAAGCAACATCTTCAGGCTTGCCATATCTTTTTAATGGATAAAAAGCCTTGTCTTTTTCCATATCCTCAGTAGAATACGCAGCATCTTGAATTAGTTTGGTTTCTACCATTCCAGGATGTACAGCATTGGACCGAATACCTTTATCAGCCAATTCTACAGCACAGGACCTCATATAAGAGGCTAATGCAGCCTTAGAAGACGCATACATCGCTAATCCTGGGGTATTCAATTTGGAAGAAATAGACGATGTGAATACAATAGAGGCTCCTTTGTTAATTTTTTTCTTTTTCAACAGAGCCTTATTAAGCAACATCCCTGCAAAAACGTTTGTCTGATAGATAAAATCTAAATCTTCTTTATTTATAAAATTGATAGGCTTGTTTCTGTCAACACCAGCATTATTTACGAATCCGTCAATTTGAGGAATCTTGGCAACAAGCTTTTCAATATCTTCAGGTTGGTTCAAGTCCGCTGTTACCATTATGTGACCATTCCCAACAAGATTGTCGAAGGTCTCTTTCAGTTTTTCGGAATTTCGTCCTGTCACAATGACTTTCGCACCCATTTTAGAGCACTCTACAGCAGTCACACGCCCAATACCAGACGATGCACCCGTAACCAAAACGGTTTTGCCATCTAAAGAATATGGATTATAATTCATTATATTTCCACCAAATCCGATATTACTAGTTTATCAACGTCAAAGGCAACGGAACCCCACGACAAACCAACGCCAAAGCCGCAGCATATGATTTTAGTATTCGGCTTAACTTGACCTTTTAAGCGTGTAACGATGGTCAGCGGAATTGACGCAGAAGAGGTATTGCCAAATCTGTCTATACAATTAGGAACTTTTGATGAGTCCAACTTCAATTTCTTGACAATCATATTTATCATTTTCATATTCGCCTGATGGAATACGAAATAATCATAACCTTGATAGTCAAAATTAAAGTGTTCCCCTAATTTTTTTACCGATTTAGGAACAGTTGAAATTCCGAAAGAAAAGACATCCATTCCCTTCATTCTAATTTGCAGACGGTTGTATATTTTCCCATCGATTTTTTCTTCGATAAATGAATCTTTAGAAATCTGATTGCGGGCACCGCCATCAGGAATAATAATGGCATCATAGCCACTGCCGTCTGTTCCAAAATGGAATTTAAAGCCTTCAGCACCTTCTTGATATTCCAAAGCGGTTACTGTTCCTGCATACCCAAATAAAGGATCTTCAAAAGGAACATGTCTTTTGGCATCGCCCGCTAAGAGTAAAGCCTTTTTAAAGCATCCACTCTGCATTAACGACGCAAGGCTGCTAAGTCCATAGACCCAACCAGAACATCCTAATATAATATCTTCTGCGTAGCATTCTTTTGATAAACCAAGTTTATCTTGCAAAATACATGCTGTAGCAGGCAAAAAATAATCCGTGAATTGACTAACAAAGATAATCGCATCAATTTCGGACTTATCCCAGCCGAGATCGCTAATAAGCTTTTCTGCGGCTGCAAGGCACAAATCCGATGCGGTTACATCGTCAATTCTACGTTCCCGAACTCCAGTTGCCTCCACAAAAGCTGCGGCATCATAATCTTTAGATAGATTATTCTGATCGAGATTGCAAACAACCCTTTTGGGAACTCCAGCAGAAATTCCTACAATTTTAACATTCGGGATAGATAAGTACGACATTACTTCTTGCTTTTTACAATATTCAACAAATCTTCAATCGTAACGGCTTTATTAATATCATCGCCTTTCAAAGCGACATCATATTCTTCGTCAACCATAGCAATGACCGACAAGGCAATCAAAGATGACCATTCGTCCAAATCATGGAACTTGGTATCAGCTTTGAAAACACTAGAATCAGTGTCTTCAAATTGTTCTGCAAAATGTTCGATAAATTCGTTGATATTCATATTATCCCTTTCTAGAACTTTACTTTCATAGCCGGATTTCCCATATACAGGTTACCGTCTTTTGTATTCCTGATAATTACGCTGTTAGCACCAATTCTGGTGTCATTGCCAATTTTTAAACATTGCAACACTACGGATTGCACGCCAAAGAAATTACAGTCGCCAATCTTTACGGCTCCGGAAATATTAACGGAAGGCATAACTACATTATAGTTGCCTATTTCAACATCATGCCCAACGGGAACAAATCCATTGAAAATGTTGAAATCACCTATTTTTACATCACAGCTAACAAGACAATTCGATAAAATCAAATTTCCCTTGCCTATCTGCACGCTTTCTTTATCCAAAAAATAAGCACTCGGAGCAATAATGTTCGGGAATGAAATGTTTTCGTTAGAAATTTTGTTAGCCAACAGCTTTACGATTTTCGGATTTCCGATTGCGAGAACAACGGCAAGGGGCTTATCCCATGCATTAAGATCGTCAATGTTACCAAGAACAGGACCAAAATGCGAAATCTGCGTACCTTTTTCAACACCATCGTCAAAAAAGCCGATTAAATTCCATGTAGGATCGACAGCATTAATTTTATTGAGGATGCATGCAATTTCGCGACCGAAACCGCCTGCACCGTATATAGCGATGTCTTTAAGTTCAGCCATTTGCAACCTTCTGTTCTGGTTCCGGAGTTCCCATAAATGCGGTCATGGTAGCTTCACCATTGGCTCCGCTAATTCCCTCGCGTTTAATGGCTTTCATCAGCGTAGTGAGGATGATTTTCACATCACCAAGGAAGGTTACATTGTTGACGTATACCACATCATACTTGAATTTCTGTTCCCAAGTGATGGCGTTGCGACCGTTTACTTGAGCAAGACCGCTAAGACCCGGTCGCACATCATGGCGATGTTTTTGCTCGGAATTGTAACGTGGCAAGTATTCAACCAAGAGCGGTCTCGGTCCAATTACAGCCATGTCGCCCTTGAGGATGTTGAATAGTTCCGGGAGTTCGTCAAGGCTTGTACTGCGGAGGAACTTGCCGTAGGCATTCAGGCGCACATCGTCAGGGAGCAGGTTGCCGTTGGCGTCCTTTTCGTTAGTCATCGTGCGGAACTTGATGAGCTTGAATATTTTTTCGTTAAGGCCCGGACGCGGTTGCGTAAAGAACGGGTTGCCCTTCATCTTGATAGCGCCGAGAATTGTGAGCACGACGAGAATCGGGCTCAGGCAGATGATGGCAGCCAAAGCGCAGAAGAAGTCGAGAGGGCGTTTGAAAAAACGAGCGTACATTACTCGAAGCATTCCTTGATGGTCTGGATGATGGCGTCCTGCTGTTCGGGGGTCATCTTGTTGTCGCTCGGGAGGCAGAGTCCACGGGCAAAGATGTCGGCGCCCACGTCACGGGTTTCACCTGCGATATAGGCGTTGGTGCGGGCGCGTCCGTTGCCATTCGCGGTGATGAACGCGTGGCTCATGTACATGGGCTGCATATGCATGGGTTTCCAGATGGGGCGGCCTTCGGCGTTCATGGCAGCGATGCGCTCGAGGATTTCCGTCGGGCAGCTCTTGCCTTTTTCGTGGATGTAGAGGGCATCGGTTTCGCCGCGCACCTGCTTGCACATGGCATCCTTGTCGATAATCAGGCAGCTGAGCCAAAAGTTCGGTTCGCTGTTCTCGGCGTCGTAGGGGTTCATCTGCACGGGGAGTCCCTTCAGGCCTTCCTTGTAGCGCATGTAGATGGCCTTTTTCTGGGCGATGTGCTCTTCGAGGTAGGGCATCTGGCCGCGTACCACGCCGGCGATTACGTTGCTCATGCGGTAGTTGTAGCCGATTTCCTCGTGCTGGTACCACGGGGCAGCCTCGCGGCTTTGGGTACTCCACTTGCGAACCTTCTCGGCGTCGTCCTTGCTGTCGGTAAGGAACATGCCGCCGCTAGAGCCGGTGATAATCTTGTTTCCGTTGAAGCTGATGGCGCTGTAGTCGCCAAAATTGCCGGTCTGCTTGCCCTTGTAGCTAGCGCCGAAGCTTTCGGCGGCGTCTTCGATGAGGAGGGCGTTATGTTTTTTGCAGATGGCGCGGATTTCGTCAACGCGGGCCGGGGTTCCGTAGAGGTGCACGAGTACCACCAGGCGCACGTGCGGGTAAATTTCAAAAGCCTTTTCGAGGGCGACCGGGTCCATGTTCCAGGTCTTGTATTCGGTGTCGATGAACACGGCCTCGCCGTTTTCGTAGGCGATGGGGTTCACGGTGGCGTCGAACGTCATGTCGCTGCAGAACACTTTGTGTTCGCGAAGCGTACCTTCGCCCGCCTTGGGCATGCCGTAGAGCGCTTCGCCAGCGAGCTTTGTGCAGAGATGGAGTGCGGCGGTGCCGGCAGAGAGTGCGACGGCGTACTTGCAGCCGACCTTCTCGGCGGCGAGTCGTTCGACCTCGTTGATGTTAGCGCCGACGGTGCTCATCCAGTTGGTTTCGTAAGCCTCGGTGACATACTTGATCTCGTCGCCGTGCATTGTAGGGCTAGAGAGCCAGACCTTCTTCTCGAAACGCGTCATGGATTACCGCAACCTCAGGGTAGTTGCGGTAGGGGAGGGGAGAAACCGCTAAAACGGCAAATTTATGTATGAAAAAAAGCCTAAAAAGAGGGGCTTCGCCCCTCTTTTGGGGCGTTTTTCAAACAAATATTCCTTTTTGGATTTTTTTTGATGTAAAATGTATTTTTAATCCCAAAAACATTACAATTTCTAAGTCTTGGAATATAGTTTGACAAAAATAAAAGGGGCGTATAGCCAACTTGTAGACTTGGTTGAAAAGTTTGTTAAATAAAGAGGGTGATTGTGAGTGATATTCCATTTGTCGGGTTGACCTTAACGGATTTTGCAGGAATTTGAAAAAAGACACCCAAAAGAATGTCTGTATTATTCTGTTGAAGATTTTTTATTGAAAAAAAGTATAGCTCAGACAGCAAAATTCTTGTTGCTCGATGGATTTGATGAATATCGAAATTCGAATACGGGCAAGTCTAAAAGCGCAATTGTCAAAGAACTTGCCATGATATTGAGTGATTTTGCACAAAGAGAAATTGCCGTTGTAATTGCATGTCGTGAAATGGATTGGTGTGGAAATAGAGATGAAGATGCTTTATGTAACTTTGTAAATGCGCCTGTTAAGGTTTATACTGTTGATCCTCTAAATTATGAGCAAAAGTGGTTGTGTGTATTCTGAATATCGGGGTGTATATTCGTGGCTCTGTACATTGCTTGAAGAAGATGAATTGATAAAAATTGATCCGTATTTACAATATCAATATGGAGACAATTCTTTCTTTTCAACACAACAAAAGAAACAGGTCGTTGAAGCTATTCGAGATTATTCTCAAAATGATCCATATTTTTATAGAAAGGGCTTTTCGCTCGCCTCAAAATCCTTTTATGAGTCGGGACTAGATACTTTCCTAATTGCGGAATATAGAAAATGTAAAAGCGAACCTAATCACTATCTTTTCTTTTTAAGTGACTTGCTAACATTAGGTTCGTCAGGTAAAATAAGGAAATTGGCCAAAGATGTCTTAGAAGATGAACGGTTAGAATATTTTTATAAAGAGCCTTTCATTAATGTTTTGAAGGATGAACCCGATTATCACGAGTGTAGAGATGAAATTTTAAGAAATTTGATTCGTGCAAACAAGGATGATTTGGATGTTATTCAAGAAGGAAATGAAGGTCATAATCGTGTAGATATGAGGCTTGTAAACAAAAAAGGCCGAAATTATACAGTTCAGGTTGAATGCAAAAGGGACCTTAATGCAGAAAGTCTTTATAGTGGTTTAACAGAACAATTAATTGATAAGTATTTTACGTCAGGCATATATTTGGGCATATGTCTTGTTTTCTGTTTCAAAAAAGATCCTGAAACATTGCAAAAGGATATAGAAAAGAAAATTCCATATGGCTTTGAGAAAAAGGTTGCGGTTATTTGTATTGATTTGAGAAATAAATAATATATTGGCGTTTTTGTAATGTTTTTGTATATTAATAATGAAATGGATGCTTGACAACGCTTTTTTTAATGGCTATTTTTGAAGTGAAAAAATGAAAACTCAAGAACAAATAAAAAAAATAGAAAATGTAATATTATATATATTACAGAAGTTTGATGATGGCGTTGATTATATCAAACTTTTTAAAATTCTTTATTTTGCCCAACGTGATTATTTGAGTCGTTTTGGAAAACCTATTGTTCCTGAAACATTTAAAGCTAGAATGCACGGCCCTATTCCAACATTGACTAATAAGGTTATAAAAAATGTTGAGGAAGGTTCCTATAATAATTTTCCTGATTTGAAAGAATTTATGGATTCTATTAAGGTTATAGATCAGAAGGTTTTTGCTCAAAAGAAACCTGATTTGGATTTTATAGCTAAAAAAGAACGGGAATACCTCGACAAGTGGTTTGACTACTGTAAGGACAAAGAATCATATGCTTTGTCTGATGAATCGCATGATTCCGTTTACAAAAGTGTGGTCGAAAGGGCTAAGCTAGATCCGCAACAAGATGTAATGACGTTTATCGACATTGCAAGGTCCGGTCAAGCTTCTGAAAAAATGATTGCATATATCCGCGAAAAGGAACTTCTTGCAGCGGAGTTTGCATAGTGGAAGATAAAGGCGGAGTTCTTGCTAAACTTCATGAAAAATTGTGTTTTGTAAAGTCTGCCGAGGATTTGTGTGTTGGCGACATAATCTATGTCGAACTAGATCCGGCTGATGGTATAAATACAAAAGGCTACCCGACTCGACTAAAATACATTGTTGTTTCTGGTGCAAAATCAGATAGAAAACAAATTGCTGCAGTTTTGATTAATTCGGATAACGATTTTTCAGAATCAAAAGAATGGCAAAATGAACAATATCTGTTGTATGAGAAAAATTATAGAGGAATTTTAGAATACGACAGTTGGTTGGATTGCTTTGAAATCAAGGAACTAAAAGTCCGCAAGATTGTTGCTAGAAACGCACAAAAGAAAGGTCGCTTAAATTCTTATGACTTAAGCGTTATGATGCGAAAATTAAAAGATTCCGATTTTATTGAAGAACACATAAAGAAAATTTACGGCATAAATGATTTTGTGTTGCCAGACGAAGACAAAGTTGAGGCGAGGCTGTAAAATAAACTGTGTCGCAAGCTGATTTACACGACCAATACGGTCGAAGGTTACCATCGCCAAATCCGCAAAGTGACAAAGACTAAAGACGAGTTCTGTTCAGATGAGCCCCTGCTAAAGCTCGTCTATCTGGCTTATCGCAACATAAAAAAGAAATGGACCATGCCCTTGGCGAACTGGTCCTTAATCGCTCAGCAACTATGTATAAGGTTCGAGGAACGATTTAAAATTTTATAACTTTACTCAAGTGATCAAACAACGGACGATGACACAGTTTGATTTACACTTCCGGCTTGTATGGCGAGACTAATTTGTCTCCGTTCCTAGATTGGTTTGATCCGAATTAGAAACATCCTTATACAATGCTTTAAAACGGATGTATTCGTCAAATTCCTCATATTTTGAAAAATTGCAAAATGGTAGTGTTATATCAAATGTTTGAAATGATTTTGCTTGGCTAATTTCCGCTATTCCCGAATCAACTATAGCGCGGTATTTTTCTTGTGAGGTTCCTTTCATTCTTGAATTTCCAGCCCCTATTAATGGAAAGTGAATGTTACTTGGTTCTTCGTTTAATCGAACCCATTCCCAAATTTTTGATAAAAATTCGTTTCGTTGAAATCTGTCTATTGATTTGGCGTGGCATTTATCATCAAAAGTTGTTAATGCGGCAAGAATAAAGATTATGCCATTCTTTTCAACTCTAACACATGTTCCTAATGGATAACTTTTTTGCTTGCCTTTTGTTTTGTTAGGTCTTGCTATATAAGATGTTTTTTGTTTTTGTAATTCGGCGTCAATGAGCGTGTTTAGTGTAGTTAAATCGTTTTTATAGAATCTATTTATAAACTCTCCATGCAAAGATCTTGGGGAAACGATACCGTCACCAACATATGTGTCAAATTCTTGATTTACAGGTATGATGATAATTCCTTTTTTTCTTAAGATATTTCCAAATGATAGTGAAATCTTTGAATCCGTTTGATTAATTGAATAATCGGTGAAAAATAACTTGCGTAATAACTCGATGATGCAAACTATTACAGGAAGTACGCCGAAAATGATTGGTTTTGGAATGAAATCTAATTTGTCAGGACCTAAAAGCGTGCACAGTAATTCGTTTATTAATAGGAAAACTCCAATGGTTTCAATATATCTAACAAAAAAAAGCTTGGTGAGATATTTCATAATCCTAAGCCCTCATATGTAGAATCATTATAATAAAAAGGACCAGTTTTTCCTTCCTTCAGGCATTTTTCATGATATGCGGGCCATTCATTTAAAGCTTTCTGGATGATTTTTTGCTTGAACGCAACATGAATGGCTAGCTTGTCTTCGAGAATTGGTGGACAAAATTCGCTGTCGATATGCCGGGTGCCATTTATGTTTACTACGATTATTGGCAACTGTAGTCGAATGGCTTGCTCTATTTCCCACCGAACAAAACGGTATAGAAACCGTGTGTGCTCTCCTACAAGTAATACAAATATTTTTGTGTATTCGAAACGATACAATAATTGTTTTTTAATCGATTCTTCTTGGCTGGTGTCACGAGCTGTGTTTATTCCATGGGCATTATAGAATTTAAACTCGAAATTGTCGTTTTCACTCCATGCTCGCATTAGGTTGTAATACGGCATGTCATTGTCGCCGTCAAAAGCAATGTATGTTCTATTTCTGTAGGTCATGTTATTCTCCAATGAATAATATAATAACAAATATGGACTTGTTTTATATAGGAAAATAGAATCGGCCTTTTTTTGTCATATGTTGTACGGTTAAATCAGGGGCGTCCAAACACGTCTTTAATAGATCCTGTTTGAATGTTATATGAATCGTAGCGACTTTGCTCATATTGTTTTTGAAAACCGGTAATTTGTCCCACATTTTTTTTATATTGAGGAGGATTTTACCTTCTTTATTAACGATATCTGATTTCTCGGGGAAATCGGGGTAAATCACAATAATGGGCAGACCGCAGGTGTTAATCCCGTAGTCTAATTCTTCCCGAATAGCTCGGCTGTTTTTTGTATTGGAGCTCAAGATTAGGATAATGTTCTTTGATTTTCTGAGACGTTTGTGGAGTCTTGGCTTCAATGTATCTTCCCAGGAGCTGTCATCGCGAATATTGTATGTTTTGTCATGGGAATCTATGAAGTGAAAATCAGGATCTTTTGCTTCCCATGCTGTTATTGTTCGATAATAGCAGAAGTCTTTGGTCGCGTTGGCACCCAAATTTGACGAATCGAAAGGTTCGCTGACATAAAAGGCGGTGTAGTTGCCTGTTCTATGGTCTTCCATAAATCTCATTCCTCCTTGTGGACAAGGCTCTTTTGGGGAAATATAAGAACGGTTTCATAGATTTGTTAAGTTGTTTGTGCAAGATATAGAGTGTTTTGTATACGTGTTGAAGATTTATAGATGAAATCTCAAAAGGTATTTTTTTATATTCAAAATAATTGTGCCAATTGCTGATTTTAAATATATGTTAATGAATTTGGCTTTTTTTGAAGGAAACCTGTATGGAACAATATGTGAGAAGAGATGATTTAAGATTGAGAAGTGTGTATCCTTCTTTCAAAACGCGAATTTTCGAAGTTTCGGAAAATAAGTTTTTGATATATATTCAGAATCCCATTAAGAATAGGGTAGCTTTATGTAAAGAGTTTGATTATTCTATTCGTTTTGTAACTAGTCCTGTTAATTTGACTTTTGATTTGCCCAAAAATTTTGTCAGGGAAATCCCTACTATTGAAGATTCCCAAATAGGGGATAATTTCTCTGGCATAGGATGGACTGTTAATCAGTTTTACAATTTATTGTATTCTAAGTTTTCTTTCCTAAAGTCAATTAAGATAGATTCTGTTGAAAATAGGGTTGTCAAGGTCCATTTTCCTAACAACATGAGTGGCTTGTATAATTCTCAGCTCACATCTTTTTTAGACTCAATGAGTGGTGATGTTATCAAGTTTAAGGCTGTTTTTGATCAGGTTGAGGATGGAAGTTTTAGTGTGGGCTCCGACACGAATCCTGTTTTGATAATTTTGCCAACGAGATGGAATTCGGCAAATGTTGAATACGAAAGACATGATGAAGCTTTTTGGTTTGATAACATAAAGGGTATATACAATGGATCAGTTTCTAAGGAAACTATTCTTGGCCAACGTTGTAAAAAAAATTCTTGTTATATCAAATACTCTAGTTTTTCAAATGTGAATATTCGTAATGGAATATTGATGTTTGATCATATTTATGTTGAATTACCCTGTGAAACATCTGTTAAAGATTTTTGTTTAAAACAGCAAGTTACTGAAGATGAGTTAATCTCTTTGGTTAATCAAAGTCGGATAACTTTTATTACGAACCAACCATCAAATAGGATTGACTATGGTTTTCTTGATTCGATATATAAAATGAAACCCGAAGCAGTTCTTTCTAGACGATGTTTGAACGCTCTTATAATAGCCGATTTGGTTGAAATGAATAAAAATTGTTTGATTGCAGATGAATGTTTGCCTGTTTTATCGCCTGATTTGTTTGCTGGTTTGGGAGTAGATGTGTCCAAAAAATTGTATAATTTAGCGACATGGCCTCGAAGAGCACTTAGAAAATCTTTTGAGCTGCTGACACTTAATTCTTCTTCATGTATTTCTGCATTGGGCGTTAACAATTGCTTTTCTATACCTGATAATGTTCCAAATAGAGATGCTTTAGAATTTGAATTCGTTGTGAACTCAGAATATGTTCATATTGCAAGTGCTTTGAATGCGTTCTATTTTCCTTTTTGGGCAAAAGATTATGAAACAAAAACGCAAGCATCGCTTATGTACAATATGATTAAGTTGTTTAAATGTCGGAATGCGGATGAATTAGAACAGCATAATATACAGATGAAATCTTATTCAAATGGGAAAATGTTTGTTCCTAATTTGGATATATTAGAAGTTAAAGATTACCCCACAATACATGAAATTTTGCAGTTTTCGGAAACATATTGTACGTCGAAAAATTTTAATACGCTTTTCTCTTACTTGGATTCTTTTACTCCTGAAGAACGAAATGCGAAAATATTAGAATATAATAAATCGCTTGGAAATTTAAGATTAAAAAGAGATGAACAGGCGAAACGTTTGGATTTGGAATTATCTCTTCTTTGCGATGTGGCTGGTTTTGCACTGGGTAAGGCTTTGGGTGATTTGGCAATTTTTGGATTCATTGGAACATTTGCTGCTTTGGCCAAATATGGAGGAAGTAAATTAATCGAAAAAAATGATTTTTTGAGAAATAAAATGAATGAAAGGGAAAATTTAATTAATCCAAATAAGCCGATGGACAAGCAAGCTACTAGATTTTTAAGCCAAATAAGTCCTGTCGCTAGATTAAGGGTGTCGAATAAGTGAATGTGCTTTGGGGACCTCTTAGATATTTCTGCGCAACGGGTTATAATGCGTTAAAACAACAAAATGGCCGAAAAGTACGACATGCCGATTCTGTACAGCTGCCACCCGCGCAGCCGTAACCGCCTTGCCGCCTCGGGCTTCAAGCTCGACAAGCGCGTGATTCAGCACGAACCGCTCGGATTCCACGATTACAACTGCTTGCAGATGAATGCATTCGCCGTCGTGAGCGACAGCGGCACGCTCCCCGAAGAAAGTTCCTTCTTCACAAGCGTCGGCCACCCGTTCCCGGCAATCTGCATCCGCACCAGCACGGAACGCCCCGAAGCGCTTGACAAAGCCTGCTTCTTTATCGCCGGCATTGACGAAAAGTCCCTCTTGCAGGCCGTCGACACCGCCGTCACGATGAATAAGAACGGCGACTACGGCATCCCCGTGCCGGACTACATCGAAGAAAACGTCTCGACCAAGGTCGTGAAGATCATCCAGAGCTACACCGGTATCGTCAACAAGATGGTTTGGCGAAAGTTCTAGAATCTTGCTCTTGAAATTGAAAGAGTCCCGCTATGGCGGGACTCTTTGCGTTAGGGATCGAAGCCCGTAGGGCCGGGAGGGCCGCTCGTATCCCGCGCTCGGCCCTCTAGGCTGAAAAATTGCGGCGTGAGGCCGCAATTTTATGCCGCGAGAGCCCGCCCCTGCGCAGCAGGGAACGCCCGGTGTCGAATGCGGTGGCCGCCTACGCGAAGGACAGAAAATTCCAGCAAAAAACGGGGCGGACCTATTGACAACCGTCTCGTGTTTGTGTATATTTAATGAAGATGTTATACCAATCTGTTTATTCTAGGCAAAACAGGGGCAAAATCGTTTACATTCGACCGATTGCAAATTGCCCAAACAGAAAAGTGCAACATCTTCTGAAAGAGATTCTGCTTTACAAGACCGAAAACGAAGAAGTCAAAGTTGAGATTTTATTGCATAACGAAAATCTTTGGCTTACTCAAGCGAAAATGGCCAATCTTTTTGATGTTCAAAAATCGGCTATATCAAAGCATTTGAAGAACATCTTCGAAAGTGGGGAACTTGATGAAAAAGTGGTTGTTTCCAAAATGGAAACAACCACTCCGCACGGAGCTATTATTTCGTGTGATTCGAGATGCTACCTACAAAAGTGATTTTGATAAACTGATGGAAGCTACCGCAGAATATAAGGCGTAGTATGGTAACGCTGGTTCATCGAAAAAAGCACCCCGCAGGGTGCTTCTCTAATTTTTCGTCTGTAGAACCGAAGGTTCGTTCTTTCGTCTAATTAATCGTCGTCTTCAGCCGGCTTCTTGGACATCTGCTTACGCTTGATCGGGTCGAGCTCGGTCTTGCGGATGCGGAGCACTTCCGGAGTGACTTCGATGCATTCGTCTTCGTTGATGAAGGTGACGCATTCTTCCAAAGTCATGCGGCGGTACGGCGTGAGCTGGATCATGTCGTCTGCGGACTTCGAACGCATGTTGGTAAGGTGCTTGCCCTTCGTGACGTTCACGGTGATATCGACGTCGCGGTTGTGTTCACCCACGATCATGCCCGGATAAACTTCGGCACCCGGACCGATGATGAGGTAGCCACGATCTTCCAAGTTAGAGAGAGCGTAGCTTGCAGCTTCGCCCGGTTCCTTGGCGATGAGTACACCGTTGATACGAGACGGAATTTCTCCCTTGTACGGCTGGTATTCCTTGAAGAAGGACTGCGTCACAGCGTAACCCTTGGAAAGGGAGAGGAGCTTCGGACGGATACCGATAAGGCCACGGGAGGGAACGATAAATTCGAGAGAAACGCGGTCGTTTTCGTCGGTGGTCATGTTGACCATTTCGCCCTTGCGCTGCTGGATTTCCTGGATGCAGGCGCCGCTGAATTCGTTCGGAACTTCGACCTTGAAGTCTTCGACCGGTTCCAAAAGCTTGCCGCTTTCGTCTTTCTGGAAAATGACCTGCGGAGAACCGATGGTGAATTCATAAAGTTCACGGCGCATGTTTTCGACGAGAATCGTGAGGTGCAAAATGCCACGGCCAGAAACCTTGAATGTAGATGCGCCTTCTGCCTTTTCGACGAGGAGGGCCGGGTCTGCCATGTGGGCGCGTTCCAAGCGTTCCTGGAGCTGGTTACCCGTCATGAACTTTCCACCGTATTTGCCGGCGAGCGGCGAAGTGTTCACGGTGAAGAGCATGGAGATTGTCGGCGGGTCAATGTGAATACGCGGCAAGTGAACTGGATTGTTCGTAGAAGAAAGCGTATCACCGATATCGAAGTAGTCAAGACCTGCGATGAGGATGATTTCGCCCGGACCAGCTTCTTCGATCGGCTTCGGGGTGAGGCCTTCGTAGCGGAGGAGCTTTTGCGGACGGACGTTCTTGACGGTTCCGTCGGGGAATGCCTGAGCGTAGGTCTGGTTCGGCTTGAACACGCCCTGCTGCACGCGACCCACAGCCAAACGGCCGAGGAAGCTGGAGTATTCGAGGGATGCGATCTGGAGGAGCGGTTCGCCGTTCGGATCGCCCTTCGGAGCCGGGATGCGTTCGATAATCTTGTCCATCAAGATGCTGAAGTCGCCATCCGGGTCTTCAAGTTCGGCGCGGCAAATGCCCTTACGGCCACTGCCAAAAACTCTGTCGAAATCGAGCTGTTCTTCGGTTGCATCGAGTTCGCAGAACAAGTCAAAGACCTTGTCCAAGGCGAGGAGCGGGTTACAACCGTCACGGTCGATCTTGTTCACGACGATGATCGGGGTAAGGCCGAGTTCCAAAGCCTTCTTCGTCACGAAGCGGGTCTGGGCCATGGGGCCTTCGAATGCGTCAACGACCAGAAGAACGCCATCGACTGTACCCAAAACGCGTTCCACCTGGCCACCGAAGTCAGCATGCCCCGGGGTATCGACGATGTTCACGCGGTATCCCTTGTACATCACGCTCGTGTTCTTGGAGAGGATGGTAATGCCGCGTTCGCGTTCAAGGTTGTCGGAGTCCATCACGCGGTCCACGATTTCTTCACCTTCATGGAAGGTTCCGCACTGTTTGAGGAGCTGGTTCACCAAGGTTGTTTTACCGTGGTCAACGTGGGCGATGATGGCAACGTTTCTGATTTTTGATTGATCCATATTTTACCGTTTGGCTTTAATTTTCGGCGCAAAGATAGAAAAATGAGTGGAAAATTGCAATATTCAGCGCTCGTATTCTATATTTAGAGGCGTGAATTACTTGGCTTTGGATTACGGAGAGCATCGCGTCGGGGTCGCTTTTGGCGATTCCGAGCTCAAAATGGCGTTTTCGCGCGAGACGATTGACCAGAAGACGACGAACCTGTTCGAACGCCTGGACCAGCTCGTGCGCCTCAACAAGATTGACGAATTTGTCATCGGGATGCCTTACCACCCAGATGGCCGCAAGGATGGCAAGAACGTGGTGGTGGAGGCTTTTATCAAGGATTTGGCGCTCCGCTTTCCGGGGATGAAAATCCATACGCAGGACGAATCGTACTCCAGCGTGCAGGCGCAGGAGTTTACCTCGTACATGAGCAAAAAGAAAAAGCAGAAGAACAAGGCCATTATCGACCGCACTGCTGCCGCTATCATACTCCAGCGCTGGTTCGACGAGAACCCTTAAAACCTAATACCCAACTTTTTACTATATTTTAATCATGGCTAAAGAAATCGATAATTTTGATGATGAAGAAATGGACGAAGCTAACGGTGCGATGCTCGATGCATTGAACGCCGAAGAAAACTTTGTCCCGCAAGTCCGTGACTACAGCGACCGTCGCATCCTGATTTGGGAAGAAGACGATGTCCGCCGTGAAGCTTGCCTCGAAGTCCTTTCGGACTTGCTCGTGGGCGCCTACTTCAAGGCCGTGAAGACCGAAGAAGAAGCTCTGCAGCAGCTCGAAGAAGATGACTGGGATACGTTCGTCGTGGACTTCTACACCGAAGGGGTTTCCGTCAGCGATTTCATCAAGCGCGTGAACAACTATCCGGGTTCAATCTTGGTCGCCATCAACATGGGTCCGCTCACGCTCCCGGAAGAACGCGAACCGGCCAAGGCCGAAAACTTGCGCCGCCTGTTCGACATCGAACGCGCCAGCTCCCAAATCCACGCTTAAACATTGTCATGCCACACTAAGGTTGGTGAGCCCGCCGAACCATTCCGGCATCGCCATCTTGTAAAAGGTCGCCCCAAACGGGACGACCTTGTTTGTCATGCCGGATTTATTCCGGCATCGGCGTTTTTAATTCCCGCAGGCGGAAATCACGCCCGGCGTAGGCGTGTCCGTGCACCAGGAATCCGGTTCACTACGCTTGTTCCACAACCCGATATTGAGCTGTGTACTCTTGCGTACTGCCGCCGAAGAAGACCCGATGGGGAGCGGAGTCACGTGGAGCGTATCCGCCTTGCCGTAATAGAGCGAGTCGAGAACGTTCCCATTGCACTGCAACACAATCGAACCCGAAGTCTTGCCGAATTGCGGCATGCTTTCGGTATATTTGTAAATGCTTGCAATGTCAGCGGTTTCACTGGTGCCTACGACAAGCACTTCGTTGGGTGGGAGCGTCATGGTGGCGATTTCTGCCGCACCGCTCACGTTCGAAGTTTTCCCGAGCGTACATTTGTCCAAAACGAGCGTGTCCGTGCTGCCGTTGTAGAATTCCACGAACGTGTACTGCGTGGAATCCTTCGGCTGCACAAAGAACTCGCTGACCACGATGTCATTTGTGGTTGGCGAACGCTTCATGGCGGGGAGCTTGAGCGATACCTGCAAATTCACGTCCTTCGCAATGTCGATGGCAAGTGCAATCTTGCTGCGGAGCGATTCAATCTGGAAATTCGGAATAGGCGTGTTTTCGTCAAGCGTGAAGTCGTCTTCCATGCTGAAAATAGTCTTTCCGCTTTCGTCCTGCATCGAGATGGCGATGTGGTATTCTCGGTCGAGCTTGAGGTCGTCACTGGTAAACGTGACGTTGTCCGAATCGAACACCATGGGGTAGGTGAACGTTTCGTCTCCGCTGGTAAGCTTCATTTCGCCTTTCTTGATGCCTGCCGGGTTCCCGAAACCGATAGGAATTTTTACATAGACAAAACCGACAAGCGCATGCATCGGAATGTTCAAGTTCACGGCGGAACCTGCTTCGAGGGCTGTCGTGACTTCGCCTTTTTGCATTAATGCACCGTTCGCGTAGAGCTTCGCTTCAAAAGTCCAGTCGTCACCCGGGAAAAGGTCGAGATTAAACGACTTCTTTTCGATGGAATGCACGAGGTGGACCGTATCCGTGCCATAGCAGTCCAGCACAAGGCTATCGAGCAAGGGCGTTTCGGTATAGTCCAGCTTGAGCGCAACGTTCGCGGTTTCGCCGATTTCGATGGTGATGGGGGATTCTGCCTTGGATTCGTCAGAGCAATTCCAGAGTGCAAGAGCAGTAAGAGCCGTAGCCGCACAACGGCAGACGTGTTTTTTTGTTGTAGGACTCATATAACCTCCTGATATAATGGTTGGTCCTACACGTATATAACACGCAAGTTTGCTCCAAATATTCCGCTAAATTTCTGTAATTTTTTTTAAACTAAATTCCGCGCGATTGTATTTGTCATTCAGCGCGCATCCCGCAGCCGCATTTTACAAATGCAATTTACTTTTCCCGTTCTCGACGCGGTTCCCTTGCAACTTCGCTGCACAGGCTTTGTCTTGCCGTAAAATCTTCACGAGCGCACTCGGGCTCAGCCCGAACGCCGCCGCTGCGGCTTTTGTATCGCCGTTTTTAGTCGCCATGATGTCAAAGACGTGTGCCACAAACAGCGGAAACTGAGGGTTGCTCGGCTGGATATGCCCGTTACTCCCGGGGAATTTCATCTCGACGGCGGGCGGTTCTTCGCGAACGTTCAACGCGAGCGCCATTTGCATGCGATGGAGGGCGTGAATCTTGTTCTCTTTTGCGCTCCTGCTTTCGGAAGACTTAATTTCTAAATTATATTGTTGTAACGAAAGATGAACGCCGGTATTGGTCTTGTTCCTATGCTGGCCGCCGGGTCCGCTGCCTTGATATCCTTTCAGGGAACAGGCGCGTAAAAGTTCATCCAGATTCATTTTCAGGTAGGTATCGCGATGCATGTTCTGAAAAATAAAATAGTTCTAGCGCTTTTGGTGAGCGTTTTTGCAATTATGGCGGGTTGTGCCGGGTCTTCTCAAGGCTCTGCGGGTGAACCAACCGAAACGGCAGCCGTCCGTGACGCAAAGGTCAAAGCCCAGGAATCTCAAAAGCTTGTCATGCTCGAAGAGATGTATGAACTGTTCAAGTCCTCGGTCAAAAACCGCGCTCCGCACGATATCTTGCTTGATTTCTTGACGGACCCTTCGGAAGATTGGCTTAATGAACTCGAAAGCCACGCCAAGTCTTATGATGCCGCCGCTATGGACACATGCCAGTTCTACGAAGCCTACGCCATCGTGCTTTACAGGCTTTACGAACGCGAACACCTCTGGACCGTGCCGGATTACCGCATGCTTTACTTGCTCCTTTACGATAGCGGCTTTTTGGATGTGGTGGACCACGTGAAAATGGGACCGTTCGAAGTCAGGAACGACCGCGGAAGTGTTGGACTTGCTTCAAGCCCGAAGGTTCCGATTATGCTCTTTAACTGGGACGATACCAAGTGGAAACTCGACTTGATTGAAACGCTCCCGCTCATCACGAAGGGTGTCGAAGCGACTGCCGCGAAGAAAAACTGGACTGGTGCAAAGCTTGCCCTTTACTGGCTCGACAAAAAGTACCACTTGCAGTATTCGCGTTTGGACGAATCGTTGTTTGAGCCTATTGGTTTTTAATTCTTTTTTTGGACTTCAAATCAAGGTATAGTGTCTATGCGTAAGTTTCTTGCGGTTTGTGCGCTTTTTTCCATTCTTGTGACTTCTGCGTTTGCTGCACCCGCATCTTCTGCGAAAGCAAAGTCGGTGGGCTCGACTAAAATCTATGGCGCTATCGAAGCGAAGGATGGCTTTTTAGGCGGGCGCCTTTTTGACGTGCTCGATTCTGTCGGCGGTACGGGAACGTGGATGGAATGGGACGTGAACGGCGTTCGTGATCCGTCCGTGATGAAGGTCTTGGACCCGCTTCTGAATTCGACGAACAAGCCGAAGATGATTTGGGCGATTACCGAACGTGCAAAGCCGTTGCTTGCTGTGCTTTTGCCGAAGGGGGTGGGCGAGGTCATTGTCTTTTACGAACTTGGGGCTCTCGATGGTAAGCCGGTTCAGCTGAAGCTCAACAAGGTCCTTTCTCCCGATGTCGTGTTCAGAGATTACAAACAAATTTCTGAAAAGGAGTTCGTGCATCTCGACCGTCCGAACTTGAAAATCTCTGTGCTGGACAAGATGATTCGTTTTACGTATGACAATCCCGATAAAACCCCGCTCCGTTACGATCCCGATTTTGCAAAGAAGACTATTGTCGAAAAGCGTACCGAAGTGAACGACTATCTCGGTTTTTTGAAGTATGAATATTCTATGATGCTCCGTGCCTTTGTGCAGTCGACACGTGGCATTTTCAACTGGCAGCCATGGCACTGGTATATGGACAAGTGGAACGCAAAATCCATGATTTCGGCTAAGGAAATCGAGATGATTCTTTCCAAGGGTGTCCCTCCGGAGTATATAACAGTCTTTAAAGCCAAGGCTTCTAGCGGCGAAATGATTGAAATGCGTACAACGGGCAACGGATTTTTGGAAATGGTCATTACAAGACCCTAATTTTAACACCCAAAAAGATGTTACCATTTGTCATGCCCGCCGCTGAGCGGGCATCTCCATTTCTGTTTTTTACTATTTTAGAATTCGTGAAGTCTATCATCAAAAAATTTCAGATTCTATTTGTTGCCTGCGCAGCAGTTTCTAGCTTGGCGTCTTCTGTCATTGAAGATTCCAGGAAACAGTTTATTTTAGACGACGAAGTCCTCAGCTCGTTTGAAGTGTCTTGTGAAGACGGTTCGGGAAAGCAATTCCATCCCGAAAATGCCTTTTTTAAGGATGGGGCTCCATTCCGCAATTATCGCTTGGCGCTGCCGTCTGGTGATAAGCCTTCGGTCTCTGTGACGAACAGCAAGCTTACTCCGCTAGGTTCATCGCTTTGCAAATCCGTTTTGATAAAGCAACAGTCCATCACGATGTCTTCGCCGTTCCTCAAGGACAATGTGTGGATGATCGATGTGCAGGTCCCTCTTTATGTGAAGCAGGGCGCCTCCATCGCTTTACGTGAGAATTTCCGCTTGAATGTCAAGTTTGCATCGGCTACTGCCAGCGGTCGAAATCCTGGTGCCCGTGCGCTCATGCGTGTGGAAAATACCAAGGGAGCCTCCCAGTTTGGTATTGCAGGGCGATCAAATGCAGTCTTGCGCAAGGAAGCCCGCTCTGAAATTGATGATATGGTGCAGCTCGCCGAATTTGTGGTGGGTGACGACAACATGGCGACATTTGCCGAAGACGGCATGTATGCGGTCGACTTTAAGCAAATCCGCAATTCGCTTTTGAAGGTTGTGCGCCAAAGTGAGCTCGATGGAATTTCTGTTGACAAGCTCTGCCTGTATGGTGTCTCGCCGGATACGCTTGCGGACATGGCTCCGGGTTCCAAGCTCCGTAACCCGAACCAGCTGCTTGAACTGCCCATCAAAGTCGATGACCGCAATTCCAACGGCATTTTCGATGATGGCGACTCCCTTTATTTCGTTGGCTATGGCAGCGCTTTCTGGAAACGAATCGATGCAGAACCGCTAAGCTCTCCTAGAACGAGCATGGCGTATTTCCATTCGTATTCGCCGTATTCCTCGACCCAGCATTTTATTTTGGGATACAAGCAAGTGGGGAAGGGGCTCCGCCTAGAAACACTCTCCGAACCGAAATCTACGCCGAAGGATATTGAATGGCTCCGTTACGTCCGTGGCGAAAAAGACGTGCTGTTGCGCGATACTTATTATGGAAAGTCCATTGACTGGGAAAAGACTACCGGTAAGGAATGGTTCTGGGTTTGGCATGCTCGAAAAGATACGACTGTAGTTTCCTCTTCGGAACTGGGCTTGCACATGCCGACTACGGAATTGCCGGGACTTGTTTCTGGCGGTAAAGGTTTTGTTGCGGTTTCATTTTTCCCGTACCGTTCTTTGAGTTCTTCTAAAGATGTCGACCAGTCTACAAGCTATAAATTCTCTACAGCTTTTAGTTATGCCGATAGAATTAAGTTCATTCATTTTGGAATGAGGGTAAATGACGAATTCCATTCGAGATTAAAAGCGCAAGAAGATTACTGGAATGATGGTACTATTTTGCCGGGCTGCAATTTTGCAATGCAGGTCTATTCCTTGAAAGAGTCCGGAAACGAATATGAATTGACAATATACCCCAACGATTACCAGTATGACCGCTTTGATGGCTATTCTGTCGCTTACCAGTGGGATCCGACTGCGGTTTCTATAGATTCTGCGGAATGGATGTTGCCGGGCTTTGCTACTGGCATTGTCCGCATCCCGGTGGGCAAAAACGAAAATCTCCGCTTGGTAAAGTTCAAGGACAATGTTCCCGTAGGGTACTTGAAGGTTACGAACGGGGTTGCTGTCGATAGCATCGGTTACAATGATGATGTCCGCTATTTGCTTTTGAATGGCAAGGACCGCCGCAATGCGGATCGACGTAAGACGCTCTCTATTGAGGGGATTCCGCTTGCCTCGCAGAACGTTGTGCAGAAGCTTTCGCAAATTTCTTCGAAGACGGAATACCTCATCATTACGCCCGAAGAATTCCTGGCGCCTGCCGAATCCTTGGCGGTGTTCCGTTCTAGTGACAAGTCTGCAAGCCCTCTTCAAACGGCTGTTGTCGCTGTCGAAAATATTTATAGGCATTATACTGCAGGTAGGCTTTCGCCGATTGCGATTAGAAACTATATCGCTTATGCCCGTAGCGTTTGCCCGGACTTGCGCTTTGTGTTGTTGGCGGGTTCCGGTCATTACGACTACCGTGGGTTCAACGCCAAGTATGGCAAGAACTATATGCCGCCATTTGAAAAGGAATCTTCTGTGACGGAAGATTTCTTTGCCGCTCTCGATTCCGGTGAAGTCGTGCGTAGCGGTAAAATGTACGATTTGGATTTGGCTTTAGGGCGTTTGCCTGTTTCTTCTGTGGATGAATTCTATGGCTACGTCGGCAAGGCTCGCGATTACGACGAAGTGAATTGGTTCGATCAAAGTGAATGGCGTTCGACGCTCTTGCTTGCAGCCGATGACGATCGCAATTCTGTTGAGAAAGATATTATCGAGCATACGGGTTACCAAGAAACTTTGGCAAGAGCTATCGATGCAGTTGCGGCTTCGCAGGGTTTCCGTTTGAACCTCAAGAAGATTTACCTCTTGGATTATGTGTTCGATGCGGCGGGGCAGAAAATGGATGCCATGAATGACTTCTTGAATGTCATGAACCAGGGCGCCTTGATGACAACGTATTTTGGACATGGTTCAAAGGTGGCTTGGGCTTCAGAAGGCTTGCTTAAAAATTCGTACGTATCGAAACTATCCAACAAGAAAAAGTACACTGTGCTGAATTCTTTTGCCTGCACTGTTGGGCGCTTTGATGAAGGCGATACGAGGTCTTTGTCGGAAACCTTTGTGATGGCTTCGGATGTTGGTGCTATTGCCGCTATTGGTGCCGCTCGCGAAACGTATGCTGGCTCGAACGAAGTCTTTGCCCATAACTTTATTCGTCGCGCACTGGGCGAAAATGGTATTTACCTAGGGGTTGCCTATATGAAGGCGAAAGACAGCGTTTATAGCGGTGCGTGCGACAAAGATTGCATGTACAATGCAGAACACTTTGTCTATATTGGCGAACCGGTCATCCGTATGCCGCTCGCCGAGAAGAAAATTAAATTTGATAACCCGGTGGATTCTATCATGGCTCTGGACAAGATGAAGTTGTCCGGAACGGTATCGGGGATGTCTTCGGGCAATATTTCCTTGACGCTTCGTGAAGGTCGATTTGAAAAGAAATTTACGTCCGTCAATGATGTGACGACGCCTGTTCTTTACGATGGCGCTCTTATTTATTCCGAAGTTATTCCAGTTGTCGGCGGCCGTTTCGAGACCGAATTTGTGACTCCGAAAAAGCTCAATATCGGTGATACTCTTGCGGAGTTGCGTGCTTGGGCTTATTCTTCAAATGATGTGGCTATCGGTCGCTCTCTCGAACAGAATATCAAGATTGCGGGTATTTCGAATTATGCGGACTCGCTGGACGACAAAACGCCTCCGTCGATTAGTATCCAGTCGTGCTATGCGGGCTCTTCGTCTTCGTTCTCCAATAACCAGTTTGTCAAGATGCAGACTCCGGCATGCTTGCAGGTCGTTATAGAAGATGAAACCGCTTTGGATTACCGCGAACAGGCAGATGAAGGTATCACGTTTGATATCATCGGTGTGGAATCCCCGTACCATCCGGCTCCATTCCTGGAACAGTCTTCGAAACGTGCTGTTGCCCGCAAGACGCTGACTACGGAAGCGTTCCCGCCGGGAACTTATACGTTCAGGGTGCGCGCCTTGGATGTGCTTGGAAATCTCTCTATAAAGTACGTCAATCTCCAGATTACGGAGTCTTTGCAGGTCGGGCTTACGGATGTGTTCAACGTCCCGAATCCGGTCGGCAAAAAAGGCACGACATTCTACTTCAAGAATCTCGCTCCTGAATCCGATTCGAGGGTAACGATATTCATTTACAACCAGCATGGCAGACTCGTCAAGGTCATTAAGGATGCCAAGTCCGGTGTCACGCACTGGAATGGTAAGGACAATTACGGTCGTTTGCTTGCTAATGGCTTGTACCACTATGTAGTACGGAACGAAGTCAAGACTTCCGGCTCTAAAACTCAAACTTGGACTAAAAAACAAAAACTGTTGATTTCGAGGTAAATAATGGAATTACGTGAAAAACCGGGCAAAGTGCAAAAGCTTCTGGAACTATCCCTCCGCTTTCGCCTGATTTTTGTGTTGTTGATGGTTGGCTTTTCTGTGGCGTTCCTAGCGACAGGCTGGCAGCAGATGGCTTCTCTCCCGTTGGGCGCTTCTGAAGCGCTTGGCATGTGGGTGGCGAACTTTACGAATGTGGCTTCGGCTTGGCATTCTTCGCAGTACATCTTTGTCGCAGCGCTTTCGATGATTGTGCTCTTTTCCGTCTTTGGCGGGGTTCGCGGTGGCGTGGGCGGCTTGCTTGCTCTCGCTGCTTTTGTGGGCTCGCTGTTTGCCTTGGGCGGTGACGAAGACTTGCTCCTGGTTTTCTTTGCCGTGTTTGCGGGTGTTGCACTTTTGCTTGTGCTTTTTGCCAAGTGGAGCGTTGCCTGTGCGCTGTTCCCGTTTGCACTTTCGTGGCTATTGCTTACGGGATTTGTAAGTTGGTTCCCGTTGATGATTGGCAAGGCTTGGCTCATGTGGGCGGTACTTAGCGCTATTGCGTTCTCGGGCGTTGTCGCCTGTGCTCTGATTGCAGGGAAGGAACTCGGTGAAGGAACGCCCTCTGCTGGCGCTCTCGTGAAGGCGGGCAAGAGAATGCTTGCTCCGGTCATGATTGCTTCGCTTTTGGCTCTCTCGGCGCTTGTGATTGATATGAGCGTTGTCGTGGACTGGAAGAGGATCGGCTGTGCCGCCATTCTTTGGCTCTCGTTTAATGTGTGGTTCTTCGGTTTCACCTTCGGGACGATGTCCTTTGCCCCGTGGGAACGCATCCGCTCCGGCTCCCGCCGCGTCAAGATGAGTGACAAGAAAAAGAAGTCCTCAAAGAAGAAGTAGACCGTAGGAAGTGTCATGCCCGCCATTGTGCGGGCATCTCCATTTTAACCATTACCAAAAAGCGTCCCGTGCGATTTGCACGAGACGCTTGTTGTTGGAGTGTGGATGTTTTATTCTTTCTGATTATAAGTTAGATTGTTTTGAAGCAAAAAGCCCTACTTTCGTAGGGCTTTTTATGGATAAAAAATCCATGTTGAGAAATGGTGTTGAGAATTTCCGTGCGTGTTAATCTACGCTACGTTCATGCTTTGCTCGCGGATGCACTCAATCTCGTTTTTGAGCTCGATGGCAAGTGCTGCGATTTCGGCGTTCTGGCACTTAGTGCCAAGCGTATTCGCTTCACGGCCCATTTCCTGGAGGATAAACCCGAGGTTCTTGCCCTGGGCGCCACCCTTGGCGAGCGCGTCGAGGAACAGCTTGTTGTGGCTGCGGAAACGCGTGATTTCTTCGTGGATGTCGAGCTTGTCTGCCATGATGCAGGCTTCTTGCAACAGGCGGACATCGTCGATTTCGGAATCCTTCATGAGCGTATTGATGCGTTCGCGGAACTTGACTTTCCACGTTTCAATGCGCTGCGGATCGAGGACTTCGACCTTGTCGATGACTTCGTTCAAGTGGATCACGCGGCGGGTAAGGTCTACGGCGAGGTTGGCTCCTTCCTTTTCGCGCATGGCGATGACACCGTCCAAAGCCTTGTCGAGTTCAGCCTTCAAGTGCTTTTCCCAGACTTCGTTGTCGCCGTTGCCGTCGGTGAACTGCAAAACTTCAGGAATCGCAAGCACATGTTCAAGCTTGATGTCGCCTGCAATGCCGTACTTTTTCTGCATTGCCTTCGTGATTTCTACGAACTTTGCCACGGCCGCTTCGTTGTAGCAAACGGGAATGTTCCCGGCGTTGCCTGCGCCAAGCGTAATCGAAAAATTCACGGAACCGCGGACGAGCTTGTCTTTGATTTGTGCCTTGAAATCGTTTTCGAGGTAGGCGAAGTTCTTTGGAATCTTGCTCGAAATTTCGAGGAAACGGCTGTTCACGCTACGCACTTCGATAACGCACGTGATTCCTTGCAATGTGGATTCGCTCTTGCCGAATCCGGTCATGGAGATAATAGACATTCTAAACCTTTTTCGAAATTGTCGCAATCACATGTTCGGCGCCAAAGTTCGGCAGCCCAATGGCGGTCAGGAACTTGCTTATCTTGTGTTCATTCTGGAAGTGCAGGTTTTCAATCTTGAACCCTTCCTTGTTGCACAACGTATAGAAGTCCTTGAGCGTAAGCACGCGAATGTTCGGCGTGTCGTACCATTCGTAGGGGAGTTCCTTCGAAATCGGCATACGACCGTGGAGCATCAGGCTTCCGCGAGCAGACCAGTGACCGAAATTCGGGAACGTCACGATGACTTGCTTTGCCACGCGCAAAAGTTCGTTCAAAAGTGCCACCGGATCGCGGATTTCCTGAATCGTGCGGTTGATAATGGCGTAGTCGAAACTGCCATCCTTGAGGTCGGCAATGCCACTTTCGTCCAAGTCGCGCTGGATGACCGGCACGTCTTTTTCGAGGCAGCCCAAGATGCCCTTGATGTTCTTTTCGATGCCAAAGCCTGTGACTTGCTTTGTCTTTCTCAAGTTGTCGATAAGGTCGCCTTCGCCGCAGCCGAGGTCGAGCACATGGCTCCCTTTCTTCACGAGCTTGCTGATGCGCTGGAAGTCGTTCTGGTCGTGGAATGCAGGCACTGCCTGCGTTCCGTTCTGCGGGATAATCTTTGAATCGAGGAAACGGCCCACAGCCTTGCCGAGTTCGCCCACTTCAATCAAAAATCCGTCATGGCCAAATTGCGTGTCGAGTTCGAGGCTCGTCACGGTCTTGCCGGTGTTGAGGAGCGCACTTGTAATGCGGCGGCTCTCGTGCGGCGGGAAAAGCCAGTCGGTCGAAAGGTTCACGTTCAGGACTTCAGCCTTGATGCCCTTGAAGGCGTTTTCGATGCTGCCGTATTCCGTTTCGAGGTCGAATGCGTCGGTCGCATGTGCAATGTGCAAATAGCTGTTCGCATCAAAGCGGTCGACGAACTTCGTTCCCTGATAACGTAAGTAGCTTTCAATCGGGAGGTTCAAGTCGTACGGCGTCGAGTAAGTGACGGCGTGGCTTCTGTTTTCCTGGTCTTGGGCACGCTTGAACTTCTTCTCCATGCCAACGGCAGAGAGGTACGTGATGTGCGCGAGCTTGCGGGCGTTTGCAAGGCCGATGTCCGGTCTTGTCTTACCTTCTTCGTAATAGTCGCCACCGTGGAAGTTCGGGTCTTGCGTGATGACATCGCGGGCCACCACTTCAAAGCCTAGCGCCTGGCTCGAGAATCTGGGCGAGCTAGCAATCACGATGATGCGCTTTACCTGTTCCGGGTAGTAAATTGCCCATTTCATCGCCTGGAATCCGCCCATGGATCCGCCGATGACGCTGTAGAATTCCTTGATGCCGAGACCGTCTGCAAGTTCCTTTTGGGCGTGTACCATGTCGCCTATCGTAATGGTAGGGAAGGTGCTGCCGTAAGGCTTGCCCGTGCGCGGGTTGATCGTTGCCGGACCCGTGGAACCCTTGCATCCGCCGAGGATGTTACTGCAAACTACAAAGAATCGGTCTGTATCGATAGCCTTGCCTGGTCCGATGAGTTCATCCCACCAGCCGGGCTTCTTGTCATTTTCGGTGTACCAGCCGGCGGCGTGCGCATCGGCGGTCAACGGCGAACAAACCCACACGGCGTTATCGCCGGCGGCGTTCAATGTGCCGTACGTTTCGTAACGGATGGTCAAGGCAGGGAGCGTCTTGCCGCTTTCCAGCAAAAAGCCCTGTTCACCATAATCCTTGTTGAAATCCTTGGGGATTACGGGACCAAACGATTTATGCAAATATTCACTCATATGCATAAAAAATAGTAAAATGTTTGGTTCTTGGTCGTTCGCCTTTTGTCATTAGTTAAATGTCTTTCGCTGTTAGCCTTTCGACAATAGCTTTTGTTTATTGTTGCCTATAAGCCTAGCTAACTATTGACTACGGACTAATGACCACTGACCACTGACTAATGACGAACAACTACATTGTAAATTCTTTTCGTGCGATTTTAGTCACGTTTTTTACCCACCACACTTTTGTAACTTATTGAATTGCTTATAGTTACGGACTTCGATTTGCGAAAAATGGTCAAAAATTCGGATTTTACAATCGATTTTAATGGATACAGATGAGACGATTGTGTATGCTTTTTTGATGTTTTTCTCCAATCAAAGTAAGTTTTCGTTATTATATTTCTCACACATCGTGGGCTGATTGTGCCCCAAAGTTTTAACTCAAAGGACTAAAATGAAACGTCTATCTCTCATTGCTATGGCTCTTGTAGTCTCCGGCCTCGTTGCTTGCAACCAAGCTTCCGCTGGCGGTTCGTTCAACCAGCAGGCTCGCCTCGATTCCCTCGAAAAGGATTTCAAGCAGGTCAAGGAAGAATTTGAAATCATCAAGTATGCTCTCGACAAGCGCGGCATTTCCCTCGAACAGGCTCGTGCCGAAATGGAAGCTGACAACAAGGTCTGGGACATCCCGGATGATGAAAGCCCGGTTTTTGGCAACACCAAGAATCCTAAGCTCACGATTGTCGAATTCACTGAATTCCAGTGCCCGTACTGCTCTCGTATCGCTCCGACCATGCAGGAACTCAACAAGAAGTACCCGAACGAAATCAAGTTCGTCTACAAGCACTTCCCGCTTAGCTTCCACTCCAATGCTAAGGCCGCAGCCGCTTCTTCTATCGCTGCTCAGAAGCAGGGCAAGTTCTGGGAATACCGCTATGCTCTCGCACCGCACTCCCGCGAACTCTCCGATTCCGTCTACCTCGCTGTAGCTAAGGAAGTCGGCCTCAACATCGAACAGTTCAAGAAGGACATGGTTCTCGATTCCGCTATGAACGCTCGCATCGACAAGGACTTCCAGTTGGGCGTCAAGGTCGGCGTTCAGGGTACTCCGAACTTCTACATCAACGGCAAGCGTCAGGATCGCTTCAGCCCGGATCTCGTCGAAAAGATGTTGAAGGAAGCCAAGTAATTACGTTTTCAGGCGTGCACGTTAAATTGATTGACGTGTGCGCTTTTTAATTTTCAAGTTTGTAATTTAAATTCAAAAAAAACAACAAAAGGATGCACATTATGATTAAGCAATCATTGAAAGTTGCCTCGCTCGCCGTCCTCGGCTTGAGCGTTACAGCTGCAATGGCTCAGCCGAAACGTCCGCATCTGGCTGTGTACAAGTTCTTCGATGAACAGTACCGTCCGGGTGGATACGATTACTCTTACGGCGGCACGAGCAAGGGTGTCACCATCACCAAGTCTGGTGGTTACAAGTCCAAGGCTGCCTTGAACATCAAGCTGGACCCGAAGGAATACTCCGGTGCTTCCATCTGCCTTTACAATGAATTCTTCGACTTGAACAAGTACATGCTTGATTCCAAGGTCGAATTCATGATCAAGGGTAAGCATGGTGGCGAAGCTGTCAAGGTCGGTCTTCTCGACGAAGAAGTTTCTGATGGCAAGAAGACTCAGGTCGTGCTTCCGATGAACAAGTACATCGAAGGCGGTGCTGTGACGACGGATTGGAAGAAGGTTTCCATTCCTCTCGTGGACTTCCCGGACCGTGGTCTCTACTGGGACAACACCCGCAAGTCCGAATTCCCGGCTCGTATCGACTGGGACAAGATTGCTGAAATCCGTTTCTCCATTGACAAGAGCGCTGCTAGCGAATTCGAAGTCTGGGTCGACAACATCGAAATCGTGAAGGGCAACAAGAAGGCTGCTCCGAAGAAGCAGATGGTCTACTGGGACGAAAACAATGATATCATTGACGGCCCGAAGAACCCGGAAAAGCTCGACGGCAAGGCTAAGACTCTCGCTACGTTCTATGACAACCAGGTCAAGGGCTTCTCTTACAGCTACGGTGGTCTCACCGCTCAGCGTGAAGCTCAGTCCAAGACTCCGGGCAACAAGAACGTGCTCGCCATGTACATCGACAACAACGACTGGTCTGGCGTGACCTACTCTCTCGGTGAAGGCAAGTTCATTGACCTCTCCAAGGTTCGCGACAAGGGCGGTCTCTACTTCTGGATCAAGGGTAAGCTCGGCGGCGAAAAGCTCTACGTCGGTATCCTCGACAACCAGGGCAACGACATCAAGAGCCAGACCAAGGTCGGCCTCAACGACTGGATCAAGGTCTCCAAGGATTGGCAGCTCGCCAAGATTCCTCTCAAGCGCTTCACCGACAAGGGTAAGGCTTGGGACGCTAACAAGTCCGCTGAAGTCGCTAAGGACATCAAGTGGGACAAGATTCAGGAAATCCGCTTCTCCGTTGGCAAGGGTGAAAACCAGGGCGAACCGGGCAAGCCGGCTCCTGTGACGGTCTTTGTGGACCAGATTACCTTCACGTCCAACATCGACTGGGTGGACCCGGATCTCAAGTGGGATTCCTTCAAGTCCAACGCTCCGGACTACGTGATCTCCGACTTCGAAAGCAAGTTTGCTAAGGACAAGTGGGAACCGTCCACCGGTCCGAAGTCTCAGCTCAAGTTCAAGGTTGAAAACTGCGCCGAATTCAAGAGCAACTGCTTGAATATCGAACACTACCTCCTTGCTGACTGGGTTGACGTTGTGCTCGACATGCAGAAGAATGGCCGTCCGGCTGCTGACCGTGACTGGACCAAGCACTGGGGCCTCATGTTCGACGTCTATTCTGAAAAGGCATGGCAGTCCATTACCGTGCAGGTTCAGGATGCTGGCAACGAAATCTTCGTTTCCAACGTCGGTGCTCCGAAGGGCAAGACCACGATCCTCGTTCCGTTCCGTACGTTCGGCAAGTTCCCGTACTATCAACCGCCTAACGCTGTTGAAAACGGCCTCTTCGACCTCAAGGGTGTAACTGCACTCGACTTCAAGCCGAGTGGTGAAGGTACTGCCGGTGGCTTCAAGGTGGACAACATCCGCTTGACCAACCAGCGCGAAGTCAAGGCTAAGGAACGTCCGGCTGTCATCAAGGTCTTGGTGAAGGGCGAAAAGGATGTCCTCAACCCGGATATCTCTGGTGGCTTGTTCGGTATCAACGCTGCCCTCTGGGACGGCGACATGCTCGACAACAAGAACTTCAAGGTTCAGACTCGCGAATTTGCAAAGCGCATCAACCACGGCATTATCCGTTACCCGGGTGGTCTCCGTGCTGATGACGACCACTGGAAGGAAATCCTCGACAACCACGACTGGATGGTCGACACCGACGAATTCCTCGAATGGTTGAAGAAGACTGGCTCTAACGCAATGTTCACTGTGAACTTCGGTTCCGGCACTGAAAAGGAAGCCGCTGACTGGGTCAAGCACACGAACGTTGACAAGAAGGCTGGCATCCTCTACTGGGAAATCGGTAACGAAATCTACGGTAACTGGCATCCGTATTACGAAAAGTATGGTAAGGACGGCGGTACCATCTATGGTAAGCGCGCTCGTAAGTTCATCGAAGCCATGAAGA
>Ga0310695_10000811_pt1 | contig 77142 bp, 64 predicted proteins | sample RumenRJG_04DNA_FD_203882 | JGI IMG/M metagenome (GOLD analysis project Ga0310695, IMG submission 203882) | Bovine rumen microbial communities from Lethbridge, Alberta, Canada - RJG_04 (v2) (version 2) | ecosystem: Host-associated > Mammals > Digestive system > Stomach > Rumen | place: Canada... | reverse complement strand
TTGACGTAGGTGTAGGTGTTGACGTCGGTGTTGGTGTCGACGTAGGTGTCGGCGTCGATGTAGGTGTAGGTGTCAACGTAGGTGTCGGCGTCGATGTAGGTGTAGGCGTTGACGTAGGTGTCGACGTAGGTGTAGGTGTTGACGTCGGTGTAGGCGTCGATGTAGGTGTAGGCGTCAACGTAGGTGTCGGTGTCGACGTAGGTGTAGGCGTCGACGTTGGTGTCGGCGTCGATGTAGGTGTAGGTGTCAACGTAGGTGTCGGTGTTGACGTAGGCGTTGACGTAGGTGTAGGTGTTGACGTCGGTGTTGACGTAGGTGTCGACGTAGGTGTAGGCGTCAATGTAGGTGTAGGCGTCGACGTCGGTGTAGGCGTTGACGTAGGTGTAGGTGTAGGCGTCGACGTCGGTGTAGGCGTTGACGTAGGTGTAGGTGTTGACGTCGGTGTAGGCGTTGACGTAGGTGTAGGCGTTGACGTAGGTGTAGGTGTTGACGTCGGTGTAGGCGTTGACGTAGGTGTAGGTGTTGACGTAGGTGTAGGCGTTGACGTCGGTGTAGGCGTTGACGTAGGTGTAGGTGTTGACGTAGGTGTAGGCGTCGACGTAGGTGTCGGCGTCGATGTAGGTGTAGGCGTCGATGTAGGTGTAGGCGTCGATGTAGGTGTAGGCGTCAACGTAGGTGTCGGTGTTGACGTAGGTGTCGACGTAGGTGTAGGCGTCGATGTAGGTGTAGGTGTCAACGTAGGTGTCGGTGTTGACGTAGGCGTTGACGTAGGTGTAGGTGTTGACGTAGGCGTTGACGTAGGTGTAGGTGTTGACGTCGGTGTTGGTGTCGACGTAGGTGTCGGCGTAGGTGTTGACGTCGGTGTAGGCGTTGATGTCGGTGTAGGTGTTGCTATGTTCTTATAATCATTCTCATACGCTACAGTTGTAGGATTAGAAGAGCTCTCGCTTACGCCAGAGAGTGTAGCTGACGTTCCATTTGAAGATGCACCACCATCTACGGAATAACTGGTAGTGATTTCATAGCCTTCTTTGGTCTTGAGTGTCTCTTCAACCTTATATGTTCTTGTTGAGTCATCTACCTTAATAGGTTCTTTAAGCTCGTATGTACCATCTGCATTCTGCTTAAAATCAACACCAAGCTTGTAAGTACCAACGACAGTGCTTCCATCCTTAACCGTGAATGAGAGTCCATCAAGATCTTCCTGAGTTACATCACCCTTGATCGTCTTGGTGATGTTGATGTAACCGGGCTTAATGATCCTGGTGTAATCGTTCTCATAATCTACTGTTGTAGGCTTGCTTGAATCCTCACTTACAGTGTTAAGTGTTGCATTTGCGCCATTAGGTCTTGCTTCACCATCTACCTTATAACTTACAGATACTGTGAATCCTTCGGCTGTGTAAAGTGTTTCCTCTACTGTATAGATCTTCTTTGAATCTGTTACTTTAATGGGGGTTTTAAGTTCATATACACCCTCAGAATTCTTAGTAAAGTCTCTGCCAAGGAGATAGCTGCCTACTACTGTATCGCCATCCTTAACCAAGAATGTAAGACCCTGGAGATCTTCTTCAGTTACGTCACCCTTGATGGTCTTAGTGATGTTGATGTAACCGGGCTTAATGATACGCTGGTAGTCGTTCTCATAAGCTACTGTTGTAGGATTGCTTGAATCTTCGCTGACACCGTCAAGTGATGCTGTCTTGCCGGAATTAGACGAACTACCATCTACTGAATAGCTTGTAGTAATGATGTAGCCATCCTTAGTAACGAGAGTTTCTTCTACCGTGAAGGTCTTAGCAGAATCGTCTACTTCGATAGGTTGCTTGAGTTCGTAAACACCGCTTGCGTTCTGCTTGAAGTCTACGCCAAGCTTATATGTACCAACGACGGTATCACCATCCTTAACCGTGAATGAGAGACCATCAAGATCCTCCTGAGTTACATCACCCTTGATCGTCTTGGTGATGTTGATGTAACCGGGCTTGATGATACGCTGGTAGTCGTTCTCATAAGCAACGGTTGTAGGATTGCTTGAATCTTCGCTGACACCGTCAAGTGATGCAGAAGTGCCATTTGAAGATGCTCCACCATCTACGGTGTAGCTTGTTGAGATTGTATAACCTTCTTTTGTCTTGAGAGTCTCTTCTACCGTGAAGGTCTTAGCAGAATCGTCTACTTCGATAGGTTGCTTGAGTTCGTAAACACCGCTTGCGTTCTGCTCAAAGTCTACACCAAGCTTATATGTGCCGATGACTGTATCGCCATCCTTAACTGTGAATGAGAGACCATCGAGATCCTCCTGAGTTACATCGCCCTTGATCGTCTTCGTGATGTTGATGTAACCGGGCTTGATTATGCGCTGGTAGTCGTTCTCGTAAGCAACTGTTGTAGGATTAGAAGAATCTTCACTTACAGATAATAATTTCGCAGTTTCTCCATCCTGGGATGCGCCACCATCAACTGTATAACTTGTTGATACAGTGAAACCTTCAACTGTATGGAGCGTTTCTTCGATAGTATATGCTTTGGCTGAATCACCTACTTCGAGAGGGATCTTAAGCTCATAGACTCCTGTAAAAGGATTCTTTTCGAAATCACGTCCCAAAACATAGCTTGCAATTTCTACTCCACCGGTCTTAACACTGAAAGTAAGGCCCTGAAGATCTTCTTCTGTTACATCACCCTTTATGGTTTTAGTTAAGGTAATAAAACCAGGTGTTTTAATTCTATTGAAGAAAGCACCCAGATCAAATCTGTTGCCGACAATATCTGACCACGACTTAGGGTCATTAGCCATCCACTTACCGTTAGAAGCATAAAGGAACTCCTCATGTTCTTCATCTTCTCTTATATACGTGCAGTTTTGAGTTGTGAAAGTAATCTTTCCATCTCTCGCTGCATTTACGCGCAAACGGATATCAACATGACCAGCATTATTTGAAATGCCTGTCATTGTCTTATCAGGATTCTCTGTGATCCTGAAATAGAAATCGCGGGATGTTCCCGGCTCGACATAATGAGCATTAGTGGGATCATCAGTTACAAAAGTAAGAGTAGGTAACTCAACAATACTGTTAGAGTCTATAGATTTTTCTAATCTGCTTCCTATAGACTTCGTAAAAGAATCATCTGAATATTCCTGCCAGAAGAATTCATAAGCACCGGAATTAAAAGAAACCGAATTATCTGCTACTACATTTTCTTTAGTATCGTAGTTTTCGGTAAATCTCTTATGCAATGTAAAATGCATCTGGCCATTGCCTTCCGTGGGAAGGTCCTGACTTGCGCCACCATAGATGTAGTGGAATTCGCGTTCATTTGCTGTATCACCATTAGAAACCAACCAGCCTGCACTCGGAGAACCATTCAGATTTGTTCTGACACCGTCCTTCAATGCAAGGAAAGTACCGGCACTACCTGAAATGGTTACATCTGAAGCATTGGGAATGTTCCAGATCATTTTTCTGGCGATTTCTTCATCAACATAATTGTTATGAGGTGAGATCTCGCCGCTGTAAGTAGTAGTAGAAGCATAATTATTATCAGTATTATCAGCACCATTCCAAGCAGTGTTAAAAAGCGGGGAATCCTGTGCTATTACTTCTACTTTTCCGAGAGTGATCGGGGCACTACCTTGATAAGTAAATACAACTACCGTACTTGATTTCTTATTAACAACCAGATGTCTTCCGTTAGCATCGCTACGCCATGCTTTCAGTAACTCACTAAATTTCGGGTCATCAAGATTTACATAAACTACTTTGTTATCAAATTCGTCATTGTTAATGTTGATATAAGTTACACCGTTATTTTTTGCACTGGTAGAATCTATATATCTGCTATCCAAAACATAATCATTACTATTGGTTCTTGTAACCATCAGATCTGATTCGTCTTTTGAATGTCCGATTATGCTGTCGATATGATCACTGATTTCCTTTTTTGATCGGAAATAGTAATTAAAATCAGTAGTGTCTTTCACATCATCCTGAAGACTAACCTGATTACTATCGCTGGGATCAACACCATTACCGAAAACTATATTTACATTCCTTACATAAATGGAATCTCTGTTTTTATGAACAGTACCGAATCTTAAGGTAGCTTGAAGTTCGCCGATTATGAACTGAGCGGTTTTGTTGGTTGTAAGGTCTACATCAATCGTGGAATAAAGCTGGCTTCCCTCGCGTCTGTATGTATTTGTCGCGAGAGTAGTCTCCATATGATCTTTTTGGGTAAACGTCTTGGATATGATTCCGTAATCGACATCGCGTCCAAGAATAGTAGCATAGTTGACCAGATTTGCTGAATCATAGAGAGTAGCTGCTTTGACTGAATGATTGCCTGAAAAAAGATCAGGACAAAAGGTTAATGAACCCACCACAAACGCGCCAGCCATAAACGCCGACGCTGCACGCTTTAAAGAACTAAACATTTGAATTCCCCATTACTTATTCAATTACGCGCATTTTAAGTAATTTCTTTATGGAATTAAAGGCATTGGATTTGATTATATCAAATCTTTGACAAACAAATCATTTTCCGTTCATTTTTCTTAATCAAACAAAGAACTTGTAAAAATTAGTTTACTCAAAAAGCCTTGATTTATTGCGTTTCAGGGATTTGCAGGTTATCAGAGTTTCCGAACAAAAAACGCCCTGCCGGATAACAAAAGGCTGTCTCTTTGTAATCGAGACAGCCTTGGATGTTTTGGTTGATTATCCTGCAGATCAGTTGCTGAAGAGGTTGAAGAGGATGATCAATACGATGATCGCAATGATGATCGCAATAACAACCTTGAGAGGTGATACAGGAGCCTCACCCTTGATCTGACCTGTCTGGCCGTTGACTACGATGTTGTAGATCTTTTCCTTGAACTTGAAGTTTGCGATCCAGATAGGAGCAAGAACATACTTATAAGTAACCTTGGAATAAGCTGTATTAAAAGTAACCTTTGATACACGGTCAGCATGATGTCTCTTCCTCTCCATGCTGCCGATCTCATTCTGAAGCTTTGCTTTGATCTGAGTCTTAGCAATATCCCATCCTTCATCAAGACCTACTGTATAGCGCTCAGCAAGGAATCCTGCAATGAACTCAGGAGAGTACTTGCGGAGCTTGGAGAAATCAAATGTGGATGCAGCTTTTATGAAGCGGTTGTTTGTCTTCTTGCTGGCATATACAGTCTCATCGTCGATAAAACGCTCGTAGATTCCTCTGTAGGTCTTATAAGTAGTCGATGTATGACCATCCTTATCAGTACTGTCGAAAGCAAGCTTGACCTCATAAGGAGATGTGGTCTGTGAATCGTATGTCCAGTAAGGAAGATATACACCACTGAAGTTCTTAGCTTCGCAGCTCTTCTTCGCATCGTTGGGCGCAAAGAGCTTGCCCTTCATCCAGCTCTTGAAGATCTGTGCAGCCTTTTCCTTTGTGATCTCGAAAGGAACAACGCCGCCCGGTGCAACAACGTCCTCATCGTTGTCTACAGGCATTACCTGTGTGGAACCGCAGTAAGGGCAGCACTGTGCAGTATCTGCCTCATCCATGATGGTCTCTGCACCGCAGTTCTTACAAACAAGTGATTTCTTTGCTTTGCCCCAGTCAAGGCTCTCACGGTTCTTTGCAGAAGAGAAATCAAGCTCTTCTACATCCTGACCATTGTCCTCAGGCTTGGGGAGCTGTCTTGAATATCCGCAGAAAGGACAACTCATGGAGAGTGTCTCAGGATCGTAAACAACAGTTGCTCCGCAATTGGGACACTTTTTGTCAGTTACGTCTTCGGTCATTCCTTCAGTTATAACTTCGATCTGTTCTTCAGCGTTTCCCAAGTTCTCTGCCATAAGTGTTACCTCTTTATTTAAGTTTTATCAGAACTCTCTTCTTCTGCCCTTCGGATTCTCAGGAGCTTCTTCTGCTTCTTCGTTGAAGTTTCTTCTGGGCTTGTCATTTCTTCCTGCGAAGCCGCCTCTTCTCTCACGGTTAGGTCTGCCCTCTCTTCTTCTGGGCTCTTCCTCTACATAGCCTTCCGGCTTAGGGAGGCAGTCACGGATAGAAAGGTTAAGTCTGCCCTGTGAGTCGATCTCGATGAGCTTAACGTGAACCTTGTCACCTTCGTGGAGAACGTCCTCTACTTTCTCTACTCTGTTCCAAGCCATCTTGGAGATGTGTACGAGACCTTCCTTGCCGGGTAAGAACTCAACGAAAGCGCCGAAGTCCATAAGTCTTGTAACTATACCGTCGTACTCTGTGCCAACCTCAGGATCTGAGATGATGCCGTTGATGATCATCTTTGCCTTCTCAGCCTTTTCGAGATCAGGTGTGGAGATATAGACCATACCGTCGTCATTGATGTTGATCTGAGCACCTGTGTCAGCGATGATCTTGTTGATGACCTTTCCGCCGGAACCGATAACTTCTCTGATCTTATCTGTAGGAACCTGCATGGAGATGATACGGGGAGCCCACTTGTTGAGCTCTGCACGGGGTGCAGGAATGCAAGGGAGAATGACGTCGTTGATGATCTGTAATCTTCCCTTGTGTGTCATCTCGAAAGCAGCCTTGATGATGTCTAATGTAAGACCTTCAACCTTGATATCAACCTGGATGGATGTGATACCTTCTGTAGTACCTGCAACCTTGAAGTCCATATCGCCGAAGAAGTCCTCGATGCCCTGGATATCCATGAATACGAGGAAGTTGTCGTCGTTGTCAGGATCTGTGATAAGGCCTGAAGAGATACCTGCAACAGGTCTCTTTATCGGAACGCCTGCATCCATGAGTGAGAGTGTGGAAGCACATACAGAACCCTGTGATGTGGAACCGTTACTCATTGTGATCTCGGATACTGTTCTGATCGAGTAAGGGAACTCTTCCTCTGAAGGAAGTACAGGAATGAGAGATCTCTCGGCAAGAGCGCCGTGACCGATCTCACGTCTTCCGGGTGACTTGGAAGGCTTAGCTTCACCTGTTGAATAACCCGGGAAGTTATAGTGATGCATATATCTCTTGTATGTCTGCTCATCTAAGCCTTCAAGCTTCTGAGCATCATCGAGAGGAGCCAGAGTACAGACGTTCATTACCTGTGTCTGACCTCTCTGGAAGAAGGAAGAACCGTGAACTCTGGGGAGAACACCTACAGCGCAGGACAGAGGTCTGATCTCGTCCAGTGCTCTTCCGTCAACTCTTACGTGCTCTCTGAAGAGGTAATCTCTTACGACCTTCTTCTCGAGCTTGTAGATAGCGTCTGCTGCCCACTTTGAAAGGCCCTCTTCCTTCTCTTCGAGCAATGCTGCAACTTCTTCCTGAAGCTTAGCAACGTTAGCGTCTCTTACTTCCTTGTCCTTTGAAAGAACAGCAGCACGCATCTTGTCCCAGCCGTATTCCTTAACAGCTTCGAAGATCTCTTCTGGAACGTCTGCTGACTCGTAAGTGAACTTCTCCTTGCCGATCTCAGCTACGATGCTGTTGATGAACTCGCAGATCTTCTTGATCTCTTCGTGACCTTCTGCGATAGCGTTAAGCATAACGTCATCAGGAACTTCGTTAGCACCTGCCTCAACCATGCAGATCTTGTTAAGAGTACCTGCAAGAGTAACGTACATGTCTGATACTTCACGCTGCTCAAGTGTAGGGTTGATGATCGTCTTGCCGTCGATAAGGCCTAATACAACGCCGCCGACAGGTCCCTTCCACGGGATATCGGAAATAGCGATAGCGATTGATGTACCGAGCATAGCCGTGATCTCAGGAGAGCAGTCCGGATCTACGGACATAACGAGGTTGTTTACGCAAACGTCGTTTCTCAGATCCTTAGGGAACAAAGGTCTGATAGGACGGTCGATAACACGGGAAACAAGGATAGCCTTCTCGCCCGGTCTTCCCTCTCTCTTGAGAAATCCGCCAGGCATCTTGCCTACGGCATACATCTTTTCCTCGTAATCAACAGAAAGCGGGAAGAAATCGATTCCCTCACGAGGTGTTGCACTTGCAGTTGCTGTAGAAAGAACAGTTGTCTCACCGTATCTTACGAGAGCGGAACCGTTTGCAAACTGCGCGATCTTACCGGTCTCGACTACCAACGGTCTGCCGGCGATTTCAGTTCTGAAAATCTTTTCCATCTGAAACTCCTTTTCGAAAATATAAAATTTTGGGTAAAGGAGGTAGTTCGTAGATTCACGGTCCGAGCAAATTAAAAGGCTCGATGTTCGGGCAGTCAATCTACACACTACACTCCTTCTCGAACCTATTAATTATATACTAAAAGTGCAATAAGACAAATAATAAAAAGCTCAGAGCCGCTTAATTGCCTCACTGACGGCCTCTGCCAGGCCCTTATGTCCGGCCGGATCAAGATGGAGACCGTCTTCGACCGAAGGCTTAATATACTGCTTGGCATCAAGAAAAGCGCATCCGTGCTTATCAGCTACTCTCTTATAGTATTCTGCAAGACGCCTGGACTTATCGATCGACACCTCATTAAATGAACCACTGAAAGGTCCGGTAAGGATATCCGTGGTGATCTCCGGAGGAGACACGATAAGGATCTTCGGAACATAGCCCTGCTTAAGATCCATTACCTTCTCGGCCCTCTGAACGATCTCGTTAAGTCCTGCGGCTATCTCATCAAGAGATGCATTGTAAACTGTCTTCATGTCGTTGGTTCCGAGCATTATTATCAGGTAATCGACAGGTCTGTGGGTGCATAATATGCCCTTTATGTAATCGAGGCCGTTTTTCCAGTCATCGTTGGGGTCATCGAAAACAGTGGTCCTGCCGTTCAAACCTTCCTCTATGACCTTAAAGCCGTCACCCAAGAGGTTCTGCAGAAGACAAGGCCACCTTACCGATTCGGGGAGCCTGTCTCCGTTTACCGGATTATGTCCGTAAGTATTCGAATCGCCGAAGCAAACAACTGATTTCATGTCTTATTCCCTTACCGTCTTTAAGTCATCGATCCATACGTTCCTGGAAGCGTCAGAAGGCATTCTCCAGTCGCCTCTCGGAGACAGCGATACCGTACCGACCTTAGGACCGTCGGGCACGCAGGAACGCTTGAACTGCTGAGAGAAGAAGCGTCTTAAGAATGTCTCTTCCCACTTATAGATCGTCTCGGCATCGTAGGAGCCTTCAAAGGCGATAAGAGCCATGCGGTATATTTTCGAAGGCGTGAAACCGAATCTGATCATGTAATAGAGGAAGAAGTCGTGGAGCTCATAAGGTCCTACAGTTTCTTCTGTCTTCTGCGAGATCTTACCGTCTGCCGTAGGCGGAAGGAGCTCCGGAGATACGGGTGTTGCGACGATGTCTGCCAGCGCCTTGGAAAGAGTCGGATTTGACTCTGCCGTACGCTGTGATTCATATGATACGAGATATCTTACGAGAGTCTTCGGGATCGAGCAGTTAACGCCGTACATGGACATGTGGTCACCGTTATACGTAGCCCAGCCCAAAGCGAGCTCAGAGAGGTCGCCCGTTCCTACGACAAGTCCGCCCTCCTGATTTGCGATATCCATGAGTATCTGCGTACGTTCTCTTGCCTGCGAATTCTCGTATGTGATGTCATGAACATCCCTGTCATGACCGATATCCCTGAAGTGCTGGATCACTGCATCGGATATGGAGATCTCTCTTAATGTACAGCCGTATTCCTCAGCGATATTTATCGAATTGTTCTTAGTCCTTGATGTCGTTCCGAAGCCCGGCATCGTAATGCCGATAATGCCCTTTCTGTCGAGTCCGAGCTTATCAAATGCATGGATCGTAACGATAAGGGCAAGCGTCGAATCAAGGCCGCCGGAAAGACCTATTACCGCCGTCTTGCATCCGATGGCATTAAGTCTCGTGTAAAGGCCTGCTGCCTGCATATTGAGGATATCCTCGCACCTTGCCTCCAGGTCTTCCCTGCTCTCAGGCACGAAAGGCGTCTTGCTGATATATCTTTCGGGAACGATGTCAGAAAATTCCGCATCGAATTCGACGATGTCCACACCGTCAGCGCCCGCAATGTCCGTGTAGAAGGTATTTGCCTTTCTTCTGTCGTCATCGATACGCTCCAGGTCGATATCGGCATAAAGGATCGCCTCGTCCTCGTTATCGTTTGCAAATCTCTTGCTCTCGCTCAAGATCTTGCCGTTCTCTGCAATGATGTTGTGACCTGCGAAAACAAGGTCCTGCGTGGATTCGCCGAATCCTGCGTCACAATAGACATAGGCAGCCATGAGCTTGGCGCTCTGCATCTTAACAAGGTCTCTCCTGAACTGAGCCTTGCCGATGACCTCATCAGAACAGGACAGATTGAATATGATCTGCGCGCCGTTCCTGACATACTCTTCAGAAGGGCTCGAAGGCACCCAGAGATCCTCACAGATCTCAATGGCAAATGCCAGATCGTCACACTTAAACACCGCTCTTCCGAAGCAGATGTCATCTTCCGTCATGATGACACCGTCGTCGTAAAAAGGCGTGAAATGCCTCATCTCATAGAATTCCGAATAGTTAGGAACATTCTGCTTGGGAACAATGCCTATGATGTCACCCTGATGGATGACCGCAGCAACGTTATAGAGTTTGCCGCCGAGTTCATAAGGAAGTCCGACGATTACGACGGTATTAAGATCGCCCGTCTGCTCGGCAAGATCGAAAAGTCCGAGCTTTGCCTTATCCAGAAGAGCTTTCTGTCCGAAAAGATCCCCGCAGGTATAACCCGTCAGGCCGAGTTCCGGAAAAACGATAACCGCAGTATCCCTGGCTGCAGCCTTTCTTACAAAACTGACTGTCTGTTCGATGTTGTAATCAACATCACCGACTTTGATCTTCGGGCTTGCCGCCGCAACTCTTATAAAACCGTCAAGCATGGTAAATACCTCCCGGAATGTCCTATCTGTAAATTATAGCACCTTTAATAAGCAATAAAAAAGCGGTCCCCGTAAGGAACCGCTTTCTGTTCATAATCCGTTGAAAGATTACTTTCTGATGCCGAGCTTAGCGATAAGTGTTCTGTAACGCTCGATATCAATGCCTGCAAGATAGTCAAGGATGTTTCTTCTCTTACCAACCATCATGAGAAGACCTCTTCTGCTGTGGTGGTCGCCCTTGTGAGTCTTGAGGTGTTCTGTGAGGTGATTGATCCTGTAAGTAAGAAGTGCAACCTGAACCTCAGGAGAACCTGTGTCGCCCTCAGTAAGAGCATATTCCTTGATGATAGCCTGCTTGTCGAAAGATGCTGACATAAATCTTTCCTCCTTTAGAATAAATACGCCAAAATCGAAGGTAAGGGTCGGAGTCTTCCGCAAAACTGCGATTAAGGCAACTTGGTGATAATACCATCCGTGCCCCGTTTTGTAAAGCGGAAATGTTCTGTTTTGATGTATGCACGCCGCAAAAGGAAAAATGCAAAGGCCGTAATCGTACGCTTTTCGCTGCTAAAAACGTACGAAATAACGTCTTGCACCGTTCAACGGGTGTTTTCGAACTCTTTTCGAGGTTAAAAAGGTACGATTTTACAGTTTGCAATTTACCGGCGAAAAAAATAACACTGAGCCCAAGAAAAAGCGGCTGCCTTTCATCAAAGACAGCCGCTATTATATCAGTTTTCGATCAGATTAACCGAAGATACGGAAGTTTCTGATGATAGGAGCGATCGTGTTTGCAACTGTGGACATGAGCTTGATGAAGATGTCCAAAGCAACGCCTACAACGTCCTTACGTGTGTCACCGATCGTGTCACCCGTAACAGCAGCCTTGTGCGCAGGAGAACCCTTTGCGTGGCCTTCGAGCATACCCTGCTCGATGTACTTCTTAGCGTTATCGAATGCACCACCGGAGTTACCCATGAAGATAGCTCTCGGGATAGCAACGATAGTAGCACCAACGAGGATACCGCCGACGAACTCAACACCGAGGATGAAGCCGCCTACGATAGGAATGAGGAGCGCGAGAACTGAAGGAAGAACCATTCTGTGGATAGCTTCCTTAGCAGCCATGGCGATCATCATGTTGTAGTCAGGCTTAGCTTTGCCGTCGAGAACTTCCTGTGTCATCTGCTTGTCGCCGACGTCAGCCATGATCTTAGCTGCGTCGATCGTGTTGTCTGTGAGGATAGCGCAGAAGTATTCAACAAGTGCGCCGCCCAAGATACCACCGGCAACAACGAAGAATGAAGCGAAGTTAAGCTGGAGAGGCTCACCGATCGTTGTATAGTTACCAACATAAGCCATGATGAGGGAAACTGTAGCGAATGCTGCAGAACCGATAGCGAAGCCCTTACCGATAGCTGCTGTTGTGTTACCAACTGCGTCGAGCTTATCTGTGATCTTACGAACGTCAGGTGCGAGGTGGCAAGCTTCTGCAAGTCCGCCTGCGTTGTCAGCGATAGGACCGAAAGCATCGATGGAAACTGTAGCACCAACGAATGCGAGCATACCGAGAGCGGAGATTGCGATACCGTAAGAACCGCAGATAACACCGGAAACGATCAAAGCGATGATGATTACGAGTACAGGGAGAAGAACTGATCTTGAACCTACAGCGTCACCCTTTGTAACAACGAAAGCCTCACCCTCTGTGCACATCTCAGCGATCTTCTGAGTAGGCTTGTGATCTGTGGATGTATAGTACTCTGTGATGATACCGATTGCGATACCTGCAACGATACCCATTACGGAAGAGATCCAGGGGGAAGCCCAGCCGAATCTGAAGCCGTATGTAGCGAGGTCATTTGCAGAAACGCCTGTACCGTTGAAGATGAAGTAAGCAGCAACACCGCCGAAAATGATCGTGCAGCCTGCTGAGATCCATGTGGAGAGGTCGAGCTCTCTTGACGGATTGTCGCCCATCTTCTTGATGTTAGCGAGGCCAAGACCGATAAGGCAGCCTACGAGACCGCATCCTGCAAGGATCGTCGGAAAAAGAACTGTCGCATTGAAAGTAGCGTCAGAAACTGTCTCGCCGTGTGTCTGGTAAAGAGTAACAGCGATCATGATGGAAGCAGACATTGTAGCAACGAATGACTCAAGAAGGTCAGAGCAGTTGCCGGCGATATCGTTTACGTTGTCGCCGATGAAGTCTGCGATAGTGTTAGGGATTCTGGAGTCGTCCTCAGGGAGGTCATGTCTGAGCTTACCGAGGATATCAGAAGAAATGTCTGCAGCCTTTGTGTAGTTACCGCCTGCTACACGGTTGAACATAGCAACGATGGAGCAGCCGAGAGAATATGTGGAGATTCTCATGATGTAAGGGTTGCATGTAAGTGTCTTAATAACAAGACCGGAGCTTTCAGCGTCATGCTGTACACCGCCGAAGCAAAGGAGAACTGCGAGGAAGCCCAACATACCGAAGCCCTGAACTGCAAGGCCGCTGATGGAACCGCCGCAAAGAGCTACTTTAACAGTCTCACCGATCGAAAGGCTCTCTTTTGCTTTATTCGAAGTACGAACGTTAGCGTATGTAGCGCTCTGCATACCGAGAACGCAAACGATAGAACTCATCAAGGCACCCATGAGGAATGTGATACCGCTGGTCTTCTCAACACAGAGTGTAAAGATAACAGCAACAACAGCAACCACGATGACGATGCTCTTGAATTCCGTCTTAAGGAATGTCTGCGCGCCGGAACGGATGATTCCTGATAACTCGATCATCTCAGGTGTTCCTTCGGGCATCTTCTTAATACGGAAGTAGTTGAACGCAACGTAGATTAACGCAAGGAATACTACGCCGAGTACGATTAACCAGGAAGATGTTAATAAAGACATATACCGGGCCCCTCTCTTTTAAGAATTTTGATATAGATTTTGTGAAGCATTTGGGCATAATAAACCCTACCTCAGTGTAAACCGAGAACGATTATACATATAAAAATATGCTTTGACAATCAAAAAAAATCGGAATTTTCCGTATAAAACAGCGATTTTTTACGAATTATTCGTTGATGAGCGAATCGACAAAAAGCTCGGGATCGAAATCAGCCAGATCCTCAACGCTCTCACCCAATCCGGCAAGCACGATCGGCTTTTTTGACTGGTATGCAACAGCAATTGCAACGCCGCCCTTGGCGCTTCCGTCGAGCTTAGTGATGCCGACATAATCAAGGCCTGTAACCTCACCGAATCCCTCAGCCTGGATAACGGCATTCTGGCCTGTTGTAGCATCAATAATGAGCAGCGACTTGATGACGGCATCAGGGGCTTCACGCTCTATGACGCGTCTTATTTTCGCGAGCTCCTCCATGAGATTCTTCTTATTGTGCAGACGTCCTGCCGTATCAACGAGGAGCACTTCGGTGCCTCTTGCCTGTGCTGCGTGGACAGCATCGAAAACAACGGATGCGGGATCTGCTCCCTCCTGCTCCTGAGCGATAACGGCCGTGCCGGTCCTCTCGCCCCAAGTCTTGAGCTGGCCTACTGCTGCCGCACGGAAAGTATCGCATGCGGCCATAAGGACCTTCTTGCCTTCTTTCTTGTATCTTGCGGCAAGCTTGCCTGAAGTGGTCGTCTTTCCGGTGCCATTAACACCGATCATAAGGATTATGTTGAGCTTGCCCGGAACGATCTCAACCTTTTGGGGCTCACCTAAGATCTCGAGCATTCTCTCCTTGACGGATGCAAGAACAGCTTCCTTGCTGTCGTCACCGGTCTTTCTGATGTTCTGCTTGACCCTGTCCATGATATCATCTGCTGCCTGAACACCGCAGTCAGCCCTTATCATGAGTTCTTCAAGCTCATCTAACATGTCTTCATCGAAGTGACCGGAAGATGCGGCAAGCTTTGTAAAGCTCCCGGCAAAGAAACTTCTGGTCTTTTCGAGTCCTCTTTTAAACAGATCAGCTAATCCCATTATTTAAGCTCCATTGACAAGATCTTGGATACGCCGCGCTCAGCCATCGTGACACCGTACATCTGGTCGCACGCTTCCATCGTGCCCTTACGGTGCGTAACAAGGATGAACTGGGACTTGGCAGAATGCCTTCTGACGAAGTCCGTAAATCTCGTGATATTAACGTCGTCTAATGCTGCCTCGACCTCGTCTAAGATGACGAACGGAGAAGGCTTCAATTCCTGAATTGCGAACAACAGACCGATCGCCGTAAGGCAGCGCTCACCGCCCGACAGGAGCGAGAGATTCTGGAGCTTCTTTCCCGGGGGCTGCGCCTTGATGTCGATAGCGCACTCGAGAACATCCTCAGAATCGTTGCCGAGGATTATCTCTGCGGTACCGCCACCGAAAAGATCCGTAAAGACCTGGCTGAAGTTCTTGTTGATGATATCGAAATGCTCGGTAAATTCGGATCTCATCTTCGTTAAGAGGTCGTCGATTACCTTCTCAAGATCCTTCTTTGCAGCTTCGATATCGTCCCTCTGCTTGGTCATGAACTCAAGTCTCTCGGAAAGCTCGGAGAATTCCTGAAGAGCTCCGAGGTTGACCGGGCCCAATGCCTTTATCGCATTCTTTAATGTCTGGATCCTCTTGGTCTGTTCACCGATCTTGGTAACGGGCTCTACGGAATCCTTAATGTTGTCATATGTTGTCTCGTAATCTTCCCAGAGCCTGTTCTTGTTCTGGTCGATCTCGAAAATTATCTTGTCGTATTTGGATACATGAGCATTGAGCTTAGCCTGCAGTGCGCTTATCTCATTGCCGCTCGCAGCGAGTCTGTCACCAAAGGATGAGAGGTCGCCCGAAAGGCTCGATCTCTGTTCAAACAGCTTGGCGATAACGTCTTCTAAAGCCTTCTGCTGCTTTGCATTCTCATCGAGCTTGGCATCAAGGTCGTTGATCTCCTTGGTGATGCTGTTAACTGTATCCTTGGCTTCCCTGATCTGGGCATCGAACTTGTCTCTTCCCTGACGGGCTTCTTCGATCTGCTTCTTGATGTGGCCTGCGAGATCCAAGATACCGCTTCTTTCGGTGAGTTTACGCTCAGCAAGAGAAGCTGCTTCCCTTACCTTTGCAACGATCTGCTCGAGCTTTACTGCCTGCTCCTCTGAGAGTTTCTGCTGCTCTTCGATCTCTTCCTGGAAATCCGTGAGCTCGCCGTTGATCTCTCTTTCGATACGTGAAAGCTCTTCCATATCCTCTTCAAGCCTTAACTTGGACTTGGATACCGTCTGCATGTTCTCATCGAAGTTAGCAAGGGTCTCTTCAGTCTCTTCAAGTCTTGTCTTGGTATTGTTGTATTCGCCTTCAGCCTTGACTTCTTCAAGCTGGTAGAACTTGAGCTGTTCTCCTAACTGTGCGAGTTCACGCTTGATCGTTCCGATACCGTCGTCTACTTCCTGACGCTGGTCTTCGGAATCAGCAAGCTTTGCCTCAAGTTCAGCAACGGTTTTGGTGAGAGCTTCGATCTCTGCCTTTCTTCCGATAACGCCCGTTCCCGCGCCGGTCTTCTTGAGCGAACCGCCTGTAAGTGATCCGCCCGGGTTCACAGAGTCGCCCTCCAAAGTCATGACCTTATAGGCACGGCCTGTCTTCGATGCGATTATTCTTGCGCTATCCAAGTCGTGAGCAACGATTATCCTGCCCAGAAGGTTTGCAACGATGTCTTCTAAGTCACGGCTGCTCCTTACAAGGTCAGAAGCGACTCCGATATATCCGTTGACGATCTTTGCCTTGCGCAGATCATCCTCGTCCACATATCTTGCCTTGATATTCTCGATAGGAAGGAACGTAACTCTTCCGAGTCTGTTTTCCTTAAGGTAACTGATAAGCTCGGCAGCATCCGCTTCGCTCTTGGTTACGATGTTGTTGAGCGAATTACCCAGTGCCGTCTCAATAGCTGTCTCATACTTGCTGTCAGTATTGATAAGGTCTCCTAAGACGCCTACCATGAGACTTTTTACCGATCTATTAATGTCGGCAGCATCCAAAAGGCGCTTTACGGATTCCTGATAACCTTCCTTACGCCTCTCGATATCTTTCAATGTCTGGAGCTTTGACTCTTCAGCTGAAAGCTTCTTGTTATTAACTTCGAAAAACTGGTTAAGCTCGACCTGACGGCCTCTTAACTCCTCAAGCTTCTTATTGCGGACTTCAATGTCCTTCGTGACATCGCCCTTGATCTTCTTTATCTCGTCTAAGGCCTTCTCTTCTTCCTTAAGCTTCGTGCTTAATTCAGTTTTGCCGGTCTCGGAAGCCGATCTTGCCTCCTGCATATCCCTGATCTTATCGTCAAGGGCAGAGATTCCTGCCTGGCATTCCGTAAGCTTCTTTCTGGTCTCGAAAAGTTCCTCGGTCTTGGCCTTTACCTTCGAATCGGCCTTACCGGCTTCCTTTCTGCTGGCTTCATATTCTTCAAACTTTGCAAGACGCTCCTTATCCAATTCCTCGCTTAAGAGCTTTGCATCGTTTGCAGCCTTTAAGAGACTGTCAGCCTTTGCTTTCTTCTCATTAAGCTCATTTGTGAGCTTCTCTACGGTCTCATCCGTAGATTCCATATCAGTCTTTAATTCTTCTATTCTCTGGTTAGTCTGGTTGAGTCTTTCAATAGAGACCTTCTTATCAGTCTGTGTCTCGTGCTCGAACTCAGTGAGGTCGGACAGTTCCTGTCTCTTATCCTCGATCTCGTTCTCGAGAGTCTCAGTCTTCGTGATTATCTCCTGGTGGCTCTTACGAAGATTCAGGTATTCGTCCTCTCGCTCTTTGATCTCTTTTTCGAGCTGCTCCTTAAGGCCGGCGGAATCGCCCATCTCGCGGTTGGCCTCAGTTATCTTGTGAACGAGAAGAGATGTCTCGAGCTTCTTGAGTTCCTCGTAGTTCTCGTTGAACTTACGCGCCTTGCCGGCCTGCTCTTCGAGAGGTCCCTTGCGCTCTTCAAGTTCGCCTAAGATATCGTTGATACGGACGAGATTCTGCTCAGTGCTCGTAAGCTTCCTCTGAGCCTCATCCTTACGGACACGGTACTTGACGATACCGGATGCTTCCTCGATGACCCTTCTCCTGTCCTCAGACTTCGTCGAGAGGATGTCATCTACTCGTCCCTGTCCTACAAGTGAATAGCCGTCACGGCCAAGACCGGTATCAAGGAAAAGGACCGTAATATCCTTAAGACGGCAGTTGACCTTGTTGATCTGATACTCGGACTCGCCGGAACGGTAAAGTCTTCTCGTGATGCAGATCTCAGGGAAACCATAGTCAATATAGCCGTCTGAATTATCGAAAGTGATGGATACTTCGGCATAGTTCATGGAACGTCTTGCGGATGTACCGTTGAAGATGACGTCCTCCATCTTGCCGCCACGGAGCTGCTTGACGCTCTGTTCGCCCAAAACCCAGCGGACAGCATCACTGATATTGGATTTACCTGATCCGTTAGGACCAACCACGGCCGTAAGACCGCGGTCAAAGTCGATACACGTATAGTCGGGGAATGATTTGAACCCCTGAAGCTCTAATTTCTTTAGATACATCCTATAGTCAGTTCCGTCTTAATCAGAAATAATTAACCTTAGCATTATAACAAAAACAGCGCCTTTTTGTAGGACAATCTGCTTTAGCATCCCTCCGGGTAAAGGCGCATATACTCCTTTAAGCCCTTCTCGGCACACTTCTGCTCGGCATCCTTCTTGCTGTGTCCCGTAGCCGAAGCCAGGAGCACATCATCGGAATAAACACTGACGTCGAATTCTTTCATATGGGCAGGGCCGCGCTCCCCGGTCACTTCGAATCTGATCCTGTGCTGGAAGCCTCTGGTCTGCGCGAGTTCTAAAAGCCTGCTCTTGTAATCCAGGAAGATCTCGCCGTTAACAGCCTTCTGAACCGTTTCGGTAAGATTTTTCAAGATACATTTCTTCGCCTGTTCGAATCCGCCGTCAAAATATACCGCCGCAATGACCGACTCAAAGCAGTCAGCCAGCGTCGAATCCTTATCGTTGCCGCCGCTCTGCGCTTCGCCCTTGCCAAGGAGCAGATAATCGCCCAGATGGAGCTTTCTGGCTACTTCGGCAAAAGACTTCTCGCAAACGGAGACACTTCTCATCTTGGAGAGATATCCTTCATCAGCCTGAGGCTTTAACTCATAGATCATCTGTCCGACAACAACGTCAAGCACCGCATCACCTATGAACTCAAGTCTCTGGTTGGACTCCCAATGACCTCTTCCCGTCTCGAAAACGTAGGTCGTGTGTGTAAAAGCCGTCTCAAGGAGCGACTTGTTCACAAAGGTATAACCCAAATCCTGTTCTAATCTTGAATAGTCTGTCATAGTCTTATTTACAATAACGGCTGAATGCATTGATTTGCACCCAGCCGTCAAAACTTTTGAAGTTAATTCAGAGATCTGAATCTCCGGTATATTAGCCCTCTGTAAGGCTCTGAATATACTCGACTGCATCCTTGACGGTAACAACCTTCTCAGCTACGTCATCAGGGATCTCGATATCGAACTCCTGCTCCATAGCCATAACAAGCTCAACCATGTCAAGAGAATCAGCGTTAAGATCATCTACGAAAGAGGAATCCTCTGTGATTGTATCCTCATCTACACCGAGCTGATCAACGATCATCTGCTTAATCGAGTTGAAAAGTTCTTCGTTTGACATAAATTAGTACCTCCGTACGATTCTTTCGAAAATCTACAAGTTGTTTTTAATGTAAGACACGACTTTTGTCAATAGGTTATTTTGACTATCGAAGTTCTTTGACATTTATCCCTTCAGATACTGCTTACCATTAATAAGATAATCAATGCCTGAAACAATAGTCATAATAACACATATTGCGAAAAGTACATCCCCAATTATCGTGACCGCATTTATCTCGATCGGATAACCATTAAAACCTAAACCGAAGATCTTAAGGAGCAAAGGCTCAAACATAAGGTAGATGAGGGCGATCATCTGGGTTACGGTCTTGACCTTGCCGATCATTTTTGCCGCAATAACCTCGCCTTTTGCCGCAGCGATCATACGAAGACCGGATACTGCGAACTCTCTTAAGATTATGATCATTACTGCCCAGGCGGAAATCCTTCCCAAGCCGATAAACGCCAGCATGATGCTTATGACAAGGATCTTATCTGCCAGTGAATCCAGGAACTTGCCCAGATCCGTGATGAGATTGTACTTTCTGGCGATCTTGCCGTCGAACATATCGGTAAATGAAGCAATGATGAAGATCACAGCTGCTACTATCATGCCGTAGGAATTGATAAAACTGTTCCAGCCGGAAGGCTCCCAGCCGAATATGCTGATCGGCAGCATGAAAAGGAGCGTGACCGGAACAAGAACGATCCTCAAGATAGATAACTTGTTTGGAAGATTCATGACCTAATGCTCCTTAATAATTATTTATGAAGTCTTTAAAGACAACACACTAATAATACACAGATTTATTTTTCCGTCAAATCGTAACGGCGGTCATATCGTAATCGTCAGAGCAATCCACGATCCTGCAGTCAACGATATCACCGATCTTAAGCTCCTCATCCTGCGAAGCGATGTAGATAACCGGATCGACTTCAGGGGACTCGCCATAGCTTCTGCCCACATAGAAGATGCCGTCATCAGATACGGAACAGATATTGACTTTGGTAACAGTGCCAAGACGCTTCTGAGACTGCTCGCCCGAGATCTGCTTCTGAAGCTCATAGATCTCGTCATATCTCCTCTGCTTGGTCTCCTCATCGATCTGGTCCGGCATGTCATAGGCTTTTGTTCCCTCTTCAGGAGAGAAGATAAAGCATCCCAGTCTGTCGAACTTCCATTTCTTAAGATTTTCCTTAAGCTCTTGGAAGTCCTCTTCCGTCTCGCCGGGGAAACCTACCATGACGGTAGTTCTGATTATGCAGTCAGGCATGGCCTTACGGATCATCTCAAGTCTTGAGGTGATAAGTTCAGCAGTATCCCTCCTGTACATAGCCTTCAGGATCTTATTGCATCCGTGCTGGATCGGGATATCAAGATAATGGGCAACCTTGGGATTATTAGCCATCTCTTCGATAAGATCAGGCGTGATCCCGTCCATATAGCCATACATTACGCGGATGAGTTCTATCCCGTCTATCTCTGAAAGAGCCTTTAAAAGCTTGGTAAGGCTTCTCTCTTTATATAGTTCGATTCCGTAGTTAGTCGTATCCTGAGCTGCAAGAACGAGCTCTTTTACGCCTCTCGAAGCGATGATCTTTGCCTCTTCAACTATCTCTTCCATAGGACGGGATACGAATGTTCCTCTTATCAGAGGGATAGCGCAGAAAGCACATCTGTGAAGACAGCCTTCACCGATCTTGATCCATGCATAAGCTTCAGTGGAAAGTTCTCTCTCCTTAATGAGGTGCTTATAGCCGCCTACGCCTGTCGTAAGATTGATCTTGTCAGATTCCTTGTCAAATTCAGATGCAAGCTTAGATACGACTTCAACTATATCGCCATAGTGAGCCGTTCCCAGAACAGCATCTACTTCAGGAAGCTCTTTTAAGATATCTTCGGGATATCTCTGGGAAAGGCATCCTGATACGATTATCTTCTTAACATTTCCGTTGGGCACCTTGAAATCGGCGACTTCAAGGATCGCATCGATAGCTTCTTTCTTGGCCGACTCAATAAATCCGCATGTATTGATAACCACGATGTCCGACTCGGGCACATCATTTATTACATCGAATCCCGCAAGTTTAAGCTGCGTGGACATGTTCTCGCAGTCGATAAGGTTCTTGGAGCAACCAAGAGCAAGAAGAGTTATCTTAATATCTTTATTGACAAGTTTATTTTCCATAAGAACGAATATAACAAAAATCGGCTAAAAGAAAAAGGCTCTCATGAACCATATAACACGAGAGCCTGTAAGATCATTGTTCGAGATAAAGCCGGAAAGCTTTGCGGGCAGTCTCCATGGAGTATCCCCTGAGCCCGGCGATCTTCAGGAACTCATCTTCCCTGCCAGAGCTTTCTTCATCAGGACTTCCGAAATTTGCTTCATAAAGACTTTTGCAGGTATCCGTATCACTGCCTAATTCATCGACAACAAGATCGGCATATTCAGGATCGATCCCTGCCTCGAGCAGGCGCTGATACATGAACTGCTTGCTCTCCTGCTTCTTGCCTGAACGGACCGCTAAGACCTTGCGCGAAGCACGCAGATCGTCAATATAGCCGGACTCAATCAGAAGCTTGACCGCTTCGGCGGCGACGGCTTCCGAATAACCCCTCTGCATAAGATAAAGCCTTATCTTACCTGAAGAGTATATGCCCGTACCGATATGCCTGATCGCGCAGGTTACGGCTTCCTTGGTCATGTTACTGTCAGACATCGATACCTAAGATATCGTCATCATCAGATTCTTCTTCGGGTGCAGCATCTGCTGCAGCGCCTGCCGGAATATCGTCATCATCAGCAGGCATGTAAGATTCTCTGATCTTATCCTCGATCTCATCCTTAATATCAGGATGGTCGATAAGGTACTGCTTGGCAGCGTCTCTGCCCTGAGCGATCTTCGCACCGTTATATGCGAACCAGGAACCGCTCTTATCGATGATGTTATTCTCAACGCCCAAATCGATAATGCAGCCTTCAGAGGATACGCCCTTACCGTACATGATATCGAACTCAGCTTCCTTGAACGGCGGAGCTACCTTATTCTTAACTACCTTAACTCTTGTGTGGCTTCCGACTACGTCCGTACCGTTACGGAGAGTCTCAACCTTACGTACATCAAGTCTTACTGATGCATAGAACTTAAGAGCACGGCCACCAGGTGTGGTCTCAGGGTTACCGAACATAACACCGACCTTCTCACGGAGCTGGTTGATAAAGATGCAGATCGTATTTGACTTGGATACGACCGGAGCAAGTTTTCTCAAAGCCTGGCTCATGAGACGTGCCTGAAGTCCGACGTGGGAATCACCCATCTCGCCCTCGATCTCGGCTCTCGGTACGAGTGCTGCGACTGAGTCGATAACTACTACATCAATGCATCCGCTTCTTACAAGTGTCTCGCAGATCTCAAGTGCCTGCTCACCTGTATCAGGCTGGGACAAAAGGAGATTGTCCACATCAACACCGATATTGCCTGCATAAACGGGATCCAATGCGTGCTCAGCGTCGATGAATGCGCATGTGCCGCCCATCTTCTGTGCTTCTGCTACACAGTGGAGAGCAACTGTTGTCTTACCTGAAGATTCAGGTCCATAGATCTCGATGATCCTTCCTCTGGGAAGTCCGCCGATACCAAGTGCGATATCAAGTGTCAGAGCACCTGTAGGAATGGTATCGATCTCAACCTGGGACTTATCTCCCAGACGCATAACGGCACCCTGACCGAACTGCTTCTCGATCTGCGCCATAGCGGCATCAAGGGCCTTCCTTCTCTCATCCTTATCCTGAACCTGGGCAACTGAGCCCTTACCTGCATTCTTACTCTTTGCCATATTGATCCTCCTGAAGAATTGAACATTTGTTCTCATTTATGAGTTAATTCTATTGTTATGATACACTTTTGTCAACAAAATTTACCTTACAAATTCGAACAAAAGCAAACAAGTCCCGTTAATCGGACACATCATTTAAGAAAGCCTTTAAAACCGCGGTTTCCGGCTTTTCGAGACAGGCAAAAAAACATCTTGAAAACTTAAAAACCGACAAGATACGACAAAACCCTGCAAAAAACGTCTTCAAACCGACATAAAAACCTGCAAAGAATAATGTTTCAGGGATTCTTCTGAGAGCAAGCTCAATAACCTTTGGACTTATCGATCAGATTATTGAGCGGCAGGCCTTTCGAATAATTGATCAGATTCTTACAGAACATATCCACATTAACGTTAAGCGTATGCTCGAGAGTAAGATTGCCTGCCACATGAGGTGTTATGAGGAGATTTTTGGTCTTCCAGAGCCTGCTGTCTGAAGGAAGCGGTTCCGTCTTGAATACATCCAGAGCGGCACCTCCGAGCTTTCCGTCCTCAAGGCTCTCACAAAGGGCATCCTCATCTATGGCTGAGCCCCTTCCGACGTTTACCACAAAGGCACCGTAAGGGAGCAGAGATATGCGTTCACGGTTCAATATGTCTCTTGTCTCCGGAGTATCCGGAAGGCTCATTACAAGAAGATCCGCCGACGGAAGCAACAAATCCAGTTCTGATACTTTCTTTACTGCGTCAAATGCCGGATCTTCGCACCTTCCGCTCCTTGATACGCCTATTATGCATTCAGGCTCAAATGCCCTTGCCCTTCTTGCAAAAGAACAACCTATGTCGCCTGTTCCGAGCACAAGGATCCTGCAGTCCTTAAGGGACTTCTGCAGCACGGGGCTGCTCCAGTTTCCTTTAAGCGATTCTCTGTAGGAATAGTCAAGCCTGCGCATCATCATAAGGCTGACGGCAATAATGTGCTCTGCAATGGTAACTCCGTAAGCTCCGGAGGAATTGGTAACAAGGCAGTCTTCATTGGCAAAGACTCCAGGCTTCATGAGGTAGTCGACACCTGCAGAAGGAACGGAAAGCCACTTGAGATCTTTGTTCTTACCGGCATTTTTCATTCCGAATCCGTATATGACTTCACAATCCTCCCAGCCGGAAGGGATATCCTCTTCTGATCCGACAAAAAGAACGCTGCCGCCTGCTACGGCTGCAGCCTTCCTTATCTGTTCTTTATGTGTCTCTTTAAGTAATCTGTTAATTACTACTATCTTCATACAGTCTTGACCGCCGTGCCTTTCGGTATGTTCTGATAGATCCAGTATGCAACATCCTTCTTAAGTCTGATACAGCCGGCTGATACATGCTGTCCTAATCTGCCGTCCTGGATCGTGCCGTTATAGTTATATGTGACGCTGTGGAAATAGTAAGGTCCGTTCCACTGCGTTGCGTGATAGCAAAGTGAGCCGTGGGAATAAAAGTGCGTAAGCTTCTTTGTGACCTTGTAATTGCCTCTGGGTGTCGAATGGCCCTTTTTGCCGCAGGACATCGGATAGATCTTATAAAGCTTCCAGTTGCCTACGCTGCCTTTGAATATCATGATATAGCAGTTATCTATATCGGCGATTATGAAATAATCCGTCTCACTCCTGAATAACTGTTCATTTATGCAGCGCACATGCTTTGCGGCATTGGTGTATTTCCAGCCGAGGTTGCCGTTCTTATCGAGATCATAATAGTCATCACCGATGCATGTCATGCCGTTCAGGTGATCGATATAGTTGCTCAAGAGAATCTTCTTTACACGGATATTATAGGAAGCACAGAGCTGAGCAAATTCATTGGAAGATACGAACTCCCTGAATACCAGATATCTGCTGGTTCCTTTTTCGAGTTTTTTTACGACAGAAGCCTTGCCCTTGGCATCGGCATATCTGCCGTAGCATCCGGTATAAAGGTCTTCCGCAAACTGCTCGTCAGACGTATGGAGAGCCCTGTACTCGGGCGAAAAATAAAAGTGATAAAGGATGTTGTATGCTTCGGTGATCCCGCCCTTGAGGCTTCTTGCCATCTCCTCCTTCTCTGAAGGATCGCAGGTATCACGGCGGGTAACTATAGAATATAATCTTCCGACAAACTGATAATATTTGGGGTCGATCTCCTCATCTTCTACGATATTTGCTTCAGGCAGAGTATCAGCCGCAACAGGTGTGAAAGAGAACCCGTCAAACAAACAGAATAACGATGAAAAGGCTATTATGAAGCACGAAAATCTGATAAGGCAGGTCTTAAGCATCGGTCTCTCACATTCAAAAGATTATAAAGACATAATATCACGTAATCCTGCGAATTATTCAAGACCTTATCAGGCTCTGCCGGACAGTTTTAAAGATCAGGCGCCGAGTGCGGATTTTGTATCTATAACGACTACACAGTAGGGATCGACACACTTCATTATCTGTACCATGGTGTCCTTGGGAACTGCCACACAGCCTGCCGTGTATTTGTTATTTCCGGTACAGTGAAGGAAGATCGCAGAACCTCTGCCCGGTGTGCATTCTTCATTAAAGCTTATGTTAAGACAGTACTGATATGCCTTTGAATAGTCGATAAGATGCTCACTGTTCTTCTTATCAAGATCCGGATAATCATCTATGCTGACCATCTCGTTATAGTGCATGCCGTCACGCATGTCACTTGACCAGTAGAGGTCTTTGGTAACTTTGACATAAGGAATAGAACAGCCCGGATCATCTGCAATGCCGAATGCCTTATTGAAATGGTAAACGCCTATCGGCGTCTTGCCGCATCCTTCCTTGCGTTCAGAATCCATGATCATGCCGTTCTTGCCGACATAACCCTCAACCGACAGGATCTGTATCCAATTGCCCTGGGGATCCCTCTCGTGCATTGAAACTGTGCATGTAGTCTTTGTCATTCCGGAAGCTGCAACTATCAGCATCTGATTAGTTCCAAGATCCTGTGCCAGCGGTAAAGCCCTGACCCATTCCGGTGACAGGTTCTCAACAACGGTTTCTGCTGTTGTCTCGGAAGTTGTTGCCAAGGTCTCTTCTGAAGTCTCCGGTACTGTTGTCTCAGGAGCCGTCGTCTCTGCAAGGACAGGTCCTAACACGGGAGTTGTCTCAGTGGGCGCTTCAGTGACGGAAGTATCGGATGTTCCGATTATCCCGGAACTGTTGATCACGACATTTATATCAGTCTCAACGGAAGTGTTTACGAGGCAAGAGGATACACCAAACAAAACGCTTGTGACTGCTAATACAGTAATAAGCTTTAGTGATAATCCCCTGCTCTTCATGCCTTTTTTGCTGCGGTCTTCTTAAACACCTTTGACTTAAATTTGTTGATCCACTCTGTGGCTTCCTGCATACGGAGCAATACCGCCATTCCGAAATAAACAACGACGGCAACTGCGCCCTTTATAGAGATTATAAGAAGTTGAGTGATTTTTCCACCCTGTGCGGGTAAAAATCTGTCAAGAACAAAGACAACCAAAGCCATTACCGCAACACAGACAGCTGCTTTTATCAGGAATCTGACTATTCCGTAAGGCGCAAGTTCCTTGCGTCTGCAGTATGTTATTGCGAGGATTATCATCTGACAGATGTTGGTAAAAGAATATGCCAGTGAAAGTGACAAAGGACCGACGCCTACGGCTACCATGAAGTGGCATGCGACAGGATTTATAACAAGTCCTATGACACCTGCAATGAGCGGCAGTTTGGTCTGGCCGATCGCATAGAATGCCTGGTTAAATACATGGACTACCGTTGCGGTAATGATCGAGCTGCAGAATCCCAAAAGGAATATGGCGGCAGTCTGCGCGTGTCTGTCGGTATAGTTCGAATGCCACTGATATACGGCCTTAACGACGTCGACATTTAATACTGCCATGAAGATCGCAGAAGGAATCGTCATGAACAAAGCACTCTTCATCGAATGTGAGATAAGAGTCGAAGCCTTCTGGAACCTTTTTGCTTCGTAATCACCTGAAAGCTCAGGTGTCATTACCGTAGTGATCGCTACTACGAATACGGAATAAGGGATCTGCCAGATAGATGATGCATTTCTGAACGCGAAAACGCTTCCCTCGTCGAACTGGAGAGCAAAGCTGTTAAGTACGATATTGTTGATCTGGATAACCGAAGCGGAAATAAGGATCGGAATGGCTCTTACGAAAAGCTTAAGGAACTCCCTGTCAGCCAAATGGAAATTAAGCCTGAACTTCTTCATCTGCTTAAAGCCCAAAGTGTACTGGAACAGGAAATAGAATACAGATGCTGCGAGGATTCCTCCCGTTGTCATCATGAGTTTGTTAAGAGAGTTGCCGCCGAAGACAAAGATAGCGGCAATAACCAGGATGTTATAGAAGACGGGGGCAAAAGATGTAATGGTGAATTTTCTGTATGCGATAAGGATGCCGTTGCAGAGTGCTGCAAGCATGATGAAGAATATCTGGGGGAATAATAACTTGGAAGCCTGTGCCGCGAGCGGGATCGTATCGGGATTTTTAACGTCATTAAACAGCCCGTAAACAACGTACAGAGGCTCAGAGAAAACCGTGCCGATCGTACAGCAGATCACCATGACGATGCATACTACCGTAATGAATTTACTTACAGTCTTGATGCCTTCTTCTTCCCTTCCGACAGCAAGCTGTGCGCTCATGTAAGGAGCGATCGTTGAATAGATGGCGCCGCCTACAAGGAGGTTATAGAAAAGATCTGGAATGTTAAAAGCAAGCGTATACGCGTCGCGGTAGATGCCCTGGCTGAATCTTAAGGAAACGATGACATCGCGGATCAGTCCTGATCCTTTAGTAATGATAAGACCGATGCCTACGATTATTGCCGATAAGGCAAAGCTCATCCCCTTCTTCTTAGCCGGGGATGCCGCTGTCTTATTCTCTGTACCAGTATTCTCAGCCACTTAAGCCTTACCATCCTTTATCAGCGAGATCGCCTTATTCAATGCCTCCAGAACGGTGCAGGTACGTATAGTATCCCTATCTCCGTTAAAGTTCAACCTCAAAGATCCCGCAATATCCCGGAAACAATACCCCATATAGACCGTTCCCACGGGTTTGCCGGGCAATTCGCCCGTAGGTCCCGCAATCCCGGTCACTGATATGGCAAGGTCAACACCCAAAACATCCCTCGCGCCTTCAGCCATAGCCTTTGCGCACTCTGCGGAAACCTCGGTATATGCCGAGATAATGCCCGAAGGGACTCCGAGAACGCCTTCTTTAACTTCATTTGTATATGAGACTACAGAGCCCTTGAATACTGCCGAAGCGCCGGGAACGGCAACAACGGAAGAGGATATCAATCCTCCCGTAAGGCTCTCTGCAAATCCGATCGTTATCTTCTCAAATCCTGCGATAGTGACGAGCTCTGCTGCCTTGCTGAAGATGAGTTCAGTAATATCAGCCATCATTGTTCCTCGCCTGCATTTCGAGCCATTCCGTCTCAGTGATCAGGATCTTTCTGGGTTTGCTGCCTTCGAAAGGTCCTATTATCTTCTTCTTTTCGAGTTCATCTACAAGCCTTGCAGCTCTAGGATAACCAATGCCGAGTCTTCTCTGGAGAACAGATACGCTCGCGCTTCCGTATTCGATTACAGTCTGTACGGCCTGGTTGAACAGATCATCTGCACCTGAACCGCCGCCCGATGATCCTCCTGAAGAAGATCCGCCGGAAGCCTGGTCCTCGCCTGCCGTAACCCTGTCAATGTCCTTGATTATGGTCTCATCGTACATTGCGCCGTACTGCTTCTTGAGGAAGTCAACAACTGCCTCAACCTCTTCATCCTTAAGGAACGCACCCTGGCCTCTTACAGGCTGCGGAGCGCTCATAGGAGCATAGAGCATGTCGCCCTTACCCAGGAGCTTCTCGGCACCGTAGGAATCAAGGATCGTTCTGGAATCGACGCCTGACGTAACGGCGAATGCGATCCTGGAACCGATATTTGCCTTGATAACACCCGTGATGACGTCGACTGAAGGTCTCTGTGTCGCAATGAGCAAATGGATGCCTGCGGCTCTTGCGAGTGCGGCAAGTCTGGAGATATATGTCTCGACTTCCTTTGCAGCGACCATCATGAGTTCTGCAAGCTCGTCGATTACGATCAGTATGAGAGGCAGATGTTCTACCTGGCTGTCATCCTTGTACTTCTCGTTAAAGCCCTTGATGTCTCTTACCTGGCCTTCCTCGAAAAGCTTATATCTTCTCTGCATCTCGGTAACTGCCCAGTTAAGAGCGCCGGCAGCCTTCTTTGGATCTGTGATGACCGGCATAATGAGATGCGGAACGCCGTTATAAACAGAGAGTTCGACGACCTTAGGGTCAACAAGGATCATGCGCACTTCCTCAGGTGAGGAATGAACGAGGATACTTGTAAGAATCGAGTTGATACATACGGATTTACCGGAACCCGTAGATCCTGCGATCATGAGGTGAGGCATCTTTGCAAGGTCGCAGTAGATAGGTCTGCCCGGAATATCTCTTCCCAAGGCAACCGTAAGAGGAGTTGCAGCCTTGAATTCCTTAGTCTCTACAAGGCCTCTTAACTGGACCGCTGTAGGAACATCATTAGGTATCTCGATACCGATGGCGCTCTTGCCCGGGATAGGTGCCTCGATCCTTATTGAGATCGCTGCCATGGCGAGCATGATGTCATCCTGGAGGTTCGTAACTCTCGATACCTTGGTACCTGTCTCAAGCGTAAGCTCGAACCTGGTGATCGAAGGTCCGTGAGTAATATTAACAACTTCAGCAACGATGCCGAAGCTCTTTAATGCATCTTCAAGCTTATGAGCCTTGGCCTTGAGCTTCTTCTCAAGGTCTGCATCAGCACGCTGCTTGATATCGGGAGCAAGGATCGATGTGGGTGCAGGCCTGTAATTCTTAAGCTTTCTCTTCTGCGCACGGAGCTGTGCCTCGTGCTGTTTTGTCTCTTCTGCAAACTCGATGTCAGGCTTCTTATGCTCCGTGACATCACGGGAGGACGTCTTAATTATCCTTCCTTCTGTCCTGCTGAAGCCTTCGGTATTGTCATTTTCCGCATTGATCGTTATGCCGTCTGAAGATACAGGCTGAACTGCAGCAGGAACAGGTTCTGCCGCGTTCTCTTTATTTGCATACATCGAGAGATCGATATTGGGTTCTCTTACGGTTCTTGCAGGTTCGGAATAATCGTAGCCTGAGCCTTCACTGTCTTCCTTGATCTCATAAGGATCTTCAGTGCCGCTATAAATATCGGTCTCTTCCGGAACTTTCTTATTCTCAACAGGAGTGAAATCGTAGAAATCCTCCTTTTTCTTCGGATCTAAGAACGATAAAGACTTCTTTTCCTTCTTGATCTTGGCGGCTCCGGGAACATTCAGCGGATCCGTGATATATCCGAAATCCGCATCGTTGTCGGATGAATCGGAGACATCATATTCCTTCTCGTTATATGCGAGCTTGCCGGGTTCCTGCTGTACGGGATGGATCTGTCCGCCCGTAAGCTTCTCGACATCGGTAAAACCTGACTGTCCGTCAATGGGAAGGTTCGTCATGAAGGGACCCTGCTTCTCGGAATAAGGGCCTGCGGCGGGCTTTTTCGCGCTCTGAACAAAGCGTGAAGCTCCGTAATCAGGATATTCAGGCGTAGCCGAAGGCGGGATAACACCGCCTTCACCGTAAGTGATGAAAGTAGTGCCGCCGGCATTCTGTCTCGGTCTCTGAGGCTCCGGTCTGGCATAATTGTTGCCTGAATAGATCTGATACTCCGGATCGTTCTGTCTCTGTGTCTTATGGCTTACGACGCTGTTATAGACCTTGCCGGATGCCGTACTGATGGCATGTGCGGTCTTCTTGGCCGTAGCCTTCAGGGAAACTCTGAATACGAGCATGATCTGTGTAAGAAGGAATACAACGATAGCAAGTATTCCTATAACATTTCCCGTTACCTCAAATAATGCAACCGCGATGGAGCCTCCGACGATTCCGCCGGGAAGAACGATCGAACCTGCAGAAGGATTCTTTATAAGGCTTCCGTCAACACCGGATTCCCATAAGAGCGAGAGTGCTTTGAGCGCAGATGTCTTCCCGTCCTGGTTCAGGCACAGGCCTTCGAAATGGGACATGTCCATTGTAATAAGTGCAAGGAGCGCGGAAACGGATACCAGAAGGAGGATTATACTCCTGACTCTTATTCCGGATACACCCTGCCTCTTCTCGAAAAAGACATCAAGAGCAACATAAAGGATATAGACCGGAATAGCATAGGCAGCTACACCGATAAGCCCTAAGAAGAAGCTCTTTACGGCACTTCCGATGATACCCGTAAGTGCGACAGGCAAATAGAAGATCAGTATTATCGCGACAGCAACAAAGAACAGTACGATTCCCGCTGCTTCTTTGCGTGAAGTATCTCTGCTCAAATTCCCAACCTCCTGGCAGCCTTATATATCAACACCAAAGTCTTGGCATCTTCGATCTCCTGATCGTCCGCCATCCTGACTGCTTCTTTAAGCGGCATCTTAACTGTGGAGATATATTCATTGAGATCCGGATTGGCATCTCCGGTCTCAAGTTCTGTTCCGATAAAGAGCGTGATGACCTCACTGCAATAACCGGGAGTTGCCGTAACGGCACCGACGCACTCGATATTCTTTGCTACGAAGCCAGTCTCTTCGGTGATCTCCCTAGAAGCGCAGTATAAGGGATCTTCACCCTCTTCTATCTTGCCTGCCGGAGCTTCGAGCATTACCTTCTCAAAAGGGCTCCTGAACTGCTTTACAAGATAGCAGTTGCCTTCATCATCTACCGGGAGGATGCATGCACCGCCGTGGTGCTTTACGATCTCCCTCGTGCTCTCTCTGCCTTCCGGCGTGATTATCTTCTTTATCTCAACGTCAAAGACATGACCTTCGAATACTGTCTTTGAATCAACAGTCTTCTCGAAAAGCATCTCATCATTGCAATTGATCTTACCCATTATTCGTGTCCTTTACCTTCGCTGATCTTCTTCCATTCCTTTACGGCGAGCTCGTCACAGCGGTTGTTAAATTCATTGTCAGCATGTCCCTTGACTTTATGGAAAGTGACATTATGCATTGTTGTAAGGCTAAGGAGCGCCCTCCACAGATCGCTGTTGGCGACTTCCGCCTTGGCGCTGTTCTTCCAGCCGTTCCTTGTCCATTTATCGAGCCAGTTCTGCTCGAAAGCATTGACTACATAAGCACTGTCACTGTAGATATCCACTTTGCAGGGACGCTTTAATGCTCTGAGGCCTTCTATTACTGCCATCAGCTCCATACGGTTGTTGGTCGTATCCGCTTCACCGCCTGAAAGCTCCTTCTTGGCTCCGCCGGCCATGAGGATAGCTGCCCATCCGCCCGGACCGGGATTGCCCGAACAGGCTCCGTCAGTATAGATTGTAACTTCGCTGATCACTGCCATATCGATACGGACAAGGGCTTACTTATTGCCCTTCATCTCCTGGGTCTTGTCATAAGCTGCCGTAACGGACTTGATGACTGCATTTCTCAGGCCGTTCTCTTCAAGAGCCATAACGCCTGCGATCGTTGTGCCGCCGGGAGAGCAGACCATATCCTTGAGCACTGCAGGATGTGTGCCGGTCTCAAGTGCGAGCTTGCCGGATCCTGCAACAGTTGCAGCAGCGATCTTAAGAGCATCAGCTCTCTTGATGCCGAGGCTTACGGCCGCATCTGCCATAGCCTCAATGAAGAGCATGACATAAGCAGGACCTGTGCCTGATACACAGCCTATCGCGTCCAATGTATTCTCATTGCAGAGGATGGTCTCTCCGCAAGTATTAAGAAGCTTAAGAACAAAATCGGATTCCTCATCGCTCAGTCCGACGGGGCAGACTGCAGCAACGCCCAGTCCTACCTGAGCGGGAGTATTAGGCATGATCCTTACGAACTTCCTGCCTTCACCAAGGATCCCTCCGATTCTTGCGCATGTAACTGCTGCTGCGATGGAAAGAACGATCGCACCGGGCTTTAAGCTGTCCTTGATGCTCTTCAATGCATCGTCAAAGTGAATGGGCTTAACTGCCATAAGGACATAATCAGCGTCCGTTACCGCTTCTATTGCGGAAGAAGCTGCGTTAACGCCAAGATCTTCAGCGCACTTTCTGCAGGCTTCAGTATATACATCAAAGCACCAGGCATCGGAAGGATTTATGACTCCTCCCTTAACAAAACCGCCCAAAAGGGCCTTACCCATGTTGCCTGTACCGATAACTGCCAATCTCATAGAGCTGCACTCCTTATATATTAAAATATAACGAGACAATCTTAACATTACCCTTGACAGAGTGCAAACCAACCATTAAACTGTTCGTTGCAAACACAGGGGAGTGGCTCAACGGTAGAGCAGCGGTCTCCAAAACCGCCGGTTGCGCGTTCAAATCGTGTCTCCCCTGCCAAAAAAGAAGGAGTTCTTAAGCCTTAAGAACTCCTTTTTTGTTTTTCATTTTGTCCCTATATCAGGATTTCTCCCCGCCCTCTTCCGTCTTGATCAGGCGGTGGATGGCACCTGCCGCGCCGCCCGCAGCCGTTCCTGCTTCCAGGGAAGAACCGCAGTTCTGACAGGCCTTAAGGTGATAATCGGCTTTGGCTCCGCAGTTCGGACAGTTGTTGTAATACCACTTGCTGCTGAGTTTTCTGTCGATGCCTCTTTCTGTTCTTTCCTTATTCTCTTTCGCCCGCCTGTCAGTAATGATCCTCACGGCACATTCATATAAGATCTTGTCCTTGGTCTTAACGAATACTTTGTTGAGGACAGCGAATGTCAGCGCCAGCACTGATGGCAGTAAGAGTACCATAATATCGAAAAATGCAAAAGCCTCATCGGTCATGTAGGCCCTCTCGAAAAAAGGAATAACAAGTTCATAAAAGAAGATATTGCTGATGGCACAGATAAGACTCAGAACGAACCACACTGCCGGACTTACCCATATGATCCCCGGAGTTCTGTTTACAGTCTTAATGACTGCTTTCACATTCTCTACTCCGTATTCTTCTTCGGTAAATAAGATGCTGTATTTCTTACTGGAATGGTCATACCATGTTTCATCGCTGCCGTTACGGTTATCGGAATATTCAGCGCTCCAGACTCCCGGTTGGTCTGCTTCAGAATACTTATTCCTGAGTTTTCTGATCGCGGCAAACCTTTTCCTGTCCTGCATTGCGTTAGAAAACAAAAAGAACACTGCGATTACCATCACCAGCGTTACTATATGCATTCCTGATAAGCTCTCCATCTCATCGATATGCATAGCACAATAAGCAGCCGTATAAACGACCACCCATATCCACATGACGGAGCCTCCTCCTCCGCCTCCTCCGCCGCCGGAATCATAACTGCTGTAACCGCCGCCTCCACTGCTGCTGTGAGAGCCGCCGCCACCGCCTGAGCTGTGAAAACTTCCTGTATGCGTACTGCTGTCGTGGAAACCGCCGCTTGCCATGAGTATTACGCCTTTAAAGATATCTTGTGAACCGAAGATTGAGTACCGTTTTCAAAAGAATCAACTTCCAAAGAGGCTCCGCAGTGATCACAATGCTTAAGCACCTGTGAAGGATAAGCTCCGCAGTTCGGGCAGATATTGTAGTACCATTTATTGCTGAGCTTAGCGCTGATCGCATTTTCTTTCTCAAGCTTTTCTGCTGCGGCTTTGTTGTCTTTAACTACCCTGACCGCACACTCGTATAAAAGATTGTCCTTTATCTTGTACAGAACAAAGCTTCCGACTGCGAAGAGCAGGCAGAGGATTGCCGGGAAATAGAATACAAGATGGTCAAAAAACGCGAATGCAAAGTCAGTCATTATGGCGCGTTCGAAGTACGGAATTACCGATTCATAGAAAAAGAATGTGCTTATCAGGAAGACGATAGATAAGACCAGCCACACAAAGGGACTGACCCATATGATCTTCGGCGTGCTTGTCATCGTCTCGTATGCTTTTTCCGCATTCTCATCACCGAATTCCTTATCATAAAAAGCTATGAAATAGCACTTGTTATAGCCGTACCATGACTTGGAATCGGTTTCGATCTTTGATACGGAATCGCCTTTCCATACATAGGTAAGATTCTTGGCCGGCCCATAATCTTTAATTAGTTTCAGAGCTTTAGTCCTTTGGTATTCACTGATACTCTTGATCAGGAAACCGCTGCTTACAAGAAACATAACCAGATTAATGAGGTTCAGCCCGGGGATCTCGTTATGGGCAACCTTCATCAAAAAAGTAATGATGCCTCCGATTACGGCTGCTGCCAAATAAGCAAAAAGGACAACAGCGTCTCCGGGATCTCCGTCGTAACTTCCGTAACTGCCGCCGCCTCCACCGCCTCCGGAAGAACCGCCGCCGAAAGAACTGCCTCCGCCTGAGCTGTGGAAGCTTCCCGAATGAGAACCGCTGTCATGAAATCCGCCGCTTGCCATCTTCTGATCCTATCTGCAGTTTACGCTTTTTTATCCTTGCTGCCTTCGATTATCAGCGAAGCACCGCAGAAAGAACAGACATTCTTGTTCTCTTCTCTTACGGCACCGCACTTCGGGCAATTCGTGTAGTACTTATGCTTAAGGAATTCCGCTTTCTCGTCCAAAGCCTTCTGGATCTCGTTATTCTTCTCAATGAGCTTTTCCGTCGCCTTCTGCTCGGTCTTGAGATGATAGTTCTTCATGTAGAACCTTCCTGCGATGATATAAGCCAGGAACAGCACCATAAAGATCACGGGAGTATAGAACGTAAGGTAATCGATAAATGTGAAAAGAGGTCCGTCATCCATCGAATTTTCGAAAACGGGGATCACAAGTTCATAGTACCAGTTCGTCGTGAACAGGATAAGAGTTACGGCAATCCCTATAATTCCAATGAGTAATGAGTGCTTGAAAAATCTCATCATTTATCCGTCTTCTCCTTTGCTTGATCCTCTGTAACCTGCTTGCTGCTCTTATTATATTCTACGACACGATGGTACATAGAAGGCTTTCCGCTGCCATAAAAATCCGACTCTAAGGAAGAACCGCAGTTTCCGCAGACCTTATCCTTCTCAGATGCTTTTGCGCCGCAATTAGGACAGATATTGTAGTACCACACCCGGCTTAATGCGAATGTGATCTTTTCTTGGGTCTTAAAACGTCTTGCTACAGCTTTATTGTCGTCAACGATCCTTTTTGCACACTCATAAAGAAGATTGTCCTTGATCTTAACGATTACCAGACTGTACACGGAAAGGATCAGGCATACGGCCGTAGGAAGGAAGAATATGAGATAATCAATAAACTTAAATGCCCAATCCGTCATGATCATCTTCTCAAAGATCGGGATGACCGCTTCATAGAAAACAGAATTCACCAGAAATAAGATCACCGAAATACCAAGCAGCTTATACGGACTGATCCAGACGATCCCGGGAGTCATTATCACCATATCGTAGACCTTCTGAGAATTCTCGTCTCCGAAATCATTATCATTAAAATCTATGGAATATGTTTTACCTTCTCCGTAAAACGATTTGCCGTCAGTCGTATCTTTATTTTTCAGTTTCCTGCTCCAGACCCTGGCCGGTCTCTTGTACGGGCCGTTTTTCAACAGATCTCTGACAGCTTTGGTTCTGCCGTAGCTCTTGATACCAAAAAACAGCAGAATGCCGCATACGAGGAAAACCGGAGAAGTTACAGCATTCGCTCCTGAAAAAATGATTACGGCTGAAGAAGCGAAAACCGCTCCGCCCGCAAAGACAAACAGTGCAGCCAGTCCGCAGATTAAAATGACCACTCCGGCAGGACCCGATAAGATGTCTGAATCATAGTTTGACCCGTAATCGGACCGTGAGTCTAACCAGGAATCCCTGCTGCTGCCGGAGCTGTGAAAACTGCTGCTTCCGCCGCCGGAGCTGTGAAAACCGCCGCCGCCCGAACTGTGAAAACCGCCTGAATGAGAACTGCCCCCATGAAAACCACCGCTAGCCATCTTTACCTCCGTTCAACAGCCTATTTCCCGATGTCAGTTTTTACCGTCCTCTTTAATCTGTCTTATGGAATACAGGTTCTTGTCGCCTTCCATGACCTCCAGAGAACTGCCGCAGCTGACACAGTGCTTAAGAGCTGAAGAAGACCTGGCTCCGCAGTTAGGACAGATAATGTGATACCACTTCTTACCCATCTCGTTTTTGATAAACGCTTCCGTCTCAGCGGTCTTTTCCTCTGTCTGGATCTCAGATGCTAATCTTACCGCGCACTCATAGAGGATATTGTCCCTGACCTTAACGAAAACAAGGCTTAATATGGAACATCCGAGCGCAAGAACCGACGGAAGATAGAATGTTAATTCATCGAAAAACATAAATGCGGAATCGCTCATGATCATGTTCTCGAAGATCGGAATTATGCTCTCATAGAAAAAGAAATTCACAAAAAAGATCACGATAGAAATAATGAGCCACGTGCCGGGTCTCATCCAGACGATCCTTGGCGTTCTCTTCATGGTCTCAAGGACTTCCGCACTGTTCTTTTTGCCCTGGTCGGCACCGGCAAAAGAGATGCGGTAGCTCTTGTCGTTTTTGCCGGCCCAGGTTCTTTTGGAGCCTTTTCTTTCATAGGTAAATGTCTCGCTTCCCACATAAGAACTAGACGAACCGTCTCTGCGCAGATCAACGAGTGCTACAGTCCTTTCAGCCTGCTTAAAGCTTGGAATAAACAACAATCCTCCCAATATGAAAATACCGAGATTGAGCAGGTTAAGTCCCGGAATATATCCCTCGATCAACGCGTTAATCGAGGAAACAGCAAAGGTTAAGCCTGCACAGAGAAAACAGAAAATAATTATAGAACAGCCGCTCATATCATCGCTTCCGCCGCCGGAATAACTGCCGTGGGAAAAGCCACCGCTGTAATGACTGCCGCCGCTATAGTGACCGCCTCCTCCGAATGAGTGTCCTCCTCCAAAAGAGTGTCCGCCGCCGGAATGGTGTCCGCCGGAATGAAAACTTCCTCCGTGATGTCCTCCCCTTGCCATAAAACTACCCCCGCAAAATCTGCTTCAGATTTAAGAATAAGATTTGACGGGGGTTTTGTAAATAGTCAGTGATTATTGATTATTCAGGTAGAGGACGCAACCGCCTCTGTTACTGATTCAGATGCGGAAGGCGAGGGAAATTCGGCTTCGATATTCTCTCTTATCTGTGATTCATTGATCGCTGATCTCGGAACACAGTCGAAAACGATATAAACGATCTCACCACCGCCATCGGCAGGCTTCTTTACGGCAACAAGCCTGTATGCATAGTCACCCTTTACATAGAACCTGGCATCACCGTTATACTCGTTCATCATCTTCATGCCGATGTCCATAGCCTGATACATGGAAAGCTCAGGATAAAGGGCACTAATGACATTGGAAGCGTAAAGCCATACGGTATTGAAATCATCATTTGCATACTGGACATAGACCCTTACGTAAGCGAGATTTCCGTCGCTCTTTCTTGCTGCGCCTTCAACGCCTCCGATAGAAGTGTACTTGAAAGGTCCGTTGAAGAAATCGGCATAGGTGCTCTTAGCAGTGATAACAGCCTTATCGCCAAGGATGCTCGGCTGAGATGTGATATCGACATATTCAGGAGACCTGAAAGTGATATCCACGCCGCTGTTAAGAAGGGATGCGGCAACCTGGCCGTTATTGTATCTTGTCTGGAAATCTGAGAGCGTAAGGCCCATGGAAGGTGTCATCGCATTGGGAAGCATGAAATAGATACCGGCAACAATAAGTGCCAGGATAGCAAGGATAATACATACGGGAATGATCGGATCTTTCCTGCATTTTTCAATGAAATGAAGCTTCCTGAATTCCTCTATTTCTCCGGCATCTTCTTTAGCTTCGATATCCTCTGATACGGTCTCTTCAGCAGCTTCAGGAGCCGTCTCTTCAGCTTCTTCAGCGATCTCTCCGTCAGTCACTTCATCTGCCGTATCGATGATCTCCTCTGCTTTTGCTTCGAGTTCATCTTTGATTTTATTCTCATTCTGCTGGGGCTTTTTGCCCTTGTTCTTAGATTTAGACATAACTAGGAATCCTCCGGTTTAACCTTGATATTATAAAGATAAAGACCGCTCTTGTAAAACAAAAGTCCTTCAAAGCCTGCAAGGTCTTAAAGAATCGTGTACAATATCTGCTATAGGAATTGATTTTAAGGGGGATAATACAATGCCGCATCTTTTGATCTCAGGAGGTACCAGAGGGATCGGCAGAGCATGCGCGGAGCTTTTCGCGCGCCAGGGATATAAGGTATCTTCGCTCAGCCGCTCAGGCAGGCCCGACGACGCCATCGAAGGCGTAGATTACTATGCCTGCGACATTAAAGATTTCGAGAACGTTGCATCATGCGTTAACAGTGCGCTCGAAAAGAACGGCCACATAGACGTGCTCATTTCTAATGCCGGAATATCCGTAACAGGCCTTGCCCAGGATATGAAGTACCGGGACTACAGGGATGTAATGGACACTAATTTCGGCGGCCTTTTCAATCTCGCAAATGCAGTAATACCCGATATGGTACAGCAAAAGAGCGGTGTCATACTCGCCGTATCTTCAATGTGGGGACAGACAGGAGCATCATGTGAATCTTTATACTCGGCAAGTAAAGGTGCCGTTGATTCATATGTCAAGGCACTCGCCAAGGAACTCGGACCTTCAGGCATAAGGGTCAATGCCGTATCACCCGGAGCAACCGAGACAGACATGATGAAGTGCTTTGGTGAAGACGACAGAAGAGCCATCTGCGAAGACACTCCGGTCGGCAGGCTCGGTGAACCGTCTGAGATCGCCGAGATGCTGTATTTCCTGCAGTCCGATAAGGCTTCGTTCATAACCGGACAGGTCATCGGAGTAAACGGCGGATACCTGATTTAATTGAATTATTTCTTTTGAGAATATAAAATATTCAGAAGTCGTGTCTTTTCACGGGACACGAACACTATGCCTCAGAAAGGAGAGGACTTATGGCTACAAACAACTATTCCAAGATAACGCCTGAGATCCAGCGTCTTGCTGAGATCTGCAAGTCAAATGCCATAGATCCTGAGCTCTACACCACCTATGATGTCAAGCGCGGCCTGAGAGACATTAACGGTAAAGGAGTTCTTACAGGACTTACCAGGATATCTGAAGTCAACGCCACAAAGACCGTTGACGGCAAGACTGTTCCTGCACCCGGCGAACTGTTCTATCGCGGAATCAACGTAAAGGAAATGATCAAGGGACAGCCCGAAGAGATGCACTGCGGTTTTGAGGAGACCACATACCTTCTGCTGTTCGGAAAACTGCCTACCGCAGAAGAGCTGAGAAACTTCAGAAGTCTTCTTGCCGAATCCCGTTCGAAGATGCCCAAAAACTTCTTCAGGGACGTCATCATGCAGAAGCCTTCATCAGACCTCATGAATAACATTCAGAGAGGCGTTCTTAACCTCTATGCTTACGACACGCAGGCAGCGGACACTTCTATTCCGAATGTATTAAGGCAGTCTCTGGAACTGATCTCCATCTTCCCCAGCCTTGCCGTACACAGCTACAATGCAATGAAATATTACCTTGACCGTGACTCACTTGTTGTCCACAGGCCAAGGCCGGATCTTTCCACTGCAGAGAACTTCCTCTACATGTTAAGACCTGACAATAAATTCACACCGCTCGAAGCAAAGATCCTGGACGTTTCACTCATGCTCCACGCAGAGCACGGCGGCGGAAACAACTCGACATTTACGACCCACGTCGTAACGAGTTCCGGTACAGACACTTATGCAGCAGTTGTTGCAGCTTTGAGCTCCCTTAAGGGACCCAAGCACGGCGGTGCGAACATCATGGTCGTCAAGATGTTCAAGGAACTCGAGAGGAGCATTTCCGACTGGGAAGACAACGATGAGATCCTGGCTTACTTAGAGAAGATCCTGCATAAGGATGCTTTCGACCGTTCCGGCGTTATCTACGGCATGGGACATGCGATCTATTCGATCTCCGATCCGAGAGCACAGATCTTCAAGCGTTACGTAAAGGATCTTTCCGCCGAGAAAGGCCGCACCAAGGAATTCGAGTTCTACGAGAGAGTAGAGAAGCTCTCCGCAGACCTTATTGCCGCAGAGCGCAAGATCTACAAGGGCGTTTCTGCAAATATCGACTTCTACAGCGGCTTTGTATATTCGATGCTCGGTATCCCGATGGAGCTCTACACTCCTCTTTTCGCGATCGCGAGGATCTCCGGGTGGTCTGCGCACAGGATCGAAGAGCTCAACGGCAAGGGAAAGATCATAAGACCTGCTTACAAGAGCGTTCAGGAAAAAGTCGAATACCATCCGATAGACGAGCGATAAGATATTGATTTGTTTTTCTGAGCCCGCTGAGTTTTTGGCTTAGCGGGCTTATTATTTGGTTGGGCTATACTTCACCATTTTTGCAACATTATCTCCTTATCATCTGTATTTAGTTTAGAATCACTTATTCAGGAGGGATAACTATGCGCAAAAATGAGTGCTTAAGGGTTACTGCTGTTGCTTTGGCAGCCGCAGCTTTATTATCCGGTTGCAACGCAAACAATATAGAATCGACAAGCTCAGTCCCCACAAGGGACACGGCCGGAACAACAGAAGAATCCGTGACTGAAACAACAGGCACTTTCAATCACGGCTATTCTATTTCCGAAGCATCCACAGACAGGCCTTATGAGATAAAGCGTTCTGATGATGTCATTACAAATAAGGACCAGGCTTTAGAATACCTGAAAACTTGCGTTGAACTTCCCGGAAAAGATTTCGAATTCGTACTGACAGATACATCAGAAAACGACCCCGGCGCATATATGTGGTATGAGTTCACATTAAGCTATAAAGACTTTATTGTCATGAACGCTGAATTCATGGTTATCACTTTTACTGACGGTACAATCTGCGAAGGCAGATCACCGGTATTAACATGTACTTTTGCCGATCCCACTGACGTGATCGATAAGGATGAAGCGCTCAAGATATATGCCGGAAACTATAAAGATGACCGCGAATACAAATACCTGGAACAACTCTATTATTTCTCAGGCAAAGGAAACAATGAATGTCCTTTCGCATATAAATTCAAATACGACTGCGGTAATGATCTGAAAAACAACACTATATTGATAAATGCGAAAACCGGAGATATGGTCGGCTGCTGGCCGGATGCCATTGATTAAATGGAAAGAGGCTGCCCTAAGGCAACCTCTTTTTGAGAAACTAAAAACTTACTGTTGATAATTGCAGAAATTAAGCTTCCTCGTCAACCTTTCCGAAAAGGTTAAGTCTGAAAAGCATTGCCTCGTCGTCAGGATCAGAGCAGGAGATCTTTGCATTGCAAACGATACCGCCTTCGATGAGCTTCATGATGCCTGTGATCTGGCTGAGCTTGCTCTTAAGGTTGAAACGGTCGCCCTCGTCTGTAAGAAGGATTACGTTTCCCTTGCACTCGTCAAGTGCCTTCATAAGTGTTGCAACATCAATGTTGTCTAAGTAAAATGCTTTCATTATGTAATACCTCCTAAGTATCAGTTTTATGTCCTTTTACTATCCCCAAAGGCTTTCCCTTTGGACAGCCTAATAGTACACTTCCTCCCCGCTCCAAACAATTCATTTGTTAAACAGATTGCATAATCAAAAGGTCTCGTTTTTGTGCACAATGCACAATACGAGACCTTTGAAACAATCAATGCGACAAATAGTCAAAATACGCTAAATCACTCGCTTATAAGCTTATTTGCGTACTTGCTGTTATCGAATGTAGCAAAGTAATCGTTGAGTGTCTGGGCTCTTCTGATCTGCTCTACGGAACCGTCCTCTTTTAAGAGCAGTTCTTCACACCAGAGTCTTCCGTTGTAGTTATAACCCATCGCGGAACCGTGAGCGCCTGCATCGTGGATTCCGAGGATATCGCCCATGTCGATCTTAGGGAGCATCCTGTCGATAGCGAACTTATCGTTATTCTCGCAGAGGCTTCCCGTTACATCGTACTTATGGTCGCAAGGCAGATTCTCCTTGCCGAATACCGTAATGTGGTGGTAAGCGCCATACATAGCAGGTCTCATGAGGTTGGCAGCGCATGCGTCAACTCCGATATATTCCTTATAGATGTGCTTCTCGTGAATGGCCTTTGTGATCAGCATTCCGTAAGGAGCCAGCATGAATCTTCCCATCTCAGTGTAGATGGCAACATCACCCATGCCTGCGGGAACGAGAACGCGCTCGAACTGCTTTCTTACGCCCTCACCTATTGCCATGATGTCATTCTGGGGATCCTCAGGCCTGTATCCGATGCCTACGCCGCCGGAGAGGTTTACGAATGCGAATTCGATGCCGACCTTCTCTGCGATCTCTACAACGAGCTCAAAAAGCTGGCCTGCAAGTGTCGGATAGTACTCGTTTGTAACAGTGTTACTTGCAAGGAATGCGTGGATTCCGAACTTCTTTACACCGTGCTCCTTGAGCTTTGTATATGCTTCGATAAGCTGGTCTTTTGTCATTCCGTACTTGGAATCGCCGGGATTATCCATGATGCCGTTGCTGAGCTTGAATACTCCGCCCGGATTATATCTGCAGCTCATTACTTCAGGGAATTCGGGTCCCAGGATCTGCTCTAAGAAAGGGATATGCGTGATATCGTCAAGGTTGATGATGCCGCCTAAGTTGGCACAGAGCGCATATTCTCTTGCAGGAGTGTCATTTGACGAGAACATGATAGGACCGCCTACCGCGTCTGCAAGGATAAGCTCAGCCTCGGAAGAACAGTCAAAACCGAATCCGTAATCGTTGATGATGTCCAGGATATAAGGATTAGGTGTTGCCTTTACTGCGAAATACTCTCTAAAACCCTTATTCCAGGCAAAAGCTGCTTTGACGCGTTCGCAGTTCTCACGGATTCCCTTCTCATCGTAAATATAGAAAGGTGTGTGGTGTGTTCTGGCGATCTCTTCGATCTGGCTCTTGGTAACAAAAGGCTTCTTTTCCATATCTTTCAGTTCCTTACGTAAAAATCAGTATGAGGTAAATTAACATTTTATTAAATGAAATACAAGGCATTTGTGCTATATTTACTTTTGAAGAAAGCCCGTGTTTTCTTCAGCATTTTTAGTGCTTTTTGAATAAGGGAGGAACAACAGATGGACAATTACAACATTCCTGAGGAGTACCGTCCGATATCGATGTGGGGCTACTTCGGATATGAGATCTTATTCTCGATCCCGGTAATAGGCCTTATCTTCCTCATCGTTTTCGCGATCGGTGCAAAGAACATCAACAAGAAAAACTTCGCAAGATCCCACTTCTGCTACACGATCATATGCTTCCTGGTATTCATCGTAGCACTTGCTATCGTGCTTGCGACAGGTGCAGTCGAATCGGTTCAGACCTGGTTCTAAATCTATCCTTCTTCAAGGACAGATTCGACAGCCACATCGTCCTCATAATCGAAATTGCCCGTAATCCCGTAACCGGTATTAGGCACGAAGTTCGAATATACGAAGTCAGCAGCGATAATCATCACAAGGACCACGGCCAAAGGCACGAGGATCTTTCTGTTTATCTTGCGGATAAGATTATCGAGGAGCGGCGCAAGGACGTAGATGAACGCCAGGCCGCAGACGCCGAATACAAAGAGGCCCTCGGCACAGATCCTGCTGTTGAGGTTAAGAAAATATCCGCTGTAATCCCACCATTTTTTATTGAAGGCTGCTTCCAGGAACCAGCTCGTGAAGTATTCCACTGCACCGCATGAGATGATGGTCGAGAAGAAGAATACAACCGGTCTTTTGCGCACGCGGTGAAGTCCCATGAGAACTATAAGTCCGCCGAATCCGTAGATAGGAAGCCACGGTCCGTGATTAAAGCCTCTGTTGATAAGCTGGCCCTTCATGAGGAAGTAATAGAAAAGCTCCCATGTCCAGCCGAAATTCGAAAATATAACGAACAGCATAGCAAGTGAGGACAGCGAATAGTGCCTCATGTAATGGATATTGTCCAGAGCCTTGATCCTTCGCTGCTCAGGGATCGGAGAAAGCCTTGAAGGATAGACAAGTCCCGTTGCTTCCTTCTCATATGCCTGCATCTTCATCCTGTGAGCCTGTCTGTTCTCGTATTCGATCTCTTCCTTGCTGTTCCAGAGAATGACACCGAAGTTCTTTGCTAAGAACTTCTCACGGCGGCCTTCAAGATTCTCAAGTGAATAATCTTCCTTGGAGATCTCTGCCAGAACATCAGAATATGTATCTGCCAAAGTATTGGAATCAGCTCTGACGAAGAGGTACTCATCATTAAGCATTTCAGTTCCGCGTATGCCCTTCTCTTTTGCATGCTTTCTTATCTGCGCATAATACTCGGAATAGCAGCAGATCATGTAAGGGTTGGAGAAAAAGATATTGGACAATCCGAATGTGAAGCTTCCAAGAATATACCAGCCCATGAAGGACATGCTCATCATGAAAAGCTTCCACTTATTACCCCTCATCATCAGCCAGGAAAGCTTCGCAGCTTCGAAGGGCTTGATATCGGGGTTCTCGGCAATGATGTAAGGCATCAGGAAAAAGCCGTAGTGAACGATCGGGAAGCCTATGATTGTCGACATTCCGAGCAGTTCTATCGCGGTTCTAAGCGCCATCGTAAACGATGCTCTGATCCACCTCTTCATCCTTATGAAGAACAAGTATTTCGAGAAAGGTATCCTCTTATAAGTACGACCTTCAAGGAAGATCCTTCGGTTGACGGCAATGTATAAGTTACGGATAAAGAGCCAGGCAAAAGCCGCTACTACAGCAAGGAGTATTATCAGCAACAGCTTCCCGACATTTCCGAAAGCTATGAACTGAACAACGACTGAATAGAGATTCGATACGATCGTTTCTTCGGTAATGTAATTGATCACCTGGTTAAGCACACCCCTGGTCCTGCCGAAGATCTTATTGGCATTGTCATTTTCCAGGGTCTTGCTGTAAAGGAACTGCTTAACATCGGTATATAAAGAGTCAGCATCTGCGTCGATGGATTTATAGGCATTCTCGATCCTTCTGACATCTTCCATTCCGGTAAGTTCGCAAAAAGCATCGACAGCGTCGGCAACGACCTGTCTTCTTACCGTGATGAGGTTATCTGAAGTAAAGAACTCTGCCTGGATAATGAGTGAGAAAAGACAGGCAACAACGTACATCAGATAATGATGCTTGAAGTTGCTTTTTGCTTCCCGCTTAAGATCTTTGCGGGAAAATACAAAACTGTCCTTTGTCTTTTCCAGAAAATCACCCCTTCCAACGCATATCATAACAAAAAAAGCCGTGCAAATCTTTATTAAAAATAAAAGAATTGCACGGTTCTGTATTAGTTGACAGCTACGGATACGGGGTGCATCCGCGGGGGCAGGATCACATTGCTGTATATCCGCCGTCTACAGGGAGATTTACGCCTGTTACGTATGTTGTTGCAGGAGATGCGAGGAAGCAGACTGCTGTATCGAGCTCGCCGTCGTTGCCGTATCTCTCAAGAGGGATCATTGTTCTTGCATTAGCCTGGAAGAACTCGGAATCCAATGTCTCCTTTGTAAGAGGGCTGTAGAAATAGCCGGGGCAGATAGAGTTTACTGTGATGCCGTACTTACCCCACTCGGAAGCCAATGCTCTTGTAAGATTTACGACGCCGCCCTTGGCTGCGTGATAAGGAGATGCGGGAGCGACCTTGTTGCCTACGAGACCATACATTGAAGCGATGTTGATGACTCTGCCGTACTTAGCAGGGATCATAGCCTTCTTGGCGATCGCTCTTGCCATTCTGAAGGAACCGAAGAGGTCGATGTCGATCTCGTTCAAGAACTGCTCATCAGTGATGTCTTCTGCAGGTGCTACAGCGCCTGTGCCTGCATTGTTTACAAGGATGTCGATCCTGCCCATCTTTGCAAGGATCTCATCAACTGCAGCGTCAACTGCTGCCGTATCAGTAATATCGAGCTTTACTGCGAGTGTCTTAACGCCGTATGTCTTTTCGATATCAGCGCAAACCTCATCAAGCAGATTCTGGCGGCGTGCAATGGCTACGATATCACAGCCCTGATTTGCAAGAGCCTTAGCCATCTGAACACCGAGTCCTGTAGAGCAGCCTGTAATAACAGCAACTCTTCCCGTAAAATCAAAAATGTTAGCCATATCCATTCCACCTCATAAGTTTATTTTGCGGAGCACTTCTTAACTCCACAGAAATTATACAAAAGACAAATGGTCTCATTAAGTCAAAAAGCGTTTCTTTTTCAGCAATTTCAGTCTTGCTTGTGTTGTTTCCATTAAGATTTAATCTCGTTTAGACATAAAGCCTCCATAATGATTTTCAATTCATGCGGAAAGGAACCTTTACGGGGACAAAATGTTATAATGATTTTACTTAATAAATTCAGCAGGAGGATTTAGAGTTATGAAGTTTTTTATTGGTAAGTGCGGAACTGTTGTAACCAAGCTTTTCGAGACCGATTGCGCAGGTGGTCATCTTGAAGAACTCATCCCCAACACTACTGATGCTGCAGGTGAGAAGCACGTTCCCGTTATCAGCGTAAACGGACAGGAAGTTACCGTTACTGTCGGCGAAGTCGCTCACCCCATGATGGATGCGCACTACATCACCTTCATCGCTTTGGAGACAGACAAGGGTGCCGTCATAAGACAGCTTAAGCCCGGCTCCGAGCCTAAGGCAGTCTTCACGATCGGTGCTGACGAGAAGGTCATCGCAGCTTACGAATACTGCAACCTCCACGGTCTGTGGAAGGCTGAAGCTTGATCTGATAAGGCTGTAATCACCGATGAGATCTCAGGGACCCGAAGTTGGCGGCAGGCTTGCTAAATCCGAACTTGCCATACTGGTAATATCGGCAGCAGTCACGATAACGATCGTGTCAGCCTGCTCTCCTCTTTACCCCTTCAATCCCTGGGACGATGCAAACTGCTTTTTTACGGTAGGCAGAGGAATTATCCACGGTCTTGTTCCATACAGGGACCTATACGAACAGAAAGGACCCCTGCTCTATTTTCTCTATGCTCTGGCTGCCCTGATATCAGAGAAGTCATTTATAGGCGCATGGATAGCAGAATGCGTCATGGCATCCTTGTTTGCGGTGTTCTCATGGAAGACCGTAAAGCTCTTTACCGAGCCTCCGAAGTTTGCAATCTCTCTGGTTCCCTTGTTTTTGGGACTTACTTATTCGACCAGACTGTTTAATTTCGGCGGCAATGCTGAAGAACTCTGCTTTCCCCTTCTTACGATCGCCTTATATCTCGGCCTTAAAGCCATCGTAAAAGGTGACGGGCTGCCTTCCGGGAAAGATGCTCTTTTCTGCGGTCTCATCACATCGGCACTGTTCTGGATAAAGTATACGTTCATAGGCTTCATGGCCGGCTTCTGCTTATATATCCTGATCCTCACGATAAAGAGAAAAGAATTCAAAAAGCTCTGGGCTCTTGTGTGGAGATTTGCCGCAGGCTTCCTGATACTCACGATCCCTGTCCTGGTTTATTTCCTCGCTAACGGCGCTCTTGATTCTTTATGGAAAGCATATTTCTACAACAACATATTCCTGTACCATTCAGGAGAAGCAGATTCAGCCCTGGCCTCCGTTCCCGTGATCAGGAATATCTATATCCCGTTATATGCGATCTTCAAGATGTCCGTAAAATATCCCAAGTTCGGAATACTGCTGCTTGCAACATTTGTATCCCTTTTCTTCATAGGGAAGGAATACAGGAAGAAGACCTTACTTCTCTTCCTGACGACATTCATCCTCTCGGCCGGGATAACATTTACAAGGAACACTTTCATCTACTATTACATCTATATCCTGGCAGGCTTTTTCGCTCTTGCGCTGATCCCATTCTGCAAGGGCATGGCATTAATAAAGAAGTTCTTCAAGCAGAATCCTGCATTCATGCAGGGACTCATTGCAGGCGCGCTTGTTGTTTTCTATGCCTTGATATTACTTTTGAACAAGAATACTTATCTGATATTCCAAAAAAAGGAATTCCTGGCGCAGTTCCGATATGCTGAAACTATCAATCAGACACCGGACGCCAGGATCCTTACTTACGATGTTATGGATTCAGGCTTCTACACTGCTGCAGGCCTTCTTCCTCAAAACAGGTTCTTCTGCTTCCTCAATATCGAATCAGGCTACCCTGCAATTCTTGAAGAGCAGAACCGACTGATCGAAGCTGGATACTTCGACTACATCGTTACTTCCTTCTCCTGTGAGTGTGACTGGGATAATTATGTTCTCGTCAGAGAGGAAACAGACACTTACGTTGACTACACCGGCGAGAAAGCTCTCGACGGGTACAGACTTTATAAGCGAATTTAAACTGAAACGCTTTTTCTGTTCCATAGTTTTCATGTCAGACCACCAGCCTTTCTACATAAGGATGAACCAGTAAAGGATTTACACCGATCTTAACGATATCTCCTTCCTTTACCTTGTTTTCTGTTACATCGACAGTCATATGCGATACACCGATCCTGCCGATCACCGGACTCTTCTTACCATTTATCCATACATTCAATACAGGATCTTCGTTGATCCTCTTGAGAATGTTCTTCAAGACATTTATGAACGAGAAATCCATTACGCTCTTCTGGACAAGACCGATCCCGCATCCCGTTCCGATCCTGACTACTGCAAGGGAGCTGTCTCTTTTCAAATAAGCTTCTCCGCTGTATCCGATATGTTCGCCTTCGAGTCTCTCATATACGGAGAACACCTTTGATTCGAGCCATACGGCTTCCTCGAGCTCGTTGTTGTCAGCGACTTTTCCCAATATGGCACTGCCGACTCTTACGGCTTCGTAGCCCAGAGAACCGAACGTCATTGCAGCCTTGGAATTTGCGATGTGGCAGATTCCGGGTTCTACGCCTGCTGCCCTGATCTTCTCGAGAGCGAGCTCGAAAACACGTACCTGGTTCTCAACGCTCTTCTTGTAGTTGTGTGTGCTTCCTGCCAGGTGCGAGAAACATCCTTCGATCGAGATGGAATCCTTGATCTTGCTGAAATCAAGCATGTCATCGGCATTAAATCCGTATCTGCCGAGGCCTGAATCGATCTGGATATGAACTCTCGGCTTCTTTCCGGTGAGCTTATATACATCGAGCAGTTCAGGGATCTGATTCTCGCTTCCGAGAGCGATAACGACACCTAAAGATACCATCGTTACGAGCTCACTGAAATCGGAGATGGGAGTAAGCATCAGGATATCTTCCGTGCATCCTTCTTTTCGCAGTGCGATAGCCTCACAGGGAGCCGTTACAGCGTACATGAATATACCCTGATCCTTGATGATATGGTAAAGATTGGCTACGCCTAAGCCGTATCCGTTCTCCTTAACAACAGCGATGATCTTCGCTCCTGTCTTTTCCTTGATATACTTTACGTTGTTTATGATCGCTTCCTGCTTAATGACCAGAGTAGCGTCCTTATCAAAACAACTGTTATTCTGTTCATTTAAGATCTCACTGCACATAATGCAAACCTCGCTTTCTGTATACAAGGTTATTACTGCGTTTTTTCAAATCATCTTCATATCAGCATCAAAACGACAACAAGAATGAGAGAAAAAACAGGCTAAACTGTGTGAAAGAGATCAGTAAAAAACGCCGCAAAGCTATATGCTCAGGGCGTTTCAGGGTTTTCGCACATGCCCGGAAAACCGGCATATCAAACAACTTGGAAGATGTAAAATTTTAGATACTCTGTCTCAGGCACATTCCAAAGTATGGGGTGGTCCGGCGCCTGTGTCCTTGCTTCGATCTGTCTTAAGCTGACGCTCGCATCCCTTGCCGCAGAAGAGAGCATCTTCCTGAATAATTCATCCGTCATGAAATGTGAGCATGAGCATGTCGCAAGGTATCCGCCTCTCGGCAGAAGCTTCATCGCCTTGAGGTTGATCTCCTTATATCCCCTGCCCGCCGAATCAACGGTCTCTCTGGACTTTGTAAAAGCAGGCGGATCTAAGATTATGTAATCAAACGAGTGATCCTTCCTCTCTGCCATCTTGGTCAGGAGCTCGAAAACATCCTCGCACACATAATCTATCTTATCTGCAAGTCCGTTGCGCTCTGCGTTCGCTCTGGCCATCTCTATGGCCTGTGAGGATATGTCGACACTGGTAACGTGAGCGGCGCCGTTATAAGCGCAGTTAAGGCCGAATGAGCCCGTATGCGTGAAGCAGTCTAAGACATTCTTACCCTTGGCGATCCTGGCAGCAGCCAGCCTGTTATACTTCTGATCCAGAAAGAACCCGGTCTTCTGGCCGTTCTCCACATCAACCGAATACCTGATGCCGTTCTCCGTGATCTCGGTAATGCAGGGATAGTCCGCACCGCCATACCAGCCTTTATAAAGCGTAAGACCTTCCTTCTCGCGAAGGGCAAGCTCATTTCTCTCATAGATTCCCTTAAGAGGTTCTCCGATCTCTTCAAAAACATCCATAAGAGCCTTATAGATAATATCCTTATTAAGCTCCACACCAAGGCAGGCTATCTGCGTTACGGCTATGTCTCCGTATCTGTCGCAGGTAAAGCCCGGTATCTGGTCAGCTTCTCCGTGTATCAGCCTGCAGCACTTGAAGTCATCTCCGGGCATGACAGTCTTCCTGTATGAGACCGCATAGAGCAGGCGCCTAAACCAGAACTTCTGATCAAAGACATCATTGCTGTTGCGGGATATTATCCTTACGGCGATCTTCGAATTCGAATTATAGAATCCCGCGCCCTGCCAGCTTGAGCCTTCAAAGCAATCAACGATACAGCCGTCCTTAAGTTCTGCATCTGATGAGATCTCATCCGCATATACCCACGGATGGCCATTCTTCAAGGATCTGGCTGCCTTCTGGGATATCGAGACTTTTGGGTAAATTCTCTCTGTCTTCATGCTGATACGACCTTATCAAGCCCAGGGATCAGATGACTTCGGAGCCCTTATCATGCCTAATATCATCTGATCTTCAACAAACCACTGGTTGGTGGAAGGCTTATGGCGCATGGTAATAAAGCGCTTGGTATCAGCTCCGGATGATGTAAGAAGGATCCTCATCCTTCCGTCTGTCTCCCGGTCAAAGCCTCTTTCCGTCTCGATCGTATAAGGCATGGAAGGTGTGTAATCGTTATCGGGTGATGTACCGCTGAAAAAGGATCTGACCACATGATCGCCGTCTGCCATTCTGTCTGCGATGAACTGCTTCTGATATTCAGTTACTTCATAAGGTCCGTTAAGGAAATCCAGCATCTCAAATGTCTCTTCCCTATTAGCGGAATAGTGCATCATGGCTGCAACAAAGAGTGCAGCGCCATATTCGGGTTCATTCAAAGAAGCTATGGGCAGTGCCTTAAGTTCTTCTACATTACAGGGAAGCTTATCGAAAGTAATGGTCATATAAAGATCCTCCATTATGCTTTGCGTTTATATCAAGCAGTTAAGATTATAACATTAAGACAGAGTATTCGCGTCTTATGTGAACACTCTGCCTTAATGAATACGGAGGTTATAAACAAATTAAACTGCGCTGAGATCCTCGGATGGAAGGTCGTAGACTGTAAGCACGGAATCAAATGAGCCGACGATCTTCTTCACCTTATCGCTTCCCATGGAATATGTACTGCAGACGTAATTGACCGACTTCCTCTCATAACAGCAGAGGATCACGACACAGGCATTCTCAATACTGTCTCGCATCAGTGAATCAACCTTATCCCAGAATGTTCCGGAAGTAATATTGCACTTAACTGATCTCGTATCCACGGGAAGGAGCTTTATCCCCATCTCGTTAAGATAATATTCGCTGATAAGGTCACATGCCTTGCGAACATAACGTCTTATAGTCCTGTGGGTATAAAATGTCATCTTCGCAAGGGACTGCTCGGAACACCTGGTCCCCAGGTAACTGACGGCAACGTCATACTCATAATCCTTCATCCTGCCTGCGGTATAAGCAAGCGCATTAAAGATATTGTCCCTTAACCTGGTATAAGTAACGGCGTGCTCTGCATATCCCTTATCCGCGAGCTCCCTTACCGCCTTATCGATCATATTCGGCCTTCTGAAAATGTCCTTCACTGTGCAATTAAACTCAACCATACTAATAACTCCTTAAAACACGAAAAAACACTTGCCAAAAACGAACAAATGTATGTTATTCTTATGGAGTAATCATAACACCAAGGCAGTTGAATGTAAACAGAATTTGTGTGACATTTTACTACATCTTGGGTTTTGTAATATTACATTTCTTCGAAAATAACTATTAATCAGACACTTATAATATATAATATATTATATATATAGTATATAGGGCTGCCCGGATATTCCGGACAGCCCTTTTCGATATTCCCTATTCCTTTAAGCCTTAAGCTTATGCTCCGACCGCAACAAGTACTGCCGACAGGATACAGATCGCGATGTAGGAGACGGTCGTGAAAATGACCCCTGCCCTGAAATGAGGCTTTCCGCGATGAACCGTGATGATCGTCATCAGCGCTGCAAAGCCAAGAGAGAGAGTTGCCCACATAGCGAGGATCCTCTTAGGCGTGTATCCGTAAATACTGTAGTACAGGCCTATCTTGCTCATTGATATAACAGAGAAGATGATGTTCTCGATCATGAGGAGCGTAACAAGTATCTTGGCAGGCAGAGCGAACTTGCCGTCGGAATCTGTTTTTCCGAGAAGGATGATCGCAATGTAGACACACATATTTACTGCTGCGATACCGACCATCTGCCAGAAGCCTTCCTGCGCATAGCGTGATACGAGCATTCCGTCAGGAACATCGCCTGCAAAGCCGCCTAACATATAAGTAAGCCTCTTAATAAAGAAGAGTATATATCCGATTACAAAGATGCCTGCGGCAGCATAGACCAGCGCGGAAGATACAGTCTTGCCACGTCCCTTGGTCCGTAGAAGTCCTGCTGCGACGCGCTTCTCTCTTTCCCCGTCAGATTTTGCGCTTCTTGACATAAGGCCGTACAGATAAAAGCACACCGGGATCGCGAAGATCATGCGTGATATTATCTCTTCTGCTCTTAAGCCTACCAGGTATTTTTCAAGATCATCGAAGATGTTCTCAAAGAAGATACCGATATCCTTATCGATCGAAGCCATGAGGCAGACCGATATGATCATCAGAACAGCCATTATGATGATGAATAATACTGCGCTTAAATGATTCTTCTTAGGTGCAGCTTCGGTACCGTCTTCGCCTTCCTTGCGAGGCTTTGCAAAGCATTTCCAGTCAACTACAAAGTTCGGGAAACCGGCAAATGACTTTACGTAGAAGCCGTGTATAAGGTCTGCCGGTATAAATCCGGAAGTCTTTCCCCCGAGCAGCAGGTCATTAGATACCAGCACGGAATATACTGCGCCAAGGTGCATTGCAAATAACGATACCAGCTCGATCTCGCCGAATACTTCTTCAGAAGCGATCGTTGCAGTAAGTCCTGCAAGGAACGTTACGACATACCAGAAAACCGTTCCTGAGGAAGGCTTTGTACCGATGCCTCTCCTGCCCCGTCTGACTATCTCATTGACCGCAATAAAGAGCAGTGCAAATAACGGATATGCGATGTTGTACATAAAATTACCGCGGCCGACCGTTAAGGGTATATAGAACTCTTCCGTAAGCGGCGCTATGAGCCTTAAATAAGCGTATGCTAAAGGATAGGCCAGGAGGATTCCCAGCCTCTGCATAATGATCTTCTTATCCATTTGTGATCAGTCCTCCCTGTACTCGAGGATGTCCCCGGGCTGGCAATCCAATGCCTTACAGATATCGTTTAGTGTTGAGAACCTGACGGCTTTTGCCTTCTGGTTCTTAAGAATGGACAGGTTAGCCTGTGTGATCCCGACCTTTGCAGCCAGATCGCCGGAGGAGATCTTGCGCTTAGCCATCATTACATCAAGATTTACTATGATCATGTTTCTCCTCCTTTCCTCAGATCGTAAGATCCATTTCTTCCTTCATCGTAATTGCCTTGGCAAATACTACTCTGATGCTGAGTACGACAAGTGACATGAACAAAGCTACGATAGCAAGGATCCAGCCGCCGTTCCAGATGAAGCCGCATACGGTGCAATCAACCGCGATCCCGACAAGAGCACATGTAATGATCGTCATGATCTTGGTATTCTCTCTGTCGAAGACCTTGTCCTTGCTCATATTTGATAACATCTTAAAGAGCGGGATAAGCACCAGATAACCGCCGATGGTTCCTATATAGAAGATCACCATAAGGGCGATAACTCTGGGGGTATCGAAAACCCCGGCCCATACGTAAGCAATATATTTAATAATGACTACACCGAAGATATCAGCAACAACAGCCAAAGCGGTAAAAAGGACCGTGGCTATCTTCGCCCATCTTAAGATAACGTCGTCATATCTCATCGGTTATTCCTCCTTGATAAAGATCAAAACGTGTCTTACAGCATGAATACTAACATAGCGATTTTCGTTTTTCAAGAGTTTTTTATCGTTTCTCAATAAATATTTGCTGATTATGGAAATGGTTTCATACGTCATTTCCCCGTAAGCGAAAAGAAGAATCCATTAAACTGTTTATGTCTGCTGCCTGCTGATAGAAAAAGCTTGTAGACGGAAATGTAGACGTTATTTGCTGATTCCGTCTGCAAAATCGTCTACAAAGGCACTTGTAGACGGAAATGTAGACACTATTTGCTGATTCCGCCTGCAAAATCGTCTACAGCCTTCCGGATGATCATCCGCACCGGATAAACCCGGCGGGCTGACGGTCACCTTCGCCGGCATCACCATTTAAATTTGCTGTTGACCGCTGTAATTAATAAAATATTACTTAAGATTGCGATATAATAACTTCAGCAAGTGTTGTATGCTTGTATGGAAGTTTAATTTACGAGGAGTACTTATGGACTATATAATCTCTTCTTCAAAGCTCAGTAACAAAGATATCGAGATCGTCTGCGGCAAAGACACATTAAGCGGTGTCAGGAAGATAGCAGCAAAGGTCTCAGGCGATATCAAGGCCGTATTCGGAACTGCACCTTCCGTTGTTGAATCCTCCAAGTGCAAGTCACCGATCCTGGTAGGCCTTGCAGGCGACAAGCTCATTAAGGATACCGGCGTCGATACATCCGACATCGAAGGCAAACGCGAAGTCTATAAGATCGAAGTTAAGGATTCAGCTCTTGTAATATTCGGAAGCGACAAGCGCGGCGCCATCTATGGTCTCTTCAAGCTCTCCGAGATGCTCGGCGTCTCCCCTTTTATCGACTGGCTTGATGTAAAGCCTCCGAAGATGACGACATTTAAGATCCCCTCTGATTACTGCATGGTATCGAAAGAGCCATCCGTAAAATACAGAGGCTTCTTCATTAATGACGAATGGCCCGCATTCGGCAACTTCTGCATGCACAATTTCGGCGGCTTCAACGCCAAGATGTATGAGCATGTTTTCGAGCTCCTGTTAAGACTCAAAGGAAACTATCTCTGGCCTGCAATGTGGGCGGAGATCTTCCCTGATGACGGTCCGGGCCTTGCAAATGCAGAGCTCGCAGACGAGCTCGGTGTCGTAATGGGAATGAGCCACCACGAGCCGTGCTTAAGACAGGGCGAGGAATATAAGCATTTAAGAGGTCCCAAGTCGATCTACGGAGATGCCTGGAACTTCCTCAAGAACGAGAAAGGCATCACCAGATTCTGGGAAGACGGCCTTAAGAGAAGCGGCAAGTTCGAAAATGTCATCACCGTCGGTATGCGCGGCGAAGCCGATACCGCGATAATGGGCAAGGATGCAACTCTCAAGGACAATATCGACCTGCTGCGCAAGGTATTGAAGACTCAGAATAAGCTCATCAGAAAATACGTAAACAAGGACCTTGATAAAGTCCCGAGAATGCTCGCTCTTTATAAGGAAGTTGAGCCTTATTTCTACGGCGATGAGAAGACGCCCGGACTCATGGGCGATCCTGAGCTTGACGGTGTAACCCTGATGCTCTGCGACGATAACTTCGGCAATCTCCGTACGGTTCCCACACCTGCCATGCGCAGTCACAAGGGCGGCTACGGAATGTACTATCACTTTGACTATCACGGCTTGCCGATCTCTTTCGAGTGGTTCAACACATCCAATCTCGCAAAGACCTGGGAACAGATGACCACAGCTTATGACTTCGGCATCAGAGACCTATGGATCGTCAATGTCGGCGACATCTTCAGCACAGAATATCCGCTGTCATTCTTCCTCGATCTCGCTTACGACTTCGACCGCTGGGGAACAACGAATCCGGACGCTCCGGCCGAATACACGAAGCTTATCGTTGACCGTGTATTCAGTTCGAACATCTCAGCTTCTGACAAGCGTGCCATCCGCGAAATGCTCTCAGGCTATACCCGCATTACTTCCGCACGCCGCACAGAGGCGATGAACGACAAAGTCTACAATGCATTTAACTATAATGAGACTTTCGATCTTCTTGAGGATATCGATGCGCTCATGAAGAAGTGCGACAAACTCAGAGCCAAGTTCACAGGCAACACGGAATTCGCTTTCTATGAATTAGTCTGGCTTCCTCTGACAGCAAATCTCAATGTTCAGAGAATGTGGCTCCTGACCACTTTGAACCACGCGTTCTGTGAGCTTGGAAGCACATACGCAATGACGCTCGCCAAGGAGATCAACAAGTGCATCGCGTACGATAAGATCATTGTTGATGAGCTTCATAAGATACATGGCGGCAAGTGGTACGGAATGGGCTTATCCGAGCACATCGGCTTCAACAACTGGTGTGAGGAAGGCTGCAAATATCCTGTAGTGGGCACTTTCGAGCCTGCCAACAAAGAACGGCTCATTACGATTATCAAGGGTTCATGCCAGAGCACAGAAGGCAAGTTCTGGACAGGCAGAGTCCTTCTTCTGGACCGGTTCCTCGATCCTTCCTGCGATGAAGCTACACTGCTCCTCAGCACAGCATGCGACAAGGACGTTAAGTTCTCCGTAGAAAACCCATGCAAGGGATTGATCTTCTCTTCTATGGAAGGCACCATCAAGCCTTACACACTTAACGAACTTAAGGTTAAGATCGACCGCTCTGCTATAAAGAAAGGCGACTCCACGGAGTTCTGCATCCACAGCGCTGACGGATATACGGTAGTCAAGGTTCCCTTCAACAGGGCTTCCGCATTCAAGGGCGAGAAAGTCCATCACTGGGTCGGAAGGAAAGACTACGGAGAAGACATCATCAAGGCAAATATCTTCGACAGATCACTCGAAAAGAATGCATTCGGAATGAACTACATCTCCATCCTGCCACTAGACTACAGCAAAGCGTATTCTTCTCCTTCATTTGCCGCTTTCGGCGTTATCCGCGATTACAGCCGCGGCATGGATGTGCTCAAGGCATATCCGCAGGATGAAGTCCTTGGCGTAAAGAACGCACCTTATCTTGAATATAAGATAAACGTTCCTGAAGAAGGCAAATACGATGTAACGCTCTATACCAACCCCAGCAATCCGTTCTCCAGAGAGCCGAAGATCCTGGTCGGCATCAAGGTTAATGACGGCAGCGTCAAGAAGATCAACATGATCCCTGAAGGCTTTGCAGTTGGAGACGGCAACCCGTACTGGTCACAGGGCGTTCTCGACAATATCCGCAAGACGACATTTACGGTCGATCTGAAAGCAGGACTTAATACCTTGAGCATACACGCCATCAATCCGAATCTCGTACTGCAGAAGATCGTGATCTGCGAGGAAGGCGCCAAGATCCCTGAATCGTACTTAGGACCAAAACCGACTTACATGACTTAAAAGCAAACAGGCTGCCTCACATGAGAGACAGCCTGATTTTTAATTGCTTGAAGACAATTTACGGAAGTCCTTTTACTTCATGCGTGCCGGAATACTCCCATTCTTCGGCCCTGAAGTTAAGGCTGGCAGAACCGTCTACAGGATAAACGACATAAAGCTCTGTGCCTACAGGATATTTGTCCTTATCTTTTTCCTGAAGTATCAACCCTCTGCCGTTGGACAGATCTACTGCAGGCATGCCGTTGTTTTCATGTGTGCCTGTGACCGTAACATATTCGATCGTATAATCCACGGTGATGTATTTCGCTATGGTCTTATCGTCGAACTTAGCCTTGGCAAGTCTCGTCTGTCCACCCATGGTATTAACCACAAAACCGCCGTTGTCATTTATGGAAGGCAGCATACAGAACACGAAAATACCTGCAGCGAGAACAATGACCGACATCACTATGGCAAAGATCTTTGCACCCGTATTCTTGTGATAGAAAACAGCATAAGGATCGTCCGGCATAACACCGAGCTCTACCGTGTCACCGACATAAGGCGTAAGCTTGCCAGTCCTCATATTGTCTTCCTGGAAAGCCTGATATGTAACGCCGTTTATGGTGTATTCGAAAACAGGCGCTCCTGTAATGTAATACCTGTGGTGATTGATAGTGCTGCTGTTACCATTATCTCCGTCAACCATCTTGATATAACCGATGCACTTGCCCTGAACGGTGTTTTTCGAGGCCTTCGAAAATCTGATAAACCCGGTTATCAAATACAAAATAAAGAAGATCCCTCCGAGCACAAACCACGTAGCGACGCCTGCTGCCATTGACTTCGAATAGCCATATACCGGCGCAGCAGCCGCAGGAACTATAACGCCAAGACCAAAGGCGATCATCACAGCTCCGGGGATTGCTCTCGGCATCTTAGAAGTATTTGGAAGCTCAGGCTGCTCGGTTTTTTGACCCGGAATGAATACTGCTATTCCGAAGAGAACGAAAAGTCCTCCAAATGTGAAAAGAATCGCAGGGATCATCTTGTTAACAGAGAAGATGATAAGCAGGGCTACCGCTATGACAAACAGCGCGATCGGCAGATATTTCTTAATGCTGCCGCCTAAGGTCTCTTCAGGACGCAGGACATTTCCGACGTACTCTTTAACATACTCCCTGCTCTGACTGATAATGAGCGAACGCTCTTCTGCATCTGTCTCCGGATTTTGGCTGAAATAGTAAGCCTTAAGATCCTCACGGAATCTCATAAACAATACCCCCTATCCACTAATTCCTAAGACTCATTATATCAGAAATAATTGATGAGCACATTACAACGTCAGCGGGAGCACGTTTTTCTCAATAAACCCGACCCTGTCAAATATCATGGGCTTAAACGTACCGGTCACGCCTACTGCGATATTGACCTCTCTGTTCACATAGATAATGTTTCCGCAGTCGCCTATCGCGGCATACACCTCCCGGTCCTCAAAAGGCTTATACCACAGGTAACCGTAATACATGTTTCCGAATCTCTCGCCGAGTTTCTGATATGGCGTGAGCATACTGTTTATCCAGTCAGAAGATACGATCCGGGTGCCGTTAAAACGGCCCTCGTTCAACACCATATCTCCGATCCTGGCGAGATCTTTTGCAGATGCGCACAAACCCCAGCCTGCCGTCACCGTATCCTGAGGGTCAGAATACCATTCATTCTTCCCGGGGCCCTTGTTCATGAAGAAATCGAACTGGTCTTCCTTGCTGCTGTCACCATGAATGGTATGTTCGGGAATCCCCAGAGGAATAAACAGATTCTTATTTGCAAAATCTATTAGCTTTTCGCCTGACGCTCTCTCGATAATGCCGGCTAAGATCTGTATCCCCAAAGTCGCATAACGGAATTCACCGGTAATGCCTGAACGGCCTCCCAGGGAATCGAGAGCCGCCTTGGTCCAGTCATCTGAAGTGCACACCTTCTTCCACGGTTCAGACTTACCTTTATAAGGCGCGGTCATTGTAAGTAGGTGCCTTACGGTAACATCATAGATCGTCTTCTCACCGCGCTTGACCTGATAGTCAGGGAAATAATCCATAACCTTGTCATCGACGCTTATAAAGCCTTTGTCAGCCGCAATGCCGGCAAGCAAAGCCATGACCCCTTTGGTCACGGAATTAACGTTAACGGCATCATCTGCCGCAAACCCTCGCCAGCTGTCCTCATAGATAGCAGCACCATTTCTCATTGCGCATATCTGGCATATGTTGCTCTCGTTTCCTTTGCTCTCAGAAACATAAGCATGGAACTCTTCTTTGTTCATTTCAGTCTCCTCTTAAGTAAGATTTGGACGTCCAAAAACAAGGCTAATATGATTAAAAATTGTTTTCAAGAGTTTTTTGAGATTGTATTTTACGATCTCTCAGACAGTATCGTCTTTACCCTGTTGTTCACTATGGGCAGGATATCATCAAGGCTCTTCTGGTCAACAAAATAAGGCGGAACTTCTTCTCTTATTACGATCAATACCGCAGGATCTGTATTATCGATTAGCGAACCGGACATTAGAACCTTCTTGTAGGATTCTATGATCGATTCATCTATTTTAGTTGACGGATTGGCTTTATTAAAACTCTCGATCGTATTTTTCGAGAGTGACTCACATGCCTTAATGCTCAGCGGATTGCTGACGCTCTTGCCAATTGTATTCTGAACATCATCGCTTAAGCAGACCTTGATAAATTCCCAGGCACCATCAGCAACTGAAGAAGGCGCGGAAGCCGAGATCCCGATAGAAATACCTATATCTATCAACGGTCCGCGTCCGTCTGCCGACGGATATCCCAAAAGCGTCAGATTTTTTGCTTTTAACCCGTTACGGCTCAACAGATCATCCAGGCCGCTATAATACGCTTCATCAGCGTCTTGAGATATGTTGAAGGATTTATCGTTGACATTATTCTTTACATAGTCGCAAACAGCCCTGAATGATTCATTATCAAAGTTAACAGTTTTCCCGTTTATACAGGAATCATCAGCATATGAATACAAAGTCGTGAGGACTTCAAGCTGCGTCCCGCTCATCGGATTGCCACCGTTGCATGCCTCAGAAACGAATTTAACGTATTCATCGAAAGTAAATCCTGTCTGTCCGTCTCTGACATTGGATCTGTCGGTTAATATGCCTTTTACAGAAAAGTCCATTGGAATAAATAACAGTTTATCGTCAACTTTAGCTGCATCGATCACATTCGAGAAATAATCTGCTTCATTGATCCCGTTATTGCCTTTTACATACATGTTCAAGTCTACAAGGTATTCTTCCGAATGGATCTGTCTGTAATCGCCCGCATACAGAACTATATTCGGACCGTCGCCCGAGAGCATGTCTGTGGCCAGCTGATTGCTGAGTTCAGAAGAACCGCTGTAAAAGATTCCGTTAACTGCATCATTGTTATCAGCATTGCTGTAATCCACATAATCAAGGATATTGAGTTTGTTTTCCAACTGCACATAGTATTTCTTATTTGTCTCGTTAAATACTCTGACTGCTTCACAGATAGAATATTCCAAATAAAAACTTCCGACTGTGCCTGCCGAAAGGATTATCCTGCCGGCATTCGGATTTTTATCTGCTCTCTCAAGGATGATTATTTCAGGAACATCTTTAGTTTTCCTGTGATCTTCAGAAAACAGTTCTTCATCACTTGTTTTCCGTGCGAACACAAACCTTTCATCTTTAACATAAAGAAGATCCGATTGCGTCAAATCTATTCTGTTGACGCTACAATCGTTAAAAGATAAAACCTCTGTCAATTCTTTCGATGCAAAATTAATATATTTCACACCGTAAGCATCTTTAACATATGTCTTCCCGCCAAACGATGACAGTCTGGTAAAATACTTGATCTTTCTAAGCCACTTGTAATCTTCGTCTTTATTCTTAACTTCTCCCGTCTCCAGGTTCAAAGAAATAAAGGCGGCTTTATCGGAAAAATTAACCAAAAGGATTTCTGTTTCTGAAACAATTATATAGTCACTGATACTTACTTCTGAAAACTGAGGGTCCTGCGACAGATCAACAATCCTGCTTTTACCGTTTTTCGAAATAATAAATGATGCCGATCTGCGTGAACTGTACCGGGATACTGAATAATCTCCGATAACCCAGGTACCTTCATAAAAAGTGCCATTCTCATCCAGGCCGCTGAATGTGCCTGCCGGAACGCCTTCAATCTCTTTTAATTCGCCAACAGTCCCTGTCTCAGGATCTATACTAAGCAGATAGCGTTTGCTTTCTTTCTCACCTTCAAGCAGAACATTTTTATGCATTCTGAAGACAACTTCCGTGTCACAGATAATAACATCGTCGATTTCTTTATCTAACAGCAGTTCACGGGCATCGAAAGAAGATATCAGATCACCGGAAAAACTATAGTAATCAATATTATCAAACTGGTTATCAGGGTCAGATTTCTGATTTAAAATATCAATTACTCCTTCGGACCGTATAAGAACACCGTCCTTATATACTCCGAGAAAATCACAGTAGAAACTGTCCATTTTCTTGTTCTTGTACTTTCCATCGAGCCCGGTTACTTTTGCATTAAACCAGGTGGAATCCTTGGACACCCTTTTGACTCCGTCCTCATCTTTTCCATTGCATCCTGCAACAGATATGATCTGTTCGAAAACCAGAAGCATAGAAATGAGCACACTAACAAATCTTTTAATCCTATTATTTCCCATATAAATTTTCCCCAAACAAATTATGCACTAATTTAATGCGCCGGAAAAGACTTTTTCCATAAATTCATCTTATCTTTGTATCCTCGCATCCGACGATTCCGTAATAATCAGCATCGCAATTTGATATAATGAATCCGGAATCTATTAATTATGAAGGGGATACATATGTTACTTGATCAATTAACACCCGAAGAGAAGAAAGCCTTTTGGAATATAGCTAATCTGCTGGCGTCTTCTGACGGAAGCGCAAGAGAAGAAGAATCAATCCTCGAGCAGTACAACGAGGAGATGGGCACGGGATTTGAATACCCTGCAGCAACTGAGATCGATCTGAAAAAAGAGCTCGACACCTTAAGAGGCAGCAGCGCCAAGGACCGTAAGATCGTTTATTTCGAGCTCTTCGGAGTTGCTTATGCCGATACCGCATTTGATGACAGGGAAAAGCAGATCCTTGATGAAGTCTGCCTTGCCCTTTCATTAACTGATGACGTCAGGGAAACACTCGAGGAAAGCGTCAGAACCATTTTCGATACGTACAGAAAGCTTGGAGACCTGTTTAATTCGTGAGCCTAAAGGGTGATTAATACATGAACAATGCGTTAGATCAAAAGTGCGATCTTCTTATAAGGAACTGCTCAGAAATCCACAGGAAATACTTCTTAAATGACAAGCTTCTGGCTCTGATGGCAAGCCTTATATTCACTTCGGAAGATAAAGAAGCCGATACCCAAAGACTTAAGGAATGCAAAAAGATCCTGGAGAAGAATACCGGCCTTTTATCAAATCTCAGGGCAAATCCCGAACTTGTCATCTTAAGTAAGATGGCACTGTCCGATGATCCGGAGAAATACATCAAGAACGTCTCGGAAGTCTATAAGAAGATCCACAAGGGAACTAAACTCGAGAACTCGTACATGGCTCTTTCTGCCGTTCTCATCTGTGATCTCGGAAGGCAGGACGAAGCAGATGACCTGATCGCCAAGGCAGACCAGATAAGAACTCTCATGGACAAAGCTCATCCTGTTCTGACATCTGCCGATGACACTTCATTCATTATGTTTCTCGCCCTTACCGACAAGAGCGCCGATACTATCGTGAAAGATATCGAAGAAGCATATGATTATCTTAAGAACACATGTAAGGTCAAGGCATCTTCAGACGCCGTTCAGGGGATAAGCGAAGTGCTCGCGATCTCTTACGGAGACACCAAGGATAAATGCGATAAGGTCGTAAGACTCTTCAATACTTTTACAGACCGCAAAGCCAAGTTTGGTAACGGCAGTGATTATATCGTTCTCGGTTCATTGATCAACGTCAATACCGATACTGACACATTAGTCAATGAAGTATTGGAAGCTGAAGTGCGCCTCAAAGATCTTAAGGGATTCAAGGACGATGAGATGGACAGACAAAAGCGCATGATGTACGCTTCGATGCTCGTTGCCGAGACATACGGAATGCGGTCTGCCGTTATAGGCAATTCCATAATCAGCAATGCTCTGACTACTGTAATATCCAAGCAGATCGCATCGGCGATATCCATTGCCGTAAATATTGCCTCATCGGCAATTCCCGCAGCCGGCAAAAAAGATGAAGAAGATGAGAATAAGCCTTCCTGATCCGATTACTGTTTAAATCAAACACTTTTTTCGCTATTATATGGAAAGAATATAGAGGATAGGAGATCTTGCTATGGATACCATTCTTGCCGAGAACATGAAGAGATTAAGAGAGAAATACTCGCTCACTCAGGAGGCCGTGGCTGCTTCTTTGGGCGTTCCGGACATCATGGTCTATAAATGGGAGGCCTGCCGCGCGTACCCGGATAAATTCCTGATCAAAAGAATAGCGGAGTTTTATGAAGTCTCCGTTGATACGTTATTGGAAAAAGAGGTAGAGATTGCACCTGAGGCTCCCGCATCAGACGAACTCCCGGCAAACTGCAAGATGTGCGGCGGAGATCTTATCCATAATCATTTTGACGGCACATGCACATGTGCAAACTGCGGTAAAAAGCGGGCCATCATCGACCTGTATCCGGGTTATGTAAAGTACAACCGCATAATCACGTCAATTAAAAAGGCTAATACTATCCTGAACAACAGGACAACGCTTGCTGCGGCTGATGAGGCAAAGCTCCTCTTCAATCAGGCAACAGAAGAATGCAACAGATTTAACGATGTGGTCTCTTCCGATCTTATTAAGTTCTGCAACGAGGGCCTTGCAAACGTTAAGCGGTTTGAAGCCTACTGCAGAGGAAAGCATTTCTTTAATAACAGATCCTACAAGAGTGCCCTGAACGAATTTGAGAAGATCCGCGGCTACAGAGATACGGATGAGCTTATCGCACGCTGCAAAGGCAGACCGGAATCCGGTAAGAAAGCATAAAGTTAATCCGGAATATAATAAAGAATAAAGTTCTCGTGCATTATGGAATTTGATGTTCTGTATACTTCTTCATACGGAAGGTTATCTAACTGATAAAAACAGATTAGGTAATGCCCTTTATATTCGCTATGCTCATCAATACCCTTCAAGCCTTTGATGATCACGTCGAAGTCATTTGTAACGAAGAGCGTCTCCTCTTTATATACGCCTTGGCTTATATCGAAAAAACGCTTATCCGTATAAGGCATTATGGATTTCACATAAGTGCTGCCGTCAACAAGGATCTCTTTTTCGTCCGGAAGATTACTGTTAAGGTATTCGGCCATTTCCTTGCCAGACGAATAATTCCAGTTTATGTCATCGGCGATCAAAGAATACAATTCGGATATGGCTCCGTTAAAGAAGAATGAAACAAAGTACAGCGCAGTAAGGATGATCATGATCATTTTCTTAACCTCTTTACCGCAGGACTTTACCATCAAATCAAAAAACAGCAGGAACACCTGGATCAAGAGCAGCCTCTGAAACAATATTCCGGAATAGTACCATTTGTAAATAACGATCTTGAAAGCCATTGTCAAAACAAAAACAACGGTTTCTTTCCAAAGGTTAAATCTGCTTATAATCAATACGACAACACTGGCAAGAACGAGGAACAGCAGAGATAAGACCACCTTATTCACATAATCTTCGTCCTTACTGACATACACCGGATTGCTCGATCCGTATAAAGTAAACACAACCACAAATGTGGAAATGACGATCAATGCCAAGCCTCCGGTCAAATGCATGAAGCTTTTCTTATCAAGCTTGCTCTTATGCATTATCCAAAGAACGATCTCGTAAATATGGAAAGTGATCGTAAGGCCGGCAACAAATCCCCACGCCAGAGCATGAGTATAGATCATCAGAGTGATCAGCAGACTGTAAATAAACGGATGTTCATACCTCTTGCCATACAAAACACAGATCAGCATGCCCACCAGCAATACCAGACAGTAATTACGTGATACGGAAGAATACAGATACAGGAACGGAATCGAAAACAGACAGACTATTTTAGCTATTGAATTCAGTTTTGTTTTAAAAAGGAAGAGATATGCGCTTACAGATACACAAACATAACTGATCACATGCATCGTCCAGATGGGAGCACCAAGTTTTGCAAAAGGCAAAAGGATCAAATGCCACAGGATCGGGTGCCCGTCAAATCTGCTGAACTCGATCAGTTCCGGAACAGATTTGTATTTGGCCAAAAACCATGCCTGGACCTCATCACGCCAAGGTTCGTGAATAACGATAAGATAACCGTTTACCAGCAGAAAGATCGCGAAAAAGACGAACAAGATCAGCTTGCTGTCAAGTAATGCAGCTATGTTTCCCTTTTTCCTGACAGCTGAATCTGTTTCCAAAACACTCATGCCTGCTCCTGAAAATCACACTTTATAAGGTCATAATATCTTATACTCGATTCAAAAGCAAAAAGGCGTCCGGACAAATCCTGTGATCCGGCATCTACTGTCATTCACCGGCATTCTGTTTTTTCGCAAAGATCAAATGATTAAAGAAGGCCACTTTCCTGTATTCATCCATACTGCAGGCCTTAGTCTCCAGTTCAAGCATAGACTGATACCATTCATCGGTGTACTTGATGTCGTTATTTGAGGATAAACCAAAGAATGTCCTTATTCCATATGTACCTGTAAGCGTCATTCTGTCTTTAAGAATGTCTGTAATCCACTCATTGCTGTACACGTCCCTTTTCCCGAACATGCTGTTCTCAGCTCCCTGATCCAAAAGGCTTAATGCAGTCTTGGGATCATCAGACATTACGGCGGTAGCCATAACCCTTCCGTAAAGATTGTGCTTCACGACCGATAATATGCCGCCCGGCTTTGTCACCCTTACCAGGTGCTTTAAAATAGCTTCTTTGTCATCTGCATACTCCAGAACATTATGGCAAATAACCAGGTCCATGGAATCGTCATCAACTCTTAAAAGATGATCTATGCCTGCTCCGACTAAAGTATAAGCATTATTCTCAACGCGAAGAGCACGCATCTCTTCGCTTGGTTCTACTGCGGTAACATCATGAGACTTCGCATAATGATCTGCCGTGATACAGAACCCCGCACCAAAATCAAGGATCTTCAGCTTCTTACTGTCAGATACATCCAACTGTTTATAAATCAGCTCATAGAACATTCTGCCCCACGGCTGCTCGACCATACTGCGGTAATTCTTTATAGCATCAGACATGATCAACCTTCCAGCCAGTATACGGCATAATCGGTTACGGGCACAAAGCCGTGACTTACAGCCATCTTAGATGACATACGGTTCTGAGCGTCCCAGTGCACAGTAAGGCCCTTGCTCCTGCATTGCTTCAACATCTCGAAAACACAATGATCTGCAAGACCTTTATGCCTGTGCTCCGGCTCAGTGAAAACGTCCAGTTCCACATGGTCTTCAAAAGTTATAAAACTTGAAGCTGCCGAGACGACCTGTCCGTTATACATTACCGCAGCACCGGCTCCTTTTTTCGCAAACTCCTGATAGTCTGAATAACTGCTGCCATGATCGAAAGGATGCATATCGAAGATCTCTTCCGTAATGGGGCTCAAGCTGTACCCTTCCGGCAGTTCATTCATGATCTTGGAAGATTCAGAACAAAACGGCTCCATGAGCTCTCTTCTGAGAATAAACTTTGCCGGCAGCTTTCTGATATACTCCGCCCATTCATCACTCATGCATACAAGTCTGGACTCGTAGATCAGATCCTTATGTTCCGCCAGATAACCACTGTCCGGTATTCCGCATAAATACGTAAACATGGACTTATATATGCAGCCGCCGGGGAAGGAAACAGCCTGCCCGATCATTCCCGCCTCGCATGCTTTAAGTATAAGCGGCTTTACGGATAACACCCCTGCCGTCTCTTTATTCCATACCTCATAGATATCATTAGATTCCATACATGAATTTCCCTTTATAATTCTGCAGATCAAAGTTCCTTTGTGATTATCTCAGCGTCTTCCGGCTGATTCTTAACGGCTATCTGGAATGCATCCTCGTAAACAAGCTCACCCGGGATCTCATCACATTCGGAAACATAGAGCTTTATCCCATACTTATTACACATCTCACGGTAGAACGTCATCTGATCCCAGATATCCTTTGCTTCATCATTGTTCTTGAACCATGTGATAGCGCCGTCAGGATTATTATTCTCATAAAGCGGAGGAACAGGCAAAACCCTTTCGAAATACTCTCTGTTGCGCCAGTATTCCTTCTCCTCTTCTTCAGTCAACGTCTTGCTTGATACGAGCCTTCCTACAGCCGTAAAGATGCCCCTGGGCTGCTTAGTGATGTAAGCGCAGTCTTTCATGTGTACTCTGTAATACTTCATATTTATCCCCAATCTCTTAACGTATTGTTCTGTTGATTATCTTATTCAATGGTTTTCAGCACTCAAAAGGAATTATACCATGCCTGTAGAATGAGAATATTCTTCCATAAGTTTCTCATAGCTTAAAGGCTGGTAATCAGTCTTACAATTCTTATCTATTTCTATATTCATGTCTTTCAATATCGACGGTAACCAGATCATCAGTTTCTTATACTGCCTGTTGTTAACACCACACAACAATACATAAGAATAGTGTTCATCAGTCATTCCCGGTAAATGAAAAGATCTTGAGTTATTATCTGCACAATGCTTAAAGACAAGGAACTTGGGGCTGTCGAAATACTCATATTCATTCACAGGCAGGAATCCAACGAAATCCTTGATGTTAAAGCTCTGAACACTTTTCCCGACAGTTATGTTCATTTCTTTTTCCGTTATCTCTATCCTTGTATTAACAGCACCTCGAAGGTATTTCAGACCGCCGAAGAATGCACAAAGAAATACCAGTGGCACTCCAATAAGAAGAATAAGATCAAAACTTATTTCTTTAAATGGAAAAAACATATATCTAATGACATATACGAATGCTGTAGCAACGGCTAAAAAGGATCCGAGTAAAAACGCTTTCAATATATTATGCTTTGTGTCGAAACATCTGTTTTTTCTTGAAAACATTCCTATCATTCGTTATTTCCATTCAGTATTATGCTAATGTAAAACTATCCGTCCACATAGATAGCCGTAATATCTTCAAGTTCGATCTGCTTTCCAGGTACCTGTTCAACATACTTATCGGATGCAGGTTCTTTTATGTCCTGAGCGATACTCCTGTAATATTTATCGCAAAACATATCCACCTCATCCCGCCTGTAAATGTCGGGATCCAGACGATCATTGCTTACGTCGAAGGAGATATCGATCTTGTAATCTTCGATCATGCCGGTGCTGTTGCCGATATCATTTGATCTGTGAAGAAGCACCGCGCATATCAAACAGGCAAGTGCAAACCCCAAAGCAACAGATACAATAAGAATAAAGATATTCATGCCTCCCCCTGCCTTTTCTTCACAAAATTGAACATCATGCCGGACTGAGTCAGATCAATGCTCCTGCATATTTTTCTTAAAAGAGCTATTCCGAACGAGAGAATAAATGCTACCCCAATAGCAGCACCGATCATCATGACCAACGGGTTTCCTTCTTTCAAGCTGAACAATTCTGAAGCGAAGGAATTCAGTACAATATAACTCATTCCGGACAACAGTATTCCTGATGCTAAAAGCAGTGAAATAAACAATTTCTTATTCCACGGAATCCCGCCTATCACTTTGCCTGTCTGGCCATTAACAAGGAGAGTGTTGTGCCTTCCTTTATAGTCGTAAGTAATAAACCACGCAGGAAGCATAACACCTCTTATTGTGTGATAATCAACAGCTGTGGAATGCTTCTCTGTGAAGATTTCCTTTCCTGAAGACCCGTTTATGCTGTCTAATGCTGCCTCGTCAAACAAAGCATCTGCGCGCTTCTCTACAACATTCTTAAGTTCCCCGTATGTGATATCGGGAATATCAGAATAGAACCCCAGAAGATAATCTTCATCAAACGGCTTCATGGCCTGCAGACCAAATGGCTCAAGTCTCATGCTGCTGTCGTCCGCCAGCATTTTCGAAGCTTCTACAGGAAGGTTTATGATCTTCATTCTTCCCGCTCTACCATGGTAAGACGGGCCTGATTTGCTCCCGTATGATTTTCGCTCGACTACTGCAACGCCATAATGTTCACAATTAACAAGCCAGAATGGAATATATATTCCGCGCACATCGTCTGCCTTGAAATCCTTCAACTTTTTCGGCACAAAGATACCCTTCTTGAGCACTGTCCTGACATTATCCAAAGCATCCTCACGCGTATTCTTAAAGGGAAGGATATAAGCGGGTTTCTTACGTCTTGCGATCCTGCTGAAGATAACTGAGGGATTGCCACAGTATATGCATTGTGTCGAAGCCTCTTTACCGTTGATGATGATCTCACCGCCACAGCTCGAACAGGTATACACATAGCAGTCCATGTATTCTTCGGAATCCGTTCCGAGTATCTCATTCATGGAACTGGGCCGTTTATCCCAAACGGGATCATTATCGGAAATATTGAATTCCTCAGGCTTAAATCTGCTCCCGCACTTGTCACATACAAGTCTTTGTGTTTCGGGATCGAAAACCAGCCTGCCCGCACAATTACTACATCTTGCAATCATCTATTTCTTTATCCCTTTTGTTTTATATCAAAGACTGATCAAGCATAGCGGCTTCATAAACTTCTAACTCACCGTAGGAATCCCATTTTATGAGAATACAAGGACCTTTAGCCACTTCGTTGAAATAATCGTTTTCGAGGTCAACAATACTTGTTATGCCGTCATCAGATTCGAAGACTGCCTTGTCATAAACCTGTCCAGACCCGGAATCTTTTTTTCTGATCTCAACTATCCTGCCACGTTGAACCTTAAATTCTCCTTTGACAACCTGTTTTGTATAACCCTTTCTTCTTGAATACAGAAGTATGCTAAAAGCAATCAGTTCAAATACGAATAAAACACAGGCAAGGATCGTGTAAAGAGGCTTATGATATCGTGTTTCATTCAAATAATAAAATACAAAGGGAACTAAAACTCCAATCACAGCAATAGGAATAGTCTTTTTAAACGACTCTTTGCCCTGCTTGTCGCCCCTTGCTTTTAAAAATTCAATTTCGTCAGCCGTTGCTTTTCTTAATGCAATCTTACCTTCAGTTATTTCTTCCATAACAATCCCCCCTCATAAATTTATGCATTTAAATCCTTAATATCCCATTCCATAAAATAGAATAAATTAATTATACGGATTTTCACGACAAAACAAAAGGAACTATCCGATGAGATAACTCCTTTTGTAGTAGGAATCCATTAATGTTATTGCATCGACTTTGATAACAACGTCAGGTGGGTTTAATCATTCAAGCTCTATGATCCTCTGGTATACGCAGTGGAACTTCCCGAAGTCGATGTCTCTGTGATAGTGCCCGAAATACCAACCGTCGAACTCGATTCCATGCTCAGTTATGATGTTCGAGAAAAACGCTGTCTGCCTGTTCGGACGCCTTGTTACATCCATCTCAGTGCAGTAGAGATAGTCTTCCGGAGCACAGTGAGTGACGATGTAATTAACCTTGAAGTCATGTGCTCTGAGGTTCCTGATCGCCTCATCATATTCTTCGTCAGACGGGACTTCTCGGCTCCACCAGGACTCTCCTTCGACGCGATATTCCTTGTCCGAGGACTCTGCTCCGCCCATTGTGAAGATCGTCCTGCCGTCAATCTCATAGACTTGCCCGCGCATAAAATGTATGACCGTGTCAGAGATCCGGTGTATCTTGCCGCCATGCCATTCCTCCACCGGGTACCGGTCGATCGCGTCATGATTCTCATGGTTGCCATCGACAAAACACGTCGTGAAGTTACGTTTCTCGTACGTCTTAATGATGTATTTGTCCGTGTTGTCCTGAGCCCAAACGCCTCCGAAGTCGCCTGCAATAATGACGAAATCGTCCTTGCTGAGCTTCTTTTGCTCAGGAAAATTCTTTGTGTTTATCTTGCGCCAGTCATAGTCGCAATGCGTATCGCCTGTTATGAAAATGCGTGACATAGTAATTACCCCGTGAGTATGAAATGAAAAAGAACGCCTGAGTATTCTCACGCGTTCTTTAAGTAAAATCTTTTAATTTGCAGTCGAAATTATCTTAGAGCGCGTAGCATGGAGGCACCGTTAAGAATGCTGATAAGATCTGTTCTTCTAAATGTATTAATACAAGTCATCATGTGATGTGTGCCTCCTTTCGCGAGCAAGTTATTATCAGTGATTATAGTCACTTGATTGTCAAAGTCAATCATTACCTCTTTCAGTTATCCTCGTTCATCCAAAACTTTCTGCACTCTGTCTTGAACAATCGCTATTACTGAATCCAGATCCTTCTGTCCTGTGAAGTATGCCGGCATCTCTTCAATAAGGATCTTGCTTATATCAGCATCTTCGGAATAAATTCTCGAGCAGCTGTCTATTATCTTCTCGAAGTCATTAACAGTCTTTTCAGAGAAGGTCATCGGTCTGTTTGAAACCGCAACATCATAGCCAAAGATCCAATTACCGCCAGGTCCGTTAAGGTATTCGGCCGCTTCCATAGCGGCTTCTCTAAATGCGTTCCGGTTCAACACCAGGTGTTCCTGTTCCGCCATTTCTTTTTGGATCTCATCAGACAAAAGGATCTTTATGAACTCAACACATGCATCAACATTTGTTGACTGGGAGGATACAGCCACAGAAGTATAAGCTTCGAACACAGGCCCCCGGCCATCTGAAGAAGGCAGCCCTAAAAGTGCAAAGTTCCCATTGTATTGATATTGTTCACGGAAACAATCACCGATTCCATAGCATGTGCCGGCTGAAGCTGTTCTTTGCGTTGCCGGTGCCATGGAATCGTCTTCAGCAATAATACGTTTTTCCGGAACATTCTCCTTTACGAAAACGGCAAGTTCAGAAAACTCAGGGCAAGTAAAATCCGCTTTACCTTTTTTTATGAATACATCGCTCATGGAAGTGAAAAGATCTGTGAAATAATATGCCTGAGATTTATTGAGAGCATCTGTGCCATTCAAAGGACCTTTTAGAAACTCCTTATACTCTTCAATAGTAAATCCGACACCGGAGCTGCCACTGTACTTTGCTTCGGTCATGATTCCGTAAAGTCTGAAACAGACAGGCATCTGATATAGTTTTCCGTCATATTTTGATGCCTCAACAATATTGGTGAAGTATTTAGAAGGATCCATATCCTTGAAATAAGGAGCCAGATCAGCAAGATAGTTGCTGCTGTTAAGAGCTCCGATATCACTTGTGCTGATGAAAATGTCAGGACCGGTGCCATTGATGATATCCATTGTGAGCTGATTACTCATATCGCTCTTCACGTTGAGAAGCGCTTTACTGTATTCATCATCACTTTTAGCATTTGAAAGGACGGAGCGGTCTTCTTTGTATTTATCCGTTACCTTGATAAAGCATCTGCTGTTCGAGCTGTTAAATAACTGTATAGCCTCGTTTACTTTGTCTGATGCAAAGTCCTCGGCTTCATAAAGCGTTAAGACGGTCTTTCCCGCATTAGGATTCTTTTCTGCTTTTTTGAAGCTGACTACATAATACTCATTTGAATCTTTGGTGGGATTAAGCGCCATTCCGTAGCTGAGACTTTTCTGACCTGCAACGACTGCTGAATTGCCGTCACAACTGACGATCTCCATGTATTCCAACAAGTCCCTGTTTGTTACTGTCCAGTTATAGTCAAGAAATGTTTCAAGGGTCTTTTTCTCCAGATCGATTTTCGAAATCCCGTTCGAAGTCGTAAAGTAAGATTTGCCATCTGTTCCGGCATGAACATCATGAATATCACCAAGAGCATCTAAATCCAGCCATTCATAATCTTTTGCATCCAAAGCTTTGACAGTATTCTCTTTAAGATTTGCTTCATAGTATCTGTTGTCTTTTTCTGTGACAGCACAAACGAGAGCTTTGCTTTCGTTAATCGGAACAATGAACGGTATATCCTGATAGCTGACACCGTCCTCTTTGAGTTCAATAGCAGAGTGTTTATTATCATCTTGAGATCGAACGATCAATCTGCATTTTCCAATGTTATTGTTATCGGCAAATAAATATGCCCCGATTTTAAATTCGCCCATCTTAAAGAGGCGGGAATAGGTAAAATCGGTTGTTCCCTTTGAATTAAGGATCTTTCCCGAATCTATATCGATCTCAGTTAACAGCAGCTTCGAATTGAATGTCTTGGGGTCGTAATGGTTTACTGTCAGCGAGAGTATGCCGTCTTTATAAGATGTATCATTGATAAAATCTGTGGCTGTAAATTCGTTTGAAAGGTCTATTTTCTTTACCTGTTTGGTTGCCTGATCGAAAACAGAAACAAGAACAAAATTCTCGGCTTTATCATAGTCGTCCGATCCGTCATCGGCTCTGTAAGAACCGCTTGCTACGATCACTATATTCTTTTCATCGGCACCGGCCATATTGATCAGGTAGCCGCCCAGCATCCTGGTGGTATCCAATCCCAGATCAATTTTAGTTACTTCACTGTCAAACCACGGATCATCTTCGTTTATTATCTCAGCATTTTTCTTTTTGCCGTTTCCGCATGATGCAACAGACATTGCCATTGCGAAAACCAGAACCAATGCAACGAATCTGAATAATATCTTTTTCATAAAGTATTTAGATATCCATCCTTCCCGGGCTTCACATTCCGTTCTTAAGCCACTCTTCAGCCACTTAATTTCTATTTCCTCACACCTGGTTTTATATTATTAGAAGTTAGTTTAATTGAATAGATAAATGGGGATATATGTTTATGTAATTCTCTTATCCGAGTCATTCCGACTGAAAGATCATTTTATAGAGTCTTCGTTGTTTCCCCAATCTTTCCATGAAACATATTTGATGTTGTTGATTTCGCATGTAATATCACCGAGATAGTAAACATACCCTTTAATTTCAGTCTCGCGAAGTTCTATGTATTTGCGGACATTCGACGACAGTTTCTTCTCTGTCTCTGAATCACTCTTAACTTCCAAGGCATATGTTTTATGCCAATCTGCAATTACATCTACTTCGAATCCATTACTGTCTCTGAAATATGTGAGTTCGGCCTTACGACCCTTGTTGAACCTCAATTTCAACAACTCGGAGACTGCCATAGTTTCTATAACAGCACCCTTATAGCGTGATAACAGCAATTCCTCCTTGGAATCTATCCTGAGCAGATAGCATAAGAGTCCAACATCAACAAAATAGAGTTTTGGAGTCTTTACGATGCTTCTGCCTAGATTATTAGTATCCGGCTCCAATAAATGGATTATGAAAGAATTCTCAAGGATCGAGAGCCAGGATTTGATCGTATTTGCTGATACGCCGATTTCCCGTGATATGCTCTCCATATTAAGCATCTGTCCGCTGTATATCGCACAAAACTGAATAAACTTCTTAAACTGAGAGAGATTCGAGAGACGTATTTCTTCTGCTACATCCCTCTCAATATATGTATCAATATAGTTCTCAAACCAGTCTTCACGAACATAATGTTTTTTATCATCATAAAACGGAGTATAGAATCCGTTAAAAGCATAGTCATATGCATCGTCGCTGAGATTGCCGTGAAGATTAAGTTCGGCTATAGAAAGCGGAAGGAGATTAACAATTCCGATTCTCCCGGAAAGTGATTCCTTGATGTTTTTCTTCAATTTGAATTGTGAAGATCCGGTAAGAATATACTTGCCGGGTG
>Ga0310695_10000810_pt1 | contig 77154 bp, 58 predicted proteins | sample RumenRJG_04DNA_FD_203882 | JGI IMG/M metagenome (GOLD analysis project Ga0310695, IMG submission 203882) | Bovine rumen microbial communities from Lethbridge, Alberta, Canada - RJG_04 (v2) (version 2) | ecosystem: Host-associated > Mammals > Digestive system > Stomach > Rumen | place: Canada... | reverse complement strand
AAATCGTCGAAAACAATATCAAGCTCTTTTTGCTTTGCAGCCCGCACAATCCCGTTTGCCGCGTCTGGACTCGCGAAGAACTTACACGCCTCGGAGAGATTTGCCTCAAGCATAATGTAATCGTCGTAAGCGATGAAATCCACAGCGATTTCGTCTTTGAAGGTACGCACACCATATTCGCCTCCATAAGCGAAGAACTGGCCAACAAATCCATCATCGTCACGGCGCCAACAAAAACATTCAACTTGGCAGGCATCCAAATCGCACACGCCTTCATAAAGAATCCATCGATCCGTCGCGCGTTCCGCAAGCAAATCTTTGCCACCGGTTACAGCCAAGTCAGCATCCAGGGAATCGTCTCGACGCAAGCCGCCTACAGCAAAGGTGAAGTCTGGCTCGACGCCCTCCTCAAGTACATCAAAGGCAACATTGAATTTACAGACAAATTTATTAAAGAAAATCTGAAAGGCGTCAAGCTTGCGCCAATGGAAGCGACTTACCTCGCATGGATAGACTTCAACGGGACAGGACTTTCGCCAGACGAAATCCAAGATCGCGTCCGCAACAAGGCGCGACTGTGGCTCAACAACGGGATCTTTTTCGGGAACAACGGAGAAGGATTCCAGCGGCTTAACCTTGCTTGTCCACGAAGTATCCTGGTCGAGGCACTCGATAGACTAAAAGTTGCGTTCAATACATAGGCTACGCACATCGAGAAGCTCCCAGGAAGCCTAGAATCCACCTGGGGGTTTCTTCTTTTTTTAATATTCCTACAATACATATAGGATTCTTCTATTAAATTTCTTATATTTACCACGTAACTATAAAGGGATATAAACAGAACATGACACTACAACAATTACGTTACGCCATCGGGATTGCAAAAGCAGGCTCCTTCAACAAGGCCGCCGAATCCTTGTTCATATCCCAACCGTCTCTCACGACAGCCATCCGCGAGCTCGAAGATGAAATCGGCATCACCGTTTTCAACCGCACAAGCCGAGGCATCACACTCACGCCCGAAGGCGAAGAATTCATCGCCCGCGCGAACGAGCTCTACAACCATTACGAGTCCGTTCTCGAACGCTACAGCAAGGAAGAACAGAAGAAGAAGCGTTTCGCCGTTTCGACACAGCACTATTCCTTCGCCGTCAAGTCCTTCGTGAACATGGCCAAAAAGTTCAACATCGATGATTACGAATTCGCCATCCGCGAAACAAAGACCAAAGAAGTCATCGATGACGTGACGAGCCTCCGCAGTGAAATCGGCATCATCTACTTGAGCGATTTCAACCGCAAGTACATCACGTATTTGCTCAAGGAACACGATCTCGTTTTCCAAAAACTGATTGATTGCAAGGCTTACGCCTACATGTGGAAAAACAATCCACTCGCCAACAAGCCTTACGTGAACCTTGAAGACCTTTCGGATTACCCGTGCCTTTCTTTTGAACAGGGCGAAAGCGGTAACTATTACTTCGCCGAAGAAATCTTGAGTACAAACGAGTACCACAAAACCATTAAGGCAAACGACCGCGCCACAATGCTCAACTTGATGGTGGGTCTCAACGGTTACACGCTTTGCTCCGGCATCATTAGCGAAGAAATCAACGGTTCCGATTACGTTGCCGTGCCGTTCAAGGACGCCAAAGGCGAAGACGACCGTTCAATGGAAATTGGCTACATCACCAAGAAGAATTTTATGCTCAGCACCATCTGCCGCATCTACATCCGCGAGATGGAAGAATACCTCAAGGCTTACACCGCTGAGCACAATCCAAGCGCCTAATCAAGCGTACAAACTCATTGCATCACGCCCATCAACGATGGGCGTTTTTTATTATAGCAAAAACCTATAAAACACGCTAAAAATAAAGTATTGGACAAACTCATATTTGCCTTCTATATTTGGCATCGAACAAAAACAAAAAGTCATCTAGGAGGTCATTATGAAACAAGGTATTTTATTCGGCGCAACAGCAATTGCATTCGGCGTTCTCGTTTCGCTACTTTCATTTGTTCTGCTTCCATTTTGCTCGGGTCATGGAGACATGATCATGCGCTGCCAAAAGACCTCTAGTGTTGACGGAATTATCGGCATTGTCATCGCGATTTTCGGTATCGCCTATATCGCGATCCCGAAAGCACAAAAAGCATTATCGGCAGCAGTGATTGCAGGCGGTGTTTTCACAGCCCTTGTACCCGCCGTGATTGTAGGCGTTTGCGCAGCACCCCACATGCATTGTCATTCCATTTCTTCCCCGGTTTTGCAAATCACAGGAATCGTCATTGCGCTCGTTGGAATCGCCAACAGCATTTACTTATTGAATCGCAGTATAACGCGACAGGAGACTTTAAATGAATCAAATCATACTTAGAATTATTTATACAAACTTTTGGCGTCATCCGTTCCGAAGCATTGGACTTGTCATCTTAACCGCAGTCGCTTCGGCAACACTTTTATCAAGCGCTCTTTTTTCTGAAAGCCTTGACGCAGGCCTGGAACAGCTCTCATCGCGCATGGGCGCAGACTTGCTCATCGTTCCATACGGTAGCGAAGCAAAAGACCAACCAGTTCTCTTGCAAGGAGAATTAAGCCATCGCACGCTCCCCCGAGAAATTCTCGAATTCACCCGAAAAACTCCTGGAATCAAAATTGCCACATCGCAATTTTATTTTTCCACGCTCGGATCTAGCTGCTGCGATAAAAAAGTCAACATCATCGGTTTCGATTCCAAGACCGATTTTACCATCAAGCCGTGGATTCGCAAAACATACAAGAAAGACTTTCCCATTGGTTCTGTAATCGCGGGTAGCGACATTCAAGTCGATGAATCCGGGAAAATCAAGTTCTTCGATCAGGAATTTACTGTCGTAGCACACCTAGAACGCATGGGTAATAAGCTTGACCAAGCCATTTTTGCCGATGTCGGGACCATCGAAATCTTGCAGAAAGCAGCGAAAGAAAAAGGTATCAACTTCATTTCCGAAGGCGAACCTTCCGCGATTCTTGCGAATCTCGAAAAAGGCGCAGACTTTGAAAAAATATCGCAGACGCTTCACGAGAAATTCGACAACATCCACGTGATTCCGCGCAAGAATTTATTCGATAACGTCATCGCTACGGCAGGTTCTTTCAAAATTATCGTATGGGTTATCGCCGTATTTTTCTTGATTGTCTCCATCGCCGCCGTTTCCATCGCTTTCTCGATTTCTGCAAACGAGCGCAAGCGCGAATTTGCAACGCTCCGCGTCATTGGATTCACGCAAAAGAGATTGGAACACATCGTTCTTGGCGAATCACTGCTAGCAACCATCATCGGCACTGTCGTAGGCGCGTTTATCAGCGTATTTGCAACGCTCTCGTTCCGCGTATTCATTATCGACAGTTTATCCGTACCGTTCTTGCTTCCGAGCGCACTAACCATTTTTGCGATTATCATCGTTGCAATATTCATTCCCACAATCACAGGCACAGGAGCCGCCTATCGAATAGCTAAACAAGTTGGCCGTCTAGATGTTTACTCGGCTTTAAAGGAGGAAACTTAATGATACTCAATGGTAACAACATTACAAAAGAATATACCCGACGCGGTGAAAAGTTCCCAGCCGTCAACAACGCCGATTTCTTCGCCTGGTCAGGCGATTACACTGTCATCTTCGGAGAATCCGGAAGCGGCAAGAGCACGCTTTTGAACGCCCTCGCAGGCATCAGTGCACCAACATCTGGCTGCATCGCCATTGACGGACAACCGCTTTACACCTTGAATGACGAAGATCGTTCAAAATTGCGCAACGAGCGCATCGGCTACATCCCGCAAAACGCCGCCTGTTTGCCCGCATTCACCGTAACCGAAAACATCGAACTCGCTGCAAGCCTTTACAAACGACGCATCGACAAGGAGCAAATCCAGAGCCTCCTCAAAAAGCTCGGCATCGCTCATTTGGCAAACGAATACCCCGCCAACTTATCGGGTGGAGAATTGCGCCGAGTCGCCATCGCACGGGCGCTCGTCAACAATCCCGATTTGATTATCGCCGATGAACCGACAAGCAATCTCGACGAAGACAACAGCCGCAAGGTTTTCAGCCTTTTCGGAAGGCTTGCAAAATCAGGCGCAGCCGTCATTGTCGCCACGCACGACCGATCAGCATTTGGCTACAGCAATCGCACGTACCACATGAAATCGGGAACACTCATCCCCGACATCGGAGAATACGGCAATCTCTAAAATTTCTAATTTTACAACATCGTAAACCTGTCATACCCGATTTAATCGGGCATCGCCTTTTCATGTCGATATGAAACTATTACTCATATACTTCTTTGTTCTCGGTTTCATCTGCATTCGAGACTTGTTCAAAGTCAAGAATTTTGACGACTACGTTGTTGCAGGTCGCAAGCAAAGCTCCCCATTCGTATTCATGAGCCTCATGGCAACCGTCCTTGGGGCATCTGCAACGGTGGGCATTGCAGCACGTGCCGAGAGCATCGGCTTTGCCGCCTTCTGGTGGCTCGCCGTTGGAGCTATTGGGTTCTGGTTTCAAGCCGCATTTTTGAGCAAGCCCGTTCACGATCTGGACGTGCGAACGCTTCCCGAAATTGCAGAAAAGACAGTCGGAAAAACAGGTCGAAAGCTCGTCGCTCTAATCATAGCCGTTTCTTGGATCGGAATCATCGCCGCACAATTTGCAGCCGTCGCAGGATTCATCGGTCTTGTGCTCGGTCACGATGCCGGGACGCAATCCGTATTGATTACTGCCGTGATCGTCATTGTCTACACGCTATTGGGCGGGCAACTTTCTGTTGTGCGCACTGATGCTTTGCAATTTGGGATTTTGACGCTCGGATTTTTTGCAGCTGCCGTTTATCTGTTCGGCGGATTCTCGGGAATCGAAAACGCCGCGCATTCCGCAGGTCTCACCGCCAGCAGTTCGACCGTCAATAGCGCGGGACTCGCAACTTTTGGCAACTTCAATCTTTTGAATGAAAAGTTCGGCATCAGCGATTTAGCCATCATGCTGTTCACTATCGGCGGCGCTTATTTCCTCGGTCCCGACGTCATCTCCAGAAACCTCGTCGCTAAAGATGCAACATCGGCACGCAAAGCCGTTGTTGCGGGCAGTTTCGCCATCCTCGCCTTTAGCGTAATTATCGTTTTGCTCGGCATGTGGGCCGCCACTTACGCCCCAGCTACAGCAGGCTCCACCACAAATCCGCTGTTCCGCCTCGCCTCCGGCGTGCTCCCGCTCCCGCTTGCAGCACTTCTTTCCGTTGGGCTTTTGTCGGCACTCCTTTCGTCAGCAGATACATGCCTTATCAATTCCGCCGCCATTTTCGGGAGCGACATTCTGAACACGCGCCGCATTTCCGTTGTGCGCATTTCCGTCGTTGTCATCGGCTTTATCGCCACCTACCTTGCGCTCCAGGGCAAAGACATCATCGGGCTTTTGACGATGGCGTACTCCGTTTACACGCCAGGTATCGTTGCCCCGCTCGCAGTCGCCATCATCGCGCACAAAGAGTTCAAAGTCAAGAAAACGCTCTGGTACGCAGGCGTGATTATCGGCGGACTCTTCGGGCTCATTCCCGCGATTCTCGCTTCGACTGCAAAAATCCAAAGTCCCGCTTACTTGCCGCTTGTCGGGATTGCGATATCGCTTGCGTTTGCGCTGGCGAGCTTAAAGAAAAAATAACTGGATCCTGCTCCTACGAACCTAATTCAACTAAGGCTCTAAAGAGCCTAGTTTCATATATCACGCCTCCGCCGTTCAGGATGACGAGGCGCGGCATTTCCTATCAAAATAATTATAGGGAGATGCCCGCTCAAGGCGGGCATGACATAGAAAAAAGTCGCGAGGCATTCCCGCGACTTTCCCTGTCTACTTCTAACTTCCTACTGTCTACTAATAAATAAACAGCATTTCGCGATACTTCGGCAGCGGCCAAAGTTCGTTCGGCACAATCTTTTCAAGGCCATCCACTTCCTTGCGGAGAGCGGCAATCGCATCGACAATGCCTTCGTGGAGTCCACCGAGCGCCTTTTCCATCACGTCAATCGCAGCGAGCAAGCGGTTCATGCCTTCGCCGAGCGACTTGGCGTAACCGTCAAGACCTGGGAAACCCTGGTTGAGAGCCATTTCGTTTGTCTTAAGCGCCTTAGAGTAAGCTTCGACAACAGCCGGCAAAATGATGTTCTTCGCCATGTCGCGAGCGATTTCACCTTCGATATGGATGCGCTTGTGGTAATCTTCCACATTCACTTCGTAACGGGAAACCATTTCGGCACGATTCATCACGCCATACTTTTCGAAGAGCGCAATGTTTTCGTCCTTCGTCAAAGCCTTGAGCGCTTCCATAGAAGTACGGATGTTCGGGAGGCCGCGCTTTTCAGCTTCCTTCACCCATTCTTCGGTGTAGCCGTTGCCATTGTAAAGGATGCGCTTGTGTTCCTTCACGATCTTTTGCAGAATCTTTTGCAGGCCCGTGTGAAAGTTCTTGTCATCGAGCTTTTCGAGCTGTTCCGAAATCATGTCGAAAGCTTCCGCAACAATCGTATTCAGGACAACGTTCGGTTCAGAGCAGCTCTGGCTAGAGCCCGGTGCGCGGAATTCAAACTTGTTGCCCGTAAATGCAAACGGCGAAGTTCTGTTGCGGTCCGTAGCGTCACGCGGGAGTGGCGGGAGCGTATCAGAGCCAAGCTTCATGGCACCCGCTTGCTTGCTAGACTTCGGCACACCTTGTTCAAGCTGTTCAATCACGTCCATAAGCTGATCGCCGAGGTAAATGGAGATGATTGCCGGAGGAGCTTCGTGAGCACCGAGACGGTGGTCGTTACCAGCACCAGCGCAAGTCATGCGGAGCAAATCAGCATGCGTATCGACAGCGTACATGATGGCGCAAATGGCAGTGAGGAACACGGCATTCTGGTGCGGGTCCTTGCCCGGATTGAGCAAGTTGCCCTTGCCGTAAGAAAGGCTCCAGTTGTTGTGCTTGCCAGAACCGTTCACACCTGCAAACGGCTTTTCGTGCAACAAGCAAACGAGACCGTAGCGGTCAGCCACGTTGCGGAGCGTTTCCATCACAAGCATGTTGTGGTCGCAAGCGAGGTTCACTTCTTCAAAGAGCGGAGCAAGTTCGAACTGAGCCGGTGCCACTTCGTTGTGACGAGTCTTTGCCGGGATGCCGAGCTTCCACAGTTCCTTTTCCACATCGTTCATAAAGTTCAAGATGCGGCTCGGAATGCTGCCAAAGTAATGGTCATTCATTTGTTGGTGCTTTGCAGGAGTTGCACCGAAAATCGTGCGGCCGGCCTGGTACAAGTCCGGGCGTTGCAGATAAAATCTCTTGTCGATGAGGAAGTATTCCTGTTCAGCGCCGAGCGTAACAGTAGTCTTCTTCGGACCAGCCTTAAAGCAAGTCATGAGGCGGCGAGTCGACTTGGAAAGAGCTTGCAAGCTGCGGAGGAGCGGAGTTTTCTTGTCGAGAGCTTCACCCGTGTAGCTGCAGAATGCGGTCGGGATGCAAAGCGTAGCACCATTGCCGTGACGCTTGATGAACGCCGGTGAAGTCGGGTCCCAAGCAGTATAGCCGCGAGCCTCGAATGTGGAACGGAGACCGCCGCTCGGGAAGCTTGAAGCGTCCGGTTCGCCCACAATCAAATTCTTGCCACTGAAAGCCATAATGGCCTTGCCACCAGACGGTTCAATAAAACTGTCGTGCTTTTCGGCCGTCGACCCCGTCAAAGGCTGGAACCAATGCGTAAAGTGCGTCGCGCCGCGATCCATTGCCCAGCGCTTCATAGCGTGAGCGACATCGCCCGCAATGCTCGGATCAAGAGCCACGCCCTCGTCGATCGTTGCGAGCAACTTTTCGCAAATGTCCTTCGGGAGGTAGGTGCGCATGGCATCGGCATTGAAAACGTCTTCGCCATAGAAATCGACATTCGCAGGAGCGGCAGGCATCACAGCACTCACCGGCGCCGTAGCGATATCGTAGATGGCCTTATTACGACTATTGTTCATTTTTTACCCTATTCTATCAAAGTTTCTGTCCAGCCATCCCTTCTTCTTGTCATCCCCGATTTATTCGGGGATCTCCATCTCGTTTTTTGAAAAGGAGGTGCCCGCTTTCGCGGGCATGACAAAGCAAAACAATTAATCCAGAATAGCAGAACACTGACTTTTTGTTTTACGAACTATAAGTTAGCAATGGTTTTACCCCTTTGCACCGTACAAAATCGCCTATTTTCGCCCCATTTCATTACATTTTTGTAAAAATATATCACTTTATTACATTTTTGTAAAACAAGAACGCAATTTATTACTATATTATTCACGTTCATCTCTCCTAGAGCTGCGTCGGGTCGCCAAAAACGGCCCGATGCAGCAACAGAGATTCCCCGAAAAGCAAAATGGATATCGAAGCTCTTGAAAACACGACTTTCGCGGCCATCGTCGAGAAAATCCAAAAGGTTCGCAAGCGTGGCGAGCTTTTAGAGAGCATCCACGGGATTTTAAAGAAAAACTTCGAAACCGTCGAAGAGCAGCACCAAATCGAATGCCAGAAAATCCGCAATGTCATTGAAGGCATTCCAGGCGAACTCATCGGCAACACGCGCGAAATGCGCGAAGTGAGCAAGCTCGTCCGCCAAATCGCCCCCACCGCAGCAACAGTCCTCATCCGCGGCAAGGCAGGCACCGGCAAGGAATACGTCGCAAGGAGCATTCACGAGCTTTCGGAACGCAAAGATTCCCCGTTCGTAGCGCTCAACTGCGACGCCCTCACCGAGGGCGCGAACTCTTTTGAAAGCGAACTTTTCGGCTTTGAACGCGGAGCCTTCACTGGCGCCACCAACCGCCACATCGGCAAGGCAGAACAAGCAAACGGAGGCACGCTCTTTCTAGATGAAGTTGCCGACTTGCCACTCCCCGCACAAATCAAGCTTCTGCAATTTATTCAAGAACAAAGTTTCAAGCGCCTCGGCAGCAACATCGAACAGCGCTGCAACGTGCGCCTTATCGCAAGCACCGGCAAGAATCTCGAAGCCATGATGCAACACGGCACGTTCCGCGAAGACCTTTATTACCGTCTGAACATTTTCCAGATTTCGCTCCCCGAACTCATCCAACGCAAGACGGACATTTTGCTTTTAGCCGACCATTTCATCGAAAAGATGAATTACAAATACGGCAAGAAAATTTTGCGTTTAAGTTCGCCCGCCATTGATATGCTCATGAGCTACCATTGGCCCGGTAACGTCCGCGAGCTCGAAAACTGCATCGAACACGCATGCCTTGCGACAACTGACGTCTGCATCAACGCCTACGATTTGCCGCCCACGCTGCAAACCGACGTCACGTCAGGCACCTCCGTACTCCCCGAAGGCAACAGCCCGCTTGCCACGCTGATGGACAGCTACGAGCGTGAAATCTTAAGCGAAGCACTCCGCCGTCATGACGGCAACATGAGCGCCGCCGGCCGCGACCTTTCCGTAAGCCCGCGCATGATGCTATACAAAATAAGGCGGCTAGGAATAGCCGCCTCGAACTAGATTTGCAAAAAAAACTACAATTCGTCTTTCACGCACCGAACAGAATAGCCGTCCGTCTTATCGGCATCCTTTAAAAAGACTTTGCTAAAGGTATAATAAAAATCCACGTAGTAAGAATCATCTTCGCCTACTTCATTAGAACTCCATATACATGCACTCCGCCCTTCTTGAATAAAATCACCCGCAAAATTAATTCGCCCCGCATAAAGCAACGCGAAGCCACCTTCACTAGAATTCCTCAAGACCTCGCCAGCAACCTTGTCACCTCCAACAAAAACAAACAAATCATTCCATTCATAATTTGAAGGAACATGCCAACCCGGTGGGCATACGCCCTGCACCGGCAAAGAAAGATTACAAATATGTCTTTCTCCGCATTCTTCTTCTGATTTGCCTACAGCAGCAGCCCACGTATAAAGGCGCCCATACTTATCGCAATATTTCGTAGAATCATTATAACAATGGCTATTTTCAGTTTCATAATTGAGGTTCTGAGCAAACCACCATAGCCTATCAATCTTCACAATTTTGTACTTCTGACCATCGCGGTCATCAATTATAGAATCCGTCGGCCAATCCACTTTTATAGACGATGAAGACTCTTCATTTTGGGCACTTGAAGAGCAGACAGAACTTTCACTGCTACTGCTGAATAGATCTTCAATCGGAGCCGAGGATGAAGAAAGAATTTTTTTCTTTTCTTCATGATTAGAACTACTTGATTCAACAACGGATGACGATGATGACAGTAAAACAAATGACGATGACGAATCTTCATTCGCAACAAAAGGATTGCCAGAGTCATCATCACCGCAAGCGACAAGAATCAAAGTGGAAAACAATGCTGCATAAAACAAACGTTTCATTCTTACTCCTTAACAAACATTTGTACTAAATATAAAATAAAAAGTTCCTATAACAAAGTATAGGAACATTTATATAATACACCTTCTAAAGTTTATCTAATCTGGCGGACAAGGCGAAGACCTTGGAACAATTTGCTAGCAAAACCATCATCATCACAATGGTTCCTTACATTTAATTCATCAATAGAGGATGTTAAAAAACCTCCTTTACATGACGAAACTTCATTATGGAACAGGCTTCTGCCAGGCAACATTACTCTTTCGCAGACTAGCCCAAGCACATCGTACAAGCCATAATCATTGGGTTTTAGCATTCCCACAGGGCGAGATTTTTGTTTCCAAAGGCCACAAGAATGTTTTAGAGTAATTTTATTTTCAAATTTATTTTTGTCTAAAGTCGAATAAAAATCATCACTTTCTTGAACACCAAACCAAGCATACTGAGATTTTCTTGTAGAATCATTCAAGTTATTCTCACCATATGTTCCTGCACTACCTCGCGAAAAAGCCATCCACTCATCATAATATGGCAAACGATAGCCATCAGCATTTTCATCAATCATCACATTCACGTTTTCTGCAACATTAGCAAAAAAACTAGTCCCATCAATATTGAAAGAACCATCCTTTTTATCAAAGGATCTCTTCATTGATTCCGTTTTTTTAAAAGAGTATACCGGCTTAAAACCATCTCGTAAACTTCTAATATTCGCATATACAAAAGCATGATAAAGATGAACACGAATTGCAGCGGAATCATGAGCATCGCAAGCCCCATCCTTTTTCATGAGCATTTTCTTTTCAATCCAAAAATTATTGTTATCATCTAAATTTTTGTTTTTCTGTACAGGAATCGAATCCCACAACGCATGAATAAATTCACAATCTGTGACCTTATATTTATCAACAGCAAGAATTTTTTCTATACGTACTCGCCTTATAGGATCTTTATAGACACAATTACCTGATTTCGTTCGTAAACAATGCAAATCTGTTCCTATTAGGTGTTCTTGCGTTGACAAATCAACATATTTCATCCCCACAAGAAGATTGAACGTATGCACATTACCCATGTTTGTCACATACCAAAGTTTTCCGCTCTTCACGTAATTGCCAGAATTTAATTGAATACAATTATTTTCCTTTTTAAAAGAAAAATCTGTTCCTTTCCACGTACCATCATGAGCATCGTCTGTGCAAATAGTATAGTCCGTATTCTTTTCCATTTCAAGCCAATGAACGGAATCACGCAAAGCAACTCGAAAAGAATCTTGAATGGCACGAAAGATTTCCTGCTTAGGAACATTAGCCGCAAACGCAATAGAAGAGATTATTGATATAAAAATGAATATTTTTTTCATAGCGCCTTTGTCACCATTTACATCAATATACAAAATAAGGCGGCTAGGATTAGCCGCCTTGAACTAGATTTGCAAAAAACACGTTCAAAAAATTATTTAAATTGCGTTGTTATCGTCAACGAATCACTGCGGCCATATTGATCAGTATATACTAAAATCCAATCAACAGTCGTATCCTTAGGCAAAGTAATTCGACTCACATTCTCTAAATAATATTTCCAGTTTTCCAACGGTTCTGGATATTCCATATGACCACGGCAAGGATCATCCACATATTCAGGATAATCGCTCGCATCAACAAATTCAATTCCATCTATAAAATTTTTTGCTTTTAATTTATAACTTGAAACTATCGTATCTGACAAAACATGGTCTTTTTCTTTGGAGATTACCGAAAGCACACTTTTCAGAAGTTGCTTGTTTATGGAAGGTATTTTTGGATATGGTATATAGCTCATCTTTTTAGATTCACCATAATTAACAAACATTGTGTCATAACCACTAGCGATATCTGATTTAGCGTCAGAATTACGACAATCATAAGCAGCAACATAATTGAAGGAACTATCCTTCAAATAAAGAACTCTATTTTCTGAAGCCAAAACAGTCACCGTATCCAAAGAATTCTTTGAGTTCGGCTTCAAAAAAGACACATAAAGACCGCCATCTATTTTTTTCGATCCCGCTATTTGACTTAGAAGCAGAGAATCTACACTAATTTCTTCCTTATCGACAAGAACACTGCCAAAAGTCTGATCTTCAGAAACACTATCCGCACAGGACGCCAATAAAAACGACGCTATTAAAAAAAACATAACGGACTTTTTCATTCTATTTTAACCTCCTCACCAATCTAAAACCACCTATAGCCCCACCAAAATTAGGTTGGCCATATCCATAATTTAACACTTTTCCAGCCTTTCGAACATTCCAAAACTAAAAAACGTACAAAATAAGGCGGCTAGGATTAGCCGCCTCGAATTAAGCACATTGTCACTCCGGCCACAGTACCGGAGCCACCTTCAATTACTTCAAAATAGCAATGCCGTACGGCTGGAGAGCATCCTTAGCCGCATTTTCAACTTTTTCGACCTTGTCGCCCTTATAGCTATAGAAATAGTCGTCGTTACCAATGTACAAGGTTTCGGCATCAGAATCATAAGCCAAAGAACCAACGATATTGGAAATGCCCTTGATCTTCTTTATAGACTTATCAGAAAGATTGACTTGAGCAAGAGTAATCGTTCCCCAAGCTTCATAAACGGCTACATATGCAATGCCATCATCCGAATTAAGCGCCATCGAGAAAACGCCACCGCCAAGTTTCTTACCGTCAACAACCACAGAAGACTTCTTCTTAGCCAGATCAACGACTTCAATGCCATTGTCTTCGGTCGAATAACCAGCAATAGAGCCTACATAAAGCTTGCCCTTAGCAAAGCCCATTGTCTGCGGATTGTACTTAGCAAGTCTAATGGTGTCAAGCAGCTTGCCTTCATCAAGCGTATACAAGGCAATGAGGCCCGGAGCAGGAGTTCCCCAATTTTCATCCATACGCTGGAAGAGGGCGATCAAGGTGTCGCCAGTCACTTCAAGATCAACAACGTTCGGAGAAATCGCCTTACCCTGAATGAAGTCCTTCGTCTTAATTTTATTTATTACCTTCTTCTTTTCGACGGAGACCTTTACAATCTTGGGAGCATTCTGAAGAGCAACCCAAACTTCATCATCGTTTGCCTTTACAACATCAACAGGATTCGATGAGTCGTCCAGTTTAATCTGCGCCGTGACCTTGTTCTTCGAAGGATCGAAAACAGAAATGTTATCTATAGAAAGACCTTCAAGAACAAAGATTTTTCCGTCAATGGGGAAAATTCTAGAGTCCTGATAGAGCGAAACCTTGGCTTCAGAGACTTCGCCATCTTCGTCGATCCAGCGGAGTTCACCTGCATCCGTACGGTTGCTTCCAAAAACATAGACGGAAGCCTTAAACGGATTATCATTATTAGCAGAAGTACCGCTATCCGAGCAGCCCTGCATATAGAGAGCAAGCGTAGAGCCTGCAAGAAGTGTAAGGAGTTTTTTCATCGTTTACCTCTTTATGTTTTCGCAGCAAAAGCATTACATGTTTTGCAAGGTTTTCACTGCGCGGGGTTAAAACCCCTGTGTTAATGTTAATTTGTACTCTCGTCCAGGAGTAGGGAACGGCGTATATACATTTCTATATTTTTCATCCGTGATATTCCGCAACGCAAATACAAGTCTGGTTTTATTAAAGGGATTATAACCTAGCGAAAGATGGTGCAAATCCACCGCAGGTTGCTTTATGCGGTTTGTCCTATCTTCAAAAATCTTTGTACGGTATTCCGACGTCCAAATAAAATCAAAATGGTACGGCAAATCAAATTTTGCCTCAGCATAGTACGAACGCGCCGGCTCATACGGGAGCATTTTTCCGTTATAATAATGTTCCTCGCTTTTGTCTTCCGTTTTTTGGAATGTTGCACGTAAAATAGCAGTAAACCACTTTTTAGGCTTGCTTTCTAATTCGGCTTCAAGGCCCCGAATATGCGACTTGCCGACATTCAACGGTTTCAGAAAATTTCCGCTATTGATCCAGCAAATCGCATTCTTTACACTCGTCTGAAAATATGTGGCCCGAATAACCGTTTGGCTTTTAGGGATCATATAATAGCCGCCCACCTCAAAACGGAGAGCCGATTCATCAAGAAGATCCGGATTCGAGACCATACCAGGATAAACACCATAAATCTCCATCAGCTGCGGCGCACGGAATAAGCGTCCAATGCTTAAGCTGCCACCATATCTGGAATCAGGTGCATCATACCGCACAAACCCACGGCCCGCAAAAGAAACATCGCGATCTTTAGCCGATTTCAACTTTTTCGTCAATACAGGAGAAACATATTCACCGCCGTGAATATCGTCCTTAATAAAGAGAGCCGAACCTTCGCCGCCCACAGAAAGCGTCTTTAAGATGTTATACGAAACATCTCCCGAAGATGTCGTCGCGTAGCGAGTCAAGTTCCAAGGTTTCGAAGAACCGCGTCCCGAATAGTAGCTCATATCCAGCAACAAGCGCAAATTCGCTTCAATTTTTTCGCCAGAGTAATTCGCAAGGACTTCAGGAATAAGGCTATAGCCGGCCGCTCCATACTTCAAAAAATCCGATGAAGCATAGCCCAAGTGATCAAGCGGATAATACGAATGCGAAACAGCCTTTTCAAATTTTCCCGTCAGCGAAAATTCAAGCCAGAGCCAACCGAGCAACTGCGGGAGTTCCGCACGGTATGTCGCCTGCGCAAACTCTCCCTTGTAGCCCGCGACAGACGTCTGGTAATCATCGCGACCCGGATTACCGCCTTCCGAACGGCTAAAGTTAAAATTCAACGTCGAGAACACACCACTTGCATGCAGAACGCGAGCCTTGAAAAGCCCCGAATATTCAGTAAATTCAGCATTTCTACGCGTATCCGTATAGTCATCATCCGGATCGTACTGAGTTCCGTTCTGGCTTTCAAACTCGTAATCGTTATCGCTGTGACGCGCCGACAAAGACGCACTCACCGAAGCGCTATCCGTCAAACGCGAAAGCAACTGCGTCGAGGCTTCCCACGTGTTGTGGCTACCGTAGCTCAAAAGCACACGGCCCGACTTTTTATCTTCCGGCTTGAGCACAGCTTCAGCAGGCTTCGAACCTTTTGTAACAAAGTTAATGGCACCGCCAATGCCGCGACCGCCAAATTTCGCAGGCACACGGTCTTTGTAAACTTCAATTTTTTCAACCTGATTCAGGTCAATCGTTCCAAAATCAACCGCACCGCCCGACGCATCGTTCAGCGGGATTCCGTCCATGCAAACGACAATGTTCTTTGCCGAGACTCCACGGATGCTCACGGTCTGGAAACTCCCGACACCGCCCTGGCGCGTGTACTGTACGCCCGGCAAAGAAGCCAAGACTTCAGCCGCCGAAAGCGAACGGCCTTCCCACGACTCGGGCAAAACTTCGGCATAACTCGAAGACGCCTGCAAAGGCTTTTCAACGCTCGAAGTCTCGTAAACCGAGGACTCGCCTAAATCTTGAATAAACTCTTCGGAAAAACTAGAAACGCTAGCAAGCAGTACGGCCGCGCACACGCGAACGCCCAAGAGACTGCCAGAACGACTGTACGCAGTCAAACACCCACGCAAACGCGTGGTTATGCAAAGCGATGTCTTTCGCACCGTTTAACAACCCGTGGCGCAAAGCGCCCGTTGTGCCTTACAGTTCTTCTGACTCGGGGATCGCTCTACTTCCAGCCCCTTCACACCCGCCTTGCGGCAAGCATTGGTTTATGCTGGTTTCGTCCTCCCTTACAGCGGCGAGACCGTTCCCGGATTTGCAACATTGCAGACCGCAAAGCACAGCACAGGATTCTCTTATATCGCATCAGCGGTGACACGATACAGCGTTTTACCGCATAAGGCATTACCTATGAAAAATATAGTAAACAATTCGGGCCATTGTCACCCCATGTCATGCCCGTCACCGAACGGGCATCTCCCTTTCATGAAATCTTACTTTCGCGGTTTCCACTCCGCAAGGACCATGCCCGCAACAATGGCGACAGCACCCGCGATCGCGACCGACGTGATGCGTTCCCCAAGAGCAATCACCGCCGTAATAATCGTCACGAGTGGAATTGCGTATATGTAATTGCTCGCCAAAACCGTCCCAAGTTGCTTTAAAACTTTATTCCAAATCAAGTAGCCAAACAGCGACGAGAAAACCGTGAGGCAAAGGAAGTTGAGCGACACGACAGGTTCCGCAAAGTTCTGCCACGGAACTCCGAGGAACCGCCCCGCACCCACCTCGTTTGGAGCAATCGCGGTTTCGCCAAGCATAATGATTATTGACGAGAGCGCGCCATAGAAAAACATCTTTCGCGTTATAAAAAGCGTAGAGTATTTTCCATTGAGCGGTCGGACAATCAAGGAATAAATCGTCCACATGCATGCCGAACTGAACGCAAGCAAATCGCCAACCGGCGAAAGCTTCAGAATAAACTTTCCATTCAACACAACAAGCACCATCCCGATAAACGTAATCACACACCCGAGAATCTGTCGCTTGCAAAGGCGTTCGCTCTTGTAAATGAGCCCGCCAAAAATCATCGTCAAAAGCGGATTTGTGCAGACAATCAGCGAGACATTGCTCGACGGCGAAATCGTAAGCGCCGTATTCTCTGCCCAAAAGTAAAGAGTGCAACCCGTAAGCCCACACAAGCACAAAATCAGTTCGTGCTTCCAGTTTTCGCAACGGAACCTTTTATGAGTCATCGCAAGCAGCAGCAAGTACGTCACCGTAAAACGCAACGTAAAAATCTGCACCGCCGAGAATCCGTGATTCAAGAGCACCTTCGTGCTCACGAAACTCGTACCCCAGAATGCAATCGTCCCAATCGCAAGGGCATGCCAAAAAGCAAGGCCGCGCGAAGTGCTTGCTAGAGAATCGGGAGTTTTAATCGGAGCCGGTTTCATCGGAAAGAAAAATAGAAAAAAAATTAATAACAATTATTTCTATTTTTTCCCATCTATCAAGCCTTCTCACTAACAAACATATTTTTCAAATGTATTCTATATTCCTGAACTTTTGTTCTCTTATGAATTTTACTTTCCTTAAAATTTTCATTATATGCAAATATTTTTTCATAACGATTAAGCAACGCAGGGCAACACTTTTCACAAGGAGCCCAACGAACAAAGAATGTATTATCATTTTCTTTTATATTTGCCAAAATTTTTCTTTCGCAACATGAATAATGATTTGGTTTATAGGCCTGATCATCTCTTAATTTAATTGGAGTATAAAAAGGGGGTATATAAAAAAGCATTTCACCAGTAACACAGCATCTCACGCAATTGTTATTAAAAAGTTTAGATTCAATTTCAATAAAAACATTTTCCAATGCAGGTTCAAAATCTCTAGAACCACTTAAAGCATACGCTATATTCCAAGTCGAATTCACTGCAATAGCAAAACATCCTTCCCGATCATTTTGATACCGTTCCAACAATGAATAATCTGGATATAATTCATTCAACAATCTGTTTAAATCATAAAACAAACTTTCTGGACTTTTCAGCTTAGGAATATGATTTATTATATTTTTTATTGCATTTTGAACAGAATTTGCAATACTAGTAATAGTTGTTTTCGTTAATAATTTTCTAAATAAAGTTGATTTTTCAAGAAATGGTAATAAATTTACATGGTTCTCATTTTGCTTGAAAATAAAATCGTTAACTTTTTTTGCCATCCAATAGGAAAAAATGCTTAAACCATTATTATCATGACGAAGAGAAAACCGCTGTTTAAATATCATAAAATTATGCCATATGATATTTTGTAGTTCATCGTCTTCACTTAAAGAAATAATTTCATTCAATTTTTGTTCTACTTCGTCATAATTTCTTTCTTCATTTTCAAAAGAGCGCCTTATCATTTGTTTAGAAAATTCAAACCATTCTTTGTACGCAAGAAAAAATTTTGAATTAATACTTTTTTCAAGATGAAATAGATCATCTTTTAGCTTCAAATAAATCAGCTTTATACGATTAAAATAGTAAGATGTTATTTCAATCGTTTTTTCATAGTCATCATTTTTATGATATTTATAAAGATAATATACTGGCGGAATATCCATCATTATTTCAAAAATACATGGTGACTCATCATTTAAAATATCGTCACTAAAACAAATTTTTTTTCATCAACATCAATTGAATAATCCATAATCGATTTTTTCTATACCTGAACGTATTTTTCTTATTTTTCTAAATTATTTTTCTTTTTAATATTTGTAATCGTTTCATCTATAATCAAATAATCATTTTTTCCTTTCATCAACACCCATTTTGATTTCAAAAGATTATATTCCTGTTCTTCGATATATGGTCGTATAGCAATCAAATTTTTTTCAAATTTTGAATAATACATACCAGGAATGACAAAAATAAATAGACCTAGCAAAAAATCAAAAAAAGAAATGGACATCAAAAGAACCACTTTATTTTTTCGAGAATTACTTTCTTTACATGGCACAACAGACTCATACAATTGTTCCCCAACGTCCTTTTTAAAAGGCCTCATCGCAATATAAAAAGCAACAAGAAAAAAAACACTAAAAAATATTGCGGTAAAAAACCATATCATCGATGATGAAGAATATGAAGCCGCACTTTTGTAAATCAAATTTACAAAAAAATCAAAAATAGGAATTCCTATTTTTGGTATAGCCAACATCACTAATTCCAAAAGATATCCACCCAATTTTGTCAGTACCAGCATTATAATTGCGACAACCAAACCAATTCGGATATCTTTAGAGTATTTCTTAAAAAATTCCACCATAAAACTCCTTTGTTCATTTATTTTATGATAATTTCACCAAATTACCACATTCCTAAGAACAACCTAATTCAAAGATAATAATTTTTACCATTTTCATCCTACACCCCAAAAAAACGCTTTATCGATTAGATAGCTATAGTTTCAAGTTATTACCATCTATAACTTTTCCCTAATTTCACCCATACTTTCTAAATTTCAGCTGTTTTCGGGATTCTTTTTACTAGACCACGTTATAGAATCTAACTATATTACAAGCCATAAATAAATTATATGGTCACCACGGCGACCACACAAAAAAAGGATTCTAAAATGTCCAAGATCGAAACTCTTTGCATTCAGGGCGGTTGGCAGCCAAAAAACGGCGAACCGCGCGTTCTCCCCATCTACCAGAGCACCACGTTCAAGTACGAAACCACCAATGACATGGCCGACTTGTTCGACCTGAAGGCCAGTGGCTACTTCTACACCCGTCTGCAGAACCCGACTAACGACGCCGTCGCCAACAAGATCGCCGCTCTCGAAGGCGGTGTCGCAGCCATGCTCACGAGTTCCGGTCAGGCCGCAAACTTCTACGCCGTCTTCAACATTTGCGAATCCGGCGACCACTTCATCAGCACTTCCGCTATTTACGGTGGTACGAGCAACCTCTTCTCTGTGACGATGAAGAAGCTCGGCATCGAATGCACATTCGTTGACCAGGACGCTTCCGACGAAGAAATCGAAAAGGCTTTCCGCCCGAACACCAAGTGCGTCTTCGGCGAAACCGTCGCAAACCCGGCAGGCAAGGTCTTGGACCTCAAGCGCTTTGCTGATCTCGCCCACAAGCACGGCGTTCCGATGATTGTCGACAACACTTTCCCGACCCCGATTCTCTGCCGTCCGATCGAATTCGGCGTTGACATCGTGACCCACTCCACGACCAAGTACATGGACGGTCACGCCATGGCCGTTGGTGGTTGCATTGTTGATAGCGGCAACTTCGACTGGGAAGCAAATCACGACCGTTTCAAGGGCCTCACCGAACCGGATCCGAGCTACCACGGCCTCGCCTATACGAAGGCTTTCGGCAAGGGCGCTTACATCACGAAGGCAACCGCACAGCTCATGCGCGACTTCGGTTCTATCCAGTCTCCGCAGAACGCATTCCTTCTGAACGTCGGTCTCGAAACTTTGCACCTCCGCATGCCGCGCCACTGCGAAAACGCTCTCGCCTGCGCCAAGTTCCTCAAGAACCACCCGAAGGTCGCTTGGGTCAACTACGCTGGCCTCGAAGGCGACAAGTACTATGAACTCGCCCAGAAGCAGTTCAAGGGCGGCCTCCCGTGCGGCGTTCTCACGTTCGGCATCAAGGGCGGTCGTGAAAAGTCCATCCAGTTCATGGATAGCCTCAAGATGATCTGCATCGTGACCCACGTGGCCGACGCCCGCAGCTGCGTGCTGCACCCGGCAAGCCATACGCACCGTCAGCTCACCGACGAACAGCTCATCGAAGCAGGCGTTGCACCGGACCTCATCCGTTTCAGCGTCGGTATCGAAAATGTCGAAGACATCATCGCCGACCTCACGCAGGCACTCGACAAGGTCTAATTTTACACTTCTATACACCCAAAAAAAACGGCACCGGCATTCGGTGTCGTTTTCTTATTATCTAGCCACGCCCCGCGTATATGCCTATATTTGAGGCACCTCAAAAGAAGGATATAACAATGCTTAATTTAATCAAGGCTGTTAGCCGCTTTTTATCGACATACACATCGCTTTTCGTTATCGCATGTGCGGTCATCGCGTTTTTCATCCCCACGCTTTTTGGCTGGGTACACGGCAACACAAGCTCGATTATTCTCGGCATTATCATGCTCAGCATGGGCCTTACCATTACCATGGATGACGTCCGCAACTTGATGAAACGCCCCGCCGACATTTTCCTCGGCGCCGTGGCGCAGTACACCATCATGCCGCTCGTCGCATTTACACTCACAAAGATTTTTGGACTTGACCCGTATTTGGCTATCGGCATTATTCTCGTCGGTTGCTGCCCGGGTGGCGTTTCGAGCAACGTCATGAGTTTCTTGGCTAAAGGCGACGTCACGTACTCCGTGAGCATGACGATGGCAAGCACGCTTCTCGCTCCGCTCATGACTCCGCTTTTGGTCCTTTGGCTCGCCGACACGAGCATCGAAGTGAACGCCGTCGGCATGTTCCTCAACATCCTTTACGTGACCGTTTTCCCGATCGCAATCGGCTTCACCTGCAACTACTTCTTCGGCAAACGCGCAGGTTTCAAGGAATTCCAAGCAAATATGCCCGCTGTGAGCGTTATCGGCCTTGCATTAATCGTCGGTGGCGTCATCGTCACCGTGCGTCCGCAGCTTTTGACAAACGGCATGGGCCTTATCGCGCTCGTACTCGCCGTCGTGTTCTTGCATAACGCCCTCGGTTACGTGCTCGGCTACAGCGTCGGTCGTTTGTTCAAATTCAACACCGCCAAGAAGCGCACCATTTCCATCGAAGTCGGTGTGCAGAACGCAGGCATGGCAACCGTCCTCGCAGGCGCATTCTTCGCCAACCCGGAGAATCTAGCCCTCCACCCGGAAGCGGCCCTCTGCGTCGTGCCGTGCGCCATCAGCTGCGCCTACCATTCCATCAGCGGAACAATCCTCGCCGGCATCTATGCGCACATGGACAAGAAGAAGATCCAGGCTTAATAAATCATCTCGCAAACGTAAAGACGGGAAATAATGGTTTAGGCAAGCAAAATCAAAACGGTATGTATCCTCCTAACGAAGGATGACAGCTCCAGAATGACAAGTTCGAAAAGGGCGACCCTTCCGGGCCGCCCTTTGATTCATCAGGAAAAACAAAAAAGAACTTAAAAACGGTGCTTATTTCATCACGAAATCAAGAGTATCGCAAGCACCTGACCGCTTAAAATTCTGAGCAACATCGTAAGCGGATAGACAGATGCATAACCGACGTTCGTCGCTTCAGAACTGCTGAGGCCGTTTGCGAACGCAAGAGCCGGAGGGTCTGTTGTTGCACCAGCAAGCACACCGCAAAGCGAGAGGTAATTGACCTTGAACACCGCCTTGCCAACAATCGCCACAATCATCAGCGGGAAGAACGTGATAATTGCCGAGAGCGCCATGTAGTAGAATCCGTCGCCATTCAAGAGCACATCGAAGAACTTGATACCGGCATTGAGACCAACGCAGCTGAGGAATATCGTAATGCCGAGTTCACGCAGCATGAGGTTTGCGCTGTTCGCCATGAAGAAGTTGAGCGGACCAATCTTACGCTTGCGGCTGAGGATAACCGCGACAATCAAAGGACCGCCAGCAAGGCCAAGCTTCAAGGGTGTCGGCATTCCAGGAATCGCAAGCGGGATGCTTCCGACAATCACGCCGAGGAAAATCCCGAGGAATGCAGGGAGAATTTCCGGATGGTCAAGCGCTGTGAGCGAGTCACCCAATTCCTTTGCGGCAGCGGAAATGCTTTCCGGCGTACCGACCACGAGCAACTTATCTGCAAACTTCACGCGAATATCGAGTCGCCCGGTAAACTTGAATCCGCCACGCGTCACGCGGCTCACGGTCACGCCAAAGCGATCGTTGAGCGCAAGCTGCTGGATGCTCTTGCCAAGAATTTTCTTGTTCGTCACGAGAATCGTCTTGACTGCCAGATTCGACTTCTGGAGCGTAATCGGAGTTTCCTGCTTTTCGCCAATAATCTTCTGCAAGCTTTCAATCGCGTCCGGCATCCCGACGACATGCACCAAGTCATGGAGTTCAAGCGTCATATCGCCCTTCGGCATGTTAATCACCTGGTCGCGAGCATGGCGCGTCACCACGGCACCCGAAGAAGTAAGCCCCGGAATGTCCTTGATCTTGCAGCCCACAAGATTTGCATTGTCCACACGGAGTGTGCAAGAGACGATTTCCTTGGACTGTTCCGCAATTTCTTTCTGGTATTCTGCAGCAGCGGTGTCCGGCTTTTGCCTAAAGAAAATGCGCACAAGAATCATCACGAGGATAATGCCAATCACGCCGAACGGGTAAGCCACCGCATAGCCAACACCCGTGAGTGAAGCGTCCACGCCAGCCGCCGAAAGCGCCGAATTTGCAGCACCGAGCGACGGGGTGTTCGTCACGGCTCCGCAAAGCATGCCGATCAGCACCGGCACGTTATCGTGCATGTTCGTCGTGAAGTAAATAAGAACGGTAGCAAGTACACCCAGGAGGACAATGCTCACTGCAAGAATATTGAGCACCAGACCGTGTCGCTTTATGGAGTCAATAAAGCCCGGGCCTACTTGCATACCGATTGTATAGACAAAGAGAATGAGACCGAATTCCTGCATAAAATGGAGAACGCTGGGCTCGATTCGCATTCCGATATGACCGAGAAGGATTCCTACGAAAAGAGCGCCAGCTCCCCCAAGGCTCACGCCTTTCACCTTGACCTTGCCCAGCATGATGCCGATGGCAGCCGTCAAGGATAGCGCGAGTACTTGTTGCCCTACGGAGGGCTTTGCAAACAGGTCAAATAGCCAGTCCATTTTATACACCTTCTTTTTTTCGCACCCAAATGTAGCATAGGAGATTAATAATGACTAATAGATTATTCATATTAGATTAATCATAAAAAATGATAAATATTTATCATTCTGAGCATCGCTCCCCTGCTATAGGTAATATAATACTTTTTCAGGGAACATTGCTATATTCTTCAACAATTCCTCAAACCACAGGTGGCGAACATGGCTGAAGAGATGATTGACATTTTGAACAGTGACGGAACTTCGGCGGGGTATTCCCGCGGTCGAACAGAAGTCCATGCGAAGGGTCTCTGGCACCGCACCGTCCACATCTGGGCATTTGCACCCGACGGTAGAATTGTCTTTCAGCTCCGGAGCCACCTCAAGGAAAACAACCCGAACCTACTCGACACGAGCTGCGCAGGGCACATTTCGGCAGGCGACGATAGCCGTCACGCCGGCGTCCGTGAACTCCGCGAGGAAATGGGCGTCACCAAGCGTCCCGAAGATCTGGAATACCTTTTCGAAGCGACCCACGAGAACATCCTGAACAACGGAACGTATTTCGACAACGAATATTACGACACGTACAAAATAACACTATCTGACGAAGAGGTGAAAAAACTTGTTCCGCAGCCAGGCGAAGTGGATGACTTCATTTTGATGACGCGCGAAGAATTTTTGGCCATGCACACCCAAAATCCCGAAAAATTTGTGGACCACCCCAAAGATTACGCTTGGATACAGTCAATACAAATTTCGCAAAAATAAGTTTAAAGTTGTTTAAAAGCCAAACTAATTAATGTAGATTAATAAATCAGGTTCGGGTTAATTTTATGAAGTACAAAAACACAGCTATCGTTGTCGAGGGCGGCGGTTTACGCGGGTCGTATGCCGGCGGCATTCTTGACGTACTCGCCGACAAAGAAATCAAGTTTGGTGGGGCATGCGGCACCTCTGCAGGCGCCACGCACCTGTGCAGTTTTCTTTCGGGGCAAATCGGTCGCAATTTTCGCGTCGATACCGTACATTCCAAGAGTCCGCGATACATGAGCTTCAGGAACCTGATTCTCACGGGCGACTACTTTGCTTTTGACTACTGCTACAAGCAGATTCCGTATAAAATTGATCCGTTTGAATTTGACAAGTTCGCAGCCCAATGCCAAGAGACCGAATTTCGCGTCTGCATGACAGATGTCGAGACAGGTCTTGCCGAATACCCACGCATTCTGGACTACCGCAACGAAGACGACATGAATAGCATCCGCGCATCGGCAAGCCTCCCGATTTTGAGCAAGATCGTCGAGATTCACGGGAAAAAGTTCCTGGACGGCGGCGTTGCCGACAGCATCCCGTTCGATCCAATGTTCAAAAGCGGTTTCGAACGTGCCGTGGTGATCCTTACGCGCCCGCTCGGCTACCGCAAAAAGATCAACAAGGCGCTCCCGCTCGTCAAGCTTGTATTCCGCCATTACCCGAAATTCGTCGAAGCGGTCGCCACGCGCCATATCCGCTACAACCAGGCGCTCGACAGGCTCGCGAAACTCGAATCCGAGGGCAAAGTCTTCATCTACCGTCCGAGCCGCCTCATCAAGATTTCGGACATCGAGCACAACAAGAAGAAAATTGCGGAACTTTACGAACTCGGCAAAGAAGACGCACACAACAAAATGCCCGAATTGCTGAAATTTTTAGAGGGATAGTCACTGGATCCCACGACTTCGCTCGGGATGACGCTTCTGAATAGCCTTTTTTAGCGAAAAAACGGCAATTTACAACGCTCGTTGAAAATTTTACAACGCGAAGCACGGTTTCTCAACACGTTTTCGCAACACGTCCCTATAATAATATAGATTATAGGGTATGCCCGAAGTATTAGACTATCTGGAATATCGTGAGTACCTCAAAGACTGGTTTGTCGAGACCAAGAAAGACAACCCGTTCACATCGTACCGCTATCTCGGCCAGAAAACCGGCGTGGACCCGGCCTGGCTTGTTCGAGTTTTCCAAAAAGAAGGCCATCTGAACGAGAGCACACTCCCCGTGTTCATCAGAATTTGCGGCCTAGACGATCGAAGGGCAGAGTATTTCAAAACCCTTTACAGGTTCAACAAGACCAAGGCGAAGCAGACGCTCTCCGAGCTTTACTACAAGCTCCTGGAACTCCGCTCGCTTGAAACGCGTGTGCTTTCGGAACCGGAACTCGCCTACTTTGGCAGCTGGGCATGCGCGGCCCTCCGCGCCCTCATCGGCATCACGAAGGATACGAGCGATATCGCTGGCCTCGGCAAGCACTTGAACCCGCCTATTTCGCAGGATGACGCCCGCAACGCGCTCGGCATCTTGAAGCAGCTTGGACTCGTCGTTCCAGACGGCACTGGCGGCTGGAACATCACCGACCAGATCATCAGCACCGGTGGCGAAGTCAAGAGTTCCGCAGTCCGCAGTTTCCACAGACACACGATGGAACTTGCGCAAGAATCGCTCGACCGCCACAAGCCCGAAGAGCGCGACATTTCGAGCGTGGTATTTACCGCTGATGAATCCGACCTGCCCGAAATCAAGCACAAGATCGAAGAATTTCGCCGCGGGCTTTTGCAATTTGCCCGCAAGAGCGAACGCGCCGACCGCGTTTACGCACTGAACATCGCCATGTACCCCCTCTCCGACAAGGTGGACGACCCGGCAACAGGCCCTACCTCGCCCGAAAACAACGGAGGTGCCAAATGATTTTCAGAAAGAAATTATATATTAAGGGTATGGAATTGGAACAGAACAAGTACAGACGCATGCTTTCGCTGATTGCCCCGCTTGCAATCGGGTTCTCGCTTTGCGCCTGCGGTTCTGACAAGGTTGCAGGTGGCGGACCGAGCGGCACAGAAGCTGGTAATGCTATCACCGCACAGATCCTTATTGCAGATGCACCTGCCGCACACGCCCAAGTGAAGCTCGTCGAGCAAAACAGTCTTGATGGTGAAGGTTACACGGCTGTCACAAACGACAGCGGCATCGTGACCATTGAAAAAGTCGCCGTTGGCAACTACACGATGGAAGCCATCGTTGACGATTCCGCACTTTCGCTCCAGTACCCTGTCAATGTCAAGGATACAGTGAACGATATCAACCTGGGTAAACAGAGCTTGCAAAAGTCCGTCTTTATCGGCGGCTCAATCGCCGACTTTATTGACGATTCCAGCAGCGAAAGCTTTAAGAACATGAACGGCTTTGTCAAGTTCCGTGGTCTTGACCATTCTGCCGCCATCACGAACGGCAAGTTCCAGGTCTTTGGACTCCCGGCAGGCACCATCAACATGGTGTTCATTCCAGAAAGCGTAACGGACACGGTAAAGATTTCTGTTGAAACGGACGCCGGCGACTCGATTACGACTCTCAAGCCGAAAGCTCCCGAATCTCAAAATGAGACTCTCCTCATCGACGATTTCGAAGACGGAGACAATATCAACCTTATTGCTCCCGAATATGCAACCAGCGCTTTGGACGGCATGTGGAATATAAACACATACCCCAGCCTGTACGATTTCAAAATAATTCCAGAACTTCCATTATTTGTGTCGGGTCACCCGTTTAATCTTGGCATCCAGGATTCAGAAAACGGAGGCAAGGAAGTCAACTTCACCTTTGGATTCCCGGATACAACGCTGGTTAAACAGTCCTGGCTTTGCGTCAGCATGGCTATCGGCAACCTATCTCGGACTTATGACTTGAGTTCTGTAGACTCCATCGCTTTTGATGCCTGGGGAAAAGGCACCGCAGAAATCCAGATGTCCGACGAGAACCGCAAGCCAGAAAATCCGCCACCAGGAGTACTTAAATATACTGCCGGAAATTACACCATTACACTGACCGGAACCAAGACAACGTACAAGCTTGCATTCTCCGACCTTTTCCCGAACGAGATTGACCGCAAAAACGTAAGCTCGCTTGCATTTGTATTCCATAGCGACGCAGAATTCCACTTTGACAATCTTAAGTTCATCGGCAAGGACATGCTCAACATCTGGAAAACAAAGGAATAATGCCAGGCGCAAATTCTGTAACATCGAACCAGGAAACTCTGCACAAAGATCTTGAAGAAGTTGTCCGCAAGTACGCGCGGACAACTTTTTTGCGCCCTATCGCAGACCACACAAGAGAAGCATTTGCGGAAGTCGAAGAATTCGTGCGGAAGTTTTATGCAGGAAATGACGCCCATGGGATTGCGCCGCAAGCGGTCATTCTAGATTCTGGCTGCGGGACAGGCGAAAGCACGATCCACATCGCTCGCCGCTTTCCGGGCATTCCCGTCATCGGGATAGACAAGTCCTGCGCCCGCCTGAACAAGGCAGGAAACCCATCGCAGACGGCGGGCGAAGAAGTCCCTGCAAACGCGTTCTGGATCCGCGCTGAACTCTTAGACTTTTGGCGGCTCGCACTGGAACACGTCAAGGATGGCAAGTGGACAATCCCGTACCATGCGGTGTATTACCCGAATCCGTGGCCCAAGCAAAGCGAGGCCACAAGACGCTTCCACATGCACCCGATATTCCCGACGCTCCTTGCGCTCGGAGAAACAATAGAACTCCGTACGAACTGGGAAATCTACGCCCGGGAATTTGCCGAAGCCGCGAGAATTGTTTTTGATGAACGCGCGATGTCTGCCGACGCAATCGCAAAAGGTGATTCCCGCTTACTTCGACTTCGCTCAGCACAGGCTCCGGCCGGAATGACGGATACAGCGGGAATGACTATCAAATGCGAAAGTTTCGACCCCGAGAATCCTGAAACGGCTTTTGAACGCAAGTACAAAGAAGCCCGCCAAAAGCTGTGGCGAGTGCTTGTGGCGTTGCCACAGTTATGAGTTTCAAGTTACTAGTTACTAGAGAATTTCATTTCTTGAATCACTAGTAACTAACAACTATTAACTAGTAACTTACTTACGGTCCTTCATCCAGTTGGCAATGAACTTCAAGTTACGCGTAAAGCGCACATCCATCGAAGCTCCGGGCACTACAATAAATTCCGTAAGCCCGTACTTGTCGCCCTTGCTGCCCCAGTCGTACGTATAACCTAAGCGTGTCCACGGGCGTGCATCCGGTCCCGTGTAAATCTTGGATGCTCGAGCGTCAAACCAGTTCTTGAACCACATCATGCGTTCCGAGATTTCGGCATCGTTACTCAGCTCCCCTTCAAACGCAGTGCGCATATCGAAGGCTTTTACGTCGGGCACATAAGCAGGGCGCATAAGGTCTTCAGGTTTCACCCACAAGAAAGCCATGTGCGTCGCCTTGGAAGTTCTTGGTTCGCCAAACAGCTGCTTGAATCTCAAATCCCAGTTGCGGACCCCGTCCTTATGATCCTGGAACCAAGTCAAAAGTTCCTTTTCACTCACGGCCCAGACCACGCTATCGGACTTGACAAGTTCGCCATCCTTATAAGTTTCCGGGTCCGACGTGAGCGTCACCACGAGCAGCCTGGATTTGTCGCCATTCCAGGTGACCTTGTCACTGTACTCATCTAGCGTCACAATCGTAAACTTCTCTTCTTCCAGTGCTTCCGACGCATCCTTCACCGCAGCCGCAAATTTCACATCCAAAATGGAATCGCGGTTCGCCATCGAAACCTTTTTTCCCCTGTTGTCGCGAATTTCGCAATACGGGATGCTATCGGTATTCACGGCAACATCTGCCTTTGCAAACTGTTCGCTCAAAATTTCGCCGTTATACGAGAAAAGCTTGTCGCCTTCCATAAAGGAGATGACAACCTTGCAGAATCCCTTTTCGGGAATCACAACCGACGTCGGGAAGCGCTCGTTCCCGGCACCAGCCGTATCAAGCGCCATCTTGTTTTCGTTTTCGCCGCATGTGTAATTGTATTCCGTAAGTGTTGCCACACCGGGCTTCATTTCGCTGAAGAACACATTTTCCTGTTCGCTGCTAAAGGCCGGCTTCACGATGATGGACTTGCCGCCAAGCGTCATTGTATGCGGAATACCTTCGCCACAGTAATAGGCAGGCTGACGGAACACGCCTATAATGCCTGTTTTACCCTGAAAATTTTCCGCCTTAGAGACGCTGTCGCCTCTTGTAAATGCACATCCAAGCAACGCAAGAGCAAACGCGCTCCCCAACAAATAAATGTTCTTCATCAATTCCTCATCCTGCTAATGCACCACGGCTAGGTATCTATTCAACATTTAAAATATAATTAACTCCTCTTTGGGGATAGAGAAAGTTCAGCGGCGCAAGACTCGTTTTGAAAGCAACAGTATTCCATTGACATCGAGTTGCACAAATACGGGACGATTCCACCCAGAAATATCGATCGACGCCAAAAGTCCTTCAAAGGAATGCGAACCGATCAAGTTTCCAAGCACATCGTAAAAACGAAGATTTTTCCTGCCTTCCTGGAAGACCTCGACATCCAACTTTTTACCATCAACGCGCATCTGCATCTTGGAAGCCTTTTTTTCTGTAGGCAATTTCACGGTTCCCGATGAACTCGAAGCCACAGAACTCGACGACTCCGCAATCTTTTCGGGGCACTTGTCTAGACTCCTGGATGGGTTCACCGTAAAGCACACGCGGTCGTTTCCGTCGAAGACCACATTGAAAATGCCATCAATAGAAGCTTTGCCATTTTTGTTGACAAAGTTGAACTTAGCAAAAGATTCCTGGTCTTTGCTAAGCACAGAGCGCACTTCAACGCGCTGGTGGTTTTCATCTCCGTTCGGGTCATTGCTGAAAAAGGCGTCGAAGTCATAGTCAATGTACCAGATCATAACACCGTTCTTGCCCTGCTTGCCGCTGTAAGTCGAGCTTCCAATTTTCGAATCGAATCCAACCGCTGGGCGGTATTCAATGAGAAAATACTCATCGGAATGATTCGGGTTGGATACGGCATACGCCTGCATTCCAGAAATATTTTTGAGTTCATAGACGGTATCGCGATTCAGAATTTCTGTGGGCTTGAGCCAACCCACCGCCTCACGCTCGAACGAGGAAAATGTCGGAGGATAGCAGCCACCCCAATTGCGAAGCCCAAGCGCCATGACGTCATAGGGCAACGGTCCAATAGTCGCGTAACCGTTCGCATCGTTGCTGTACAGGTCCTGAAGTCCAATCACATGGCTAAATTCATGGACAAAAGTGCCAAGCATGTTGACATCCTTTGTACTTGTCGAAGAAGCCTTGTTTTCTGCTTTCTGCGAGACAAACGCATAGCTGTTAAACTTATAGCCATTTTTCGAATAGACCCGTTTTGCGCTATACTGTAGTTTGTACTGATGGTTAAACAGGCTCGAATTATATGAAATCGCCTTTTCCCTGGACAAGGGGTGCAAAATAACAAACGGAATTACGCTTTCGTACTTCACGGCCCGGGATTTAAAATCGTCCCGTTCAATAAGGATATCCAGCGAAGGTAAAATCAGAGCGCTATCGCTAGCATAACTGCTAAAATTCTTAGGGAGCGTTATGGGGTAAATATCGTACGTTGGCTTAAACTGTCCGGCAGAACTTGCAACAAAATAATCCCGTACACTGCCATAGACTCCATTATCCTTAAAGCCCTCTTCATTGAACAAGCGCGAGATAAACGATGAATCCAGAGCCTTGTAGTCGGCCGTCGATACAAGCATCACCGGAAAATAACGCTCACCAGACGAAAACACCTCGGCATCGTTGCTGGAACGGATTTTAGACATTCCGCTTGGAGTGCGCGCTGGAAGCATATCACCGGTGTAGATGATCTTTTCCATCACGATGTTTTCTTCAGATGATGTTTCTGCCCACGCCAAAGACGCGCAGGACATGCAAAGCCCAAGTAGGCCAGCCCAAGATACCGAACGATCATACCAACTCATAGTAATGAATATAAATATAAAATCGTTAAAAAGGAGATGCCCCATCAAGTGGGGCATGACATTTTGTGCAAGGAGAAGCCCGCTCGGAGGCGGGCATGACAAATCAACGATTTCCCAGCATTTTCACTGAAAGCGTCGGTACAAGCAACTCCTAAATTTCTATCTTTGCGCGTGTAAAACTAAAGAGGTCTAATTATGACGTTTGAAGAAATGTACGCACTGGCCTGCCAGCGCAAGAAAGATATGCCGGAAGGCAAGGGCACCACGGAACTCTTCAAGAAAGGCCCGCACGGCATCGGCAAGAAGCTCGTCGAAGAAGCCGCCGAAAGCTGGATGGCTGCACGCTTTGAATCGCGCGACGCCCAGTGTCTCGAACTTTCTCAAGTGCTCTACTATGTTGCCGTCATGATGGCAGAAAAAGGTCTCACCCTCGAAGAAGTGTACGCTAAACTATGATTAAGGTAGCTCTCCCCAACAAGGGCATGCTCTTTGAACCGACCCAGGAACTCCTCAAGGCCTGCGGTTACAAGGCATCGAAGCCCTACAAGACTTTGACCCAGATCGATTCCAAGAACGGTATCGAATTCTTCTTCCTCCGTCCGAGCGACATCCCGATGTACGTGGGTCGCGGCATCATCGACGCTGGCATCACGGGTATCGACTTCAACGCCGAAGCAAAAAGCCCGGCCGTGAAGGTCTTGGACTTGCCCTTTGGCGCTTCCAAGCTCTGCGCGGCAGTGCCGAACGAAAGCCCGATCCAGAGCCTTGCAGAACTCAAGGACGCAACAATTGCAACGAGCTTCCCGAACATCGTAGAAAGCTACTACAAGAAGAAGATGGACTTCGTGGTGCTCGAAGGCGCCGTCGAAATCTCAGTAAGCCTCGGTGTTGCAAACGCCATCGTGGACGTTGTCGAAACAGGCACGACCTTAAAGCAGGCCGGCCTCCGCATTATCGGCGAACCGCTCTTCCGCAGTAACGCCGCCATTTTCTGCAACCCGCAGAAGACCGAACTCGAAGAAGTCAACACGCTCATCCGTCGCATCCAGGGCAAGCTCGTCGCACAGACGTACATGATGATCGAGTACGACTGCCCCTCCGAACTCTTGGCCAAGGCATGCGAAATGACTCCGGGTCTCGACGCCCCGACGGTCACAAAGCTCCACGGTCGTGAATGGTACTCCGTGAAGGCCATGGTGCCGCGCGAAGAAGCCAACGCCATCATGGACAAGCTCTGGGACGCAGGCGCCCGTAGCATCCTCCTGTTCGGCATCGAAAGCGCTAGAATTTAAGAGCTATGAGGTCGCTCGTAAACTCGCTTTGAGCTCGCTCCGCTCTGAGGACGGTGCTACGCACCTTTGGGTGAATGTGCTCATACCTCAAAGGGAGTCCTTGAGCTACGCGATAGGGCGACCGAGCCCATACCCCACACCCCCTACTGCCCATGCAATCTCTCGCTTACTTGGCACGTCAACCGATTCTCGACCGCGATGGAAATATCTTCGCGTACGAATTGCTATTCCGAGACTCGCCAAGTAGCGATACCGCAGTTATCGCAAGCGACTTGCAGGCGACCGCCCAGGTGCTCGAGAACATTTTGAACAGCATCGGGCTTACACGCCTCGTCGGTGAGAGTAAGGCGTTCATCAACTGCAGCCGCGAGATCCTTCTCGACAACTTGTTCGGGCTTTTGAACCCAGACCGCTTCGTCCTCGAGATTCTTGAAGACGTCGCTGTAGACGAAAATCTCATCCGAGCCATTCAGCGCCACAAGTCTTTCGGTTTCGAGCTTGCACTCGATGACTTTATCATGAGCGACGAATATATCCGCCGCTTTGAACCGCTGTTTGAATACGTCTCCTACGTCAAGATGGACCTGGTCGATAACTCGCCTGAGGACATCGCGAAAGCATCGCAGTTCTTCAAAGCAAGAAATATCAAGCTGCTCGCCGAAAAAGTCGAAGACGAACCGACATACAGGCACTGCAAGGACATCGGCTACGATTACTTCCAGGGATTCTATTTTGCAAAACCCGAAATCGTAACAGGCCAAAAGATCGACGCGACATCGGCCGCTATCCTAGAGATCATCAAGCTCTTGCGCACACGCCCGACGCTCGAAAGCCTCTGCGATGAATTCGACAAGCACCCGGACATTTCGGCGAACCTTTTGCAATTCGTGAATTCCGACATTCGCAACAAGCCCGTCATCGAAAACGTCAAAGGCGCCATCGTCTGGGTCGGCATGAAGCACATCCAGGAATGGCTGACGATCATGCTGTACGCGCATTTGGACACACGCTCATGAACGTAGAACCGCAAAGTCTGGAAAACCTGATTTCTGAATTCGCCTCCCTCCCAGGAATTGGACTAAAGACGGCACGCCGCCTCGCCTATCACATGCTTTCACGCAAGAAAGGCGATGTCGAACGGTTTGCCGATAGCCTGATGCAGGCCGCCGAAAAGGTACACCAGTGTCCGCGCTGCCACGCCTTCACCGACGAAGACATCTGCCCCACATGCAGAGCCCGCGAAGGTGCCAAGTCCATTTGCGTTGTCGAAAAGAATTCGGACATTCTGCCGTTTGAACGATCCTCCGTGCACAAGGGTCTTTACTTTGTCCTTGGCGGCGTAATTTCACCGCTCGACGGCATCGGCCCCGAAGCGCTCCACCTGCCGCAACTCGTGGAACGCATCAAAGCAGAAAACATCGAAGAACTTGTCCTTGCCTTGGGTTCTAGCCCCGAAGCCGACAGTACCGCGCTCATGATCGACCGCATGCTCGCCGGCGTCAACGTCAAGCGCACCCGCCTTGCCCGCGGAATCCCGATGGGCAGCGACCTGGAATTCATCGACGAAGTCACCATGCTTCGCGCATTCGAAGGGAGAGTTTCCTTATGAGTACAAAAGAAAAAGTCGTCCACCAGGCCCCTGTTGAAGTTGGCGGTTACACCGTCCGTTCGGCAAAGTTCGTCAAGGCAGCCGTGAACCTGAAGGGCCTCCCCGAAGAACACCTCCCGCAAATAGCCTTCCTCGGACGCTCCAACGTGGGCAAGTCCTCGCTCATGAACACGCTCATGGGCCAGAAAAAACTCGTGAAAATCAGTTCGACCCCCGGAAAAACGCGCGAATTGAATTTTTTCAAAGTCAATGACGAGTTTTTTCTTGTAGATTTACCAGGTGTAGGGTTCGCCAAAGTCAACAATGCGAAGCGCGACCAGATGTCCGACTTTATTCGTGAATACGTCGAGAAGTGCAAGGACCTCAAGGGGCTCATCTACCTCGTAGATATCCGCCACGGAGGAACGCCGATCGACATCGAGACCGTCGAAAGCATCCGAGCCACGGGCTGCCCCGTGCTGGTTATCGCAAGCAAGCGTGACAAGGTGAACCAGTCCGAACTCGCCAAGGGACTCAGGGACATCCAGCAGCGCCTGGACCTCGACCAAAAGCCGCTTTGCGTCAGTTCGCTCAAGAAAACAGGACTCGACGAACTCTGGACCGAAATCCTAGAGGCAATACATAGCGATAATGGAAAAGACGCAACTTAAGAACTGGCAAAAGATGACTCCCGTCGGGCGTTTATTCCATACGCTCGGGATATTCATCTTGAAAAGAAGAATGGGACAACTCGTCGCCCTGTTTCTCCGCACTGTTGCATCCCTTTTCGACAAAAGCCATAACTTCAAGAGCGACTCTCGCAACATCATCTTGCAGACGTTCTTCACCGGCGTTGAAATTTTTCCGCCGCTCTTTGCTGTAGCCACGTTGTTCGGAACCGTTGTCATTATCTACCTATTCTCCCTCATGGGCAAGATGGGCTTTTCAAACAACATCGGTACCCTCATCGTGGTGATCATCATCCGCGAACTGAGTCCCATCTTCACGGCGTTCCTCATTGCAGGCCGTACAGGATCCTCTCTGACCACCTACATTGGCAGCATGGTTATCGATTCCGAAGTTGACGCTCTTGCGACCATGGGCATTAACCCAATCCGTTACCTTGTCATGCCAAGCGTTATCGGCGGAACCATCGCCATGATCATCATGAACATCATCTTTAGCGCATGCGCTATCGGTGCAGGGTTCCTCGTCACGAAAGGAATCGTCTTCGTTACTGGAAACTTGTCCAACCTGCAAATCACATGGAACATCCTCTCTACCGAAATTATCAAGGCGCTTACCATCCCGGACTTCGTTTTTGCAATCATAAAGCCGCTCGTATTCGGCATCATCATTACGATCAACGCATGCTACCAGGCGCTGAACATCAAGCGTGATATCCGCCAAGTCCCCAAGGCTACATCCCGCTCGGTCATCATGTCCTTCCTCTATATCGTTTTTACTGACGCCTTATTCTTGATGTACTTCGTTAACGATTATATGCAGAACCTTTCAGCAATTATCTAAAATATGCTAGACGAAGCCCTCAGACTTGAAGATGTTTACCTTTCTACCAACGAATTGTCGGGAACGATGTTTTCGATCCCAAGGGCTGTCAGCTATTTCGAGAATATTAAGGCCAGCGAAAGCAACAAGGACTACCAGCTCATCGCAGGGGCAAACCTCACGCTAAAACTTGGCGAGACGATTTGCATTGCAGGCCCCTCCGGCAAAGGAAAGAGCGCCATTCTCCGCATGATTGCAGGGCTTGCGCGTCCGCTCAAGGGGCACATCTATTATTTTGGCGAATACATTCCGTCAGAAAGACTCACCGCACTTGAAGTCGCTAAGCGCCAGGTGGGTTACGTGCTCCAGAATGCAGCACTGATTTCAAACCTAAAAGTTGTAGACAACATCGCATTACCACTTCGCTACCACAAGATGGGTTCCGAAGGAGAAATCACGAAGAAGGTCAACATGGCCATGGACCTGATGCGCGTCCGCAACTTCGCATACATGTACCCGCATGAACTCAGCGTGGGCATGCAAAAGCGCGTCGCCATCGCAAGGTCGTGGGCAATGGACCCAAAGCTCTTGCTCATGGACGAACCGACCGCAGGCCTCGACAACTACAACCGCAGAAACCTCTTGCCGTTGATCGACAACATGCGAACGATGTTCAAGACGTCCATCATCATCGTCACGCACGACCTCATGATTGCAAAGGAACTGGACTGCAACCTCGTATTCTTGCACCAGAAAAAGCTCACCGAGCCGCACTCCTTTGACTACTGGCTCCGTTCGGATAGCGAAATTTCCAAAGACCAGTTCCGCGATCTTCAATCCGTTTCACCCAACACCTGATTACAGTTATGTTCCTTCCATTACCAGACGATTTTCATGCGCACTTGCGCCAGGGCGAATTTATGCCCGGTTACGTCCGCGATCTCGCAGCCCAGTTTGGCCGCGCCATCATCATGCCGAACACAGTCCCCGCGATGACAAGCGCAAAAGCCATTGCAGAATACAAGAAGCAGATTCTCGAAGCCGCCGCTCCGGTGCGCCCGGACTTCGAGCCGCTCATGACGTTCAAGCTGAACCCGAACTACACGGAACAGGACTTGAAGGACATGATGGCCGTTGGCGTTGTCGCAGGCAAGTACTACCCCGCAGGCGTGACAACCAACAGCGCAGACGGCATCAGCGATTTCGAAGCCGTTTTCCCGGTTGTCGCGATGATGGAAAAACTCGGCCTCGTACTTTGTGTACACGGCGAAGAGCCGGGCGAGTTCTGCCTGGACCGCGAACCAGCCTTCATCAAGCGCGTCGAAACGCTCGCCGAAAAGTTCCCGAAGCTCCGCATCGTCTTTGAGCACTTGAGCAGCGCAAAATCCGTAGAAGCCGTAAAGCGCCTCCCCGCAAACGTCGCCGCCACATTCACGGTACACCACCTGATGATGACTCTCGACGATATCGTCGGTGACGCGCTCCGCCCGCACCACTTCTGCAAACCGCTCCCGAAGCGCCCGGAAGACCGTGCAGCCATCCGCGAAGCCGCCTTCAGCGGAAACCCGAAGTTCTTCCTCGGTACCGATTCCGCCCCGCACCAGCAGGGCAAAAAGGAATGCCCGTGCGGCGCCGCAGGCGTCTACAGCGCACCGGTCGCCATCCCGCTTCTGGTGCAGGAATTTGACCGCGCTGGCGCCCTCGACAAGCTTCCAAACTTCATCGCAGGATTCGGCGCAGACTTCTACCACCTCCCGCGTACAACAAAGCAAATTGAAGTTGTCAAGGAATCGTGGACCGTCCCTGCCGTCGTAAACGGCGTAGTACCGCTTGCGGCCGGACAAACGCTCGAATGGAAACTTAAATAACGTTTTAAGCTACTTTTTCTAACAAGACGCCCAAATTTCATATAAAAATTCGTCTAAAAAGGCGAATTTTTTTTGTACAAATAAAAAAAAATTACCTCTTCAGCTTTTTTTACTTATATTAAAAAGCGATCCAAGGATTATACCACTTTTCAATCGGAGGTTTTATAATGAATCTGGTAAAAACAATTGGTCGTATTCTTCCGGTCGCCATCTCGCTTGCTGTGCTCGTTGCCTGCGGCGACAAGAAATCTGAAAAGGCAGCTCCGGTCAAGCAGCCGGAACCGGCCAAGGTCGAAGCCCCGGCACCGGAACCAGAACAGCCGGCACCGTTTGACTTCTCCAAGTTTGCAGCCGCCAAGAACAACTCTCAGGTATTCTTGACCACCAACAGCGAAGTAGAAGCATTCCTCAACGACGCATTCGCCAAGGTTGAAAACGGCCAGGCCACCTCAATCGAATTCCCGAACGTAAGCAGTATGTTCGAACTCGCCAGTGCCGAACTCAGCAGCGAAGGCCGTGCAGTCATCGCTACACTCGGTTCCAAGTTCGCCCAGACCAACGTCGATGCAGCATCTCTCCTCGTAGAAGGCTACACCTGCGACCTCGGCTCTGTCGCTTACAACGACGAACTCTCTCAGCGCCGTGCTGAAACCGTCAAGGCTGAATTCTCGAAGTACATCCCGGCTTCCAAGATCACTGCCAAGTGGTACGGCAAGCGCATGTTCAAGAAGTTCAAGTACGGTTCCAGAGAAGAATACCGCCGCGTGAACATCCGCATCCAGTAATTCTCAGGATTGCGCAAACTTAAACGTGCTAGTATTTGAAAAGGCCTCCGCAAAAGCGGAGGCTTTTTTGTTGCAAACTACCCGTTCATAATGTATTCGGCATTCTCGAGAATGTACGAATCTTTTGACTTTTGATCTTCCGGCAAGCGCTCGAACGGGATGATATCGTGACGCGTAAACGTACGTTCATCGGTAGGCCCCGAGCGGTATCCCATCAAGAGCATGGACATCATCCAGCGACGATGTTCCGCCTCACGAAGGAGGTAGTCATCGCCCGAAATTTCAAAGCAACGTTTGCGGAGCGGCAGCGCGTTCGCACAGTAAATGGCGGAGGTTTTGTCGGCCTCGCTCAAGCGATACCACATTTTCTCTTCGGTATCACGCGTATCGGGATTCAGGTGGCGTTCGCGGACGTAGTTTGCGCGCTGCCCGCGTTCTACACGCTTGGAATGCACAAACTCCTTCATTTCATCAATGTCACCCATGATGCGCACATAGCCATACATCCCGCTTTCGTTGATGCGCTTGATGATGTCGTCATTCGCTTCGCGCCAGTAGACGGCAATGTCGGCATTGTCATAAACAGCACGTGGTAAATGCACAAGCGTCGAAATAGCCTTGGAAGCATCTTCCTTACAAATGCACACGACAAGGCGTTCCTTTGGGCTTGCGGCTACGGCTGCAATAAAGTTACGCGCCAAGTCCGCTTCGCAGTAGGCATCGACAAAGTTCCATTCCACATCGAGATAGTCGCCTCGTGCCGTCTCCGGCTCATGAGTTACTTTGTTACCATTCGCATCGACATAAGTGTACTTCGAGAGCCTGAAAAGCCCCATGCGCGAAACCACAAGGCGGTCCACCCACTTTTCACAATCTTCATCGACAAACGTGATGCAGGTCTTTAAATTTGTGCGGCTGTAATTCGGATAATGGCAAATATTCGCGACCTCAAAGGCAACCGCCTGCGCAATCGGCCCTGTGCCAATCAGCACCACATGCAAGCGTTCATTTTCCGGCTCGCGGATAGTCGGCAAAAAATCCGTGCCCACAAGCAACTGTTCCGACATGAATTCATATTCATTAAAAACATCGACAAGCAAATGGCCCTTGCTCTGTTCAGGCGCCTTCAAATACCACAAGATTTCAGAAGACGACGGTTCGCTCAACAACAGATGGCAATGGATGTCGCGCGGAGCTTTTTCCGTGATGTTTCGCAGCACCTCGATGCAATGTAAATTCCGGGAATCGCGTTCCGGGCCGTCTTCGCCAATCACAAGAATCTGATCCGCCAGGAGCGCCCCAGCAAAGAGCAAATCCTCTTCGTTTTCGTAATCCTTTTTGTAATGGATAAAATGCCCATCGATATCACGGCGGCTCACGACAACAACCGGGCGCTTATCGCCCTTGAGCACACGCAAGATACTTTTGAGCTGGTGTCCTGCGCCAAGCACAAGCACATGGCCACGCACATCAACATGTTTTTTTCCCTCGCGCATAGACTCGGACGTATTCTTGAAAACATTGATGATGACGCTGATAAAGAGCACCGCAAAAACAACGTAGCCAGACAGGAACCCCTTCCAGCCAAGCGTCTTTTCGCCAAGCACCCATGAGCCAAGCAAAACGCCCACGACAAAAATAATCAAGGACAAGCCAAGCAAAATCAAGAGCTTCTTGGCGATGCCATTCGACCAAGCGCCTTTAATCAAACCATTAAAATTCATAAAAATGCTCCCGACAAATTCAAATATATTATAGTTAATTTCACAGTTTCCGGCTTAAGGCCGGGATGATACGACACCCGCGCCAGAGAGAACGCTCCGTCCTCCGCAAGGAGTGACCTCAATATGTGTGGGCAGTTCGCTCTTGACCAAATCAACATGCGTAATGACTCCCAGAAGCTTGCCTTTCTCCTGCTGCATTTTCTGGAGCACGATGACCGTTTCCTGAAGCATCTTGGCATCAAGCGTTCCAAAGCCTTCGTCGAGGAACATGGAATCGATGCGCACATTGCGACTCGCGAGCGTCGAAATTCCAAGCGCCAAGGAGAGGCTCACGAGGAATCCTTCGCCACCGGAGATGTTGTCGATTGGGCGAACGGCATCGCTATTGTCATGGTCCACGAGCTGGATGTTGAGCGTATTGGGTTCAGTCACCATCTCGTAACGCGGGAACATGTCGTGCAAGTAGCCGTTTGCAATTTTCAGCAAATTGCGGAGCGTGATGGTCTGGATAAACTTGACAAACACATCGCCGTTGCCTGTATCGAGCCTGTTGCCGTTAAACCAGCGCTGCATCTGTTCCCAGTCGTTTCGCTTGGACTTGAGTAGAGAAAGTTCCGCCTGCATATCGCTAAACTTTCGGCGTTGCTGCACATCGCTATTTTTCTGCGCTATCCAGGTCGCAAGATTTACGGTGCATTCGTTCAGCTTGGATTTCGCATCATCGCAATTCTGCTTTGCCGCATCTTCGGATTCCTCGAAGTTGCGCTTCTGCAGATGTTCTGCCAGCTGGTCGTTGAAATTCTTGACCGACGTTTGCGCCGTTGTCAAGTTATCGTCCACAGACTTTTGCTTTTGCTGGAGCATTTTGCGTTCCGATTCCGGGAGCCTTGCGGCCATGAATTCCAGCTCGTTCGCAAAATTCTTCGAGGCAAGATTCTCGAGGAACATCGTCTGAAGTTCTGCAAGTTTCGGTTCAACATCTGCAATGTGGCGGTTCAGTTCTGCGATGGAATTGTCAAGCGCAATTTTCGCTTCGCGCATTTGCTGTTCTAGGCGGCGGGCGCTATCGGCTTCACGTTCAGCCGTATCGCGCAAGGTTCTCGCCTTGTGACGTTCGTCGTCCACAGATTTTTCGCCAAAGAGTTCCTTGCGGTTCTTTTCGAGCGTGGCGAGATTTTCACGAAGGCCGTCTAGCTTGCGCTTGGATTCATCGAGTCTCGACTGCGCCTGTTCAAGTTGTTCCTTGTGCTGATCCACACCTGAGCGGTCTTTTTCCAATTCGCCTTCAACCCTGACTTTTTTCTCCTGCGCCTTTTTCCACCAGGTATTCTTCTTTTCAAGTTCGAGAAGCGAATCATCCACATCTTCCATGTGGATATCCGGGAACCACGGCGAAAGCGAAGCTTCGATTTTCTGCGAAAGGCTTTGCGATTTGTCCTGCGATTTCTTGACCGCATCTTCGACGATGCTCAACTCGCCCGCAAGCTTTGCTCGATCGACCACATCATTGTTGACCTTGTTCTGCAAGTCATCCGCGCTTTCCTTTTTTTGCAGATACGTTGTCTTAAGCGTCTGCAAGTTCTGCAAAATTCCGCGAATGTTTTCAGGAGTCGCGCTTTCGAGATTCACCGAGATTCGCCACGGTTCAAGCCTAGATTCCAAAAGCTTAATCGCAGACGCTTCCGCAGCCTTTTCGACTTTCTGTCTTTCGGCAAGCTCACAAAGCGCATCATTGAGGTTCTGCTCACGTGCAGCCAGACCATCTAGCAAGCGCTGGATTTTTTCCATTTCACTATTAATCTTACGCAACTTGTCCGCAAAATCATTCAGGCGGTCAGCGCCATTTTCAATCGCCGCCGAATCCTCGCACGACAGGTGTTCCCGCGAACCGCAAACAGGGCAAGGCTCGCCCGGCTTCAGGCTACGGCGAAGTTCCGCAACGACAACCGGGATATCGCTCTGAATAACGGTCTCCTTCTCGTTCAGGAGCGCCGCAAAATTCGCTTGCATTTTTTCACGTTCGCCTGAGAGGTTCCCCCTCTGGCCCTGTCTAGATTCAATCTCGCCCTGCAAACGCGACGATTCATTGTGGTGACGTTCCACATCGTTGGCATAGCCGTTCAATTCGGGCAAAAGGTTCACAAGATCCGCATCAATCTGGTGCTCCGTCAGGTAATTCCGCAGTACACCCAATTCCAGCTTTTGCCGTTCGCAAGCACCGTCAAACTCTTGCAATGCATTTTTTTGAGATTCAAGCTTTCGCAAAGCTTCGGCAACCGTCGAATTTTCGGCTTTCCATTCCGCAACCTGCGATTTCAAGAGCGAAAGCAATCCATCAATCGTTTCGTCCTTGCCGTTTTCTGCGATATACGATTCGACTCTCTTTAGCGCCGTTTCATTTTCAGAAATTCTAAGGCCAAACTCCTTGATTTTCGTTTGAATCGCCACAATTTCCTGTTCAATCTTTGTGGCATCCGTCTCTGCATTCTTAAATTGCGCACGGGCATTTCGAATATCGCCATCCAGCGTAGAGACCTGCTGCCAGAGGGTTTCACTCGCAGAATAGTCCGCTTTGCACTTTTCGAACGAAGCCTGTTTTTCGCCACTGTCCTTCGAGGCTTTTTCGAGATTGGCTCCAGCAACCGGGAGCTTACCATTGCATTCGCCGAGTTGCGTTTTCATGCCTTCAAGATTTCCGCGCACAGAATTGAATTCAGCATACGACGATTCGACTTCTTGCGCGCACATGGCGCGTTCGAGCCTTTCGCGATTCGGCTCAAATTCCGCCTTTTCACGTTCGGCAATTTCTAGCCCGCTTTTTGCCTTTTGCAAAAGCGATTCAATGTTGTGCAGATTCTCGAACCAAATGCAAATATCGCCAAAGCGTTTTTCATCAAGAGCAAGCGATTCTTTTTGCGACGAGGCTGTCTCAATTTTTGAATTCAGTTCAGCAAGTTCTTCTTCACTCAGCAAGGCGACCGCACCCATCTTGTTTTCAACATCTTCGACAGCCTTGTTGGCGTTTGCGTACAAATCGTGAACGGCGACGGCAATTTTTCTGTAGATGCTATCGCCCGTCAGCTTTTCGAGAATGGCAGCGCGTTCGTTTTCATTGCATTTCAGGAACTTGTTGAATTCGCCCTGCGCAAGCATCATGGACTTGGTGAACTGCCCAAAGTCAAGCCCGATTACGCGCGTCATCGTCGATTCAATTTCAGACTGCTTTGAAAAAGACGCTTCTACGGTGTGCGTCGTTTCATTCGAGAGCACCCAAGAATATTTCTGTAACTTGTTCGTTCTCGAAGAGCGGTGCTGGCTCCAGTACGCCGAATAAATGTTTCCACCGCATTCAAAAACCACCTTTGCATAGCAGCTCTTGGAACCATAGGTCATCACCTCGTTGGAATCACCAACGATGGCGCCCAAGCGCGGCGTCTTGCCGTAAAGCCCAAGGCAAATTGCATCAAGAATCGATGTCTTTCCAGAACCTGTCGGGCCCGAAATGCAAAACATACCGCTATTTGCAAAATCAGGAGATTCAAAATCAATCGTCCATTCGCCCGCAAGGGAATTGATATTGCAAAACTCGATCTTCTTAATCTTCATCGGTCCCTCTTATGCGTTCTCATGCGCTTTCGACACAGCTTCGTTAAACAGACCAATAAACTTGTCGTACTGGCTTTTCACAACTTCGGAATCGTCACTTTCTTCTGCATTCGAGGCGATTAGCATTCTGAAATAATCTTCTTTCGTGTATTGCTTTGTCGATTCCACGCATTCATCAAACGCATTCGCGCTGCGCAAAACATCACGCGAAATGCGGTGGCGCTTGACCACAAAATGCTTGCCGGATTCTTCGGCTTCGAGCGCTTCATTCAGGCTCACAAAATCGCCAGAGGTCAAAAGCAAGTCAACGTACGTTTCCACCGGATTTTGAAGCAGTTCCTTTTCAAGATTGCGCAAGTCGCGCTTGAGCGATTCTACGCTTCCCTTGAACTGTTCAAACCGCATCGTCTGCGGCACCAAAACTTTTTCGACAGCCGGGGGTACATTCGGTTGAGCATCAACGCAAAGAACATAGCGCTTGCAATACGATTCATCAAAGCCCATCACGAACGGAGAACCCGAATAGCGCACTTTCGGATTCTTGGCGACCATTGACGTATAATGGATATGCCCCAGCGCCACATAATCGAGTCCGTCCGGGAACGTCGAAACATCGACATTGCCAAGTGTTCCAATCACTTCGCGAACGCCATCGTCAACAGAATTTTCAAGAAGCGCTACATTTTCAACATTTGCAAGTTCCGCAGTAGCTACAATATCGCCGCCCGTACCAGATTCTTGCCCATCGTTTTCGCGACCTGAAAGCTTCGCCGCATACAAATGTCCCGTTGCAATAATCGGAATATCCCGATCGCCACGCAGTTCAAGTGCACAACGGTACGCATCTGCATAAAGGCGCTTCAGTAAATCCTCGTCAGATACAGCATCGGCGCTTTCGCCAGATTCGCGTGGCCTGCTCGCCTTATAGAATTGTTCGAGTTCCAGATTGCGCATGAACGGCACGGCACAGCAAATGCCAATGACATCGCCACCGCCATCCTTGAGTTCTATCACCAGATCTTCAACCTTGCGATTGTTAATGGAACCCACAACTTTTATGTTCAGCGCATCAAGAATGCCCGCCGGCGCATCGAGAAGCGTTCCGGAATCATGATTGCCGCCCACGACAATCACATTGGTACAGCGAGTATTCAAGAGCGATGCCAAAAAACGGTAATATTGCGTCTTTGCAATGTTCGAAGGATTTACCACATCAAAAATATCGCCCGCGATGACAAGCGCCTGCGCACCGGCAGATTCAATTTCACACTTCAGCCAATTAAAAAATGCGCCCGTTTCTTCTGTGCGGTCAATGTCGTGCATCGTATTGCCAAGATGCCAGTCTGCGGTATGGATAAATTTCATGTAAAAACGCCTCTACTCAAGACAAAGATACTTTTTTAAATCGCCCAATATATTATTTCAACTTTTCATTCACTGTCTTGGCGCTTGCGATCCCGAGTTGCTTCATCGTTTCAAAACGGCTTAGAATATTGCCCTTGCCATCCTTCAGCTGCCCAAGCGCATCGGCATAAGCCGTCTGCACCGTATTTAACTGACGTCCAACCTTTACAAAGTTGTCCGTAAAGCCGCAGAACTTTTCGTAAAGCCCTTCGGCTGTCTTCATGATATTTACGCAATTTTCTTCCTGGCGCGTATTCTGCCAGGTCAGCAAAATCAAGTTCAGCGCAAGCATCAGATTTGTCGGATTGATAATCAGTACGCCCTTGCGATACGCCTTTTGTGCAATGGCAGGGTCCTTGTTCACCGCAAGAATATAGCTTCCTTCGTTCGGCACAAACATGAGCACATACGGTACCGCATGCGGCACGACCTTCGGGTAGTTCTTTTCAGCAAGCTCATCGACATGCTTCATGATGCTTGCCAAGTTCTCCTTGCATGCCGCGTCACGAGCCTCGTCATTTTCCGCCGAGACGTAATCCGAGTAAGCGGTCAGCGAGACCTTCGAATCGACTATGACATTCGAACCGTCGGAGCACTTCACAACCACATCCGGACGCAACTCGCGCCCATTTTCGTCAGTGTAGCTCTTTTGCACAAAATATTCCTGATTTTCACGCAGACCGCTATCGCTTAAAATATTCGAGAGCACCACCTCGCCCCAGTCGCCTTGTACCTTGCCACGGTTCTTGAGCGCATCGGCCAGGTTTTCGGCATCAAGCCCGAGTTTTCTGGACTGTTCCACCATCGTCTTGATGGCACCATTCAGCTCCGCAATATTCTTGTCATTGCCTTCTTTCGCGCGTCCAAGCATTTCGCGCATGTTGTCGAGTTCCTTGAACAAAGGCTTCGTGATCATTTCCATGTGCTCACGGTTTTCGCCTTTAAATTCTTCACTGCGTTCCTTGAGGAGCCGTGCCGACACCGCCTCAAATTGCGATTTCATGGCCGAAAGTTCCGCATTGAACAGAGCCTCACGATCATCATGCATCGAGCGATCCATTTTATGCATCAAAAGCGCCCCCACCAGTGCACCAAGCGCAAAGGCAACAATCGCAACAGTCGCAACAATCAAGGAAGTCATATCCATCTTTTTACCTCATTGCAAATATACAAATAGATAATGTCTGTTTTTGACAAGAAGTAAAAATATTCGCATACACCCAACCGATCTAAAACGAAAGCAGGCTTTTTTATTATCTTTATAGACGATGGATTACGAATACAGCGTCATAGGTTCAATTTCCTGTAGCGAGGACGCCCTTGCCAAAGAAAAAGAATCCTCCGAATTCACGTTCAAGAGCTACACGTTTTTGCTCCGCAAGTTCAATAAGCAGATCAGCGCAAGGCTCTGCAACAGCACCGACTGTCAAAACATCTCGGAAGAAGACGTCAAGGAAGTCTGCAAGCAGCTATCCATAAAATTCGTGTGCCCTGTTTCCATGCGCAAAGGCTACGAAGTCTACGGAAACGCGAACGTCTTTAATGGCGGTTCTGATTACGAAATCATCGAAGAAAAGTGGTTTAAGGTCGAGTTCGACAACGGCATTCAAAAGCTTATTTAAAGAATTTCGCGAGGGTGGCGCAGAGGGCATTGACATCCACGGGTTTTGCCACATGGTCGTTCATGCCCGCCTCCATCGCGGCACGTTTATCCTCATCAAACGCATTTGCCGTCATCGCAATAATCGGCACATTTGCGACATCGTTATTTTTCAGCTTGCGGATCTGGCGGGTCGCCTCGTAACCGTCAATACCAGGCATCTGAATATCCATCAGGACAGCGTCATACTTATTTGTCGAGAAACGCAATTTTTCAACAGCCAAGTCGCCACGTTCCACCGCAGTGACTTCTACGCCGCGGTCTTCCAAGATTTCCGTAGCAATTTCCCGATTGAGCACATTATCCTCGACAATCATCACCTTGCGGCCAGTAAAATCAAACGATTTGGGCAGCGAAATCAACTGTTCCGACTCAGCAACATTCCCCGGTACATTTCCGCAGAACCGTTCAAGCATTTGTTGCAAATCCGACGGAAACAACGGCTTAGCAAAGAAAGATGTCACACCCGCTTCAAGCGCTTCTTTTTCAATATCCAGCCAGTCATACGAAGTAAGCACGACAATCGGGCTTCTATAATCCACAAACTTGCGAATCTTCCGCGCAATTTGAACGCTCCTCATTCCCGGCACATTCCACTCAATCAGGAACAGACGGTATTCATCGTTCAAGGCTCTCGATTTTTCTATATAAGCCAGGGCCTCATCTTCAGAGGAGCACAAGTCATACCGCAACTCTTCAAGCTTCACGGCGGTATCAACCGTTCTACAGATACTCGGCCGATCGTTTACGATCAGGCAATGCAAGCCCCTGAACTTTTTGCAAGCAGCAATTCTATTGGGTTCATCGCAAAGCTTAAATTTAAAAGTCATAATGACTTCGGTGCCAACATTTTCCTTGCTCAAAATGCGGATCGTACCGCCCATCATATCGACAATATTTTTCGTGATGGACATGCCAAGGCCTGTTCCCTGAATACCGCTTACCGTCGAAGAATTCACACGGGTAAACGGCGCAAAAATCTGCTTCAGGAAATTTTCACTCATGCCGATACCATTATCCTTCACAAGGAACTCGTAAATTCCATAACCCGGTTCAGCAGGAACCTCCTTGACATTCATTGAGATGACACCTTTTTGAGGCGTATACTTGATGGCATTCGAGACAACATTCAGCAACACCTGATTCAAGCGCAGCTTATCGCACATGATCATCTCGTTGCTAATGTTTTCAAGTTCAATAAAGAACTGTTGCTGCCGAGCGCGAACATCCGAAAGAACAATTCCCTTAAGCGTATGGATTATATCCGCAAGGCGTTCTGGACGATCCATAATATTCATCTTGCCCGATTCAATGCGGCTCATATCCAGGACATCATTGATAAGCGACAGCAAATGCTCCGAAGACTGCTTAATTTTCGCAAGATAATCTGCAACCTGTTCCTTATTGTCAATATGCTCCGCCGCAAGACCCGTAAAACCAATAATGGCATTCATCGGCGTACGGATATCATGGCTCATGTTGTTGAGGAATGTCGTCTTTGCGCGGCTTGCAGAATTTGCCATCCGAAGAGCCTGTTCCAAAGCTTCCTTATCCTTTTTCTGCTTGCGGGTTTCCTCGTCAACACTATGGAAGCCAGCGACAATCTGCACAGGATTCGTCGCCGTCAGCACAAACTTTATTTGCCAGTATTCAACATGGTCAAAGACATTCGCCTTGAAATTCACATAATAGGCATTCTTGTTCTTCAAATTTTCAAGAATGATTTCACGACGAGTCGATGCGTAGAACTGGTCCCGATCGTCTTCACAAACAAATTCATTCTTAATAAAATTCAACCTTTTATTGAAACCCTGAATCTCCTGCCAATTCCTGATTATTCGCGGGAAAACATCTGTACAACGATAAACATTTTCGTGCATGGAAACTGTATCGACATAACAGACCAAGTCAAAGTCCTCGGCAAGGCCCTGGATGACAGACTGCTGCTGGATTTCCTTGCGAAGAATATCATCCTTATCAGCAAAACCGAGAGCTACATATTGGGGGTGATCGGAATCGCCGACTTTCACAAACTTCATCTCGCAATAGCGATTGAGGAAGTTCACGTACATCGTGTTAAAGCTTTTGCGATTGGCAAGCTGTTCCCGGATATTCTTAATGGAACCCGCCTGGAGCATTCGGTTCTTGTAGATTCCGCTCACAAACTTATCGACATACACGGAGTACGCCAAGGAATATTTGACATTTTGCTTAAATGTTTCACCAAACGAATTTGCAGTCGCCTTATTCATGGAATAAGGCGTTATCTGTTCGGAATCAAGATCAATATAGTACACTGACGTGTATTCTGCGGAAAGCGCTTCGATGATGGAAATGTTGCGCTCCAGTTCCTCTTTCTGTTCCGCAATTTTCTTGTTCAGCTGGATTTTCTCGGCGCGTTTCTTGTCCACCGCAGCAAAAGTCATAATCACGAGAGTCGCAACGCCATTGCGGCGTTCCACGACCTGCATGACAAAGCTCACCCACGGATTCTTGAAAATCGACGCCTTAAAAAGCAGTTCCCGACGATCATCGTGCGCAAGAAGGCGCTGGATATACTGTGGGCTTGCAAGGCTCATCCATTCTTCCTTGTATTCGCTATCGACAATCTGCACCATTCGGCTAGCGCGATAGGAGCATGTATTGCGCTGTTGCTCGTTGCCAAAGTCCACCTTATTCGAAGGCAAAATTTCACGCGCAGAATCATTCGACAGATCACAAAGGAGAATCGCCTCGTACTCGGCCATGATCTTGTCATGGACAAATCGGGCACTCACTTCATCATCGCGGTTTGCAAAGGCCACAATTATTGCTTTCGGTTCCTCGTTGTCAGCGCCGACCTTCACAAACTTCATTTCACTGTAGCGCATATGTCCCGACGATTCCGAACGGAACAGGACCACATATGTTTTGTTATTCTTCAGGAATGCCTTGATATTGCTGACATTGCCAGCCTCAAGCATCTTCTCCTTATCCGCATCATAGACCCGTTCATTTACAAAACGCAAATAGGCATCAATATATTTAATGCCGTTCTTCTTCATTATTTCGTAATAAGGTCTTGAAATTTCATTCATCGAATACGGGATCATTTCCTCGGTCAAAAGATTGACATACATAACCGACGAATATTCAGACGCCAAGACATCAATGATCGAAAGGTTTCGTTCAAGTTCCTTTTTCTGCTGCGACAGGACTTCATTCAAATTGAGCTTTTCGGACTGGTCCCTATCCACAACCGTGGCCGTCATGACAAGCGTTACCGGGACACCGTCAATCCTATCCAGGACACGAAACACGTTGCGGCACCAAAAATACGAGCCGTCACCCGTCAAATGCTTGAAAACAATTTCCCGGCTATCTGTAGTCGCAAAAATACGTTTCAAGTTTTCAATACTTCCAAACTCATTCCACTGTTCCCTGAATTCCTCATGAACAAATGCAGACGCGTTCTTGAAGCCGACTTCAAAAGGAATAATATCCTTTTCTTTTACGCCATTGTAATACTTTGACCTGCGAATAACCTGTATGATATTCTCTTCCAGGTTGATAAGGTCAATATTTGCAAATTCTTCACTGACTTTTTCGTTAATTTTTTTATTGATGACTTCATCGTTCTTGTTGACAAAGCCCACCAAAAATTCATTATCGTCACCAATATCAAAGCGCATCACGCGCGCTTCGTACCATCGAGCATAACCAAGAGCGATATCACGGAACAGGTAGCGGAAACTATGCTCACGAGAAAGGCGGTCAAGGACATTGTTTATGTCAAGGCCTTTCATCATCATCTCACGATCAGCGGGATGAATGACGTCCATGACAACAAGCCCACCAATTCCATCGAGCTTACCTTCGACCGGAAAAAGACCTTTGAGTTCGTCCTTGCAATACAAAGTCCTGAACGTGTTCTTTGTCGGATTGAAGACAAAAACGGATTCCACCTTTTCGCCAAACTTCATGACGATATTTTCATTGAGGTGGCGTTCAAGTTCGTAACGCTGCTTGGAACGGATATCGCGGTCCACATTGCGCAGTCTTAAAGTAAAGCCCTTAAGCTTGCCGGACTTGTCGCGGTCAGCGAAGAAGTTCATCTGAAAATAAACTTCGGCACCATCCAGTTCACATCTAAACGGGACTATATATTGAGTGGTTTTTTCAAGATTTTGCGTAATCACTTCGCGACGGGTTCGTTCACGAAAATCATCACGATCTTCGGAGCAAACTAAATTATCACAAATGAGTTTTAAACGCTTACGGAGATTGCGCTCTCCACGGAGAGCGGGAACTCGAGCCACGAGAAACTGACTGGCATGAAAGATTTCAACATCATCATCTTCAGGACTTTTAGACAAGTCCACATAGCAAACACAATCAAACTCATCCGCAATCGATTCAATAATTGCGTTACTTTTTTCGATCCAAGATTGTTGGTTTATATCTTTTTTTATCATGCTTGCCCCGTCTCCATCAAAATATATGAAAAATCCCCAAAATTAAAATGAATCCATCAAAAACATGCGATTCGTGTCACAGATTAATATATTGTAGCCATGCTTTACCTGAAATTTGCGCTGAACCTAGAAAACCTCGCCGACGAACTGATCGAGGCGGTATCCAAAGCATGGACAAACCCGTTTGAAGCCCCGGCAGTCCTGTTCCCGGACCCGAAACTGGAACAATGGTTCAGGTTAAAATGGGTACAGAAAAAAAAGTCCCTCGTCGGGTTCAATTCGATGATGATTGACCGTTTCCTCATGGAAATTCTCATTGGCGATGACCCGCACAAGCAAAAGCTGAATTCCGATATGCTTCGGAACGTGATTCTCGCGCACCTCGTCAAGGAGACAAACGGTACGCCGAACTACATGCTGATGGACGATGAAGTCACGCGTTACCTGGTGATCGACGGAGCACTCGACGAGACGCATCTTTTCGATTTTGCAAGCAAGATGGCATCGCTGTTCTTGGAATACGAGACAAGCAGGCCGAGCGATTTCATTCGCGGCACCGACGGAAAGTCTGCACCGGGCATTCTCGACAAGTGGAAGCAAGGGCAATTGGACGACTTTTTTGGAATATCAAACCATGACATCGCAAAACGCGAAGCCTGGCAGCGCAAGCTGTATTCCGCCATTTTCCACGCGCACGAAGGGAAGCCTTCGCTGCTTTCCGAAGTCTTCGAGAACGAAGCAAAGCGCAAGGGAATCGAACGCACGGAATACATGACGATCCCGTACCTCTACATTGCATGCCACGACAAAAATGGCAATGTTCAATTCCACACGGAACACACAGGCAACACGCCGCTATTCATTTTTGGCCTCGGAGGCATGGGCCAGTTTTACCGCGTGATTTTGCAGAAGTACGCCGAGACGCACGACGTTTACGCCTACATCCAGAATCCCTGTATGGAATTCTGGGAAGACACTTCAACCGTTCACAGGCAAAATGCAACAATTCACCGAAACTGGATTTCACGCAGTGGACAGTGGAGCGACAAAAATGGGGACATCGACAAGGTCCGCGAAAAAATGTCCGTTGGGATTTCGGATGCTGGCGAAAGCAACGATGTCGATGACATCCCCGAATACACAAGCGCAGAAGCAGAATCCGAAAACACGCTGCTCTGCAACTGGGGACGTTCCGGCCGCGACAACATCAAGCTCTGGTGCCAGGCCGCCAATTACGATTTCGACTTCAGCACGAGCGGTCGCGGAGACTCATCCACCAACGAGATTAGCGATGCAAGCGAACTCCCGCACGATACGCTTTTGCACAAGGTGCAGTACGCGATTGCAAACCGCATCAACACATTGCCAGACTTTACCGCAAGCGATTGCAAGGCGAAAGACTTTAGCCTAGATGTGACCGCAGCGCCGACCAAGATTCGCGAAATCGAAGCGCTCCACACGAGCATCTGCAAGCTCATGCAAGAAGGCGCTCGCGTGAGCGACATTCTCGTCGTATCGCCCGCACTGGACGATTACCGCACCGCCATCAAGACGATTTTCGACCAGACTCCCGAAAAGAAAAAGTACACCAGCGAAAACGACAAGGACGGATTTTTGCACATCCCGTTCGCCATTGTCGATTCACCCGCCAGAAGTTCACAGACCGAAAACGTACTGGACAACTTGTTCTCGATTTTGGAACAGGGCACCATTACACGCCCGACATTCTTTGCTCTTTTGCGCAATCCGGTCGTACAGCAGACGCGCCACATCAGCGAAGACGACGTGAACAATTGGGAAAGCTGGATTGAAGAGACAAACGTCTATCGCGACCGCGAGCATAAAAAAGAGGACTGGCTCGGCGGCGTTCGCCGTTTGCTTCTCGCCAAAATGACGAAGAATCCCGTTGTATTTTCACACGGGGATTCTAGCGAAACGCTCATGCCGTATGCCGACATGGCGACAAGCGACAGCCGCTCGCTTTGCAAGTTCGTGGAATGCATCGAAGCGCTCAAGAAGTGGATGGATTTCGGAAAGGCCGGGCAAGTCGCGGACCTCGACAAGCTCAGTGATTTTATCAGCGAATGGATCACGATGTCAGGCGCGCCCGACGGTTTCGCCAGCGAAACGATTATCGTCAACAACGTGATGCAAGCCATCGAAGGTCTCCGCAACCAGATGGACGCGGGGCTTGAAAGCATCTCGTGGAAGGTCGTCAAGCAGACGCTCCTCACCGCCGCACAGTCATCTGCTTACAGTTGCGGAACGCTTTTCGTCAACGGCATCACGTTCATGAACTTCATCCCGAACCGCATTATCCCTGTAAAGCATTTATTCTTTATCGGTGGCGATTCCATGAACTTCCCAGGCGCAAAACAACACAACACGCTAGACCTCCGCAAGTCTTGCCGCCCGTGGCCGGGCGACGATTCGCCTATCGCCAAGCGCCGTTACGCGTTCCTCTGCCAGCTCATGAGCACAAGCGAAAGTTTCCACGTGAGCTACGTAAATCAGGATATCCGCAAGGACGCCGAACTTTACCCGACCTCCGTCGTGAACGACATCCGAAAGTTTTTGGTCAATGCTATTAATTGCAATCAGAACATCGCGCCCGCCGAGAAAATCGGGCTTTCCGAAGCGTGGCCCGAGAACAAGATTTCGCTCGATGAGACTCGAGACTTTACGGAACTTTTCACGCAAAAGAGCCTCCGCAACAAGCGCGCATTTTTGAACATGATGCAAGACGGATTTGCGCACGTGAACCCTGCAACGGGCGCGATGCAAACCGCCGACGAAAACGTCGCTGTCAAATTGCCCGAACGCGTCCCGCTTTACATGCTCAGCGATTTCTTGAAAGACCCGTTCGAATTCCGCATCAGCCAGATGCTCGCCGCCTCCGAATCTGACGATCCGGAAAAGGAACTGTTCGAGCCGATTCATTTCGAGCCTCTGCAAAAGAGCGAACTTCTCAAGATGATGGTTGCCGCAGAACTTTCGCACAAGTCCGAAGAGCTTGAAAAATTCAAGAAGGAATCTGCGCTCAAGGGCAACATGCCCGACGGCATCTTCGGTGAAAAGCTTCTCGCCGAAATGGAATCGCAAAAGAACTTGATTCTTGCAAAGATGGGCGAAAATCTCGTTTCGCAAATCAAGGAATCCTGGAGCTATCAAGCAAAAATCCAGGACATTCAAATCGACCGCAGCGCCGATAGCAAGTGGACACTTTCGGGAACGCTCGACTGGTGCGATAGCGAAAATCTCGACAAGATTTCCGAGATGATTTCGGTCTCCTCGTCTTACAGCAAGACAACTCTGGACAAATTCTTATCTCCTTACGTCAAGGCGCTAGCCGTCATTGCCCAGAGAGCAAGCTCTATTGATGCCAATGCAGAACAAACTGTAAAAGTTTCCATTTACAACACCGACTCTACCGCAGAACCCTCGACCGCGACGGTCTCCATGACACCGCAAAAAGCAACCGAGACTTTGCAAGAAATCTATACCGCAGCATTCGGTAACGAAACAGAGCGTCCCTATTCCAAGGCCGTTCCCGCCAGTTTACTCGACACGCCAGGCATTACAAATATCCGCGCATTCAAGGACAAGCTTTTAGACTGCTGGAAATATTTCGACAAAAAGTCACTATTCGATCCCATTACCGATGTCGGTTTTGAAGCCAACAACTTTACATACCAGTGGAACGATGCGATAAAGAAAATGCGCAGCCTCATGCAAATTACAGTCACCGAAAACGCAAAGAAAAGGAAGGCATAATCATGGAAAATTTCAGTCTCCAAAAATTCGACCCTTCCAAAAGCCTTTTCATTGAAGCCTCCGCAGGCACTGGCAAAACGTACACTATCCAGTTAATGGTCGCAAAGCTCATCAGCCTTGGCACACCGCTCAAAAAAATCCTCATCGTCACGTACACCGAGAAGGCGGCCGGCGAGCTCAAAGACCGCATCCGCAAAAAAATCGACGAAGTCCTTGTAAGCCGCAAGCTCGACAAGACAAACGAAGCCGAAAAAGAACTCAACGACGCTACGCTTGCGCTGTTTTCCAAGGCTTACCAAGATGTAGACAACGCCGCCATTTTCACAATCCATTCGTTCTGCCAAAAAGCGCTCAAAGAATACGCCTACGATGCAGGCAGACCATTTGACATGTCGATGATTGACGATAGCGAAGTTCACGATCTTGTCGAACAGTTCATTCGCGACAAGTGGAGCGACAATAGCGACTTCCAGTTTTTACTCAAGACCGATTCGGCACAGTCCATCGCAAACAAAGTTGCAACGGGTCTCGAAAATATCGTCAACGTCTATCGCGGCAGCGAAGGCGACCGCGAAATTCTTCCTCTCGACAAACCAGAGCAAATCACTTTTGGCGATACCGCTTTAAACGATGATGACATCCGCACCATCGCCGTTGCAAAAACATTTGACGACATTCTCAACATTGCCATTTTCCAAGACGCTTTTTCGACACTCGAAAAGCACACGTCTGAAAAATTTGGCAAGACTTCTAAAAATTGCATTAGCGATTTTTTAAGTGCGCTCAAGCTTTGGGAAAAAGACAAGACACTCTTTTCTGGCGTTTCGTTCAGGGATAGCGATTTCGTTCGGACTACATGGCCATCCGACGCTTACGAAGCTTTTTTGACATTCAAATCGTTAAAAGAATTGCTCCCTTCCATCAATAGCGTTTTGCTGAACAATTTCTTGATTCCGCAAGCAGCCACCGTTTTTGACGAATGGCAAAAGTACAAGACCGAAAAGAAATGCCAGTCGTTTAACGACATGATACTCTCGGTGCACCGTGCAGCACTTGACACGAGCAAGGGCGATTCCTTGCTTAAGAGCAGGCTCCGCGCACAATACACATACGCCATCATTGACGAATTTCAGGACACAAACCAATTGCAATGGGATATTTTCAGTGCCGTTTTCGACAAGATTTTTGTCGTGGGTGACCCCAAGCAATCTATTTACAGTTTCCAAAGCGCCGACGTGAACGTCTATCAAAAAGCCATTCACGAAATCAACAACGGCATGTCGCTACAGACAAATTTCAGATCCACCACAGGAATCATCAACGGCTGTAACGAACTTTTCAAGGGAGACTTTTTTACTCCGAACGAAGGAGCAACAAAACTCGTCGATTTTGAGCCATCGCTCCCGCCGCAAAACGAAAAGCAAGTCAAGGCTCCGCCTAAAATTGGAGGCAATGAAGCAACCCCCATCTGGATTAGCGATCAAGACATCAACGAAGTCGATTTTGCTCGTGCCGCCGTTCAGAAAATCATTGACTGGTGTACTTTTGTCGATGGCAAAACCGTATTGCAAGTTTTCAAAAAAGAAGACTGTACGCAATACCGGAACGTGACCTTCAAGGACTTTGCCATCCTCGCCCGCAGCCGTGGTGAAATGGACGCCATCGAAGATGCGATGCGCTCCGCTGGAGTTCCGTTCAGCCGTTACAAAGACAGCAATCTTTTCAGTTGTCGTGAATGCGCCGAATGGATCGCCATTTTCAAGGCAATCAACGCACCTGATTTTTCGGCATGGAACAGGCGCCTTTTAAGCGAAGCGCTTATCACGGACTTTTTCAGGATTGCCCGCCAAGACATACACTACGCCGAAAGCAAAGCGCTCGACGACCCGAACAATCCCGTGCGCCAAAAATTAAACGCATGGACGGAACTAGCGCAAAAGCGCCGTTACGCCGAAATGCTCGAACGCATTTACAGCGACACGCAAGTCGAAGAACGCTTGACCGAAATTTCGAGATTGCAAAATTTGGCAAGGCTCCGCCAAATCGGCAATTACGCCATCGAGTACCTTTACAATCACAACTGTTCCATTGAAGATCTCGTACGCCACTTAGAGGCACTCGCCAGCTACAGCGAAAACGCCGATGATGAAGACGGCAACCTCGTCGAAAAAAGCAGCGATTACGACGCCGTGCAAGTCATGACGATTCATGCCTCGAAGGGCCTAGAATTCCCTGTCGTGATTTCTGTCGCAGGTTTCAAGGGCAAGCGTCCCGCAACAGGCCCGTACCTTTACCATGACAACGATGAAATTCGCCTCGGATTCAGTGAACACGCCAAGACCACGCGCGAACTCGAAGAACTTGAAGAATGGAAGAGACTCTTCTATGTTGATTTCACACGTGCATCTTCGATTCTCATGTTGCCGCGTTACGAGAAATGGAAAAATACCAAAGGAGTCAAGCCGGAATACGCATTCCTTGAAAGTTCCATCAATGGTCTCATAGAGAACGCATCGGATCTGACGACGATTTTACCGAAAATAGAAAACTGGAATCCGCAACAGCTCAGCGAAACCGTCAAGGAGCGCATTTTAAAACCGCTTAATGAAAATTCCGAAATCGGGAAAGCATTAAGCGCTGACGAAATTCGAGATAACATCATCCAACAAAAATGCGCCATGGCAAATTTGCAAACCAAGCTCGCCGACGCAAGCATCATGCAGTATTCGTACAGTTCGCTTTCGGGCAAAGCGGATTCGCCTGTAGACGCAGATGATGGCAACCGCACGAATCGCGAGGGCGAAGAAATTGCAACAGCGCGTACGCCAACGGTCCAGATTCGCGACATCGATACCGCAGCTGTCAACTGCACCATCACAGCCGATGCTTCGCTTGATTACCAGACGCATCTAAACGAGAGTGCGCACAAGTTCCCGCGCGGTTCACATGCCGGTAACGCACTCCACCGCATTTTCGAACGCACCAAGTTCCAACAGTTCGGCTTAGAAAATAAGACGCTCGAAGACGCTCTCGTGAACCCGCAAACGCGAAACATCATCGAAGAAGAATTCAAGCGCGAATCGCTCCCCATCTGGAATCATCGAGACGCCTGGATCGACATCACCACGCGTTACACCTGGAATACGTTGAACGCAAGGCTGCCAGAAATCGCGGGCAATTCCGTGCAATACACAGAGCTAGATTCCGCAGGGAACGCCAAACAAGATGCGCCGCAAACATTCGCGCTGATCGACATTCCACTAAGCGACCACAAACCCGAAGTACAGTTCAACCAGAACGCCACCGATGAAAGTGGCGAGAATTGCGCAAGCGATGAAAAAAGCGCCGAAAGCGGCGACATTCTCAAACGTTTCTGCAAAGGCTTCATCGACTTGCTTTTCGTCCGCACCATAAACGGTCAAAAGTACTATTCTATTCTCGACTGGAAATCGGACATGCTCGAGAACAACAACTACACGCCCGAAGCGCTCAAGGAAAAAGTCGATAACGATTACTCCATCCAGCGCGTACTTTACAGCTACTGTTTGATTCAATGGCTCAAGCAGTTCTACGGCGAAGGCACAGCCGAGAACTTGAGCGAATCTGAAATTTTCGAAAAACACTTTGGCGGCATTTATTACGCATTCATTCGCGGCACCGAAGGCAGTACCCCCAAGGGAATTTACGCACAAACTTGGAACAGTTTTGACGACCTCGCAAGCGCCTATCAAAAAGTGAAAGATCTCATGAGCAAGCCCTCCATCATTAAGGAGGAAAACTAGAATGGACAAGAAAATACTCGCTACAGAATCGATTGACGAATTCATCGACGCGCTTATTGAAATGCGCGGACTCGTTCCGCTTAACAAGCACTTGCTCCATCTGCTTTTTGAAATCAAGAACGACATTTCGCTCCACACGCAGAAATTCCTGACGCTCTGCATGTCGCTCCTCGATGACGGCAACACGCGCGTCCCGCTGAATGCAGAACAGTTCACGGACATGTGGACCCGCAAATGGAACGGCCTCGTGATGCTCCGCATTAGCACCGCCGAAGAAGACATCGACGAAAACGCATTTGCAACCGCAAGCGATTTTGCAAGCATCATCACAGGTGGCATTCAAGATATTTTGACAAACGACTTTTCCGCCATCATGGAAAGCCGCGAAACCGACACCGCATCCGCCGAAGATTCTTTGAGCAAGCCATTCATTCTCGCCAAGCGCAAAAACGAAACGCACCTCTATTTCACAAAGCATTTCGATGCCAAATGTGTCATTGAAAAAGCGGCGAACATCTTGTTCAAAAACGGTCACAAGCCAAGCGACGAAGAAATCGCGCAGTGCACCGAAAAAATTGCAAGCATCTGTAAGCCTTTCGGCGACAAGCCCTTCACCATCAAGAAGCACCAAGCAGAAGCCATCATCCGCGGACAAACTGAAAACCTCGTTGTCACAGGTGGCCCAGGCACCGGCAAGACCACCGTCGTTCTCTACATTCTGTGGAACCTGCTCGCAAACCACAGCGAAATGCTCGACTGGAACATCTATCTCGCCGCCCCGAGCGGCAAGGCTGCCGACCGCATGCGCGAAAGCCTTATCGACGGCCTCGCCAGAATCCGCGACGAACAAAAGACCGACAACGAGCGCATTTTCCGCAAGCTGAACGAACTCGAAAGCAGCACCATCCACCGTCTGCTCCGATTCTCCAAAAGCAAAGGCGGCTTCATGTACAATCACGAAGAACAATTCTCCAAGAATTCCATCTTCGTCATTGACGAAGCGAGCATGATCGACATCGAAATGTTCGCAGCACTTCTCGAAGCCATCCCCGAAGGCGCACGCATATTCATTCTCGGTGACCCGTTCCAGCTCCCGTCTGTGGATTCCGGCGCCGTTCTCGGCGAAATCTTGAAAGTGCAATCCGGCAAGGATTTTTCCGTCAAGCTCAACGAATCCAACCGATTTGACGATCGTTCAAACATCGGCAAACTCGCCGCAGAAATCAAGGAAGTCGCCGAGAGCAAGGACAACAACAAGTTCGTCCCGCACAAATTCGCACACGATTCCAACGAAATTGGGAATGCGCGCAATCTCGATGAAACCGAAAACGCCGCGACCTTCAAGGATAAAGTTTTCTACAGAAAGCTCGAAACAGACAACAACCCACTTACAAAAAAAGAAGAAGACAAGCGCATCGAATCGTTCATTGGCAAATGGTCTGAAGAATTCGCTAAGCTCCCCGAACTCGCCGAGCAAATCAACCCACAACGCACCGGCACAGAATCCGACGATCCTGACCACAGCGAAACCGCCCGACGCAACCAAATCTGGCAACTTTCGCTGACAAAGCGAATCCTCTGCGCCGAACGCCGTGGCCTCCGCGGCATCGAAAACATCAACAAAAAAGTTTGTTCCAAAATCAAGAGCCTCTGGCGCGCCAAAAAGAAATCGCAAGGCGAAACCGTCCAATGGGATGACTCCGGCTACTTCCCGGGTCAACTCCTCATCATCACGCGCAACCAGGAAATGTTCAAGCTCTACAACGGCGACACAGGAATCGTCGTTTTCGATGGTAACACGCCCTGCCTCATGCTCAAAAAAGCGCCACCCCAAGGCAGCAAAAGAACCCGCGACGACTTCGTTTTCTACCCGCTCTCGGTCCTCCCCGAAGATTCCATCACCACCGCGTTTGCCATCACCATCCACAAATCGCAAGGCTCCGAGTACAAACACGTCACCATGTTCCTGCCGACAAAAATCGGTCACCCCCTCCTCACCAACCAAATCATCTACACAGGCATCACCCGCGCCAAGGAAAGCGTCACCATCATCGCAAGCGACGACACATTCAAAGCCGCCGTCACCACCGTCAGCGAGCGCGACACGGGAATTTCGCTATAGTTTTACAATTCTTTGTACCCCAGCCCACATTTCTGTGTATATTTAAGTAAGAAAAAAATAAAGGAAGAAAAATGGCAACAATCAAAGAACTCAAAGCAAATGGCGCCCCGCGTTTCAAAGTCCCGGGCAAAGAAGAAATCTACGACGCATTCGATCAGTTCCTCGCGGAGAATTTCCTCGGCGAAACCGTCGAAGCCATCCCCGCAGCACCGGCCAACGGCGAATTCGCCCCGCAGGCACTCGCCCTCTACGCCATCGCAAACACCGGCAAAGGCAACGCTGGCCTCTGGAAAGCAGGCACCGGCACGTCCTCCAAAAACTGGGACTTGAGCTTTTTGCAGGGCATCCTGAATCAGTTCTCCACCCTCCCGGCAGCCACACGCGGCAAGACCGTCTCCGAAATCAAGGAACAGCTCGAAGACTTTGCCTCCAAGAAGTTCGCCAAGAACCCCGCAAACGCCCGTAACGGACTTTTGCATCTCTGCAACCCAAACATCTACGCCCCGATTTATTCTTTTGCAGACAAACTCGCAATCTGCAAGGAACAATCCCGTTTGCTCGAAGATTTCAAACTTTCAAACCGCTGGGATAGCGGCCTCTTGAAACTAAAAGTCTTCCGCAAAGACGGCTACGTCGCCATCCAAACAGACGAACAACTCTGCTGGATTTTCGACAAACTCTCAGTGATGCACAAAATCGAAGACGAAGAGTTCGAACAGTTCATGAAGAACTACTTCACCGCTCCGAAAAAGAGCACCGCAAAGAAGAAGTAATTAAAGCGTCACCCCGCTCTCGTCATCCTGACGCGAAGGTGTTCTCGTCCCAGACTTGAACAACTTCTCGTCACCCTGAACGAAGTGAAGACAACCTCAAAAGGCGAGTGTTGCAGCCATGCTTGCATGGCTATAACCGAGCCGAAGAGGTTGGGGCTTGCCCCATCCAGTTACATTTCACACAGCACATCGCCCGCAATTACGCGGGCGAATTTTTTTATTATCGTCGCAAGTAAAGAGACTTGTGCAGACAACATCTGCACAATAAAAAACTATTTGAGGAAGATGAACCTGTAAAATTTTCTTAAGCCCCTTGCCAGTTTTTTTTGGATATTAGGTACATTACATCTCAGTGCGTCATTCCGTAGAAAGGAATGATGCGCTTTTGCTTTATTTAGTTTTACCATATCGCAAGGGCGCTCCCAGTAAAAACAATAAGCTCAGGAGACCCTATGACTAAAAAAGAAGTTACCACTTATTCTCAGCAGACGTTCGAGAATATCAAGCGCACTGACGAAAATGGAACCGAATTCTGGTATGCAAGGGAGTTGCAAAAAGCCTTAGAATATACCGAATATGGCAAGTTTCTGCCTGTGATAGAAAAGGCTATCGAAGCATGTCGGAAAACTGGCTTTGATGAGGGAAACCATTTCGCCCACGTGAGCGAGATGGTCAGAATCGGAAGCGGAGCAGAAAGAAAAATGGATAGCTACAAGCTTTCCCGTTACGCTTGTTACCTGATTGTGATGAACGGGGACCCCCGCAAAGAAGTGATTGCCCTTGGTCAAACGTATTTTGCCGTTAAAACCCGGCAGAAGGAAATTTCGGATGCGGCGACTCAGCTTTCGGAAGACGAAAAACGCCTGGCCATTCGTGACGAAGTGACCGTTCGCAACAAATTCCTCGCCAGTTCAGCAAAGGCGGCCGGTGTTGAAACGCCCGTGGATTACGCCGTGTTCCAGAATCGTGGTTACCAGGGACTTTACAACGGGTTGGGAATGAAGGATATTCACAAGCGCAAGGGACTCCAGAAAAACGAACAGATTCTGGACCACATGGGCGCTACCGAACTTGTGGCGAACTGGTTCCGCATTACCCAGACAGACGACAAGCTCCGTCGTGAAAATGTCAAGGGAAAGGAACAGGCGAACGAAATCCATTATGCTGTAGGCAAGCCAGACGATTGCTGAACTTGGCGGAACAATGCCTGAAAACCTACCCACACCCAAAATCAGTGCCAAAAAGTTGAAACAGGAACGCAAGAAAGCCATTGCGAAGAAATAACAAATCTCGCCAAAGCCCCCCCCCATTTCATTTTGACGCACCGATTGTTTCACTGGCGAAACACCGGCCGTTACTTTCTGAAATATACGCACCGCCCGCGACCACTTTCGCGCATTTTCAAGCCTCTTTCGCACATTTTTCCGTACATTTCCGGCCTCGCCATCCCGCAAAAACTGTCAAAATTTGCAAAATTTCGCCATTTTTCGCGATTTTCACAGCATTCTCCGACATTCCTCAAAAAATTTTTTCTGCACAAGCCTCAAAAACGAAAAAGTTGGCACGGCTTTAGCTTAAGGTAGGGTGTAAAACAAAAGGGCCAACGGTAAACGCCGAGCCCGCAACAAAAAGAGGTTAAAATTATGATGAACACACAGATCCTTCCGAACGCTTTCTATGGTATCCAGAACTTCATTGACAGCTTGAACGCCGCAAACGCACAGGGCGAATGCACTTACACGCCGAAGGCTGACTACTACGAAACCGAAGGCGGCTTTGCTCTCGAAGTCGAACTTCCGGGTGTCAAGAAAGAAGACATGGACATCCAGGTCGAAAAGAATATCTTGACGGTCAAGGCTACCCGCGCACGCAAGGACGAAAAGTTCACTTACGAACGTAGCTTCCGCTTGGCCGACGATATCGATACCGACAACATTAAAGTCTCCTTGGAAAACGGTATCCTGAAATTCGATCTCTCCAAGAAAGCTCAGGCCGCAGCCCGCAAAATTACCATCGCCTAAAAAGCGATCGGGCTAACGCCTAAAATTTCATAAGCTCCTTTTTCATACCTCCTCCTTAGAACAACAGATTCCCGGCAGCGATGTCGGGAATTTTTTATTTGTCATGCCCGCCACCTTTGTCATCCCGGACTCCGTTCCGGGAGAGCATTTTCCTTCCTATTGCCAAAATTTCTTTTTTGTACTATATTTGAATTTGCGAATGATTCTCAAATTGAATTTACACGTACTTGACAGGCTGATGGTCGCATTGGCGCTCTTTTACACGGAGCACCACGTTGAACATCATTGTCACGGCGAGCATTGTCACGTCTGTCATCACCTCCATCACTGTCTGGACTTGATTTCGGAATTTTGCTTTGAGCTCGTTGAAGCGCCGATTGAAATCATTTGCCGCTGTTTTCTTTTTAAGCTAGTGAAATTTGCAGTCCCTGTACTGCGCCCGACAACGCTAGTTTCGCAAAAGATTTTACTGTTAAATTAATTTTCCAGCAGCGTCATAAAAATCCCTTTCAATAGAACTTTGTCATGAACCTTCCGTGACTTATCTGGAATGGTATCAGGCATATTCATTCTATTGTCCTAAAAAAATTATTTAACATACATAAAAGGATAAAAATGAAAAAATTTTATTCCATGGCCTGCGCCATTCTCGTCGCAGCCTTATTCGCTCTCGTCGCCTGCAACGACAATCCCAAAAGTAAGATCGCAAAAGACCACAAGCTCTCCGTCGTCACTACCATCTATCCTGAATTTTCATGGACCAAGTCTATTCTCGGCGACCAGACCAGTTCCGTGGATCTCTCTTTGCTCATCAAGAACGGCATCGATTTGCACAGTTTTAAGCCGACCGCACAGGACATCGCAAAGATTGCAAATGCCGACATGGTCATTTATGTTGGCGGAGAATCCGATGAATGGATTGAGAAGGCTCTCGAAGCAACGCCGAAAAAGGGGCGCACCGAAATTAACTTGATGAAGGTCCTCGGAGACCGCGTAAAGGCAGAAGAAATCGTCGAAGGCATGCAGGCCGAAGAAGAACACCACCACGAACACGCCGAAGAACACGAGCACGAACATCATGACGAACATGCCGAAGTTCACGAGCACCACCATCACGATGAAGAAGTTGAAAACGATGAACATGTCTGGCTCTCGCTGAAGAATGCCGAAATTCTCGTGAAGAAAATTGCCGAAGAACTTTCCAAAATTGACGCCGCTCACGCATCCGCCTACAAGCAAAACGCCGAAGCCTACATCGCTCAAATCCAGTCGCTTGACGCAGAATACCGCACCGCAGTAGAAAGCGCCGCCCGCAAGACCGTTCTTTTCGGCGACAGATTTCCTTTTCGCTATCTGGTGGACGATTATGGTATTAAGTATTATGCCGCGTTTGTTGGTTGCTCCGCCGAAAGCGAGGCTAGTTTTGAAACAATCGCATTCCTCGCAGGAAAAATGGACGCAGAATCGCTTCCGGTAATTTTCACGATTGAAAACAGCAACGGTAAAATCGCAAAGTCCGTTCTCGCCGCAAGTAAAAAATCCCAGAGCGCACAAATTCTCTCCATCAATTCAATGCAGTCTATCACAGAAAAGCAAATAAACGAAGGTATCGATTACTTATCGCTTATGAAAGCTAACTTGGAAAACTTGAAAAAGGCTTTAAACTGACATGTTTCTGCTCAAGTGCAACAAATTAACACTGGGATACAACAACAAAGACATTCTTCACAGTTTTGATTACGGGATTCATTCCGGCGAATACCTATGCATCATAGGCAGAAACGGCTGCGGAAAGACGACGTTCTTGCGCGGCCTCGCCGGTGTTTTGCGCCCGAAATCCGGGAAGATCGAGCTGTGCGATAACCTCAGGCGAAACCAAATCGGCTATTTGCCGCAAATCACGATAGCGCAAAAAGATTTCCCGGCATCTGTCGAAGAGATCGTTCTATCGGCATTTCAAGGGAAAAGCCTGCTGTTGCCATTTTACGGGAAAGCCCTCCGCAAGCGCGCAAGCGAGTGCTTAGAACTCACACGGACAGAGAACCTGCGGAAAGAAAGTTTCCGCGAGCTTTCTGGCGGTCAAAAGCAGCGCGTACTTTTGGCAAGGGCATTGTGCGCGGCCGAGCGTCTGTTGCTTTTGGACGAACCCGTCACAGGGCTTGATCCAGAATCTTCAAGGAATATGTACAGCATCATCAAGGACCTTCACGAAAATAAGAACATGACTATCGTGATGGTCACGCACGACATTGAAGCAGCCCACAGCAACGCTACCCGAATACTGAATTTCAATGAATTAGCACAATAACGGAGATGCCCGCTTACTTCGACTGCGCTCAGCACAGGCTCCGGCGGGCATGACAATTTAGCCAATGCTAGACAAACTATTTTTCTACCTAGACTTTCCTTTTGTTCGTTACGCGATTATTGTCGGAACTCTGATCTCACTATGTTCCTCGCTTTTGGGCGTCACACTCGTTCTCAAGCGTTATTCCTACATTGGCGATGGACTTTCGCATGTCGCATTCGGAGCGCTCGCAATCGCAGCGGTTCTTAAAGTCACGAACAACATGCTCATCATTTTGCCCGTAACCATAGTCGTTGCAATTTTACTCCTGTGTGGCAGCAAAGACTCGCGTTCGGGCATTCAAATTAAAGGCGATGCCGCCATCGCCATGGTCTCGGCGGGGGCACTCGCTATCGGCTATTTGCTGATGAACATTTTCTCGTCATCGGCAAACGTCGCGGGCGATGTCTGCACAACGCTATTCGGCTCCATGTCCATTCTTACGCTCAAGCCAACAGATGTTTACCTTTGCGTCGGGCTTTCCGCAATCGTCCTCGTAACATTCGTCCTCTTTTACCACAAGATTTTTGCCATCACGTTTGATGAAAACTTTGCACGTGCGACAGGGGTAAACGTCAACGCATTCAACCTCCTTATTGCAATCATCATCGCTGCAATCATAGTCCTTGCCATGAATCTCGTCGGAGCATTGCTCGTTTCTGCACTCGTCGTTTTTCCATCGCTTTCCGCCATGCGATTTTTCAAAAGCTTTTTCTCGGTGACTGTTGCTGCGGCCGTGATTTCCGTCGTCTGTTCTCTCACCGGGATTGTCGTTGCCATCCTCGCCGGAACGCCCGTCGGTTCAACGATTGTCGCCGCCGATATCGTCGCATTCTTCATCTTTTATATAGCAAGTTTCATCCGCAACAGGAGAACGTAAAGCACGATGTCATCTGGCCCCGAAGCGTAGCGATAGGAGAAGGATCCATATTTTTTCATCGGAGTTTTTATTTTGTACAAATTATCAACAATTCTACTTTTACTTCTATTCACAGCGTTTTCATTCGGCCAAACATCTACCAACTACGCTGACATTGATCTCACGCGAATGAGTAGCACCATGGTTTACTCGATGGTTTACCAAATGGTCACTGACCCTCAAAAATACGTCGGCAAACGCATCAAAATGAAGGGCGCTTTTTCAACCTACTTTGACGAAGAGACAGAGCAGCGTTTTTTCGGCTGCGTCATCAAGGACGCACTCGCCTGTTGTTCACAAGGACTCGCTTTTGAACTTGCCAAGCCCCGCAAATACCCAAGCGAATTTCCATCCCAAGGTACACCCATCACCATCATTGGCACATTTGAATTTGAAAAGATAGAAGACGGCATCGGCTTTCCAATAATCAAAGACGCCAAAATGTACAGATAGAATTTCACCCATACAAAGGATAAAAATGAAAATCAAACACCTCTCTCTTGCCGCGCTCTGCGCGTTCTTCGCCGCTTGCGGCGACAGCAATTCCACTTCAACCGATCAGCACGAGCACTTCGAAGCTGAAGGCTGGAACCTCTACTGGCCCGATTGGAAACTCGCCTACAGCGTCTACCAGGGCAAAGAAGACAAGAGCCTTGAAACGCTCCGCGTCAACGCAAACTGCCTTAGCGAACACTTGACGGTCAAGTTCCTCGATGACGAAAAGAAAGAAGTTTCCGCACCCAAGGACGACGAGCACACTCTCGGCTGGAGTATTGGCGACGAATCCATCCTCAACATCGAAGCTTGTGGCAGCTGGGGCTTCCACCTGAAAGGCGTCAAGGAAGGCGAAACAACGCTGACGCTCAAAGTCAAGCACCACGACCATGCCGACGCTCGTACTCCGGAAATCCGCATCATTGTTGATAAAGCCTTGAAGGCAGAAGATTGCCCGTTCCAGGACGATGACGACGACGATGATGAACACGAACATCACCACGATCACGAACACGAGCATGATCATGAATAAAAGCCTTATTAGGGCTACCATGGGGAGCCTCCTTTGCGGAGGCTTCCTTTCTTTTGCATACGCCCAAGAATTTGTCCAAGACTTAGGCAATTCAACAGTTATTGCCGAACAATCTAGCGAAACCATTTTAGACGGTCTCCGTGAAGACGAAGATTTAAAAGGCGAAAAACTCGACCGCAAAGTTTCCACAACCATTGCAGAAACCATAAAAAACGAACCCGACATCGCCATCCGTTCAATGGGTCCTGCCGCCGCGCGCCCCGTCATCAAAGGACTTTCCGGCAGTCACGTCACGCTTACCGAAGACGGTTCGTTTTGTGGAGACATGAGTGCCACCTCGCCCGATCATGCGGTCGCATCCGAAGTTTTAACCGCCCACAAATTACGTATCACACGCGGCCCACAAATTCTCGCACAATCTTTCGCCGCCGCCGGTGGCGTTATACACGTCAAGCATCAAGACATTCCGTTTGACGATTCACTTTTCCACGGCTACATCGCGAACTACGCCGAAACAGGGCAACCCGGATTTGCAACTGTCATAAACGCTATCGCTAACGTTCTCGGAGTCTCGCTCAAAGGTGAAGTTTCCGCGCGCAACATGGGCGACATGGAAACCGCCAAGGGCACACTTAAAAATACCAAAATCGAAAATCGAAGTTTCGCCATCGGCGCCGCCTACAGTCTCGACCGTTTCAAATTCGGAGCCTCGTACCGCTCCTTCAATTCCGATTACGGCATCCCCGGCGGATTCATCGGCGGGCACCCCAACGGCGTAGACATCGAACTATCCAAGCGAGACTTTACTTTGCAAGGACTATACATTCCTGCAGCCCGCCCCGATACTCTCAATGTCATCTTCCGTTACAATCAATACCACCACAAGGAATTTGAGACAAAGAAATACGTCGGTGCAGAATTTGCGGTCAACCAAGCCAATTTGCGCATTGAAAAATTCATCGCCAATAATGGTCCATTTTTCGGCATTCGCCTCGGCGGTGAACTCGACAACCGCTCTGTCGAAATGGGCGGTTACGTCTTTACGCCTCCGACAAATTCTTACGCCGCATCGCTATTTTCCATTGCAAGTTTAAATGGTTGGAACGGCCTAGAAATTACCTTGTCCGCACGACTTGGCGGAGCATTCTTCAGGCCACGTGAAAGCGTCGTTGCAGACAAAGACGCCATCGAAGACCGCAACTTTGCACTATGGGCATTCGCAGCCGAATTTTCACAAATCGTAGCCCCAGGGAAATTCCTGACTCTTGACGTATTCCGCACCACGCGCGCCCCGACCATCGAAGAACTTTACAACCAGGGTCCGCATCTCGCCGCCTACACATACGAACGAGGCTACCACAAGCTCGACGCCGAAAGCGGTTACGGAGCAGAACTCGAATTTCGAGATTACGGTGAGCACTTCAACTGGCGAGCCTCAACGCACATTACCTGGTTCCTGAACCATCTTGCACCACGCGCCACCGGCGACACCAACTGGTCCCAACTTTTGCCGATTTATCAAGTTAGCGGCGACGACGCGCTCCTCATGGGCGCAAACGCATCCATCGAGACTTCCGCAGAGCAGGGATTCTACGCCCAAGCAGGTGCAAGCTATGTTTGCGGATTTTACCAGAACGAAAACTGGAGCGACATGCCACAAATCCCGCCATTCCATTTCCATGCTGAAATGGCCTACATTTGGCAGCACGTTCGCGCAGGCTTCAACACGGAATTTGCACTTGCACAAAACCGCCTCGACCGCTACGAACAACGCACACCCGGCTACATCACGTTCGGTGCGCTCCTGGAATTCCACTGGGCACTCACGCTTGCCAATTACAGCATCATCCTCCGTGGCGATAATTTGTTCAACGCCGACGTACGCAATCACCTTTCGCGCCTCAAATCCGTCATGCCCGAGAAAGGACGCAATATAAGCATCCTCGCCAAAGTCGAGTTCTAAACAAGTCTCGGCCTAATTGTCATGCCCGCCAGTGTGCGGGCATCTCCTTTCTTAACCGCATAAAAACGCCCCCACATGGTCTCTTCCGCGCGATATTTGTATATTCTTTAGCGTAAAAAAGAAGATTTACGATGGCCGATAAAGAATTGCTTGATAAAGAAGTTTTAAAGACCGTTAGCCGCATTGAACTTTCTGTGCGCGGTACGCTTGACACCGTGATGACCGGAGCTTACCACAGCTCCTTCAAAGGGAACGGTATGGAATTCAGCGAAGTCCGCGAATACATGCCCGGCGATGACGTGCGCACAATTGACTGGAACGTGACCGCCCGAACCGGTACACCTTACGTCAAGAAGTTCATCGAAGAACGCGAAATGACCATGCTCCTCATGGTCGATGCATCCAGCAGCTCCGAATTTGGTTCTGGCAAGCAAATGAAAGGCGAAGTCATGGCAACGCTCACGGCTCTCCTCGCATTTGCCGCCATCAAGAACAACGACAAAGTCGGTCTCCTCATTTACACCGACCAAGTCGAACTTTTTATTCCGCCCGAGAAAGGCCGCAAACACGTGCTTCGCCTCATCCGCGAAATTCTCTACTTCAAACCGCAACACCACGGCACCAACACGCAAGTCGCCTTGGAATATGCCGGCAAGATTCTGAACCGCCGCGCCGTCGTCGTCGTGATGAGTGACTTCTTGGATGAAGGTTTCGAAAACGCATTCAAGATTCTCCGCAAGCGCCACGACGTTCTCGCCGTGTCCGTCGTCGATCCGCGCGAAATGGAACTCCCGTCCGCAGGCCTTGTAGAACTCGAAGACCCCGAAACCGGCGAAACGCTTTTGATCGATACCGGCGATGCCGCCTTCCGCGAAGCATTTGCCCGCGAAGCCAAGCGACAAGGCAAAGCGACCAAGGAACTCTTCCAGCGCATGTCGATTGACTTTGTCCGCATCGAGACGCACGACGACTTCAAAGAAACTGTCGCCCCGCTCATCGAACACTTTAGGCGTAGGGCGAAAGCCGCACGACTCTAAATCCAGTTCTAAACATTTGTCGGTTTATAACCATGCAAAGCGCCCTCCATCCGAGGGCGTTTTTACATTATTTAGCAGACAAGTTCTCTTTGAAGTTGTACAAGAAATAATTTCCTTCGGCTTTTCTCAGCACCAAGGATTTTCCCGCTTTAAGAATCGTGTACGGCGAACCGACAAAGGAACGGTAATCCATTTCGCCATCCAAGCGGATATCGTCTAGCGACGAATACTCCTTTTCAAATACGTAATGCCCGTAACTCCGGCCGGAACTTAATGTGGGATAGACAAAAAGATCGGTTCTGCCAAGAAAATACACATCGTCATTTTCTTCGTCCACCAACTCGGCGTATTCACGCACACCAAAAAACTTCTTGATATCATTCTTGACGTCTTGGCCGTTCTTGGAATTTCCTGCAAACACCATGGAGCACGCCAGAATAAAGACGAGCGCCAGCACTCTCATTTTTTCAATCAACATTTTTTCCTTTGTCGTATCAAACTGTCGCTGGTCTATACCCGAGCAACTTCATGCTATAAAGCGCAGTGCCCTTGCTGATGCTACGGACGCCCGTAGCGTATCCGAAAATCTTTCGAAGCGGAACATCGGCTTTCAAAAAATGCGTTTTTCCGTCGCCTTCGATTTCCTTCACCTTGCCTTCACGAGCTTGGATGTCGCCAGTCACAAGGCCCGCAAAATTCACCGGGCATTCAAGCGAAAGTTCCATCACAGGTTCATACAACTGCACATCCGCAGGCTTCACGAGTTTTGCCACCGCATCGGCACAGCACTTCTTGATCATCGGCGGAAGCGCCCCTTCTGTCCATTCAAAACGATGGACTTCAAAACGCACACCGACAAGCGGCCCCTTGCCGAGTACGCCGACTTCAGTCGATTCCAAAAGCGCCGAGCGCACACCCGCCAAAATTTCAAGCGGAGCCTTTTCCATAAATTCCGCAGACAAGCGAATATCATGCGCATCGCCCTCTAGCGGAGAAGCCGAGATGCTGATGGACATTTTATGCGGTCCAATCTGGAACGTATTTTCTGCAGGCCCTACTTCGCGGCACAGGCGTTCTTGCCAGCGCACCTCAGGGCTGCCGGCACGCACTTCGCAACCAAATTCACGTTTGAGTCGAGCGAGCAAAACATCAAGCTGCACTTCGCCCACAGTATGCAAATACCAGAACCCGCCATCGTCCTTTTGCACGCGGAAACTCGGATCCATTCGCGCAAGCACCGAAAGGCTGCGCTCCACGTGGGCGTAATCTTCCGTGCGTACGCACTCCACACGCGTCTGCAACAACGGCAAATAATTTTCGCTGATGGACGGCGCAGCAGTTCCAGCAGCATTCGAGATTGCTTCGCCTCTCTCGTCTCTCGCCTCTCGTCTTTGTACTTTCGCTTCGCTCAAGTACCAACTGTTCGACTCAGTCATGTCAAACTTCGTTTGCCGCGACATTCGTCTTGCACAGTTGTCGTCTAAATAAATCACCTGCCCGAGTTCTGTTTCAAACGGCGACACCATTGCATAAATATCGCCCGCACGGATTTCATCGACAGGCAAAAGCATATTCGCCTTGAGCCTAGAGAATTCAAAACCCGCCGGCCAATCACGGCGCAGCAAATCCACATGGCTGCGGAACAGCGAAATTTCGCCCACGCCACGGAAATGTCTCAAGCGCACAACTTGTCCAAGTTCATTCTCGTTAAACGTCGGGACTTCCGGCAAAAAGAACGAAAGTGCTGTCACGAGGCTACGAATGCCAAAGCCTTCCAGCGCGGAACCCGCATAACAAATCACATATTCATCGCTTGCGGCAAGAGCCTTGAGTCCGCGTAAAAGCATCTTCGGCGGCACCAGCTTATTTTCAAGCGCAAGCGACAAAATCTCATCGTCAAAGTTGCTTGCAAATTCCACAGCCTCGTCGTAATACTTTTTTAAAAGCGCACGCTCTTCCGCCGCACCCGCATCCGATTCCCAACCGTCATCGAGAACTTCTGTACCCGATTCCGAATGCACCAAGCGACTCTGGCTCAGCACATCAAGCATCGCACACATCTTGCCGTTTTTAAACTGCGGCACAGACATGAGCACCGGGCGCACTCCAAGCGCTTCTTCAATGTTGATGAGCGTCTCGTCCAGCGAATAATCGGGATTATCGAGCTTATTTACGAACAAAATTGTACGCACACGGGATTCGCGCAACTTGCGAAACGACGCAAGCGTCTGCGTCTCGACGCCACTTGCGGCACTCACCACAAGCACTGCGCCTTCCACAGCCGTAAGCGCCATATCGACTTCGGCTCCGAAATCGACATGCCCCGGCGTATCAATAAAATTGAACCATGTATTTTTCCATTCGAAATGCGCCACGCCACTTTCAATCGTGATGCCGCGCTCCTTTTCTTCGGGCATGTAGTCCATCGTGGCAAGGCCATCTTCTACGCGCCCCGGGCGGTGAATTTCACCCGCTGCAAAAAGGATTCTCTCAGAAAGAGTCGTCTTGCCCGCATCAACGTGGGCCAGAATAGCAATATTTCGAATCGGCTGTTTCATAAGCCCAAAGATACATTTTTACTGGTTCATGAACGAAAGCTTCAATGCGCTGTCATAGAGGCGTTTCGCCCAGGATTCATGGCTTGCAGATTCGCCATAAAGGTCATCCAGAATCGTACGGATTCCTGCCACGCCACCGCCTTTTTTCAAGATGTACACCACAAGCAGGCTAATCACACCAAGCGACGAGTTGATGATATCCAAGTCCGTATTCGCAAGCTGAAACGCCGCCAGATGATACGCATCCTCGGAATTTTCCTTGACAAGCCGATCCACATCTGCAAGCGTTTCAAAGCGTAAGAACTTCAGAGCCTTCAAAAACGGCATCAGCGAAGACTCGTGAATTTCAGCCTGGTTGATCGCCGCAATACGCTGATTCAGCTTATCGAACGGTCGCAACTTCAGGTAATTCGTAAACGAGTCGCCATTCAGCGCCACTTCATCAAAGCGCCCCGAATGCACAAGCGACTGCACATGATACCTGTAATTATTGATATCCGTTCGGATTTTGCAGAACTGTTCATCGACAAGTTCCAGCATGCCTGCAAGGCGATTCAAGTTGCGCAAATATTCACGCGGAATTTCAAAACCCGACTTATAACCCGTATCGTGATCCAGCACCGCCCACACATGCTGCAAAGCCGTGCGCATCTGAATTTCAAACTTAATCTCATTGAATTCAGGGCACTCCGGATCTTCGAACAATGCTTTCGGAATGGTACATATAAAGTGTAACGAGTTATAGCCAAAGCTATCAAGTTCGTGCATTTTGCGCTTGTCAACGCTATTTTTCCAATCAATTTTAAACAAGCTCTCGACAAGTGCCGCAATTTTATCCACATCGTCATTATAGAACGCAATTACGCGGGCACCCAAAATATCGGTCAAATCCGTCAGAGACTTGTACTTGCCATTTTTACGTTCAAGCTTTTCAGCAAGGCTTGCCTCGGCCTTGATTCGCGCTTCAACGGCAGTCACATAGATATTATTTTCCGCTACTTTTTTCTTGAGCAAATCGCAAACAAAATCTCTCAACCGTTCATAGACCGGCATCTTTTCGCGATAATCCTCAAGGATCATCGTTTCAGCAGGATTCAGCCCATATTTTTCAACAGAGTCTTCGTTCATTACTTTCTACCGCCAAATATTTTTTCAATCAAGTCCGTAAATTCAGCGTAAGCAAAAGTACCTTCAAGTTCTTTCAGCGACGATGCCAAACCGCGATAATGCCATTCATGCTCTTTAATATCGCTCACGTGGAAAATTTTCCAGAGTTCATCGCCTTTTTGGACAAAATCACGATAGATGATTCTAGCATTGCTTAGCTTATCGCCCATCGCCACAATCTTTGCATCGCGGCTGGCATGTGCCAAGCGATCAATCGCCGCCTGCTTGCGGGCATGCCAGGAATCCGATTCGCTCACGCCTTCCATGAACACGTCCGATTCTTCTTCCACAAGTTTCGCCACGCGATCGCCAAACTCTCGACGGATATCATCCAACGTAACAGACGTATCTTCAACGGTATCGTGCAAAGCCGCGGCCGCCATCAATTCCTGATCGTCCGTCATCGTCGCAACAATTTCCACAGCCTCCATCGGATGGACAATGTACGGGAAGCCCTTCCCTCGGCGACCCGTACCGGCGTGAGCCTTGACCGCAAAAATAATGGCCTTGTCAAGAACAGATGTATCCATATTAGTCTTCCAAGAAATATTGGACACTAGTCACTACGCGGACTTTTTTGATATACGGCGTATTTTCATCGCGGTCCTCAATAGAGAACTGCCCTTGCGTTGCCGTCTTGATTTTTCCAAGTTTGCTATCGGAATCCAAAGCGAATTTCTCGGCCGTAACGCGAGCATTCTTATTCGCTTCATCAATCATTTCAGGCTTGATTTCATTCAGACCGTTAAAACTATAAACTTTACGATAGCGGTAATCGCCTTCGCTAAAAGCAATTCCCTGTTTTAAAAGTTCACCCTGTCGGCCCATCAGCTTGCGAACCTTATCGACATCCTTAGAAGCAACAGTCAGCACAACTGTCGCCACGTAACGGAAAGCACGTCTATCATTGTTGTAAAGTTCACTCTGGGCATCTACAATATCCGTTGAAGAACGGCTGATTTCAGATTCGTCAATGCCATTGTCCCGCAGAAACTTTTCAAGCGTTGCATTTTTAGTTTGTACAGTCTCGTAAATTGCCGAAAGATCATTGCCCAGCTCCTTGTACACAATCGGCCATATCACAAAATCGGCCTTAACCACCCGTTCCGATAGTCCCTTTACGGATACGATTCGTTCACGATCTTTCGTGTGCATCATGGCGCAATAAAGAAATGCTCCAAGCCCGAGAATAGCAATTGCCAACACCAACGATTCTTTAACTCTAGACATATTTTTCTCCTTTGCCGCGAAACACCCACGGCTATAAGTTTAATATACAATCTTGAGTAGTTAGTAGTCACTGGTCAATGGTCATTAGTCGCAAACATCCCCTATTTTCTCTCGTCTCTCGTCTCTAGTCTTTGTACTTTCGCTTCGCTCAAGTACCAACAGCACGGCTCGGTCATGTCAGTCTGCAAGCAGTCTGCCGCGACTCTCGCCTTATGCAGTTGTCGTCTAATTTCTATATTTGCTCTCGTAACAAAAACCCGCGTGTGCGGAAAGGATAATCTATGTCTAAACTGACTGATTCTAAGGAATGGAAGGCCCTCGAGGCCCATGCCGAAGTCGCCAAGACTTGGCAGATGAAGGAACTCTTCGCAAAGGACCCGACTCGCGCCGACAAGTTCAGCGCTGAAGCTTGCGGACTTTTCCTCGACTACTCCAAGAACATCATCACCGACGAAACCATGGCCAAGCTCCAGGACCTCCTGAAGTCCGCCAATTTCGAAGACATGCGCGCCAAGTACTTTGCAGGCGAAAAGATTAACACCACCGAAAAGCGCGCCGTGCTCCACACCGCACTCCGCTACAAGGGCAACGATCCGATTTGCGTCGATGGCAAGGACGTGATGCCTGAAGTTCGCGCCGTGCTCAAGCACATGGAAGACTTCACCCACCTCGTCCGTAGCGGCAAGTGGAAGGGCCACACCGGCAAGTCCATCAAGTACGTTGTAAACATCGGTATCGGCGGTTCCGACCTCGGTCCGGTGATGGTCACCGAAGCCCTCAAGCCCTATGCAGAAAAGCCGATTGCAGGCGAATACTCTCCGGAAGTCTACTTTGTTTCTAACATCGACGGCACCCACATGGCCGAAACCCTCAAGAAGGTGAACATCGAAGAAACGCTCTTCATCGTTGCTTCCAAGACGTTCACGACTCTTGAAACCATGACGAACGCCGAAA